>MWVX01000069.1_pt1 | contig 28972 bp, 28 predicted proteins | sample 1047311 | NCBI WGS metagenome assembly MWVX01 (sample SAMN06349984, study PRJNA376086) | soil metagenome | isolation source: MtG-4 sample Antarctic (ecotone) soil | place: Antarctica | collected 2015-01-13 | reverse complement strand
CCGTGTATAAAATGCCCAACGATGTCAAACGGATTCCAGTTTTCCGAATCTTCTTTTTCTGTCCAATCATCGGAAAGATTTCCGAGCAATAAATTTAAGGCTTCGGGCGTTTGACGCAAAATTTCGATGGCTTGTTCGATTTGAAATTTCATCGTTTAATCTCCAAACAAGTATAACAAACAATCGAAGCTGTCGAACGGTTGAGATGACGTGGGGCGAAACCGAATACACGCAACGTCGAGTTAAAAAGACAACGTAATAAAAGAGTCGCTGTTTCGTCCTCACGTCCAATGACTTGTTCGGCTCGGCGTTATTTTCCATACGCCATTTCTGCCACAACTACGGGCAAGTTTGTTTCAATCAAAATGCGTTTATCAAGACCGCGCAAATACGCGCCTTCACCTTGTAGGGTTACTCCACAATCCGACAATGCCGCTTGTGCTTCTGTCGGAATACGCTCAACTGCCATTTTTATTTCGCCTAGAATTATTTCAACTTCCTTTGAAATTGCCGCGCTAATTTCGGCTTCCGTGACAGTCACGATTCGTGGAACTCTGGCTTCCGTATCGCGTCCGCGCACTTCCATTGAAAGCGTGTCGTCTTCGGGAAACGCGCTGCCAGCAGCGATTGTGATGGCTTCGGCTGTTCGCTCGCCAATGAGCAAGTTGAGATTCCGACGAAAATGCTCGATAACCGCTTCGCCAAAAGTTTGAGTTCCAACGGGAAAACTGTGCGAATAAACAGTGCGTCCGTCAACTTCGGCGACAACTTCCGATTCTGTGATGCCGATGCTGGCTGTTACAAGCGTCGGTTTAAAGTTTTCAACTTTCATAACATCAACCGTCGAATTTTATAGGAAAGAGCCGAACTTTGTATTCTGCTGAATTAAAGTTTTCTTAGACCGAATTTTTTATAAGGCTTTTTTGGTCGAAAGTCAATAAAAAGCTTGATTTTGATTAGTGATTGAAGTATCTTCGTGCGTAAATAAAAAATTCCGCCTAAATTTTTAGGCGGAATTTTTTTAGAAGCGGAAAATTCCGGTAAATATCAATAGCAGGTTTGTCGCCTGAAGCGATAAAGGCGCGGTACATTCCATCAGAATTAAACGGCAGCGCGAGGTTGCCGAGCGCGTCTACAGCAATCAAACCGCCTTCGCCGCCGCTGGCTTGAAGTTTCCCAACCACTTCGCGTGCCGCATCTTTTAGGCTCAAATTTCTATATTTCATTAGCGCCGCAACGTCATAAGCTGCAACCGCGCGCATAAAAAATTCGCCGTGTCCGGTGCAGGACACGGCGCACGTTTGGTTGTCGGCGTAGGTTCCCGCGCCGACAATCGGCGTGTCGCCGATGCGTCCGAATTTCTTGTTCGTCATTCCGCCGGTGGAAGTCGCGGCGGCAATGTTTCCGGAAACATCGCAAGCCACCGCGCCGACAGTTCCGAGTGATTTACGATTTGTAATTTGCGTTTTGCGATTTGCGTTTGGGTCTTCGGTCTTCGGTTTCTGATTTTTAGCTTTTGGAATTTTAATCTTTGACTTTGAGTTTTTGACTGTGGTTTTGGTGTGGTCGAGTTCGATAACGCCTTGTGCACGTGCTTTTAAAAATTGTTGGTAGCGCAAATCGGTGAAAAAATAATCGTCAGGTTCAAATTCAGCATTGATTGTTCGGGCGAATTCGGTGGCGCCGTCGCCGGCAAGCAAAACGTGTTCGGTTTTTTCCATTACGGCGCGCGCCAGCTTTATCGGATTTTTTATGTTTCGCACAAAAGCGACTGCGCCCGCTTTTCCCGTTTTTCCGTCCATCAAGCAGGCATCCATTTCGTTTTTTCCGTCGTGAGCGAAGACTGCGCCGCGTCCGGCATTGAACAGCGGACAATTTTCTAATTCGACAACCGACGCTTCAACCGCATCGTTGGCACTTCCGCCGCTTTGCAAAATTTCCCAACCGCAGCCCAAAGCATTTTGCAGCCCCGTGCGGTATTCGCGCTCTAAATCTTCTGACATCGAACTGCGTTCAATCGTTCCAGCGCCGCCGTGAACAGCAAGGGCAATTTTATTTTTGTTCATCTAACAATTTAGTTTTCCAATTTTTTTGACCAAAATAAATTATCGGAATTAACACAAATATGGAAAAAGAAAGGGAAATTTTGGTATCAACAGCTTGGTTCCCGAGTTTGTATCGGGACGTTTACGTTTTTTGCTAAAACACAGCATTTCTCACTTGTTAAATTTCCCGAATTTATTGCACCACAATCTTGCCTTTGAACATATTCATTCCGCAGGCGAAGGAAAATTCACCTGCTGTGTCGGTCGGAATATCAACCAAAACGACTTTACCGACGGGAAGTTTTTTCGTGATGTGCAAATCCTTGAAAATAACTTCGCTTCCGCAGTTTTGCGCGTCGCCGCGATAAAAAGCGAGCTTTAACGGCAGACCCTGTTTGAAGGAAATCTCGCTCGGCGTAAAACCGTCTTTGCTGACGATAATCTTAAACGCTCCTGCGGGAAATTTTGCCTTCGATAAATCAATCGGTTTTTCTTCCACACCTTCTTTAACATTAACGGTAAATGGAACAGTGATAACTTGTCCGGCGCGCTGAAACTGGGCAAAGATTTTGTGAAGACCGGCTTTCGGAAAGGTAACGTGCGCTGAAACTATAGATTCGCTGTCGACACCATTTAATTTTTCGTTGGGCGATTGTAGTTTTTCATGCGGCATCGAATTCATTTCGTGTGAATGTTCCGCGCCTTTTACATTGTCAGTAGACATCGGATGCGCGTGAACAAACTCCTGCAAATCCTGGCTGATAATGACAAAGTGAGCCTTTGCGCCGAGATAGTTTTCCAAATCTGTAACGGGTTTATTTGTGTTCGCGTCCGTAACTTGAAAATTAAGCCTCATTTCTTTATTCGCTGCCAAATCGCTGTCCGGCTTCATCGTAACACGCAACCCGTTAACGGTTTTTTGAAGTTTTTCATCGGCTTTGAGTTCGACCGGCGGTCTCTGATTGCCCGAAACCGTCAGCGGAAAATCCTGAACAATCTGCGCGCTGTTGTTTGCTGTAAAATCCGCATAAAGGCGAAAGTTTCCGCCATTTGGAAAGGTAAAAGAAGTTTTGTAAACACCGTCGGTCTGCGCTTCGGGATGAAGATGATAAAACTCGTTTAGATCTTCGGAAACGACAAGCAAGTGGATCGGCTTTTCGTGAACGATTTGTAAATCCCTGATCGTTTCGTCCTTTTTATTTTTGACCGTAAACATTAATTCAGTCGGTTCGCCTGCGTTTGCCGTTTGCGGGTTTGTCATGAAACCAACCTTATAAATTCCCTCGCCGATTTTTACAGTTTCCTGTGCTCCCTGATTGTCTGTTTGACGATTAGCCGTTTGCGTTTCGGGCATTGCTGTTTTACAGCCGCTAAAAGCTAAAGCGAGAAAAGTGGCGAAAATAATAAAATTTTTCATAAGTTTATTCTAGATTATTCGGAGAAGTCTTGAAAGTCGAATAGATTTGAGGTGGAAAATACGTTTGTAGAACAAAAAAAGGCTTCAGTAGAAATTACTCTACTAAAGCCTTTTGATAAGAAGAAAACTAAAACAATTTCCGGCGTATTCCTCTGCAATTATTCATCGTCGTCGTGCGTGCGGATTCTGCCCTCGAGACGCGCTTGCTCGACGACTTTGCTCGACAGATTTCCCGGCAGCGGGTCATAATGCGAAAACTGCATATGGTATGAACCTCGCGCCTGTGTCATTGAGTTCAAACGCCCTTGATAATCAAGCATTTCCGAGAGCGGAACTTGTGCTTTGATAACTTGCTGTTTGCCGCGAACCTCCATTCCGCCGACGCGCCCGCGTCGTGAGTTCAAATCGCCCATTATGTCGCCGGCAACTTCCTGCGGGCAGGAAACTTCGACATCCATTATCGGTTCTAAAAGCGTCGGCTTGGCTTTTTCAATCGCGTTGCGAAAGGCTTTTCTGCCCGCCGCGCGGAAACTGTGTTCGTCCGAGTCAACAGTGTGATAACTGCCGTCGACGAGCGTAACTTTGAAATCTACGAGCGGAAAACCGGCAACCGCGCCGCCTGCCGCTGCTTCGACAATCCCTTTTTCAATTGCCGGACGAAAATTTTGCGGTATCGCGCCGCCGAAAATTTTGTCAACGAAAACAAAACCTTCGCCGCGACTCAAAGGCTCGAAAACGCATTTACAGTCACCGAACTGCCCGCGCCCGCCCGATTGTTTTTTGTGTCTGCCCTGCACTTCGACTTGTTCGGTAATCGTTTCTTTATAAGGCACTTTCGGCGGATGCAGCGCGACTTCGACGTGATAACGATTTTTCAGTTTATCGACAACCGTTTCGATATGAAGCTGTCCCGAGCCAGACAAAATAAATTCTTTAGTCTGTGCATCACGGTCGAAATGAAGGCTCGGGTCTTCTTCCAAAATTTTGTGCAGCGCCTGTGAGATTTTGTCTTCATCGGCGCGTGATTTCGGCTCGATGGCAAATGAAATTGCGGCTTCCGGGTAATTCACCGGCGGATAAACAATTGGTTTCGCCCGGTCGCACAGCGTGTCGCCCGTTTGCGTGTCTTTTAATTTAACGACAGCAATAATATCACCGGTTTGCGCCGCGTCTACTTTATCCAGAGTTTTTCCTTCAAGACTATGCAGCGCGCCGAGCCGTTCGGTCGTATCTCGCGTCGAATTATAAACGGTCGCGTCGCTTGAAATTTTACCCGAAACAACTTTCATGACGTTAATTCTGCCTGCAAACGGGTCGGCAACAGTGCGAAAAACAAAAGCTGAGAACGGCTCATCGTTCGAATATTTGCGAAGCATTTTCTCGTCCGTCCTATCGGCTGATGCAAAACCGTATTCGGCTTCGTGCGCTGCCGGATTCGGCGCAAATTCGACAATGTGGTCGAGCAGAATCGAAAGACCGACTAACGTATTTGCAGATACTGCAAAGACCGGGCAAAGTTTGCTTTTGGCAATCGCATTAGAGAGATTAGGAATTATATCTTCTTCTTCCAAGGTGCCAGTTTCAAAATATTTTTCCAGCAATTCGTCATCCGATTCGGCGACAATCTCAATCAAGCGTTCGCGCGCCGCGTCAACGACTTCGCGTCCTTGTTCGGGTATCGGAATTTCCTTCGCTTTTCCATTTTCGTCGAATTCATAAGCCTTTTGATGGACGACATCAACTACGCCGCGAAAATCTGCTTCCTCTCCAATCGGCAGCGTGAAAGGCACAATCGAGCGCGCAAAAGTTTGCGTTGCCGTGTCGAGCGCGTGTCCGAAATCGGCGCGTTCTTTGTCGAGTTTGTTGATGACCATAAAACGCGGCAGCATAAATTCATTTGCAAAGCCCCAGGTTTTCTCCGTCTGTACTTCAATGCCGTTCACGCCGTCAACCACTACGACGGCGCAGTCGGCGACACGAAGCGCAGGACGCGCGTGTGAGATAAAAGCGGCGTAACCCGGCGTGTCTATCAAATTCATTTTTGTGTCTTTATATTCGAGATGCGCGAAATTATTGTTTAGCGAAACTTTTCGCTCGATGGAATCTTCATCAAAATCCGTAACGGTCGTTCCTTCGTCAACTCGTCCCCAACGCGGCGTCGCGCCGGCAACGTAAAGAAGGGAACTGACAAACTGAGTTTTACCCGCGTCGCCGTGTCCAATGACAGCCAGATTGCGAATGTTTTCGGTTATAAATGCTTTCATTTTCGGCAAAATCTCCTTATTTTTAGAGTTCAAAGCTCAGAGTTCAAGGTTCAAAGTTGAAGTTGCAAAAAACCTTTAACACTAAACTTTGAACTTTGAATTTTTGAAGTTTGGTAAGAATGTAATTTATCCGACAATAGCGAGTAAGGCAAGAGAATTTTGAAATGTGAAGAAATTGTGCAGAAATCTTGCTTTAAGAAGCGACAAAAAGCGAGTCTAAATTATTTAGACTCGCTTTTTGTCGCTTCTTTTCCGGTAGTTAAACCAGAAAGATTCAATTTTTACTGTTGGCTGAAATTCACCGGCGCGGGATAACCTTTGCCTTTGAGTTCGGCAATATCGAATGAAAGTTCTTTTTTACCTTTGACATTTCTGGTTACAGCTTCACCTTTCGAATTTTCATTTGTCTTTGAATTTCCGGCATTCTTCTGATTTGAATTGCCGTTGGAATTACTGTTTGAATTGCTGCTATTGTTGTTGCCAGTATTGCTGCCGTCCACCGGTTGACCGGTCGCGTCCAGCGCCATCTGTCTCAAACCGGCGAGAATTTTCTGACGCTGCGGTGCATTTAAACTGTCGAGCGAAACGCCGTAAATATCCAAAACCGCGCGCAAATTTTCTTCCGTGTTCGTTCCTTTTTCATATACGTCGCGGAAAATTTTCAGCTTACCGTTTTCAACCACGATTGTTTCATAGCGAAGTTCGACCGGAACAGCTTTTCCAAGCGAAACGTTTTTGGTTTCGGTTTTCTGTTTTTCGTAATTTTTTACGTCTTCGGGCATCAATTCGGTGCCGGAAAGTTTTGCAATATTCAATGCAAAATCCTGAACCTGTTTATTGGTCAAACCGACGCAGCCGTGCGAAGCAAAACCGCCAAGTTTAGCCGCAGATTTTCCGCCATGAATCAGAGACGGCGAGCCGATTGGAATTTTAATCGGACCGAGCGGATTTAGTTTGTCTCCGGCTTTGACGGTTTCTCCGACTTTAACTTTGTTGGAAGATTCGACCCAAGGCTCATCCGGCGGCGTCCAAGTCGGGTTGAAAATAATCGTGCTAGCTTTTCTGGTTCCGCTCGGCAAGGGAAATTCAGGATAGCCGATGCCGATTTTATAAGTTTTAACCAACTTACCGTCTTGAAATAAATCCATACGATACGCCGGAGCATTGACGACGACGCGCGTGTCGCTCGGAACGACGTTTAACTTTGCTGAAGAATTATTGCCGGAATTGTCGGCAAAATTATTCGCGTTATCCTCGCCGCCATTCCAGCGTTGACCGACCAATGCAAATAACTGCCCGGCTTTTTCGTCGCCGAGAATTTCGCGTATCTGTGTGTTCGCGCGGTCGAGCGCGGCGCGCGTTGAACCTCCGCCGCCGTTATCGTCTTCTCTTAAATTTGCAACGGCTTGATGTGCCGCCATTTTCAATTTATCAATCTGATCGTCGGTCAGCTGTAATTTTGTCTTCAATTCGCCCGCGAAATTTTCGTCCGTAAACATCGCGTCCAGAACCGGCAAGGTAACGGGAAGTTTTGCCGTCGATTGATTCGTCTCGACAGGCAAAGTCGCAGGCGTTGTCATCGGCGTTGCAGCGTTTGCCAAAGACGTATTTGCATTTGTGTTGATGTTTGTTGTCGTCTGAGGCACTTCACAACCGAAGGAAAATAAAGCGAGCGCGAGCGGGAAAATAAAAAATAAATTATTAACTTGTAACTTGTTAAACTGAAATTTCATCGTAAATCTCCTTAAACGTTTTGCATCTCTTTAATGCAGTTTGATGGTCTGCATCGAAGCGATAGCAATAATTATGCCTTTAATAAAACAAAACAAAAAAGGAAATTTGCATGGCGGCAAGGAAAAATGCGGGTTAAAAAATTAGTGAGCTTCGATGCCTCCTTTGAGCAGAGGATACGGATTGATGTCCGTTCCTTTGAAGATATTTTTCGGGTCGTCGAGAATGGTAACGGCAAAATGCAGGTGATAATTTCCCGTGCCTGAGTTTCCTGTGTCGCCGACGTAGCCGATAATTGTTCCCTGCTTGACATAATCATGTTCCTTCAGGTTGTCGGCGCGTTTTTGCAAGTGCGCGTAGTAATAAACCATTCGTTTGTCGGGACTGTATTGATAAATCGTAATGCCGCCGCGCTCGCTGTCGAAAAACTTGGCGATTTCGCCGTCCGTTGCGGCGACGACCGGTGTTCCGGCAGCCGCCATTATATCGTTGGCGTTGTGAACCCGTCCCTGCGAACGCGCGTCGCTGAAAGCATCACGCAGTTGTTCACGTTTTATTCCGACGACGGGAATCATAATTTTACCGGAAGCGTTTTCCGCTTGCTGTTGTTGCTGCGCGGTTGAGTCAGATGATTGAGAAAAATTACTATTGTCCGAATTTTGATTTGCGTCCGATGGCTCGGTTTGCTGCGTTGTTTCGGCAAAAATGGAAGGAATCGGCAGCGGCGTCGGAACTTCCGCTTTTTCGGTCGGGTCTTTTATACTTTCTACCTGCGCCGTGTCCTGAACCAGATACTCTTTGAGAAGTTTTTCATAGATGAAAAGTCCGGCAAACAAGTGTATCGCTAATAAATAAACGACTAAAAATACTTTCCGTAAAAATAAACCGTGCTGCTTCATCAAAGTTATCTTATGTTGATATTATAAATTCGACAAGATAAATCTTATCTAACTTAAGTTTTTTTGACTACTGCCGGAACAAATGCGAAAAAAAGATTTTGACAAAGATTTAATCATTAATTTTAGGACGCACTTACCAGAGAAATTTCAACTGCCGAAAAGCGTTGTCGGTAAAAAAATTCTCAAAGAATACGGAGCGTTATTCATCGCCGGACGCGGCGTGACTGTGCCGGATAGAGTGATTTTCAAAGACGAAGAAGAAGTCTCGGTTTGGCAATCAAGCGTTGAAACATCAAGAGTGAACATCGCCGGGTTTGAAATCGAACTGCAAACGGCGGCGATGAAACATTTGAAAAATGCCGTTGCCGAAGCCGAAGAAAATAACTTCTCAATCACGCCGCGCGGCGCGGATTCGGCGCGCAGAAGTTACGCGGAAACCGTCAATTTATGGGCAAGCCGCGTTTGTCCGGCTTTAATTTATTGGACAAATCAAGGGAAATTAACCGAAGCGAATGCGGAAAAAATTCACTCTCTCATGCCGTTTGAGCAGGTCGCAGAAATCTTCAAACTCGAAGAAAAAGGAGTTTTTTTCAGCAAAGATTTGTCAAAGTCAATCGTTTATTCGGTCGCGCCGCCCGGAACTTCTCAGCATCTCTCGATGCTCGCTCTCGACATTAACGAATATAAAAACTCTGAGACGCGCCGAATTCTTGCAAAATACGGCTGGTTTCAAACGGTCGTTTCGGATCTACCGCATTTTACCTTTCTCGGAAAAAGTGAAAATGAGCTTGCCGCGTCGGGTTTAAAAAAAATTAACGACGAGGACGCGCGCGTTTTTTGGATTCCAAATCTCTGATTTTTATTTTTCAGGTTCAAAAAAGCGATTGCTGAGACACAAAAAAAATAACGGCAAACTAAAAAGAGTAAAATTGCTAAATAGAAAAACTCAAAGTTGATAATAAAATTCAACTTTGAGTTTTTTGTTGTAAAAATTGGAGGCTTCAGACTTTCCCGCAACACACGCTGAAACTGCTGCCGTTGCTCTGTTCCCAGTCTAGCGGAGTTCACAACTCAAACGTTGTGCGGAGCCTGAAGCCATATTTCGATTTTGGATTTTAGATTTTGGTTTTTGGATTCAAGAAGCAGAACTCAAATTAACAAACGTTCAATAAACAATTTTCAAGTAACTGTATGTAAATTTAGCCAATCCAAAATCGCAAATCTAAAATCCAAAATCAATCTGGCGGAAAGGGTGGGATTCGAACCCACGGAACCCTTTTGAGGTTCACTACATTTCCAATGTAGCCAATTCAACCGCTCTTGCACCTTTCCAAAAATTTAATTACCAATCAAAAATTACGATAATTTTGTGCCATTCCAAAATCACAAATCTAAAATCCAAAATTGACGTGGCGGAGAGGGTGGGATTTGAACCCACGGTACCCGTTAAGGCACTCCGATTTTCGAGACCGGTGCACTAAGCCACTATGCGACCTCTCCGCAAATAAAAGGCAAAAACATAAGACTAAATTCCAAGCTTTCCTCTTTCCCTTTTTTCTCTTCTGCCTTTAAAAAATTCCTGAATCAGCCGTTTGCATTCGTCTGCCAAAACGCCTTTTGTAATTTCAATTCGATGATTCAAATAACTAGAGTCGCAAAGCTGAAAAACGCTTTCAACCGCACCAAATCGCTCGTCGTGAGCGCCGAAAACGAGCCGCTTTATACGAGCGTTGACTAGCGCACCGGCGCACATCGCGCAAGGTTCTATCGTCGTATAAAGAACAGTTTCCGTCAACCGATAATTGCCGATTTTAGCCGCTGATTCGCGTAAAGCCAAAACTTCAGCGTGCGCCGTCGGGTCATTACTTGTAATCGTACGATTTCCGGCAATTGCCAAAACTTCGCCGTTTGAGTTAATCAAACACGCGCCAACCGGAACTTCACCCAATTCTCGCGCATCTTGAGCTGCCTGCAAAGCCATTCGCATCCAGTATTCGTCCGTCTCAAACATCAAAAGATTTTAGCTTAACCGACCGGCAAACAAAAAATATAGATTTATGAAATTCACCTGTCAAGCCTGTAAAAGATGTCAGATATCACAGGTTAGAAGTTAGTTATTCGGTAAAAAGTCTAAACTACTGACATCCAGACTCCGGCATCCGACACCTGATTTCTGTCTTTTTCTTGCATCGAAACAATTTAGGTGGTAAAAATTGGAGTTGGAAGAAATCGAAACGTTTTCTTCCGCCGCCCGACCGCAAAGTTATGAAAAACAAAGTTCGGTTTGAAAGAGACTTTACTCTTGCGTCAGCCGAAGAACAAATAAGCACGGAAAACGGAAATACAGACGACGGAAACACGGATTTTTTATCTCTTGCCGAAGAAGTCCGCGCCCGTAGTCAAAAACCGAAAAATACGCCGCTTTCATTACCGCAGAAATTAGCTCCGGCAGAGTTTAACACTGCTCTGGCGCATTTTTATCGCGGTGAAGTCCAGCGCTCGAACGTCTGGCGCACTCGGCTTGACGCGACGACGAATTGGGCTGTTATTACGGCGGGTGCAACGCTCTCTTTCGTTTTCAGCTCGCCCGACAACCCGCATTTTGCCATTCCGATAAATTCGATACTGGTTTCGATTTTCCTTTTTATGGAAGCGCGGCGTTATCGCTATTACGAAGTCTGGGCAAATCGCGTGCGAGTGCTTGAAACCGGCTATTTCGCGCCGATGCTTTCGCACCAGACGATGCCGCCCGATAAAGAATGGGCTGACCATATATCGGCGGATTTGTTAACACCGCATTTTACAATCAGCGAATGGGAAGCCATCGGCAGACGCCTTCGCAGCAATTACATCTGGATTTTTATGTTGCTGGCTTTAAGCTGGGGACTAAAAATATATATTCATCCGTTTCCGATTCCGGCTGTCTCGCCCGACGAAAGAGCAAAATTCTGGCAGGTTTTTCTCAACCGCGCGCAGGTCGGACTCGCTCCTGGGTGGCTAACTATCGGTTTCGGCTTTCTTTTCAATGCCGTAATATTTGCCATTGCCATCGGAACTATGAAATTGAAAGACGCTTCGAGCGAAGTTCTGCCGCTTGAAAATTTTGAATGGCATCCGCTCAAACAAGTTTCTACTTGGGCAGGAACAAATCTCAAACGCCGTAACCCGATTCGCCGCGCCAAAAAAGCACGCCAGCGCGTCCGTTCGATTCACACTACGGAAGCAACAAAATAAATATTTTTTGATATTTCGGTTTTCAAAACGGCTGTTTGGAAGATAGCGGTTTGTTTGCTATTTTTCTAATAGCTTTTATAACTTTTTTGTTTATACAATGGAGAAAAACTTTTATGTCAGTTGAACTGGAAGACCGCGGGAGAGCTTTGGAAAATGAATATTTTAGGCAGAGAGAACAGGAATTGATAGCAAAAATGAAATCGAAATTGGCAGTCGAGAATCAAAATGCAACAAACCTCGACTGCCCGAGATGCGACGGAAAACTTGGTGAAACCGATTACGAAAATATCAAAATTGATGTGTGCAACAATTGTCACGGCGTTTGGCTCGACCCGGGCGAAATGGCGCAGATTCTGCAAAGTGATGAAGGCAACGACAGCTGGTTTGGAAGATTGTTCAGCTAAAAGAAAAATTGGAAATATGAAAAAACGGGTTTTGCGGCAAATTTTATGGCTGGCTCTGGCTTTGACCACGGTTTTTTCAGTTCAGGCGCAACAGCCAAAAACCGAAATTGAAAAGTCCAGAGCCAGTATTCAAACTGCTGTCCCTTCGACGCAGGATTTTCAATTAAACAGCAAACTAATGTCGAAGCAAATGCCGTATCGCGTCCTTTTGCCCGTAAATTATTCAAGTTCAAACGAAAAAACTTTTTATCCGGTAGTTTATCTGCTGCACGGATTAACCGGACATTTCGACAATTGGGCGGACAAAACAAAGCTCAAAGATTATGCCAAAAATTACAATTATATAATCGTAATGCCGGAAGGTAATAACGGCTGGTATACCGATAGCGCAACCGTTTCTAACGATAAATACGAAAGCTACATAATTCAGGAATTAATACCCGAAATCGAAAAAAAATTACGCTCCAAAACAGGACGTGAAAACCGCGCCGTTGCCGGTCTTTCAATGGGCGGTTACGGCTCAATCAAATTCGGTTTGAAATACCCGGAAATGTTTTCTCTCGTCGGTTCGTTTAGCGGCGCGCTCGGCGCGGCGTCCTGGACAAAAGAAAATCTTGGTCAAAATCAATGGGTCCCGCCGTCCATAATGGCTGTCTACGGAAACGCTGAAACCACAACGCGCAAAGAAAACGATATTTTCAATCTCGTATCAAAAATACCTTCCGATAAAATCAAAAATCTTCCGTTCGTCTATCTCGATTGCGGAACGGAAGATTTTCTATACAAAAGTAACCGCGAATTTGCCAATCTCTTGCAGGAAAAGCGAATTCCGCACGAATTCCGTGAGCTTCCCGGCGTTCACAATTGGGTTTTTTGGGATTCGCAAATTAGTGAATTTCTTGAATTAACCGCTAAATTTTTGAAATAAGGCAGACGAGATTTCCAAAGTGAAAAGATGTTAAATTTTGCTATCGAAACCGCCCGGGAAGCCGGACAAATTCTGCTTGAAAAATTTGGGCGGAAAATCAATGTTTCAAAAAAGGGGGTAGTGTCCTAATAGTGTGTTGCTAGAAAATAATAATTCTGGCAACACATTTTTCTTTGTGCTAGTCTAATTTCGTTATGGCAAAAAGGAAAGATGAAAACGAGTTAGCCAAATCTTTGATTGACGATATTATTGCGGAAACCGAAAGCGAAGATTGGAATAAACCTGTAAGTAAAATCGCTCAACAAGGCGGCAAAGCGAGAGCCGCTAAATTAACGCCTGCCGAACGGTCAGCAATCGCTAAAAAAGCGGCTCAAAGTAGGTGGAAAAACGCCGAAAGCTAGTCTAAATCTTCAACATCATCATCAAAATTATCATCATATTCGCCGGACATTCTAGCGTCTTCGGCGTGTTGATTGAAGTCGTAATCAAAAGAATCAAGCGTTGCGCCGAAATGGTTGTTGTTATCATAAGATTGCTTGTCAATACTATGACGTTTAACATCATTTCCAATTCGTTCCCAGTTTTGACTAAACGATTTTTGCATTATATCCGGCTTTGAATCTCGAATATCAATGTAAAGTCGAAGCTGTTCGCCTTTAATTTCTATTTTAACGGCGTGTTTTGTTTTAACTTTATTACCTTGTGGGTCAATATAATGAGATTGTTGCAACGCTCGCCTCATATCCTGCTTACACATTTGTTCCATTGTCGGCGGTTTCCGTTGATAACGTTTTGTTTCGACAGCCCAAGCTGATGCGGCATCAATATCAACAGCATCAAAGCCGTGTTCGATTTGCCATTCCCGCATAATATCATTCATTCTTGCGTTAAATTCCATTTACTTTCTCCTTAAAATCTTACTTGAGGAACAGGATGCCCCCAGCCGTCCGTAAAAGCCGTAGTTGTAACCAACTCACGAACTTTCGCCATTATTTTTTGGTGTGCGTTATAACCAACTTCCTTTCGGTGTTGTAATTGACCAACGATGATGCCGGGATGAACTTTTAATTGAGTAGCTAAATTATTTATTCGAGCCTCTGAATAAAACGGCGAATACATTTTGATAAAGTTTTCAAGCCGTTCTTTTGGCACAAGTGAATCAGCGGCTTCTTCGTTTGCTCTAACTTCATTATCATCTGTTGGTGATGATTCTAAATCGTCAAACGAAAAACGGTCTTTGTGTTTGATATGTATAATTTCGTGAAGTAATGCAAAGTAAAAAGAGCCGATGTTATCAAACCGAAGCGACATTGCAACCACAGGCGAAATTTCATCTAACCAAAATGCCGCGCCGTCAATTTTTGCTTTAGGCAATGGCTCAACTACCACATAACGAAGACCAAAACTAGCAAGCAATTCGGGAACTCGGACAACAGCTTTTGATTTTGCGGAAAACTTGCGTAATTGGTCTATCAGTTTATCAACACTGTCTTCGTCATATTCAGCAACAGATAAGGCTCTAGCCAGATGTTTGGCTCTATACAACCAAGCCTTTTCTGCGGCGTTCAAATTCGCTTCTTTTATTGTTCGCTTGAAAGAAACTTTTGATTCAAAATCATTTTCCGAATCATCTATTTCAAAAAATTTTCTTAATTCAGGCTCAAGGTATTCGATTTTTTCAGCATCGCTAACCCAACCTCTCTTTTGCATATCTTTAAGAGGGAAACTCTTAAATAATTCACTACGTTTTATAATTGATTCGCCAACTTCCGGCGCGTTAAAAAGGCGATATTTATTTTCTAAGCCAAGCCAAAACTCTGCCGATTTTCCAAATACAACAGCTAATTCTTTAGCAAACTCTACATTGATTCTTTCTTTTGCTAAGAACTGGCTGATTTCGGCTGGATTGCGTCCTAAAACCAAACCCAAATCCGTTTGCGTCCAGCTACGCTCTATTAGAGCGTCTTTAATATATTTGCTTGGCGGGAAAACTTTTTCATTTTCATTCATATTTTGTTTCCTTAAAAGAGATGAATAAGACATTTTTGATTTTACTTTTCTATTTGTGGTATGTCAATCTTAAAGTTATAAATTTAATGATTTCTTATTTCTGTGTTGTTTTATACTTGTTTTATGCTTGCTTATTTAGCATAATAATTCTTGTAAGATTTCGATAGGAAAGGTTTTAACTATGAATTGTCCAGAATGTAACTCATTATCAAAAAAGCACGGAAAAGACCGAAACGGCAACCAACGATTTAGATGTTTGGCTTGCGGCAAAACTTATATTGAGCCGAAAAATAAACCGCTCAATGAAATGCGACTTGCCGAAGATAAAGCCGTCCTTTGTCTGCAATTATTAGTTGAAGGAAATTCAATTCGTTCAATCGAAAGAATCACGAATGTTCACAGAGATACGATTATCAGATTATTAGAAACGGTTGGCGAAAAATGCCTGTGGATTCAAGAAAATCTAATTAAAAATGTAAAAGTTACCGACGTTCAAGCTGATGAAATTTGGGCTTTTATCGGTATGAAACAAAAGACTGCCAATAATAACGGTTTAGGTGATGATGATAAACTCGGTTCTGCTTACACTTTCACCGCGATTGAAAGCAATTCTAAATTGATTGTGGCGTGGCATCTCGGAAAACGAACCGAGCAAGATACGCTGATTTTCTTGGAAAAGCTGTATGCGGCAACCGAGCCGACAAAACGTTTCCAGATGTCCACAGACGGTTTTCGAGGCTATGACCACACCGTTAATGAAGTTCTCGGAACAAAAGCCGATTACGGACAAGTTGTAAAAATTTACGGCAAACCAAATCCAGATGAAATCAGATATTCGGCGGCTGACTGTATCGGAATAAAGAAACGAGCTATTTGCGGCAATCCAGATATGGACAAAGTTTCAACTTCTTACGTCGAAAGAAGCAATATGACAATGAGAATGTCAATTCGCAGATTCACGCGCCTTACAAACGGCTTTTCTAAAAAGTGGGAAAATCATAATTACGCTTTGGCTCTGCATTTCGCTTATTATAATTTTTGCCGGATTCACAAAACAATCCGTTGCACGCCTGCAATGGAAGCAGGCATTACAAAGACACTTTGGGAATTGAAAGATTTAATTGGAATGGAAATAAAAATGTCTTAGTTTTAAGCATTGATTATCACGGTTCAATTATGGTATTTAAGACGCTATGACTTGGAAAAATAAACTCTACTTCGGTGATAATTTAGACGTTTTACGTGAATCAATTCCATCTGAATCAGTTGACCTTGTTTATCTTGACCCGCCATTTAACAGCAAAGCTAATTACAATGTTTTATTCAGAACGCCGAAGGGTTTGGAATCGTCCGCGCAGATTACAGCCTTTGAAGATTCCTGGCACTGGACAGAACAAGCCGAAAAAGAGTTTGGCGAGTTAGTTCATCAGTCAAATACGGATGTTTCCGAAATGATACAGGCATTACGTCGTTTTTTGGGTGAAAACGATATGATGGCTTATCTAACGATGATGGCTAACAGATTATTAGAATTGCACCGAGTTCTAAAAGATACAGGAAGCCTTTATTTGCATTGCGACGTAACCGCCAGCCACTACTTGAAAATTGTTTTAGACGGAGTGTTCGGTAAAGAAAAGTTTCGTAATGAAATAACTTGGAAACGAACAACGGCTCATAACGATTCTTCAAGATACGGAGCAAATACCGACATTATTTTCTTCTATACCAAGAGCGATACATATACATTTAACCCGGCTTACCAACCTTACACCGAAGAATACAAAACTCGATTCAGCCACGCCGACCCGGACGGTAGATTGTGGGCGGATGGAGATATTACAGCAAAAGGTTTGAGCGGCGGCGGGTATGAATACGAATACAAAGGATTTACTTCTTTGTGGCGTTGTCCATTGTCCACAATGGAGCGACTAGACGCAGAAGGTAAATTGCACTTCACCAGAACCGGCGGAATCAGACTTAAAAAATACTTAGACGAGCTTCCGGGCATTCCGTCGCAAGCCCTTTGGGATGATATTTTCCCAATCAACTCACAATCAGCCGAGCGGTTAGGTTATCCAACACAAAAGCCACTTCAATTATTAGAACGTATCGTCAAAGTATCGAGTAACGAAAACGATATTGTCCTAGACCCTTTTTGCGGATGCGGAACGGCAGTTCACGGCGCAGAAAAGCTAAAACGCCGATGGATTGGAATTGACATAACGCATCTTGCAATTACGTTAATCGAAAAGCGGTTAAAACACGCTTTCCCCGATATTCAATTCGATGTTGAAGGAACTCCAAAAGATTTAGACAGCGCACAGAATTTAGCAGACCGGGATAAGTATCAATTTCAGTGGTGGGCGTGTTCACTGGTTAATGCTCAACCGTATCAAGGCAAAAAGAAAGGCGCGGATAGTGGAATTGACGGACTGATTTATTTTCAAGATGAAAGAACAACTCCAAAGAAAATAGTTGTATCGGTCAAAGGTGGAAACAATGTCAACGTGGCAATGGTTAGAGATTTAGCTCACGTCGTTGACCGGGAAAAGGCATCTATCGGAATTTTTATAACGATGGTTGAACCGACTAGACCGATGAAAGAGGAAGCTATTAAAGCCGGGTATTATGAAAGCCCAATCGGAGCGAACTTTCCAAAAATTCAAATTCTTACAATTAAAGGTTTGTTAGAAGGAACTGAACGAGCCAAATACCCGGATTTAATGCAAGGCGGATTAACTTTCAAAAAGGCGAGTGTTGACACTAAAACGACGCAAGAACCTTTGTTTTAACCCACATTCAATTTGTCGTAATTAAATCTGTTTCGGTTAATTATTTTCTAGCAACACACTATTAGGACACTACCAAAAAGGGCAATACAAATCTTGTAACCGAAGCCGATTTAGCTTCGGAGAAATATATTATCGAAAAAATAAAATCGTATTACCCGAAACATTCGATTTTAGCCGAAGAATCCGGCGCATCTGACGAGAGGAACGGAAACGCCTGGAAATGGATAATTGACCCGCTCGACGGAACGACAAATTTCGCGCACGGTTATCCGTGCTGGTGCGTAACCTTAGCCGTCGAATATAAAGATGAAATAGTCTTCGGCGTTACATTTGACCCAACGCGCGACGAAATCTTTGCCGCTGAAAAAGGGCAGGGCGCAACTTTGAACGGAAGGAAAATTCAGGTTTCGGAGACAGAAAAACTCGGCGAAGCGCTGCTGGTTACAGGCTTTCCATACGACGCTTCGGAGCGTGAAAATTTTGCGCGCCACTTTACCGAATTTACACATAAAGCTCGCGGAATCAGGCGCGACGGTTCGGCGGCGATTGATATGGCATATGTCGCCTGCGGGCGTTTTGACGGTTTCTGGGAAGAAGGTTTGAATGCATGGGACGTTGCTGCCGGAGTTTTGCTAATCGAAGAAGCAGGCGGGCGCGTTTCTTATTACGACGATTCGCCGTTCAGCATTTACGCGCCGCCGATTTGTGCCGATAACGGCTTGATACATGCGGAAATGCTGGTTATTTTAGATTGAATTTTAACCGATAATTTTCCGCCCTTTTAGTCTTCTTTGTCCGTGTGATAACCTATTTTTATCAAATTAAAAAATTAAAATTTAGTATCTGAAATTCAAGATTTGTGGTTGACGATTTGTAATCTAGAATCCAAAATCCAAAATCCAAAATCGAAATGAGTTGGTTTAGCCGAAACAAGCCGAAGCTGGAAGAGCAAAACGACGAAGAAAAGCGCGTCAAAACCGAAGGCATTTTCGTTAAATGTCTCGAATGCGAAAACCCGCTTTATAAACGTGAACTGAAAGAATCTCTGCAAGTCTGCACGCATTGCGGCTATCATTTTCGGCTTGACGCGCGAAGCCGTCTGAACTCGATTTTTGACGAAGGAGAATACGAAAAGCTCGACGAAGAAATAACGTCCACCGACCCGCTCGGATTCGTTGACACAAAACCATATATCGAGAGAATAGAACAGGCGAAGAAAGCGTCAGGTTTGCCTGAAGCGATTGTTTCCGGGAAGGGAAAAGTCGGCGGGCATCTCGCCTACGCAGGTGCGATGGATATGAGTTTTATCGGCGGTTCGATGGGTTCGGCGGTCGGCGAAAAAATCACGCGCCTGATTGAAAGAGCAATTGAAACACGCGGAGCAGTGATAATTTTTGCAGCTTCGGGTGGCGCGCGGATGCAGGAAGGAACTTTGTCTCTAATGCAGATGGCGAAAATCTCCGCCGCACTCTCGCAGTTTCACGACGCTCGTCTGCCGTTTATATCGGTTTTAACCGACCCGACAACCGGCGGCGTTACGGCGAGTTTTGCAATGCTCGGAGATGTGATTATCGGCGAACCGAAAGCATTAATCGGTTTTGCCGGACCGCGCGTTATCGAGCAGACGATTCGCCAAAAACTACCGAAAGGCTTTCAGCGTTCCGAATTTCTTCTCGAACACGGAATGCTCGATATGGTCGTTGACCGCCGCGAAATGCGCGACACGATTATTCGTCTGCTAAATTTTATGATGAATGCGAAAATAAAGGCAAACAGTTAATGGTGATCGAGGAATAGTTTTATTTGATAAATGAATTTTCAAGAATCTCTCGATTATCTTTATGGTCTTGGAAATGAAGTTTCGACAATGAAACTCGGTCTGGAGAATATCGCCAAACTTCTCGCCGCGCTAGGAAATCCAGAAAAAAAGTATTTCAAAGTTCAAGTTGCCGGAACAAACGGTAAGGGTTCGACGTGCGCATTTCTGGAAGCGATTTGCGTTTCCGCCGGCATCGAAATTGGTTTGACGACTTCGCCACATCTGGTTTCAATCACTGAGCGAATAAAAATCAATGGCAAAGAAATAAACAAAGAAAATTTTGCCCGGCATGCGACGAAAATCAGGGAAACATCCAAATATTTAGTTTTAGAAAAAAAACTTGAAACAGTTCCGACGTTTTTTGAGCAAATAACTGCAAGTGCCTTGCTCGCTTTTGCCGAAGCAAAAATTGAGCTTGCGATTTTGGAAACAGGTTTGGGCGGAAGATTTGATGCGACCACGGCGGCGCTAGCTGAAATCATAGCCATAACGCCGATTGATTTTGATCATCAGCAAGTTTTAGGCAACTCACTCGATAAAATTGCAGCAGAAAAGGCGGCGATTATTCGTAAAGACACAAAGCTAATTGTCGCGGCGCAAGGAAAAGAAGTTGAAAAAGTGGTTTTTGAGCGTTGCGCTATCTTTGGCGTTAAACCAAACATAGCAAATTTTGCATGCGAAATTGTCGGAAAGAGAAAAGGAAAGTTTATCGTTGATTTTCTAACTGAAGAGGCAAAATATGAAAACGTAAAATTGAATCTTCCCGGCAGGCATCAAATCGAAAACGCCAAAATCGCAATTTTATTGGCTGAAGCTTTGCAGGAAAACTTCAAAATTACAAAAGAAAATATAATCGACGGCTTGCAAACGGCGGTTCACAAGGGAAGGTTGGAGTTTTCGGAAAATATTTTGTACGACGGCGCGCATAACATTTCGGGTGCAAGGGCTTTGCGGGAATTTCTCGACGAATTTGTTGAACAACCGTTAACGATTGTTTTCGGCGCGATGAAAGACAAGGATTTGCGTGAAATTGCGGATATACTTTTTCCTATAGCCGATAAATTGATTTTTACGAAAATTGATAATTCTCGTTCGATGGAAACAACGGAATTGTTAAATTTTTTGCCGGAAAACTTTGATATTGCAAATGTATTTCAAACTGAAACCGTAAAAGAAGCACTAGAGTTGGCAAGGAAGACTGCTTCAGAAAAAGATTTGATTTGCGTTACCGGCTCGCTCTACCTTGTCGGCGAAATGCAGAAACATTTAGCAGATAACAGTAAGTTGAATGCGGTTTGAGATTCTCGACCGCCCGCTTTTCTTTTGGCGGGAATTCAAGTTTAATAATTTAAACAAATAAACTTGAGAAATTAACCTGAAAATTTGAACTTAAATTTATGTATAAATTGGTAATAAATCCTTTGCTCCACTAATTACATAAGTTGTCTATTTTCAATACTTACCTATGAATTCAAGAACCCTTAAATTCCTGCTGTACCCGATAGTGTAGCCATTCGCTGCTAAACTTACCTTTTTAGACTGCTTTTGCTAAAGACATTTTCTTGATTGCCTCTGTTTTGAGAGTTTCAGACGGGTGGGCATATCGAGTAACCATTTGTAGGTTTGAATGACCTAGAAGGGAAGCCAACACAACTAAATCAACTCCGCTTTCAATTGCCCGCGTTGCGAATGTATGACGGCAATCATAAAGTCGGAAATCAAATTTTAACTTCTTGATAACTTCCCGGTGTAAAACATTCAGAGTTGTAACGGGTGGGTTGCCGTCAATGTCATTTAAGGGGAAAAGAAATTCGTTCCTAAAAAAACCAAATCTTTTTTCCAGAATATTTATTGCCGTGTCGGTTAAATGAATTTGTCTAATTGAAGATTTCGTTTTGCCTTTTGCGACTTTCAAAAACCCTTTCTCGATTGAGACATCCTGCTTTTGGAGATTATAAACTTCGCCACATCTTAGCCCGGTTTCAAGCATTAAGGTTGCTACATCACGGAGAGGCTGCGCGGCGGCAAGCAAATATCGAATCTGTTCTTCTTTTGAAATAACGTGGAAGCTTCGGGCATTTGCTTTTAATTGTTTGATTTTTCTGGTTGAATTCTCTAGCAGCACATTAGCATCGAACAATCTTCTAAAAATCATTTTCAAAGCCGTCAAATCTCTATTTACTGTTTCTCTGGTTATTTTCTCCTTTGTCTTACGAGACGTTTGATTACATCTCCAGACAAGGAAGTTCTCGACATCTTTTGCCGTTATACGGTCAACCCTTACGGTTCCAAAATACTTTTCAAGTGCCTTGCACGAAAACTCATATCGGTAGAAAGTGCCTTTCGCGCCCGAGTGTTTTATTGCTAGCCACTTTAGAAAGTCCTGTACGGCTTCTCTAAATGTTGGTGCCTTTTCTTTTGGCTTAATGCCAATCTTGCCAAGCGCAAGCTGTGTTCTATAAGCAGATTCGACAGTTGCCGCATCGCGTTTGTTTGCGACCTTTGTTGATTTTTGGATAAGCTCGCCGTCAAAGACGAACTTCATCCACCAGTATTTTGAGTTTGGGCGTTTATAAAGTGCCATTTTTTACTCCTGATTTTTGTATTTATCAAGCAATGCCTCTTGTCTTGATTTGCGTTCTAATTCTTTCTCTTGCTTTCTTTGTTGGTATCTTTCTTGGCGTTTGGCGTTTATCGTTTCTTTATTTTTTTTACGGGATCTTCGTTGGCGTAAAGCATTTAGACAACGATCAGAACAAGTGAACGAGTTTTTATATTTCGCCCAAAAGACGCACTTACAAATTGCACATCTTCGCAAGCGGCTGTCATCAAATTCGCCGATTAGTGTCCCTAAGCCAGTTTTTTGAAGTTTTCCGTTTACATCTCTATAAACCAATGTTCTAAGAGGTAAAGGGCAACCTATCCAATCAAAAAAATCATTTGGATGCTCACGCTCTATTTCTAAGCGACCCAAAAGGGTAAGCATTGAGTCTCTCATTTCAAAGTATTCAAAATATTCATCAGCCATTTTTTGTAGATAAAAATTGCGAGTTCGTTCATCTGTTTCCGATGACACTTTGTCGAAGCCGCTTATAAATTCTAAATGCTTCTTAAACTTGGGGGGGGTATATTTCAGACAGTCTCTTAAAGCATCTGTTTTAGTTAAACCGCGTTCTGTTAGGAACTGTAATGACTGCATTTGAAAATCTGGCGGAATTAAGTTGACTTGATAAATTAAATCTTCAAGTTTATTGGGGCATCGGTATTTCGCTCGCGATTGTTTTTCTTTCCGCTCACCCTCTTTGTTACTCTTCTTTTTTCGCATACACGGTTTTGTGCGTCTTTTTTACTTAAAAATGTGTGACGAGATTAAGTTGTGTTTTAGTTAAAATACCCTTGATTTGCGCTATCCTAGAGAGTAACATAACTGCATCACTTGTTACAAGTTGAAAACAAAAATACGTTACTATGAGGAGTTTATAAATGAATCTGGGAGTGTTAGAAAAAACTGAAACGGTAACGGCAAAACGACTTGCCTACGGACTAGACGAACTGGCGGAAATGACCGGGCTTAGCGTGGCATTTTTGCGAAAACTTGCCCGCGCCGGAACTTTGAAAACTCGGAAGTTTGGGGCGCGGCGGATGGTATTAGACGCCGACTTGCAGGAATTTTTAAAAGGAGAAACAACAGAAGTCAAAACTAATTAACGAGGTGAAAAATGACAAATACAAACAAAAACGCGCCAATCCCGGCAAGGAATGACGCGCTTACTAAAAAAAGTGACGAACCAAATCAACAACCTAACCTTAACCTAAACGTGTGCGATTTTCAATACAAAACCTACGGGCAATCCAAATTGTCGCACACCACTGCTTTCGCGTGTGATGAATGCTCGGCACCGCTGCACCTGTATGGCGCGAACTTCATTGAGTCCTGCACTAGCGGACAGGTAAACATTTTGCGCGTACTCTGCGACCTGCACGCAGAAGAGTTCGGTTTTTTGGAGGGTTCAGCATGACACTTCAAAAAATCAAAGACGCGCTAGACTCTTTAGAGCTGACATACCGAACCGAGAGGGACGGTTCACTAATCACAGACTGCCCAGTTTGCGAACTCGAAAACAAAGGCGCAGGCAAGCTCAAGGTATTTTCTGACGGGCGAGTCGCCTGCTATCGTTTCGCAGGAATCGACCGAGGCGAACACCGAAAAGAAATTCTCGACTCGTTTCGCGCCGAACACGAGAAAACTTCGAGCGAGCGGAGCGCGTTTATCACAGAAACGCTTTTCGACGGCTCTCTGACTATTGAAATCGAGCGCGCGGCGCGTGACCGTCAAACCATTACGGCTCGCAACTGCGATTCCGTGCTGCACGTCGACGCCTTCAACTTAGCGGACGCTGGACGGCGCTCGAAGTTTATTCGTGCTCTCTCTCTCGACCCAGACAAGGTGTCGGTCCTTACAACAACTCTCGTGCAGCTGGCGGACAGATTCGCCAGCGCCGAAAAAGCGCTCGACAAGGGCGAAGGTCCGCAAAAAAAGAAAGTTCTGTTTGCCGCGCTTGCCGACGGACGGCGAGCCGAGCTGACTTCTCAAGGATTTGCCGTCTACGACCCGTCGCGCGGCGAGACTACTTACGAGCATACATTGACGGACGATGACGGCACGGTTTACGAGGCAGGGCTTACGGCATCAGAAGCTGAAAAAATGGGCATCTATATGCCGTCCGGCGTTGAGGAATACGGAGACCTGGCATCGCTTAACGCTTCGATTATCCAGTACATTGACCGCTATGTGGATTTGAAGGAACTCGACTTGCAAATTGCCGCGAAATATCCGCTCATCTCGTATCAGACAGAAAAATTGTTTGAGATTTGCTATTTGCGAGCCGTAGGAAAGTCCGGCAACGGAAAGTCCCGCTTCGCTCAGACAATCGGCTTGATCTGCCGCTATCCGATCGCATGTGTCGGCATCAGCGCGGCGGCACTGTTTCGCACAATCGATTTATATAGACCGACGCTGATTGTCGACGAGTTTAACGTCGCGGCGGAAGGCGAAGACTCCGAGCTTTTGATGAAAATCCTTAATGCCGGAGTATCACGCTTCGCTAAAGTCCTGCGAGCCGGAACGAAAGAGACGAACTTCGCCCCTGTCGGGTTTGACCCGTTCGGCGCGAAAATTCTCGCCGGATTGAATTATACCAACTCTCCGGCGTTTGAAAGCAGGACGCATCCTGTCCGGCTCGAAGAAACGCGGCGCAACGACATCAGTTTGCAGATGCTGCCCGAAATGCTCGCTGAAGCCGAAAGCATCCGCAACAAGCTGACGCTATGGCGTCTGCGGACCTTTGATGAAAGCAATCTGGACCGCTCGAAACAGTCCGAGCAGGAGCTTAAGGACGCCGGAGGCATCCGCAAGCGGCTCATTCAACTCGCCATACCTATTTACTCGGTTCTCGACTCCGACGAAATCAAAGCCGACTTTATCCGCCGTCTGCAGTCTCGAACCGAAGACGCTGCGAGCCAGTCAGCAGAGACCATCGAGGGGCAACTAGCTCGCGCTGTTCATTCGAGATTGTTCACGGAGACGGGCACGGGCGAAAATGTCGTGACGGTAATGCGCGAATACTCGCCGGAGATTTTCTGCGGAGTCGAAGGCAAACCAGACGAGAGATTGACTACATCGTCGATTTCCGAAGAGGTCAACAAGGGACTAACGGACAAAGAGAGTCACGACGCTCGATATATCGGAAAAGTTCTCTCGAATATGGATTTGAAGTCTGCGCGCGTCAGCAGGCGGGCAAGCCCGGCATACAAGCAGCGCGCTCTGAATTTTAACTCTCAGAGGCTCATTTCGATGTTCGCGGAGTACAGATTGCCATTCCCGCCAGATTTTGATGGGGGCAATGGGGGCAGTGACGCAAATCCTTCAGAGACAACAATTATCCTGCCCCCATCAGATTCGAATAACGCCCCTGACGCAGTCTCATGGGGGCAAGATAACTACAAGAATACAAACGACTTACACGACTGCCCCCGTTGCCCCCATCAAAAACCGGACGAAACAGGAAACGGTGAAACACACACCTCTTTTTCGACTGATTTAGTAGCACTCGATACTGAGACTGAAGTGTTCAATAAAAAACTAGGTATTGACCACAGAAACGCAAAAATGATCGGTATGAGTTTGTCCTACGACGGACAACTTGCAGACTACTCGACCGACAAAGATTCGTGGAATTTCTTAATGCCGGACATTGAACAAACAGTCATCTTTCATAACGCCAAGTTTGATTTTGGAGTTTTGCAGCGTGCCGGACTGCCAGTGCCGCGCTTATTTGAAGACACGCTTGTTGCCGCTCACCTTTTAGATGAGAACAATGCACACGGATTAAAGCCTCTGTCAAAAAAACATCTTGGAATTGATGACCCTATAACATTTGAAGAAGCCGATAGGATGCGGCTGCTTGACCCTGAAGTTTTTGCTAAATACGCACGCAACGACGCCCGCTATACTTTCCGGCTTTGGGAGCAATTCCAAAAGGAATTGGGCGACCAGGAATTACGAACCGTCTATGAAATGGAAAAGCATCTGCTTCCCGTCGTAATGCGGATGGAAGATCGCGGAATGAAGCTAGATATAAAATCTTTGGCTGCGATTGAACGCGAAGTTAAAGCAGAATCAGCACGGTTAAAAACTGAAATTTTCGACCTTGCCGGAATGGAGTTTGAACTAAACAAACCACTATCGGTTGGAGTTGTTCTCTTTGATAAACTTGGTTTGAAATGTCCGAAACAGACTGCCAAAGGCGCACGCAGCGTTGACAGCGAATCATTAAAAGAAATCGCGCATCCTCTTGCAGTAAAGATTCTGGAATACCGCTCGATAGACAAGCTCGCCAATACATTTATTAAAGTCTTGCCAAAATTCGCTGATGAAAACGGACGCATCCATCCTGAGTTTAAGCCACTCGGAGCGGCAACCGGACGTTTTTCTTGCGCTTCGCCAAACGTGCAGCAGATTCCAGGCAGAAGCGAACTCGGACGTGCCATCCGGCGTGCCTTCATTTGCGAACCAGGAAACAAGTTGATTGTCGCTGATTTCTCGCAGATGGAGTTAAGAGTACTTGCGCATTACAGCCAGGACGAAACACTGCTCAAAGCCTATTGCAACGGCGAAGAAACGGACTTGCACACCATCACGGCGCAAAAGATATTCGGCAGGACGGATGTCGATAAAAACGAGCGCGGCATTGCCAAGATGATTAACTTCGGAATCGCTTACGGCATAACCGATGTCGGTCTTTACAGACGTTTGACGACAACCGGAATAGATACCACGCCGAAAGACTGCAAGCGGTACATTTCGGATTATTTCAAAACCTATAAGGGCGTCAAAAGTTTTTTAACTAAAGTTGATAAAACCATCCGAACTCGCGGTTATGTCAAAAATCTGTTTGGCAGAAGACGCCGATTAAAAGGAAACAACGCACGCGAAATCCGTCAAGCGCAAAACTTCATCATTCAAGCCACGTCCGCCGATTTAGTGAAACGGTCGATGGTTGCGCTCGATAGCAAACTTCCAGACGGCGCACAACTAATCTCAATGGTTCACGACGAACTGATTATTGAATGCCGCAGCGATAACGCCGAAGACGTTCTAGGCATTGTCGTTGAAGTAATGCAGGACACGCCCGAAGGATTCAACGTGCCTATGCCAGTTGACGCTCACATTGTTGATTGCTGGGCAGATGCTAAATAAAAGGAATGGTAAGTATAGGCTCGACCAATAAAAGACGCTCACAGAGCAAGGAAAAAACTAACAATGAATGAAGAAAATAACGAAATGGAATTGCCTTTACAAGCAATAAAAAACCAGCCGGAACTTTACGCGCAGATTCCGGCGGCAACAAAAATATCGCTTGGAATTTATCAAAACGACAAGCAAAACGCCGTACACACCGGCTTGACGGCAGACGAACATTTGAGGTTGCGCGGCTTAAAGCTAAGCGTCGCCAAAGACAATTTACCCCCGAGCGAAAGGATATCCAAATCACTCGAAATCCAAAACTTTGAAAAAAAATTAACAGGAGAATAAATAAAATGAAAATACTTGAATCAGTAGCACGAACAATAAACGGCAATAGCGGCGATACGATTGCACGCGGCTCAGGCGAATCGCTTCGCTGTCAATTGAACGTCGTCGGCGTGTCAGGCACGAGTCCAGCGTTGAACGTCGTGATAGAGGACAGCCTTGACTCCGGCGCAACCTGGAATACAATCGGAACTTTCGCGCAAAAAACGACGTCGACGCGCGAAGTTATAAACATCACACAACCGTTTTCCGAAAACCTGAGGGTGAGCTGGACAATCGCCGGAACTTCCGCAGTTTTCACGTTTAGCGTCGATTGGCACATTTCAACACGGAGGGGAAGCTAATGACACAGACACAAACAAAAGAAACGTCCGCCGTCGAATCGGCACAGGCAAAAATTGAATCAATTCAACAAGCGGTTGCCGCTGGAAACACAAAACTAAACGCGCAGGATTTAGCAAACGCACGGGCTGGCTCGAATTTGCGGAATTACAGCAACAAGCGGCGGAGATAGTCAAACAGACAAACATTGAAGCCGACCGAAAGGCGCACCTGCTCGACCTGCAAAAGCGACTGGAAGTAGTCGCCGGTTCGCGCAAAGTAGTTAATTCAAAATTCGCAGAGTTTGAGAAATCTTTGGCGAATTATCTGACAGCCGCAACGACTTATCAAAACAACCTGGACTCTATCAGAGGCGCGCTGCGAGAGGCGGGAATGCATCCGGGCGAGCAAATCGCAATCATCAATGGAGTTGGACCGGGTCAAACCTTCTTCGGCATCCAGATAACGGACATTCGGCGAAAACTTGAAATCGGCGAAGTTTCAGCCGAAAACATATTGCCAAACGACGTAGTAAAACCAATCGTCGAACAGGCTTTGGGCGAATATAACCGTAACTTCTAAAGGTGAGTAAATATGTCAAAAACAAATGGCAAACAAATGGCAGGAAAGCGCGAAGACGGCACATTCGCGCCCGGTCATAAATTAGGCAATCGCTTTTCCAAAGGCGTTAGCGGCAATCCGAACGGACGACCGAAAATTACGAAATTAACCGATGCGCTCCGGCAACAAATCGCCGAAACTAACCCGGATGCTGATGACCAAACCGTTGCCGAAACGATTGCTAAAACCTTAATCACACTAGCACTTTCGGGCGATGTGCAGGCGATTAAAGAAATCGCGAATAGAACTGAAGGCTTGCCAAAGCAATCGATTGATTTAGATATTCAGGCGACCAATTGGCGCGAAGAGGCACGAAGATATGGAATTACAGAGGCAGAAGTTGCCGCCGAAGCACGACTATTACTCACAGAATTTGATGATGTCGGCAGCGACGA
>MWVX01000068.1_pt1 | contig 29085 bp, 24 predicted proteins | sample 1047311 | NCBI WGS metagenome assembly MWVX01 (sample SAMN06349984, study PRJNA376086) | soil metagenome | isolation source: MtG-4 sample Antarctic (ecotone) soil | place: Antarctica | collected 2015-01-13 | reverse complement strand
CATCCCTTTCTTTATAAAATCGGAATTGTATTTCTCTACATCAAAGTACACGCTGCTGTTAGCAACATAAGCATAACCATCTTTAATTATTTTTTCGATCATTACAATTTGCTCAACAATATGGCCGGTAGCAGTTGGTTCAATGCTTGGTGCAATTGTATTAAATTGCCGCATAGCCCAATGAAAAAGGTTAGTGTACTTCTGCACCAATTCCATCGGCTCAAGCATTTCGATTACCGCTTTCTTACTTATCTTATCTTCTGCTTCGCGGCCCTCCTCTTCAAAATGACCCGCATCAGTTATATTTCTTACATACCTGATCTTATAACCTAAATACTGGAGGTAGCGGTATACAATATCGAATGTAATGTAAGGACGGGCATGACCTAAATGACTTTCACCACTAACGGTAGGTCCGCATACATACATACCAACGTAGCCGGGAGTTATAGAGGTAAAGACTTCTTTTTTACGGGTTAAAGAATTATACACTTTAAGTGAAGACATTATAGATAAATTGGCGTGTAGAACTAAAATTGGGGCAAAGGTAACTGCGAAAGTCTTAGCATAAGCAGCTCCAAAAACAACTAATACAAGGTTTATTTAAGACTAATGTCAGTAACGAGCATCAGGTGATCGCTAAGATCTTCATCCACCATATCGAACTGGTGAATGAAGAATTTATTATCTGGTAAAATATAATCAATCCGTAAGGTTGGTGCAAGGGGAAGGTAAGTTCTTCCTATCCCTAAAGAAGTTGCAAGAAAAACGTCCTGCCAATCTTTTCTTATGTGGAAATAAGTAAAATTATTAGGTACATCATTAAAATCGCCACATATAACTGAAGGATAGGGAGATTTATCTAAAGCATCTCTAACAATACGAGCTTGCTCGCCTCGCCTTGTAAAAGCAAGTTTCATTTTAGAAAATACACTTTTTGATGCAGGAAGTTCGGTGTTCTTTATTTGTTCAATTCCCTGGTAATCGTCTTTGTTGAATTTAAATGACTGCAGATGTGTTGTAAAAATCCGAATGATTTTTTCCGGTGTTTGCACATCAACGTAAATAAGGCTTTCTGCTGCAGCTCCTGGAAAATTAATTCTGCCCGAGTCTACGATTGGAAGTTTAGAAAAAATAATACTACCCGATTGATAGCGTTGCTTAAGCCGTTTAAAATCTTTAGAGAAATAGTAATAGGGAAACGTACCTGCAAATCGCGCTACATTGTTTTGCACATCAGAATTATTGAATTCCTGTAAGCATACAATATCAGGGCTTTGTGTTATGATGGTTTCAGGAATAGTAGCTCTGTCAATTCTCTTTTTATCGGCTTTATTACTTAATCCCTGCAGGCTTCTAACATTCCAATCTATAATTCGGATATGTCTGTTCTCTTTTTTCTCTGTAAAAGTTTGAAATTTATGTACTGCAAATAATACACTTAATTGTTTCCATCCTATAACTAAAGTAATAATCGGAATAAAAGAAACTACCGGTTTTACCACCCACCAAAAAATAATAAAAAAAACCAATAGCAGCGCAAGGTAGGGAAAGGCAAGTCCTAAAAATCCCATGAACCACCAAATAGAAGGATTTAGATAGGGAACGAGGCATGCAACAAGAAAAAACATCGCCACTATCACATTTAACGTTATTAGAAATCGTTTGAAAAATCTTCCAAAGCTTCCCGCTGCCATAATGTAAATATAAAAATTTTAGACCCGGAATTTACTATCACCCTGCCCACATAATATCTGCAATTACAGGAAAGTGGTCTGACAGGTACAACTCGGGGGTAATAACCTGTAAAACTTTGAAATGAGGGTCAACGAGGATATAATCAATTCTTAAGGTTTTGGAAAGAGCATAATAGGAATGACCTAAACCGAAACCTTTCTTTAAAAAAGCGTCTTGCCTGTTTCCTTTTATTTTATGATATACATAGCTGCTCGGAACAGAATTAAAATCGCCGGTCATAACAGAAGGGTACAGGTTTTTTAAAAGAATACGCTTAATAAAATCGGCCTCCCTGGCATGTAACTGATCGAACTGTTTTATAGTTCTCGTCACGTTTTTACTGTACCTGTAAACAAGGTCATATTTTTCTTTTCCCTCCTCTTCGGGTATACCAGGGTGGGGACGAATATTCATGGATACAAGATGAGTGGTATAAAAACGCATCCTTTTATTAGCAAATAAAATATCTGCATAACACATACTTTCGGGTTCTGCCAGATCTTTATAAACTGTTTTGCCTGTATGTACGAAAGGTATTTTTGAAAATATGGCAGAGCCTTGTATCACTCCACCATATGAATGAAGGTCTATATAATCGTTGCTTGTTAAAACATATCTATAGCCGAGTGAATCTCTAAGCGTTTCGACATTTGAAAAGTAAGCTTTCTCATCTAAGTAGTCGCCAAAATCCTGCATTAAAATTATATCGGCCTGTACACTCTTTATATAAGTAAACATCTTGCTTCTTTTACTTTCGGCCGAATAATCATAGCGGGCATTATTATCAAAAAAACTTACATTCCAGCTTAAAATTCTAAGAGCTTTGTCGTTCTTTTTAAAATTAAAATTCCTAAAAATATTAAATGCCCATATAGAAGTAATGTTCTTAAACCCTAACAAAAACACCATCAACAAAATCAGAGAAACTTTCTTTTTTATGAAGATCCATAAAATAATCAAGCAAATAAATCCAGCAGCAAGTATGGGAAACCCTAAACCGAGAAAAGTCATCGGCCAAAACGTTACGGGGCTAATATATGGAGTTAAACAGCTAAGAAGATAAATTAAGGCAGCTATAATTGTACAAACAACTAATAAAAATCGAAAAACTTTCTTCATACTTACAGATCCTCGAGGCTGGCTTTCTTCAAAAATTCCTTTTCTTCGTCACTTAATGAATGAAACCCTTTCTGACTAATTTTATCCAAAAGTTCATCAACACGTTGCTGGGTTATATGAGGTGTTTTTTCAAAAGGCTTTTGAGTGGCTTTGTAATGTAACTGTTGTTTTGGTGGTTTTTGAACCATTTTTTTTTCCGGATTAAAAAGATCATTTGCCCATATTACCACATCGTTCATCCACTGACCCCAATCATTTCCTTTTCTAAGCTGCCACACAAAAATATGTCCCATTAATCCACCTGCAACTAAAGCGACTGTACTGCCAGCGTTATTTAGCCCAACGGTACCTATGCTTATTAGTACAAACACCGAGGTTAAAATCCATAAAGGAATACCACCACTTATTAAAGGAAAGATTTTATAATTTGGAGCAAGAGTAGTAGTGGCAACAGCAATAGCCATAAGCGAAGGACCAGCACCTAAGAGGGGTAAAAAATTACTGGCATCTGCGCTTAAAGAAGGTACCAGGTTAATAGCTAAAATAAAGAATACAGAACCAGCGAGGCCGCCATATAAATAAACAGGGATTAATTTCTTATTGCCTGTAATATCCTGAAGAATATAACCGAAGCACCAAAGCCACAACAAGCTACTGAATAAGTGAAGCACTTTTACATGAGTAAACATATAAAGTGCTAATGTCCAGGGACGGAAGACCAAAACTTCCGGTTGCACCGGAACCGCTGCCCAGGAAACTATTTGAGCATTAAATACAGCTTCTGTACTGTTATTTACAAGATAAATAACCTTTACAAAGTTTAATAGTATAAAAATTATTGCATTAAAAATGATTAGAAGGGTAAGGGAATTACCATCTTGCCCCAGTAACATCTTTTTCCGGCTATTTTGTTCCAACACACTCATTACTCAAATTTTGAATCTTTTAAAAAAAGTTCCTGCGGTTTTTTTTGTTCCAAGTTATAACTAATAAAAAGCCAACTAATCCACCTCCTATATGTGCCCATCGTGCTACATTATCTCCCGCACTGTTTTGTATAGCGGAAAATAATTCTATTCCAAAGTAAACCAGTCCCATCCATTTTGCCTTAACAGGTACAAAAAAATACAGGTAGATATAGGTATTCGGAAACAAATAAACAAACGCGGCTAATACACCAAATACTGCACCACTTGCTCCTAACGTTGCATTACTTACAGCTAAATAGGTTTTATCTGATATGTAATTTACGACTTGTTGAACATATTCGGTATTATCAGGATAAGCAAGATAATTATTTAATAGTGAAGTTCCTCTTCCTGTAGGATCGTGACCTAAGCCATAAGTTTTATAGAATGCTAAAATCCTTTCAGGCGTAGGATTTAACTTAAGCGTTAAAAATTCATTGAGTAACCCGTGATAATCGTACCATAAGAAGGTAAGATGAATTAGAGCCGCACCAATTCCGCATAAAAAATAAAAAGTGAGGAAGCGTTTGGGTCCCCAAACATTTTCAAGGATAGCACCAAACATCCATAAAGCAAACATATTTCCGAATAAATGCCAGAAATCGCCATGCAAAAACATATGGGTAACTATTTGCCATGGCTGAAACAGCGGCGACTTTACATGATGTAGGGCTAAAAGATCCACCATATCAAACATTCCTCCTGCACCAATAGTTTTTTGGGCAAGAAAGAAGAGCACATTAACAATTAACAGGTTTTTTATAACTACTGGAAGTACTTCAAATCTGCTGGGTCTAAATTCGGTCATAATTTTTCTTAACGGATAACAAATGTAAGAAGCTATTTAGTTAGCGGAGTTTTAATTGAACTATATTTTCGATGTGCAAAGTATGCGGAAACATATCTACCGGCTGAATTTTTGTAACTATATATCTCTCATTTAATAAGGCAATATCACGTGCTTGTGTTGCAGGATTACAGCTTACATAAACAATTAACGGCGCCGCAATTTCCACAAGCTTTCTCACCAGTTTGTCATGCATGCCTGCACGTGGAGGATCAGTAATAATAACATCAGGGTTCCCCTGTTGTTCAAAGAAGGTATCATTACAAATGTCAATTATATCGCCGCTAAAAAAGCTTGCATTTTTTAAAGCATTTAATCGTGCATTTTCTTTTGCATCTTTAATTGCATCTTCAACCACATCAACGCCAACAATTTTTTTTGCCTTGCCGCTCACAAAAATCCCAATGCTGCCAGTGCCGCAATAAAGGTCGTAAACCGTTTGTGTTCCGTCCAGTTCAGCGAACTCACGGGTCACCCGGTATAATTTTTCCCCCTGAAGCGTATTTGTTTGAAAAAATGATTTCGGTGAAATTTTAAATTGAAACTCTTCCAGCTTTTCTAAAATGAAGCCTTTGCCTTTATACACCTTTGGCTCAAGATCATAAAGGCTGTCGTTCTTTTTAGGGTTTATAGTGTATAACAGGGTAGTTATTTCAGGAAAGTTATTTCCAATGAAGCCTAATAATGGTTTAGTGATTTTTTGGTCTTCATATCCAACCACAATATTCACCATTAGTTCTTCTGTGGTGGCGAGTCTTATAAGCAGGTTACGTAAAAATCCAGTATGCTCACGAACATCATAATGGGTTAGACCATTTTCTTTTGCATAATTCAAAAGAGCCAGTCTAATAAAGTTAGTGGGCTCGTTTTGAAGATGGCATTCGAAAATGGGAACAACCTTATCAAAATAACCTCGTGGATGAAAACCGGCGACATTTTCTGTAGAAGAGATATTAGGGTTCCCTAATTCCTGGGGTAGAAGGAAGCGTTTGTTGGAGAAAGTATATTCAATCTTGTTTCGGTAGCGAGTTGTTTGCTCCGCGCCAATTATAGGCATTATCTCCGGAAGCGGCACTTTTGCAATACGGGTAAGATTATCAGAAACCTGCTGTTGCTTGTATTGAAGTTGTTGGCGGTAAGGAAGCATTTGCCACTGGCAGCCTCCACATACCCCGAAATGCTGGCAAAAAGGCTCAACGCGAAGATTACTAAGCTTATGAAAATTTAGGGCAATTCCTTCGGCCCAGTCTTTTTTATTCTTTTGCAGTAAAACATCCACCTCATCTCCGGGGATAGTATTCTCTACAAAAATTACTTTCCCATCTACCCGTGCCAACGATCTGCCCTCTGCTGCATAATTTTCCATTACTACATTTTGCAGTACGATCTTCTTTCTTCTCATTGGGCAAAAGTATTATTTTAGTATTTGAATTTTATTATCATGGGAGAAGCAGAACTTGATCCATTTCACAATACAATTATTATTACTTCACATATCAGCACTTACGGAAATGCTGCGGACAAAAAGATAACTGAGGGCTTAAGAGATGAGATTGAAACAATGTGGAACGAGCCAAAAGGAAAAATTTATATAAAAGGAAGTGGGTTTTATGTGAATTTTAGAATAACTGCTGAACTCCGTTCATTAATTAGTGTCGAAGAAATAAATTCCAACACCAACTGCCGAAACAATTATTTTAGAATAGAGGAATATGCGCAGGGAAATATTTCTTTTGTAGATGGACTTGGTTGTAACAGCGGCTATTTTAAACTTGAAAATTTATATAAAGGTTCCACGACTGCTGCTCATGAATACGGACATAGTCTTGGCCTCGAACATCCCTCCAACCTGGATTGCAGGGGCAAAGGCGTTCCCCGAATTATGTATCCAAGAGGAACTTTAGTCGATCCTCAATTTCAATACGATCCTACAAAACCGGCAGGGGTTACGGGAGGAACAATGCACCCCATGTATAGAAAAGTTTTTGTGGATGATATTGCTTTACTAAAATTAGAAAAGCTTAAGTTTCAAAACCGAACAGCGATTGTTGGGGAGTTTTCCAATGTCTATCATCTGGACCATAGTGATGCAGGGTTTGCTTAGTCATGCCCTTCTTTCCATAAGCATTAAGAAGTTACCCAAATAGAGACATAACACGATGCGGAATAAAAGATCTCTTTGCTTAAAACGTTTTATGCTCTTCATGGTTTACTTAAGGTTTCCAACCTTCAATTAACAATTTTGAAAAATCCTTTTGCCATTTAAAAGATATTTTTACAGCTAATCTCAAGTAGAAAAAATAATATGAGGAGACTTGTACTTACCAGCCTGCCTGTAATATTCCTGATAATGGCTTCTGCTGCGCAAACAAAAAGTGTACAGAAACCTTTGGCTGCGGCAGTAAAAACCTCCACCGGATACAATATTCCAATTACACTTACGCCGCTTAAAAACACCTGGATTTACCTTGGGTGCCATTTTGGAAAGTATAAAAACCTGGTAGACTCTGCCTTGCTAAATGATAAGAGCGAGGGCGTTTTTAAAGGAAAGGAAAAACTTGCGCAGGGAATTTATTTTACTGTTTCTCCTAATAAAGCGTTGCTGTTTGCATTTTAAATGGATAAGCAACAGAACTTGTCAATTAAAGCCGATAATGCAAAACTGAATCTTATAACGATCACCGGTTCTGCCGATAATGAAATATTCCAGAACTATACCCGGTTTCTTGCACTTAAAGCACCTGAACTAAATAAGCTTCAACAGAATTTGACGTCAGCAAAAAATGCAAAAGACTCTGCTGCTTTAAAGAGTGTTTTATCAAAAGGAAACAAAGAATTACAAGATTATCGTGAGGACCTGATGAAAAGATTTCCGACAGCTATGTTGAGTAAATATTTCTTTACAATGAAGCGTCCTGAAATTCCTGCAGTGCCACTGTTACCAGACGGGAAAGCGGATTCGAGTTATGCCTATCATTATGTAAAAAAACATTATTGGGACGGCGTTTCGTTTGACGATGAAAGCCTCGTACGAACGCCTTTTTTTGAGCCCAAGCTGGAGGAATATTTTAAATACTATGTAGCCCCCGATGCAGATTCTATTATAAGCGAAGCTAATTACATGATGCTTGTAGCCCGTAACACACGGGAAATGTTTAAGTACCTTCTAGGGAAATTCACCGACAAATACATCAACCCTGAGTTCATGGGACAGGAAAAAGTATTCCTGTTTTTATTTGACAAATATTACAGCAAGGGTGATACAGCCTGGCTAAGCGAAAAGCAGCGCAAATTTATTTTTGACCGTGCTTATAGCCTCATGGCAAATCAATTGGGAGAGCCGGCAGCCGAACTTAAAATGGTGGATACAACAGGAAAAGATGTTACGCTATATAACATGAAGGCACCTTTCACTTTTATTACTTTTTGGGACCCTAATTGTGGACATTGTAAAGAAACCGTTCCGCGGGTAGATTCTATATACAAGGCTAAATGGAAAGCCCTGGGTGTAAAAATAGTGGGTGTAAATGTAGATGACAGTGCAAACGAAGCATGGAAAAAATTTATAACGGAGCAAAAACTTACTGAGTGGGTACATATCTACCAGCCTAAAGCAGCCAAAGACGATGAGGCGAAAAGAGGCGTTGCGAATTTCAGGCAGTTGTATGACGTTTTTAAAACTCCTACACTGTATCTTCTGGATAGTCAAAAACGAATTATAGGCAAAATGTTAAGCATTGAGCAATTTGATGATGTAATGCAGGCCAAAATTAAAAATACTGCTGTTAAGTAAATAACATGTACACTGCGTTAAAGAAAGCTGCTATAGCCTTTCTTCTTATCAATTTTGTGTCCGCATCTTTTGCGCAACCTGTCTTTACTTATGGTAAATATGCGGTAAGCAAAGAAGAATTTCTTACAGCCTTTAATAAGAATCCCGGCAATACAAGCAACCGTAAAAAAGCGTTGAAAGAATACCTCAACCTGTATATAAATTTTAGGTTGAAAGTGCAGGCAGCATTAGATGCGGGGTTGCATAAGGATCAGACACAACAAAATGAACTTGATAATTTCAGTAAGCAAATCGCTGATAACATTGTTAATCAACAAGCGCATGTAAACGACCTCGTTAAAGAAGCTTTTGAACGAAGCCGGAAAGATATCAATCTTGGCCACGTGTTAATTGAAGTTGCCGAAAATAGTGATACCGCCGAAGCCTACAAAAAAATACAGGAAGCATACAAAGCGCTAAAAGAGGGACAGGAGTTTTCGAAAGTGGCAGCAGCCTATTCTACTGATGCAGGCATTAAAGCTTCAGGCGGCAATCTTGGTTTTATAACAGCTTTTACGCTTGCATATGAGTTTGAAAATATCGCTTACCGTTTAAACCCCAACGCTGTCTCTGCACCTTACCGATCTAAGCTAGGGTATCATATTTTTAAAAACCTCGGAGAACGTGACGCTCTTGGTACGCGTACCATAGCCCAAATTCTTATTGCGTTTCCACCTAATGCGAATGAAGTTGAAAAAAAAGACGCTCTCCGTAGAGCCGATTCAGTGTCTAACTTTATAGAAAACGGGAATAGCTTTGAGGAGCTTGCAACAAAAATAAGCAATGATCTAACCAGCAGTGCTAACGGCGGTCAAATAGCTGATGTTGGTATAAATACTTATGATCCGGTTTTTGAACAAGTTGTTTTTTCACTAAAAAATAATGGTGATATTTCTAAACCATTCGAAACTTCTTCGGGCTATCACATTGTAAAATTAATAGAAGCTAAAAAAGTTACCGGCGACTTAAACAATACCGAAACAAACACTTACCTTAAGAATAAAGTAACCAAAGATAGCAGGATGAATGAAGCTAAGAGATCGTTTTTTACTAAACAGCTCAAAATTATTAAATACAAACCTGCGATTATTAATGAGAAACTTCTTTATGAATTCAGCGATAGTGCCGTTGTAAAACCATCCCCGGTATCTTATAAAGGAATTTCAGAAAATACTTTGCTGTTTTCCTTTGCTAAACAAAATATAAAAGCTGGTGAATGGGTAAAATTTATAAGAGCAGCCAGAGGCTTACCGGAAAATGCAGGTAAAAAATTAAATGAGCTATACAATGAATTTTTACGGATGAGGGCGGATAATTACTACCGGAACAACCTGGAAGATTATAGTGGTGATTTTAAAAAACAACTTAAAGAGTTTAAAGAAGCAAACATCTTATTTGCGATAATGGAAAAGAAGGTGTGGGGAAAGGCGAATGCCGATACTGCCGGATTGAGGAAATACTATAACGAGCACAAAACAAAATATACATGGGGAGCAAGTGCCGACGCATTAATTATTACGTGTACAAATGAAGCCGAGGCAAATAAACTGCAGGAAAAATTAACAAACAACCTGTCTAAATGGAGGGAAATAACAGCAAACAATACAACGGAGGTAACTGCTGACACCGGACGTTATGAACTCGGCCAACTATCGGTTTTTGAAAGAACAAATTTTACAGCCGGCTCAATGACATTACCTGTGAAAAACACAACAGACGGAACGGCAACTTTTAACTATATTATTAGAGTATATAAGGACCCGGAACTAAAAAGTTTTGAAGACGCCCGTGGAATGGTTATAAGTGATTACCAGCAATTATTGGAAGACAAATGGATTGCTGAGCTAAAAAATAAATACCCTGTAAAAGTTAATACGGCTGTTTTTAGCTCTATCAATTAGGTTGAGTCTGAAATGATAAACTCAGTTAAAAGCGTATAAAAAAAGAGCACTTAATTGCCGTGCTCTTTTAGTTTTCTTTCTAATTTCTTTAGTCAACTATCCAGCTAATGCCAGCAGCCTGCCCTGCAATTTCCGTTTCCACAACCGTGGGGATTACGGCACTATCATCATCTATTGGTACGTATTGGCCTACGTTGCTATCAAAAGCAAAAACATATTCCCCACTTCCGTTTATTGAAACCGTGTAACGGATTCCCTCATTAAATGAAAATGGAACAGCCTTTACTTCATATGGCGTGCCGCCAAGCATAAATTGAAAAGATTGATTCTGCATAAAACTGGTTTTTTCAAAAAAAATACAAAAACGATGCCTGTGAACGGATGTGCGGAAGTGCAGATAATTTGATGTGCAGATGGTTTGATGTGCAGATGGTTTGATGTGCAGATGGTTTGATGTGCAGATATGCGAAGGAATCTTACCCATTAGCAGATTTGCACTTCAACTCATTTGCACATCCCTCATTTGCACATCTGCACATTAAGCCATCTGCACATCCCTTATTAAGCCATCTGCACATCAAACCCTCTACATGCTTCTCCTGTATTGTCCACCTACTTCATACAATGCGTGTGTAATTTGCCCTAACGAACAATACTTCACTGTTTCCATCAGTTCAGCAAAAAGATTTTCATTACTAATAGCTGCGCCTTTTAAACGCTTTAATGCTTCTTTACTTTTATATTCGTTGCGTGCGTGGAAGGCTTTTAAATTTGAAACCTGCAACTCCTTTTCTTCCGAAGTACTGCGGATTACTTCACCAGGTAAAATAGTTGGGCTGCCTTTTTTATTAAGGAAAGTATTTACACCAATAAGCGGTAGCTCACCTGTATGTTTCATATGTTCATATTGCAGGCTTTCTTCCTGTATTTTATTTCGCTGATACATTCTTTCCATTGCTCCCAACACACCACCCCGTTCATTAATTTTATCGAACTCAATCAGCACTGCCTCTTCCACCAAATCAGTTAGCTCTTCAATTAGAAAACTACCCTGGTTAGGATTCTCGTTTTTAGCTGTTCCCAACTCGCGATTGATAATTAATTGAACAGCCATTGCCCTTCGCACGCTTTCTTCTGTGGGAGTCGTTATCGCTTCGTCGTAAGCATTGGTATGAAGACTATTGCAATTATCATAAATAGCATACAAGGCCTGAAGTGTGGTGCGAATATCATTGAAGTCTATCTCCTGAGAATGCAGGCTCCGCCCACTTGTTTGTATATGATATTTTAGTTTTTGACTTCGCTCATTTGCATTGTATTTGTACTTCATTGCTTTAGCCCAAATCCTTCTTGCTACACGGCCAATTACACTATATTCTGCATCCATTCCATTACTAAAGAAGAAAGATAAGTTGGGAGCGAACTCATCAATGTTCATTCCACGGCTAAGATAATATTCAACATAAGTAAAACCATTTGATAGCGTGAATGCAAGCTGGGTAATTGGATTGGCTCCGGCTTCAGCAATATGATAGCCGCTAATGCTTACGCTATAAAAATTGCGAACCTTGTTTGCAGTAAAATACTCCTGCACATCCCCCATTAATTTAAGCGCAAATTCAGTACTAAAGATGCAGGTATTTTGTGCCTGGTCTTCTTTTAAAATATCTGCCTGTACCGTACCCCGCACAGAAGACAATACCTGCGCTCTTAATTGTTCATAAACTTCAGCAGGCAATACTTCATCGCCGGAGACACCTAACAACTTCAATCCAAGTCCATTATTTCCTTCCGGCAGTCTTTCAGGTGAAGAAGGATTATAATAACAAGGCTTGGGAAGATGCCCAAACTTTTTATTTAAAACCTCAATGACCATTGACCATTGACCATTGACCTCAATCCATTTCTCGCATTGCTGATCAATTGCTGCATTCATAAAGAAAGCAAGAAGCATTGGGGCAGGACCATTAATGGTCATGCTTACCGAAGTTTTAGGGTCACAAAGATCGAAGCCACTGTAAAGTTTTTTAGCATCATCAACAGTTGCAATGCTAACACCACTGTTACCTACTTTACCATATATATCCGGACGCACATCGGGATCTTCTCCATACAATGTAACACTGTCAAATGCAGTAGATAACCGTTTGGCGGGCTGGCCTAATGACACATAGTGGAAACGTCTGTTAGTACGTTCAGGCCCGCCTTCCCCCGCAAACATTCTTGTAGGATCTTCTTCTGCTCTTTTCAATGGAAACACACCCGCTGTGTATGGAAACTCTCCTGGAAAGTTTTCCTGAAGCCGCCATTGTAAAACATCGCCCGAATCTTTAAACCGGGGTGCGGCAATCTTTGGAATTCTTGTGCCGCTTAAGCTCTCGCTAAATAAAGGTTGTTTAATCATCTTTCCCCGAACATCATATTCAAAGTAATCTTTTTTATATAGTCCTTTTACCTGTTCCCAATCCTCGATCAATGTCCTGCATGGTGGCAATAATTTTTCTTCGTACAGCGCCTTTAATTTTTGTAATGCTCCCTCTAAATCTTCTCCGCTGTTCAACTGAGAAATTCGATTTCCCTTTAAAATTTCCAGTGTTCCTTTTATTTGGTAAAGTTTAGTTGCAATTGCAGCTTGCTCCCGTGCAAACAAATTATAACGACGTACTTCATCCGATATTTCTGACAAATACCGAACACGGTTAGGTGGGATAATTAGTCCGCGAACAGAATGTTCAGTTTCAATTTCAGTGATCTCTTTTTCACTAAACCTGATGTTTGTCTTTTTCTCAATAGCCTTCATCAGCTCGAAAAAAAGCCTGTTGACACCCTCATCATTAAACTTAGCGGCAATGGTTCCAACAACAGGTAATTCATCATCTTTTGCAATCCATAAACCATGATTTCGCTTGTATTGCTTACGTACATCATGTAATGCATCTAATGAACCGGCTTTATCAAACTTATTTATGCAAATTACATCAGCATAATCGAGCATGTTAATTTTTTCAAGCTGCGAGGCTGCACCATATTCCGGTGTCATTACATACATACTAACATCACAATAGTCCAGGATTGATGCATCGCTCTGTCCTACACCTGCACTTTCCAAAATAATAAAATCATATCCTGCATCTCTGCATATATCAATCGCTTTCTGAACATATTTGCTTAATGCTATATCGCTTTCGCGGGTTGCAAGGCTGCGCATATAAGCCCGACCATTATGAATAGAATTCATCCTTATCCTGTCCCCCAGCAAAGCACCGCCTGTTTTCTTTTTAGAAGGATCTACTGAAATAACAGCAATAGTTTTGTCTGTATAAGCATGCAAAAACCTGCGAATAATCTCATCCGTTACGCTGCTCTTTCCCGCGCCACCGGTGCCGGTAATACCAACAACTGGGGACTGTGCTCCGGATAACTTGCTAGCAATTGCTGCCTGTCCATTTTCAGCATTTGTAATTTGACGGGCAATTTTTCTTATATCTTTCTTTTCTCCTAATGTCATTGGTGTATTATACTCACCATTCCCGTTAAGTGAAAAAGACGATTTTTGAATTACATCTTCAATCATTCCTTCTAACCCCATTCGTCTGCCATCATCAGGACTATATATTCTTGTAATGCCATAATCATGTAATTCCTTAATTTCTTCAGGCAATATCGTTCCGCCACCTCCACCAAAGATTTTTATATGACTGCATTCATTTTGATCAAGCAGGTCTTTCATGTATTTAAAAAACTCTACATGGCCCCCCTGGTAACTCGTAATAGCAATTCCTTGGGCATCCTCTTCAATGGCGCATTCAACTATTTCTGCAACGCTTCGGTTATGGCCAAGATGTATAATCTCTGCCCCTTTTGACTGCATGATTCTACGCATCACATTTATAGCAGCATCATGTCCATCAAATAACGAGGCCGCTGTTACAATTCTAATTTTTTGTTGTGTCGTGTAAAGCATATTTCAATTCTTCTCCATCCAACCTGAAATAATGTTTAGAAAATGAAGGTTACGGTCACTGCAGTATTAATGCTTTTCCATCAAAAGCAATTAAAGGACAAGTAATTTAAAAATCAAAATTAGGATAATTAATGGTGGCAAAAATAACTGCGCGGCTCAGCAGTATTAGTTGACAGGTTAATTAAAAAAGCAACTTATATAGCCGCAGTACGAAGTTATTACTGCATTAAAAAATAGTATTTTTCCGCTGCTAAATAAACATCCATGTCTTTTCAAGTAAATGTAACCGGGAAAGAAGCTTCAACCAAGGTGTTGTTAACTGACAGTGAAAGCGGCTGTACTGCTGAAATTTATGCGTTTGGAGCTGTATTAAATTCGTTTTCTGTTCCGGTTAATGAAGAAAGGATAAATGTAATTGACGGTTATTCATCTGTTGAAGAAGCACGCTTGTCCATGACAAGGTTTTTTAAAAGTTCAAAACTCTCGCCATTTGCATGCAGAGTTAAAAATGGGAGTTATCATTTTGGTGAAAACACTTATCATCTTACTAAATTCTCAAAAGGCTCAAGTGCTATTCATGGTTTAATTTTCGACGCTGTTTTTTTAGTAGCGGAAGAAAGAGGAAAAGAAAATGAGGCTTCTGTTCGACTGCAATACTTTTACGATAACGACAGCGAAGGTTATCCCTTTCGTTATAGATGCGAAGTAGAATATAAATTGACACCGCACAATTCGCTTACTATAACCACCAGCATTACTAATACAGATGTAAAACTAATGCCTTTAGCAGATGGGTGGCACCCTTACTTTACATTGAGTGATAAGATTGATGAATGCCAGCTTGAATTTCAAAGTAAAGAGATGCTTGAGTTTAATGAAGACTTAATACCAACCGGCCGCCTAATGCCGTACGAGGAATTTGGATCAATTAAGACTATTGGCTCTGCCACTTTAGATAATTGCTTTACTGTAAATTTTGAAGAGTGCCAGCCTATTTGTGTGTTGCGAAATTCAAAAAAGAAAGTACAGCTTGAGATATATCCTGCAGCTTCCTATCCATACTTAATAATCTTTACACCTGACCATAGAAGAAGTATTGCTATTGAAAATCTGAGCGCTCCACCAGATGCTTTAAATAACGGAATGGGACTTCGGATTTTAGCGCCAGACGAATCTGCTTCATTTACAACTAAATTTGTAATTCATCCATTATAAATCTGCCATGGAATCAAGAGATATTATACTGAAGTTTGCTGAAAGATTTGGAACAACACCACGCCTGTTTTTCTCCCCCGGAAGAATCAATTTAATTGGTGAACATGTGGATTATAATGACGGATTTGTGATGCCTGCTGCTATAGACAAAGGCATTTGGTATGTAGTTGCTCCTAACAGTTCCGACACACTTAATTTTTTCAGCTTCGACGAAAATGAATCATATTCAGTAAGCCGGTTTGAAGTAAGAAAAAATCATGGCTGGAGAAACTATGTATTAGGAGTAGTTGACCAGGTAATACAAAAGAACCTTCCGCTTCGCGGATTTGATTGTGTTTTTGGAGGAAATGTTCCTATAGGCGCAGGACTGTCTTCTTCCGCTGCTGTAGAATGTGGACTTCTGTTTGCCCTGAACGAAATTTTCCAATTCCAGCTTTCACGCCTTGACATTGCGTTGATGGCACAAAAAGCAGAACACACTTTTCCGGGTGTGCAATGTGGCATAATGGATATGTATGCAAGCACGATGGGAAAACGTAACCATGTAATCTTATTAAACTGCTTAAAGCTTGAGCACAGGTATTTTCCCTTGCAGTTACGGGAGTACACATTAGTTCTTATTAATACAAAAGTTCATCACTCACTTGCCAGTGGTGAATACAATATTCGCCGGCAACAATGCCAGGAAGGATTTAAAATAATTCAAATGAATGTGGATAGAAACATAAGTTCCTGGCAGGATGTTAAGCCACAGGATGTGGAGCAGCTAAAAGATAAGATGGATGAGAAAATTTATCAGCGTTCCCTTTATGTGACACAGGAAATTGAACGAACACAAAAAGCAGGACTTTATCTGGAAAATAATCAACTGGAAGAATTCGGTAAACTGATGTTTGAAACCCACAAAGGTTTAAGTGAACTATATGAAGTGAGCTGCCCTGAACTCGACTTTCTTGTTGATAAAGCCAGGGAGCACCCTTCTATAATAGGCAGCCGTGTTATGGGAGGTGGCTTTGGAGGATGCACCATTAACCTTGTTAAAAAACAAGACCGTGCACAGGTAGCAGAACAAATTTTAAAGGAGTATAAGGAACGGTTCGATATTGAGGCTGAAGTTTATGAAGTAGCTACAAGCGATGGTACTTATGAAGCAGTGGAAGGGTGAGGAATAATTCAAGAGTAAAAATCAAAGTAAGGAATAGAAGTGGAGCTTCCGCTAAAATTATCAACCCCTTGTTTATCGATAAAAACATTTAAGCACATCTTACATTTTGAAATTTAGAACTTTCGCCTACATCCCTGCAATCATACTAATCTCCACATTAACTCCCTTCGGCAAACCTTTTACAGCAACCGTTTCCCTTGCAGGATAATCCCCGGAAAAATAAGAGCCATAAACTTCGTTTACGGGAGCAAACAAATTCATGTCGCTTAAAAAAATAGTTGTTTTAACTACATGATTAATATTTATACCTGCTTCGTCCAAAATTGCGGCAATATTTCTCATACACTGATGGGTTTCTGCTGCAACATCCCCATTAACTAAATCATTTGTTTTAGGATTAATTGAAATTTGTCCGCCTATATAAAGCATTCCATTACAAACAATGGCCTGGCTGTATGGGCCAATAGGTGCGGGAGCTTTGGAAGTATTAATCACTTTTTTTTCCATAGAACGTTTTTGAATAAAATTGAAACTTTTTCCTCCAACCAACAAACCTAATTTTGCTGCATTAATTATCTGTTATGCACATTGTGGTAATTGCAGATGGAATGACACAAAAAGAGTTTCAGGATAAACCCCTTTCCCAGGATATGCGGGTGTATTTTGTAACTTCTGTTGAAGACACCCATTTTGAGGCAGAGGCTTTTTTTTACCTGCAGGACGAAGAAGAGTTAGCGGGTGATGTGTTAGAATTGGAAGCTTTAAAAGCTCCTGTTTTTGTAAATGCAGTAAGCACTACATTAAAAAATTTGCCGGCAAACTGTATTAGAATAAATGCGTGGCCTGGCTTTCTGCTTAATAAAGCAATAGAATTTACTGCTCCGGAAAACCAGTTGGACGCAGTGCATAGTATTTTAAAAGGAATGGATTGGGAACCTCGTAGGGTACCTGATATTGTTGGAATGATTTCTCCACGAATCATAACAATGATTATTAATGAAGCGTATTTTGCTTTAGGGGAAGACCTAAGCAGCAAAGAAGAAATAGATATTGCAATGAAGCTCGGCACTAATTATCCCTATGGGCCTTTTGAGTGGAGTGAGAAAATCGGCCTTACAAAAATTTATAATCTTTTAAAACAATTGTCACATTTAGATAAACGTTATATCCCTGCACCATTATTAGAAAAGGAATTAAACAACAGCTTTGGCGTTAATTTTAAATATTGATACAGCAACTGATATTGCTTCCGTTTGTATATCCAAAGATGGACAGGCAATTGCTTACAGGCAAAACAACAAGCAAAAAGAACATGCTTCGTTTGTTCATGCTGCCATTGGTTCTATGGTGGAAGAAGCTGAAAAGGAGCTAAAGCAACTGGATGCTTTTGGAGTAACTGCAGGCCCCGGGAGTTATACAGGTCTGAGAGTCGGGTTAGCTACAGCCAAAGGTTTTTGCTATGCCTTAAATAAGCCGCTTATTACAATAAATACTCTCGAAGTAATGACACAGGCAGCGTTGTCAGAAGAACAGGGCGCTTCTGATATAAACCTGTTGTATTGTCCTATGATTGATGCACGAAGAATGGAAGTTTTTACAGCAATTTATAATAACAGAAAGGAAACGCTTCTTCCTCCAACTGCCCTCGTGCTTGAATCTTCAACTTTTAAGGACCTGATGTCTAATTCAGCAATCACCTTCTTTGGCAGCGGAAGTAATAAATTCAAGGAAATTATCTGTAATGCAAATGCTGAATTCCAGCATATTAATTACAATGCTAAACATCTTGGAATTCTTGCAGACCTTGCATTTTTTAAACAAGAATTTTCAGATGTAGCCTATGCCCAACCAAAATATTTAAAAGAATTTCACTCGTTTTAGAGGGTAGACTCAGTACTAATGTTAGGAAGATAACATATTAAAAAAATTAACAATCTTCACCAAATTTCTTTTTATATTTACTTTTAAATTCATTTAAACACCCGCTTAAAGTGAACATATGATAACAGCAACACATAGTATTACCATTTCCAGCAAAGAGAATAGTAATGCAATTAAATTAGATTTCCTGCATTTAAAAAAGGCCGCCTTAGTTTTAAGGGCCCTAAACCACAAACTCCGTCAGCAAATGATTAAACTGCTTGATGAAAGTGAAAGAATGACGGTAACAGAAATTTACGTAAAACTAAGACTTGAGCAATCTGTTGCTTCTCAACATCTCGCCATCCTTCGGCGGGCAGGAATTGTGATTACCCATCGGGATGGCAAATTTATTTACTATGCTATCAATTATGCAAGAGTAGCTGAAGTAAACAAATTTGTTGAAGACCTGGTAGCTTAATCAATATTTATTCTAAAAACATTAAGGATGTTCTTAAACGGAACATCTTTTTTTTTGCGTGACTATATCACTTTTTATGACTCAGGCTTTGTTGTTGTGCTTACTTTTGTAGAAACTTTGAAAATGTTTATAAAGCAGTTATACACCAACTGTCTTAGTGAGGCAGCTTATTATATTGAGAGTAACGGTGAAGCAGTTATCATTGATCCTCTGCGCGATATTGATCTGTATATAAAACTTGCAAAAGAACGCAATGCTTCTATTAAGTATATTTTTGAAACGCATTTTCACGCCGATTTTGTTAGTGGACATCTTGATCTTTCAAAAGCTACTAATGCACCCATTGTTTATGGTCCAAAAACTGAAACTAAATTTCCGGTAACTGTTGCAGATGATCGACAAGCATTTCAGATAGGAAATATTGAAATTGTTGTTTTGCATACTCCTGGTCATACAATTGAAAGCACTTGTTATTTATTGAAAGACGAAGTAGGTAAAAACCATGCAATCTTCACCGGAGATACCTTATTTGTTGGTGATGTAGGCCGTCCTGATTTGTTAAGCGGAAATCTTAGCAAAGAAGAGTTAGCAGCTATGTTATATGACAGCTTACAACAAAAAATTTTAGTTCTTGAAGATAGTGTTATTGTTTACCCTGCACATGGTGCCGGTAGCAGTTGTGGCAAAAATATCGGCACGAATACTTCCAGCACAATAGGTGAACAAAAGCAAACGAATTATGCGCTTAAGCAACAAACGAAAGAAGAGTTTATAAAAACTGTAACTGAAGGTTTACCTGAAGTGCCGACATACTTTCCTATAAATGCTCAAATAAATAAAGACGGATATGAAAGTTTAGATGCTGTGCTTGATGCGGGGCTTATACCTCTTGATGTTGACAAATTTAAAAGCCAGATGATTGAAGATGTGATTGTATTGGATACGCGTCCTGCTGCTTCGTTTACAGATGGCTTTTTACCTGGCTCTGTTTTTATTGGTTTAGAAGGAAAGTTTGCTGAATGGGCCGATAGTTTACTTCCGTTTGATAAGCCTTTCTTATTAGTAACAGAACCAGGAAAAGAAAAAGAAACTGTTGTTAGGTTGGCACGTGTAGGTTTTTCAAAAATACAAGGTTACCTGGCGGGTGGATTTGAAGCATGGCAACAAGCAGGAGAAAAAACTGACATGATTATAAGTGTGGAAGCAGATGAACTTGCTATGGATATTCCGTATGATGATAACCTGATAGTGGTCGATGTAAGAAAAGAAGTGGAGTTTGGCGACGAACACATAAAAGGCGCTGTAAATATTCCATTGGGCGAAATGATTGACCCTGCAAGTATGGCTAATATTGAAGACACACATAATTTATATGTTCATTGTGCAAGTGGCTATCGCAGCGTTATTGCATCTTCCCTGCTAAAGCGCCAGGGCATTCATAATCTAAGAAATGTAACAGGTGGCTGGGAAAAAATTAAAGGAGAAAGTAAGATTGAAACGGAAAAAGATGCTGCGGTATTAAATTAAGTTTGAAAATCTTCTCATCACGACCAACTCCTTGCATTTATTTTACCAGCAACTTTTCATATTGTTCCGAAAACTCCCACTTCCACCGGCGATGACTCCATAAGTAATTGGATGGTGTTTTGTGAATAGCATTTTCTGTAAGTTCTATTAATTCTTTCATAAGCGTTCCATCAGCATAACTTTTGGGGTCTGTTGTTACTAATTTAAAATCCAGGTGATAGTATCCTCTTTTTACTTTAATAAAATGGACGAAGACCAGTGCCGATTTATTACTCTTTGATAATTTTTCAGGTCCTTTAACGAAAGGAACGGGTTTATTAAAAAAAGGTATCCAATAAGAGAAATTAGGATCACCAGGGCTTTGATCTGCCACCAACCCCAAGGCGAACTGGTTGCGTGTATGCTGTACAAATTCATGCCGGAAGCTTATTGCAGAAACCATAATTGCTCCAAATTTTCCTCTCAGGTTATACATCAGCTTATTGAAGGCTTTATTCTTAACAGGCATATAAACCGTTATTAAAGGATATTTTATCCTGGCCGCAATAGCAAGATTTGCAAACTCCCAATTAAAAAAGTGACCAGATACCATGCTTAGATTCTGATCGGAGGCAAAGAGGTCATTAGCTACCTCAATGTTCATTGAAACCCTTTCCAATAAGGTCTTTTTACTTATAGAAACAATTTTAATGGTCTCAATAAAATTATCAATGAAGTTGTGATAAAAGTCCTTTGCAATTCGCAACCTTTCTTTTTCTGATTTTTCAGGAAACGCAATTAAAAGATTTTTCATCACTACCTCTTTACGATAACCAATCAAATAATACAACAAGGCATACAAACCATCACTTATAAAATACAAGACCTTCCATGGAAGAAGTGATAACAGATATAAAAAGCCATAAAGGAGATGGTACATGTTAGTTTCGAGTTTTCAAGTTTCCGGTTTCCGTTTCAAGTTCCATTCCTCATTCTTCCAAATCCTTCAGCTATATATCCATCATTGGTCCACAAGACCGGTCCATTTTATTCCGGAGATCAACTCCGAAATCTGAAATTCTAAATCCGAAATCTGAAATTTGAAACTTACAATATTATATTTTCGATAAGAGCACTTTTTTGTGGATGATCAGTATTGAAATGGAGTCCCCGGCTTTCCTTTCTAAACTCTGCTCCTTTTACGATCAGATATCCTACAGTGATAAGATTTCTTAATTCAAGCAAGAATGGAGACACATGTGTAGTACGATAAAGTTCTTCTGTTTCGTGGAATAACAAATCAAGACGCTTCATTGCTCTTGCCAAACGAACATCAGTTCGAACAATACCAACATAATCACTCATCACCAGCTGAAGCTCTTTAAGACTTTGTGTAATTAAGATCATCTCTTTTGGCTCATTGGTTCCTACATCATGCCAATCTGGAATACTTTCTTTCAACTGTAGCTTATCTATCTTTTCTACTGAATTTAGATAGCAGCGATGTCCAAACACCATGGCTTCAAGTAAACTATTACTTGCTAAACGGTTTGCTCCATGCAGGCCGGTACTTGCACACTCGCCACAAGCATATAAATTACGAATAGAAGTCCTTCCCATTTCATCCGTTTTAACCCCACCACAGCTATAGTGAGCAGCAGGTGCAACAGGTATCATATGCCGGGCAACATCAATTCCAATGCTTAAACACTTTTCGTAAATGTTAGGGAAGTGGTTGACGAATTTTTCAAGGTTCATATGCCGGCAGTCAAGATAAACATGTTCTGTACCACCCTTCTTCATTTCATTATCTATCGCCCGGGCAACAATATCTCTTGGTGCTAAATCTTTTCGCAGATCGTAACGTTCCATGAAGGCTTCGTCTTTTTTGTTGCGAAGAATACCTCCATCTCCCCTAACTGCTTCGGTAATTAAAAAAGAAGGAGACTCGGATGGTTGAAATAAAGCAGTGGGATGAAATTGGATGAACTCCATATTTTCAATTCTTCCTTTTGCACGATATACCATTGCCACACCATCGCCAGTTGCAATTTTGGGATTAGTAGTTGTGCGATACACCTGGCCGTTGCCACCAGTAGCAAGGACCGTTACTTTAGATAGCATTTTTTCAATGTTATTGGTACGCAGGTTTAAAGCATACACACCATAGCATTCAATATCTAAAGTTGCTTTGGTAACAAGGTAACCGAGGTGGTGCTGTGTGATAATATCAACTACAAAACAATAATTAATTAGTTGAATATTAGGAAGGCCCTGAATTTTTTTTAGTAAAGCCCTCTCCATTTCTCTACCCGTAATATCTTTATGATGTAAGATGCGGTTAACACTGTGACCCCCTTCCTTTCCTAAAGAATAGTCCCCGTCAGGGTCTTTATCAAACTCTGCTCCCCATTCAATTATCTCCCGTATTCTTTTCGGACCCTCTTGTACTACTACTTCAACAATATGCCTGTTACATAAGCCATCCCCCGCCAACAACGTATCTTCTATATGTTTATCAAAACTATCTGTATCATCATCCCATACACCGGCAATTCCACCTTGTGCATATTTGGTATTAGTTTCATCTGCCTGCGCTTTTGTAATGATTGTTACCTGCTTGTCTGGCCGTGCTTCTGCTACTTTTAATGCATAGGTCAGGCCGGCAATGCCTGAACCAATAACCAGGAAATCTGTTTCCATTTATTAATTTCAATTTAAAAACTGCACGAAGGTAAACTGTACCAGAATGCGATGCAACACTGTTTGCAATTGAAGAATTGGGAATAAAAACGTTACCTATATTGCCCGAGGTTCAACCCATGCATCACTTTCCTTTAATAGCAATATCAATTCAGAAACGGCAATATCACTATCAACGTTACGCTTAACTATTTCTTTACCTCTATATAAAGTAATCTTTCCAACACCGCTGCCAACATAACCAAAATCTGCATCAGCCATCTCCCCCGGGCCGTTTACGATACAACCCATAATAGCAATTTTAACACCTTTAAGATGATTGGTAACAGAACGGATTTTGGCAGTTGTTTCCTGGAGGTCAAATAAGGTGCGTCCGCACGAAGGGCATGATATATAGTCTGTTTTAGAAATACGTGTACGTGTGGCTTGTAAAATACTGAAGGCAGTATTATTGATAAACTGTTCTGTTGTTTGATTATTAAGATAATTACGGCCCGATGCGTTTGCAGCTGAAGAGTTATAAGCGTCGCTGGTCATTCCCAGGCAAATACCATCTCCAAAGCCATCTAATAATAAGGCCCCGCATTCTACAGCATAATGAATTAAATGCTCGTCTGCTGTTTTCCAATTACTATCGCAAATAATTACTACAGGGTTTTTAATATCCCTATTCATTAATTCGATAACCATACGACGAACAGCAGGCATTGCATGAGGATTAGTACTGCTTAAGCAAAGCACAACTTTAGGATCATTTGCCAATTCATCCACGTAGGTAAAATCATTAACAGGGCTCTCATCACTAAAGCAATCAATCATTACAAAATTTACCCTGTCACTTACAACCTTAGCCTTAACATAACCACTATCCTCGAAAATGGGAACATACTTGGTCTTATCTTCTGCCTGCTGCCATGTGGCAGGATAAACGATCACTTTTAAAGTACCTGGCAAAGTGAACCTCAAAATTTGGTTGCCGGTAAAAAGATAATCAGCAGCAGCATCACTAATATTCCATTTATCTGTTTCGGCGTTATAAGTATAGCCAATGCTGTCAAGATGCTTATGAGTTATATTTTCAATTTTACTAAAATCTGCAATCACTACAGGCACATGCTTTTCACCAATATTATCAACAGCAAAAGTTTCTCTTCGTTTGTAATCAAAAGGGGAATAAGGAAGAGAGGGAATAGTTGACGGATGCCTGTCAACGCTTGTCACTATCAGTGGAGGAATATAGGACGGATCTCCGTTGACAGTTGCCGGTATGGATTCAAAGGAAGTTGATGAAGTCTCCTTTTTATTATCGGTTTTCTGACTTGAACTATTAGTGTGGAGTGTCGCATTATCTGTCATCTCAAATATTTCCTCCGTCATCCGCCATCTGTCATCTGTCAACTTTCTTTGTTCATATCTCTTAACCAGATCTCTGCAAACAGGTATCTCAAATTCAGGATCTTCAGTTAAGCTTACACGAACAGTATCACCAATTCCGTCTTCTAATAAAGTTCCGATGCCGGCGGCACTTTTGATGCGTCCATCTTCGCCATCACCTGCCTCAGTAACTCCTAAATGTAAAGGATAACATTCGTTGAATTCATTCATCATTTGCTGAATAAGTAACCTGTAGGCCTGAACCATTACCTGCGGATTGCTTGACTTCATACTTAATACAATGTTGTGATAGCTTTCAGACCTTGCGATACGTAAGAACTCCATAGCACTTTCAACCATGCCCATAGCCGTATCACCATACCTGCTCATAATACGGTCGCTCAAGCTACCATGATTAGTACCAATACGCATCGCCGTTCCATATTCTTTACAAATTGTGACTAAAGGTGTAAACCGCTCTCTTATTCTTACTATCTCATCATTGTATTCAACATCCGTATATTCAATTAACTCAAACTTTTTCTTATCCACATAGTTGCCCGGGTTAACTCTTACCTTCTCAACAATACGGGCAGCAATTTCTGCAGCATTTGGAGTAAAATGTATATCAGCAATAAGTGGAGTAGTATATCCTCTTTTCTTAAGTTCCTCTTTTATGTTTCGTAAATTCTCTGCTTCCCTTTTACTGGGAGCAGTAATGCGCACAAGTTCAGCGCCGGCTTCAATACAACGGATTGTTTGCTCAACAGTAGCGAGGGTATTCATTGTATCTGTTGTAGTCATAGTTTGCAAACGGATAGGGTGAAAATTTCCCAACCGCAAATCACCAATCTTTACTTCACGTGTTGCTAACCTGTGATATTGAGTAAGCGAGTTACAATACAATTGCATAGATATAAATGAGATGCAATTTACTTAATGTGCAGATGCGGGAATGTGAAAATGTGAAGATGAGTGGATGTGCAGATGTGCAGATGAGTGGATGTGCAGATGAGAGAATGAGTGGATGTGCAGATGAGAGAATGTGAGGATGTGCAAATGAGAGAATGTGTGGCGGTGAGTGGAGTAGGTAAAAATCCTGCACATTCGCACATCAATCCATCTGCACATCAATCCATCTGCACATCAATCCATCTGCACATCCATCTGCACATCAATCCATCTGCACATCAATTCAACTGCACATCGCATTTACCAATCCTTCTCCTGCATTCCACCCGTATTTGCCTTCTTTTGTTTATTTTGTTGCAGCCTTTTTTCTTCCTGCCTAAGCGCATTCAACATTTTTTCCGCCTGCTTTTGATTGAGCTTACTTTTGTTTTGCGGTGAGGGATTCTTCTGATTATCGTTATTTTTTTGATCCTGGTTTTTTTGATTCTGCTTTTGAGGAGGTTGTTTTTTTAATTCGTTTAGTGCCTTCTGAAGATTTTCCCTTGCTTCTTCATCTTCAGGATTAAGAAGCAAAGTTTTCTTGTAAGCATCAATACTTTCGAACAATTTTTTTTCAGCACTGTATGTAACGCCTTTGTTATACAAAGCCCTTGATTTTATAGCAGGCTCTTTTGCACTTTCGGCTGCTGCATCAAAAGCTTTTTGTGCAGGGGCAGTTTTTTTTGAGCGATATAACGCGTTACCCAGGTTGTATTGGGCTTTGGGATCTTTCTCATTTACTTCCGCCGCCTTCTGATATTGGTCAGCAGCTTTATCGTACTGCTTATTTTTATATAACTCGTTTCCTTTAATTAATAGCGATTGATCGTCCTGTGCTATTGCCTGCCTTGCAATTATTAGTATTATTATTATTAGGATTACTTTGCCCATGGAAACCATTTCATTTTTCTTTCAGGAATAATTGTTTCAAGCAACAGTAAAATAAAGGCCACCAGTAAAAACCATTGATAATACGAATCATAAATCCTTTCGCTGGCACCACCGGTCTGCTTTTTCTCCATTTGATTTAGTGATGCCATTACCTCAGCAGATATTTGATCTGCATTTACAAAAAAATGATAACCGCCCCCGCTTTCGGCTGCAATTATCTGCAGTTCTTTCTCATTAAGTTTTGATACAACAGTGTTGCCATTCTCATCCTTTTTATAATCATTTGTAGCCGGGTTTAAAATGGGAGCACCATCAGGAGATCCTATACCAATTGTATGCACCACGACTCCATTATCCTGTAAATCTTTAACAACTTCCAATGCTTTCTCATCATGCCCTTCCCCGTCGGAGATAAGAATAATGGCCTTGTATTTTTTTTCTTTCATATTAAAAGAAGTATTGCATAATCGTAACGCATCTCCAATAACCGTTCCCTGTGTGGGTATCGCATCAGGTGCAGCATTTGATACATATAATCTTGCAGCTGCCAGATCAGAGGTTAATGGCATTTGCAGGAAAGCCTGGCCGGCAAACACTACCAGTCCCATCCTGTTATCACCCATTTTTTCAATGATCTTATTAAGAACCTGTTTGGCTCTTTCGAGGCGGTTTGGTTTCACATCCTGGGCAAGCATACTGTTGCTTACATCAAGCGCCACCATTACATCAATTCCTGCCCGGTTACCTGCAACACCTTGCCTGGGTGTACGTAAATTTGCTACAGATATAATACACAACGCAAGAGCTGCCAGCTGTAATAAAAACTTATAATTATAATTGCCCGGAGAATGATCTTTAATCAAGGCCTCAACAAGTTCAGGATCGCCTATCTGCTTTTTCACTTTCCTTTTCCATTTTAATGCCAACAGGAAAAATATTATTAGAAGCAAAAGAATTGCAAGCCCGGTTAAATATTCAAAATGTTGAAATGAAGGCATTAGTTGTACAGGTCATTTCGTGCAAGCTACATACATGTTTATTAAGGAAAACAAAAAATGGAGATCCTATCCAAAGTAGTGGCAACTACATTTTCCCTTCAAGAAAACCTAACTTCTTTAGGATGCCTTTTAGAATATTAAGGCGAATAACAAGCATATCAGTATCATGAGGTCCTTCAACATTTAGTGCAAAAAAATAAGGATGCCTGTTCTCTTCAACCCATCCTACAATCCATCCTAAAGCATTGTTGTTTTCTCTATATCCCCAGCCGGTTTTATAAGCCAAAGTATAATTTGAATTTTTTTCCTGAACCATTACTTCCTTTACAATTCGCATAGATCTTTTCTGAAGAGGCAATTGATCAAAATATAATTTTTTCATCAGCCCCAATTGTTCATCTGCAGTTATTTTTACCGAATTGTCAACCCAAAAATTATCAATGGTTTTAATAACAGGTTTGTTATAACGGGAGCCATATCCCAGCGTATCCAACCAATGTTGCATTGTATCTTTTCCAATTCGTCGTGCCACTTCCTGGTAATAGGGTAAGCATGAAAGCTTAAAAGCCTGCACCATCGTTAGATCTCTATTGCATTCAGTCCTTGTTCGTTGAATACCATCCCATTTAATCGCCATTTTTTCATTCACTATTCTACCCGTTTCCAACCCTATTAAAGAGTTGACAATTTTGAAAGTAGACGCCGGTAAATAAACACTGTCTTTAAATCTGCTAAGATTATAAATTATAAAATTTCCTTTACCATTATCATATAAACCAAAAGTCCCTTTTACCTTATTAGCATTAAAAAACTTTTCTAAGCTATTATCAACAGTTACATTATTAGGGCTGCAGGATGCAAAAACCACAAACAACATAAGCACCAGAGAAAAAAATCTCATCATTTTAATTTTGGGCAAAACTATTTAAATAAGGCGGGGAAGGGGAAAATTAGAAAAATAGAAAAACAATTTTTAATGATTACTATTGACCGAAGGGGATTGGCTATTTTTTCAATACCCCCAATTCCCGTCCAACTTTAATGAAGGCTTCAATAGCATGATCTAAATGTATTTGTTCGTGTGCTGCACTTATCTGCACCCTTATTCGTGCCAGTCCCTTTGCAACTACAGGGTAAAAGAAGCCGATTACGTACACTCCTTCTTCTAATAATCGTGCTGCAAAGTTTTGCGCGACTATTGCTTCATACAACATGATAGGAACAATGGGGTGGTCTCCCGGCTTTATCTTAAAGCCGGCTGTTGTCATTTTAGTTCGAAAGTATTTGGTATTGTTTTCGAGCTTATCTCTCAGCTCTGTAGTTTCGGTTAGCATATCTAACACAGCAATCGAACCTCCAACAATACTTGGTGCTAATGTATTGCTAAATAGATATGGCCGGCTTCGTTGCCTGAGCATTTCAACAATTTCTTTTCTTCCGCTAGTAAAGCCACCACTTGCTCCACCTAACGCTTTACCTAATGTTCCTGTTATAATATCAATACGTCCCATTACTCCACGGTATTCATGAGTGCCACGACCAGTCTTTCCCAAAAAGCCGCTCGAATGACTTT
>MWVX01000067.1_pt1 | contig 29391 bp, 21 predicted proteins | sample 1047311 | NCBI WGS metagenome assembly MWVX01 (sample SAMN06349984, study PRJNA376086) | soil metagenome | isolation source: MtG-4 sample Antarctic (ecotone) soil | place: Antarctica | collected 2015-01-13 | reverse complement strand
GTGTGAAATAAACCTACTGAATTTAAAGGCGATAACGGTGAATTTTTACTATACCATGTATTCAATCCGATGTGATGATGATAACCACCCGCGGAGATAAATGCAGCATCCTTTCCATACATTATCATTAGGTCAAAGCCAAGGATGTTGCAATAAAAACCAAGTGATCGTTTAAGGTCTGCAACTTTTAAATGAACGTGACCAATGCGGGTCTGAGGTGGTACTTTATAATCTGAGTTCATTTCCGTTTAGTTTCATCAATAAATATCACTAAATGGTTGCACAATAAATTCTGGCCAATATTTATGCAAAAAAGCTTACCACTATACTCCTAACATCACAAAAATTTTATGTGAATAACGAGCCATGAAGGGGCGATATAATTTCACTTCACTCACTCTTAAATACATCATGGAAAAAATTTAAAGCTTATTCTTTTAATTTCTAATTTTATTTGTTAATCTAGTGGCATGAAGATACTTACTCTTATTGTAGGTCTATTGTTACTTCAATTATATTCATTATGGGCTCAATCCATTATTCAGACTTGCTGTGATACTTCCACCTGCGTACCAGGATCACCTGTGGATTTAAGCTGCATGGTAGATTCAGGCAACACAGGTTCCATTCTAATTATAGCTGATGACACATATAGCCAGGTGGTAAACTTAGGATTCAATTTTATATTTTTCGGAAACACCTATAGTAAATGTGTGTTATCAACAAATGCATATATTTCTTTTGATCTCTCTCTTGCTTATCAATTTTCACCCTGGGAGATACTCAATTCAGCTCCTTCACCCCAGCTCCCTTTAAATGCGATCTATGGTCCTTACCATGATGTAGACCCCTCAGTAGCCCCTTTTGGCACTATTGCATTTGGAACTTTTGGATCAGCGCCTAACCGCTTTTTTGTTTACAACTTCTGTAGTGTGCCAATGTTTCAATGTAATGATACTTTATTTACCGGGCAGATCATTTTTTATGAGGGAACAAATATTATTGAAACACACATTGGGGGAAAACGTTTATGCCCGTCATGGAATGCACAAGCCGCCATCCACGGTCTGCTGGATTCTACTGGAACAGTAGCGGTAATTGTTGCCGGAAGAAATTATCCTAATGTATGGAATGCCTTCTCGGAAGGAACACGCTTTACCCCAAACATCTCTACATATGATATTTCAACCATTCCATAGGCTCCAATTTCGTTTGCAGCCGGAGATATTGTGTGGACTGATGAGTTGGGAAATTTAGTTGGAAATGGTTTTGATATTACAGTGAATCCCACTGTAACTACCCAGTATATTGCTACCCTTGCCTCCTGTGGCTTTTCCTCTGATACTGCTACTGTGACCGTTGGGGAGGTTGCTGTTCAGATAGGTAATGATACATCTATTTGCCAGGGTGACTCTCTGGTTATAGATGCTGGAAACACCGGAGCCGCTTTCAATTGGTCTAATGGAAGCACTGCCCAGGTCATCGTAGTGAATGCCCCCGGAACTTATTCAGTTGTTGTTTCAAACGGCAACTGCTATGGTACAGACAGTCTCCAGCTTACCTTGGTGCCATGTCCTATTTCGCAATCTTTTTTTGGATCAACCACAACTTCTGTATGTCAAAAATTCTGTATCAGCTTCTTTGATTCATCATCCAACAATCCTACTTCATGGCTATGGCTGTTTCCGGGTGGTACACCATCATCTTCCACAAGTCAAAATCCTCCTCCCATTTGTTACAATACTTCCGGCACCTTTGATGTTACACTTATCACTACAAGTGGAACTGGTATAGATACGCTTTTGCTTCCCGGTTATATTACCGTATATCCAACTGCGGCTTTTCCTGTAATTGTAGTCTCCCAAAATAATGATACGCTTACTTCCAGTCCTGCATCAACCTATCAATGGCAATTTAATAGCATTGACATTCCAGGTGCAACAAATCAATCTTGTATAATTACGCAAACAGGATTATATGGAGTGACAATCACTGACCAAAATGGATGTTTATCCTCTTCCACCGCCTTTGTGGTGCTTAACGGCATTTATTCTGCGTTTTCTGGTTCGAATGTTTCGCTTTACCCCAATCCGTCTAATGGAAAATTTGTTGTGAAAGGCTGGTCTGTGATAGTAATGGATGAATTTGCAATTGAAGTAATAAACCTCCTAGGCCAGATAATCTATTCTTCAAAAGAAAAGTTTTCTGCCTCTTTTGAGAAAGCTATTGATTTGCGTAAATACGGGTCAGGATGCTTTTTCCTTCGGATCGGTGTTTCCTCATCAGCAGGTGAAATAAAAGATGCGTACGTAATCAAAAAGATTATTACCGGGAAATGAACGCACCTCAGGACCTTATGCTCACTTGACCCTCTTAGCATTTATTGTAAATCAAAATCTTGGCCAACAGAGGTGAATTAAAACGGATGTTCTTTCGGTGTTTTCTCTATCCATACCTGCTATACCTTCGATGGCCGCGCGGCTTAATATCAATTCCACCTGCAATTCACCATCTTCATTATAATAAACGCTCCCGACAACAGCATTGAGCTCATTGCATTCAACATCATTGTTCTCTCGTAAGTAATAACAAGTTTTCCCTTCCTGTAATCTATATACCATTTAATAAAATAAATATTCACAGGAACAAGGGCAACAAAATAGATGAATATATTTAGGATGTTTCGTTCCCAATAAAATAAAATAATGGTTCCTGCAGAGGCGATAAGAAATATAACTGCCGTAAAAACAAATGTTCCATGAATGCCCAGCATCCGGCTCAGGGTTACATCGCCCCGCCTGGTGTCTTCCTGATGCTGATAAATCTGTGTCATCGGATAGCTTCCTAATAGAAACAGCGAGCTCACGAATCCGAACAATAAATTTGACATAGTGAATTTATAATCTGTTGTAACGCCCACCTGCACGGCCGTATAGGTGAACCAGCCCTGGAAGAATATTACAGTGAGTGCTCCTATTAGTGGATATTTTTTGAGCCGGATCTTGTCAAAGCTATAAGCTTTGGAAACCAAAAGGTACATGATGATCATAGTGGCAAAGGGCAGATTAACAAGAAGCGATAGCAGGATGCCGAGAATATCGAAAAGCACCACAAGGTACCAGAGTTGCCGGGTAACTTTTGGCGGAGATTTTAATCCGCCGATGCTCTGCTCATCGCGGTCGTAGTAACTGTTGTATCCATTGCTTGCCGGATAGACAAAAAAGTGGAGAATTACGAAAACGGCAATGGCATCACTGATATTTACTTCTGTGTTCAGCAGCGCAAACCAATAAACCGGCATCAGGAAAAACGAGAACGGAATGCGCATCAACTGAAGCGCATTCAGCCATTCCTGTTTAGAATCAGTCTTCTTAAGATTTTGGGTCACCGGTTTCTAATCACTTATTGATTTAAGATTCATTAAAAGGTTTTACCATGGGTGGCATGCACAAGTTTATTTACAACAAACGGCAGATGTTTCAATATTGAAATTGCGGGTCTCGAAAGTGCAGAGTTCACTAAAAGTGGCTGAAGCCAACGCCCTGCTGTAAGTCGCATTGAAAAAGCTGATCTCCATTGCCTTGTGTATTCAGCCTCCATCTTGTATCGTGTAATCCCGTTAGATAAAAACCGCTCGATGATTGGTGAGCATATCGCTGAAGCCTGTAACGCCATGCTCATGCCATTGCCGCAAAGCGGAGCTATGAGCCCGGCAGCGTCTCCGATCATCATCACATGTTGTTCAACTGTTAGCTTTCGATCAAAACTGATTTGCGAAATCGTTTCCGGTTCCTGGAAAAGAAAGGTGCTCCTATTGCAAAAATATGTTTTAAGAAAAGGATTTTGGGAAAGTAGCTTTTCTTCCATAATTAAAATGTTGCCCTCATATTTTCTGAGGTTTTCCGCTTTTGTTAAATAGCAAAGGCAATAGCGATCATCTTCAACCTTCGAAATACCACAGTAGCCATCATGAAAATTGTGCAACTGAATTACATGATCCGGCAGATCAGTTTTGATGTGATACTTCACGCCTACCCAATTTTTTGATGGAGGTTGTGGGATAGAAGAAAAAGAGCGGCTCATTTTTTTATCCATGTTAGAGCGTTTCCCAAAGGCACCTATTACGACCTTCGCAGTAAAATACTCTCGTCCCACAGAAACTACGAATACGCCGTTTTCCTCTCTCACCTCGTCTACACGGCATTCTTCAAATATGCGAGCGCCTTTCTCCTTCGCCAATTCCGCCAGCGATGCATCCAAAGTAAAACGGCTGATGCCAAATCCGCCTGGTAATAGAGAATGATGGAGCGTGATACCCGTTACCGAAGACACCTGTAGCTCGGTGATGCGAGGCAGTTGCATCTCACTCAGGTGCAACCCTATTCTCTCTAAGAAATTCCATGACTCCATTGAAACATATTCTCCACAAACCCGATGAAAAGGATATTTTTCCCTTTCAAAGAGTGCAACTTTTCGCTTTGTATGTGCTAACTGAATCGCAAGTGACAACCCTGCGAGTCCCCCGCCAATGATGATGACATCATATGGTTCACCGGCCATCGGATCCTTCTCTTCTATAAACAATGAGGTAACGAAATGCCCACTCCCAACTGATATCAACAGTTTCGATGGAGGCCTTATTAAGCAACTGCCTCCAGTCATTCTCATTAAATCCGCGGAGCACACTTAAGGGAGCATCGTGCTTAACCAAATAGGATTTTGAAAAACATCTGGTGAGAAGTTTTATTGAATGATAGGCAATTGGTTGACGCTGCAGGTCATTGATGAGAAATCCCTGTTGGGCGGATTCTTTCATAAGCGAAAGCAACCTGATGATCTGCTTATCAGAAAAATGGTGCATAAAGAGGCAGCTCATGATCACATCGTACCTGATGCCACCGGATAAATGATTGAATACATCATCGCATATAAAATCTATTTCGGGATAATCTCTGCAATTCTCTTTTGCATACTCGATTGCTGTACTGTTCAAGTCAATTCCTGTAAGCTTGAAATTAATGTTTCTCTTGCGGGCCCAACCTGCAACTGCTTTGAGCGTGTCGCCACCGCCGCATCCCGCATCAAAAACTGATAAATTCTTTTTTGATGAAGATAATTTCGAAAGCCCCTTTAAGGTAATGCTATATCCACCAAGCAATTTATTTACTGCATTCAACTCATCATAGTTTCTATATAAATCATTCCCGGGCAGATCAGTCTGGTCCATGAGCTCGGGTCCTGGGTGGCGACGGCTGAAATCCACCTTCATGCAATCACCGGTTCAAGCAATGCAGTTTCTATTGTGATTCCAGGACCAAATCCCGCCGCAATGATGCATTCCTTTTTCTTCCAGGGTTGATTTTTTCGAAGCATACCTTTTAGCACAAAGAAGATAGAAGGTGATGACATGTTACCAAAGTTCTTCAGCACGATGTATGACTCTTTTAGGTCATCGGCCTGAAGATTGATGCCGCGTTGCACCGCTTCAAGAATTTTTCTTCCTCCGGGATGTACAACCCAATTAAGCCCATCCATTTTCCTTATAGAGAACTTATCTACCGCTTCGGCGATCAGTGGCCGCGCATTGCTCTCTATCAATTGGGGCACCAATGAATCCAACCCCATCAGGAAGCCCTTTTCGGAGGGGTGCCAGGTCATCATCGCTCCGCCGGCGTGAATGACTTTGGAATGAAAACCAGACAACCGTAATGATGGCAGATGTGTGTTTTTTAATTTTTTTTTGGAAGAAATAATCAATGCCGCAGCACCATCAGCGAAAAGTGAATTCACCACCATATTCTCATTGTCTATCTCTGGTTGAAAATGAATCGAGCATAATTCAACCATCACAATCAGCACTGTAGCTTTCTCATCAGAACGGCAAATGGCATCGGCAATCTTCAAAGCATGAAAGCCTGCATAACAGCCCATAAAATTTATACTTGTCCGCTCTATTGTATCAGGTAAGCGCAGGGCATTCATTAATTTAATGTCAAGCCCCGGAGCTGACATTCCCGTACAGCTTACAGTGATAAGGTGTGTAATAGTACCTAAGAATTTTTCTGATTTCTTATCTAAACCTTTTATACAATCTTTTACCGCCTCTGTTGCTAGCTGTAATGCACTAGACTCATATATCCCCATGCGCGCACTGAGTGGTGGGTTAACGGAGCCACCATTAAAAAGCAGTGGCAGATGGCCATTATTATGAAAATCGGGTAATACCGAATGACGAAAATCAATACCGCTTTTCTTATACACTACAGATAGCTTTCTGGAGTCATCTGTTGGTATATTGAAGTAACTAATCATAAAATCTGCAATGGCCTGCTGCGAATACCGGTTGGATGGAACCGAGGTTCCAATCGCGACCAATAGGCTGCCTCTGCTTTCTTTTTTCTTCATAACATTACCCGACGATAATCTAAAGGTGAAATGATTCTTTGCATATTTATACGGAGCCTCACTAATGGTAATAACATTATCAACCGTTTCAACTGCATACAAAATTGTATAAACTTATTTAAGGAGAAGATTGTTCGGTAGGCAGTCTAAATAAAGTGTCTGCATAAATTTGTGCCATAAAATTCTTAGATGGAAAATAAAGTTTTGAAGTCCGAAAATGAATGGAGAATAGAGCTGGATCCAGAATCTTATCATGTGCTGCGGGAAAAGGGAACAGAGAGGCCTTTCTGCGGTAAGTACAATAAAAATCCTGAAAAGGGTAGTTACGTATGCAAGGGCTGCGGGACTCCACTCTTTACCTACGAGACAAAGTTCGATTCGGGTTGCGGATGGCCCAGTTTCTATGAGGCGATGGCTGACGGCGTGGTTGAAACAAGAAATGATTACAGCCATGGAATGGTTCGAAAAGAGATAGTTTGTTCAGTATGTGGCGGACACCTCGGCCATGTATTTGATGATGGGCCTAATCCAACAGGATTGCGCTACTGCGTAAACTCCCTGTCGCTGAACTTTACGAAAGAGGAAGAGGATATAAAATGAGGGACCTGATCTTTGCAAGGTGATGATCATCATGCTCACAGGTAAAGTAAACCATGTCCACCATGCGCATCAATATCTTTAAACGTAGGTGCAGTGATGAGCTTTGAATCAGTGAGTCATCCGCATTTTCAAGCCTCAACACAAAGTTACTTCTTGCCCTTCTGAAATTTTTCAGCAAGATTTCTGCCGACTTCTCATTATGATTTGAGGTCTCGGTATCTTTATTCGTCATATCAGCCTCGCGAAGTATCTGTTTGCCTGCAATAAAATCGTCAAGCCTCCCTTCATGCAAAGCTTCCAGAGCCATTAAATGCCCGATCTGTTCCTTTACTGACCAGCCAGCATTCTGTTTTTTGGATAAGAGACGATCATCAACTCCATGAACCATTCTTCTATTCGTGCCGGAGTTCCACGAAGCCGCTCGAGCAGGAAGGGATAGAGGCCTGCGGAGAAATCAAAATTAAATGAGCGCTCAATCCATGGAGTCGGGGAAATCATGTAAGCTTATAGCCGTTATTACGGAAATAAATTTCAGTAAATTTACCGCTGAATAATACTTCATGCTGAAAATTATTAAATCGCCAATAGTACTTATCTCCCTGATGATTCTTTCTGCTTCACTGAGTCGCCTGCTGACAAACCAGTTACATCTGTGGAACTTCACTCCTATCGCGGCGATGGCGCTCTTCAGTGGCTCACACTTTCGCGACAAAAAATATGCATTTCTGGTTCCTCTTATTGCAATGCTCATTACTGATGCCGTCATCGGTTTTCATTCCGGCATGTTGGTGGTGTATGGGGTACTCATTTTGATCACCTTCCTTGGATTCACGTTGCGCAATAATGTGCGGGTGTTTCCCGTGCTTGGCGCTTCTCTTCTCTCTTCGGTTATATTTTTTGTCATCACGAATTTTTCTGTCTGGATTGGCTCAACACTCTATCCCCACAATTTGTCAGGATTGATCGCATGCTTTGCCGCAGGTATTCCTTTCTTCGGTAATACTTTCGCAGGAGACCTGTTTTATTGTAGCGTTTTATTTGGCGGATATGCATTTATCAGCCGAAGACATTCTGTAATGCAAATAGCAATTAAGCAGGAATTACAGATCAATAACCAGAAGGCGGACGATGATATTTTTCGTCAGGCATCCAAATAAATATCGTCTGAAATATTAAAAGTTAGCTGCAATAGAAAAAGAATAGCCTCTGCCCCGGGTAGAAAATCCCCTGATCTCGGAATAGGCTGCATCAAATATATTTTCGACCTTAAGAGTTGTCGATAAAAATCTATTGAAACCATATTTCAACAACAGATCAATCAGCAGATAGTCATTTATAGCAATGGTATTTAATGCACCAAAAGGTCCCAGGCTATTGTCATAAAAAATATCGTTGTAGCTGCTTACCCATTTTCCCGATAGGCGTACCGTCGTATGTTCAATAGGGAGCAAAGTGACTGCGGCATTCACTGTTTCAGGCCGGCGCACCAAGCCTTGCGTCTCAATGTCCGCGGTCGGAAAGGCTCCGTTGCTGTAAAGCTGTACATGATTTCCCTCTGTATGAGAGGTGTCTATTTGTGAAGGAGAATATTTTAATTTTCCTCTTACAATGTTTATATTTCCATCTAACAGTAGCCATTTTAGCAATTGCAGATTGAAATATAATTCACCACCCGATATGAGCTGACTTCCAACATTCAGATAAGTATCTCCCCGGTAATCGTCTCGGTTGAAATCACCTCCCAATTGCGCAATCGGAATATTTTTATCCCATAAGTAAACATATTCAATGGAATGTTGCACAATCGTTTCATAAAAAGACAAACCAAAACGAATTTTCTTATCAGGAAAAAATTTTATCCCGACTTCGGTAGATTTAGAGTATTCAGGCTGTAGCTTCGGATTGCCTCGAGTGATTAAGGATGTATAATAAATTTCGGGTGCATACAACTGGTAGAGTGATGGCGCATTGAAGCCTGTAGAATAAGAGGCGTATATACGGGCAATGCCTTCAAAATTGAATGAGGGATTGATCTCATAGACGATGGCATCTCCAAACAGGTCATGATGATTATAACGTGCACCGAGGAGCAGATTGAAATTTTTCAATGATGGTGAAAAAAAATTTCCATCAACATCAAGTTGGGTGAAAAAATTGGTAAGGGTTGAATTCAGTTTAAGTGAGTCTAAATCGTTTACTATTTCAAATTGAAATGCGCTGTTGAAATAATGGGTTGCCGTAGTCATTGTTTCATAATCTAATCCTGCACCTGCCATAAGTTCAATTTGTTTCCATTGGTAATGTCCCTGCATTTCAATATTCATAAAGCTCCCCTCGTACCTTCCGTCCGCAAAGGAATGATCTGTATTTCCCGCTATGTCGATCACAGATGAATCATCAATTGTTGAGCGATGAAGTGTAGTATATCCGCCGGAAGCTTTCAAATTAAATTGAGGCAGAAGCTGGTAAGCGACTTGGTAATTTGCGAGATGGCGCTTGGTAAATATCCTCGTGCTGTCTCCATCGTATAATGCACCCGGCACGTCGAAAGAATGAGTCTTAAATGCAGATTTATCATAATCAGCAGCCATGTTCGTAAAGCTGTAGGCAGCGAAAACATCCCATCTATAATTTTTGAATCCTGCTTTTCCGCTGATTCGTTGCTGATCAAAATCATCATCATCAAAATTTTTGAAAGTTGCAGAGGTAAGAGAAGTATCTACCGTAGCATCAAGGCCGTTTACATTTAAATTAAAGAGGTCAAGGTTCGTGTAAAATTCATTTTGAAATGTATAGTTCAGAAAAATATTTTCTTGTAATTGCAGGGTCTTGGGGCCAAACGTGCTGGCTGCGATACTTACATCGCCATGTAATCCTGCCATCATATTTTTTTTAGTGATGATGTTGATTACACCACCAATTGCAGAAGATCCGTACAGGGTGCTGTGAGAGCCGCGCACGATTTCTATACGATCAATATTAGAGAGAGGAAGTTCACTTAGATCAATTGCATGATTTGTAGAAGAGGGGTCATTAATAGCAATGCCATCCATCATAATCACTGTTTGATTGCTGTTGGCTCCGCGCATGAATATGCTCTCGGTCATGCCCGGGTTTTGATTGCTACCAATAACGGATATGCCTGCATATTGCGACAGCAGTTGGGCGAGGTCGTGAGGTGCGGCTTCTCTGATTTCTTCCGAAGTAATCACGGTCACTTCTCGTCCCACGCGGTCAATCGGTTTCGCAGTACGGGTGGCGGTTATTATCACTTCAGGAATCCGGTGCGTTGAAATAGAGTCAGCAACCTGTGCCAACAGCTCATTTTTTTCCATCACCAAAAACAGAAGCATTAGAAGCTTAAGGTCTTTTGTTCTCATCAATAAATTTTTATTGGCGTTACCCGCACCTCAGTTGATAATTCGCAGCGGATAAGAAATGAGTAGGTAAGGCTCATCTCTGCTTTTTCCCGAAGCGTTGATTGAATATTGAATGGCAGGTCTTCTGACTTGCTTCTTTTCAGTTGTCTTCCCATTGGTTTGCAACCGACAGTGACATGGAGAACTGAAAAAATGAATGAGCTTACAGCAGCGGGAACTGTCCCCGACTTTCACGGGATTCCCTTTTAATCAGATGCATGTTAATGCATCAAAAGAACCAATCAATGGAACGAAGATATTAATTTTCGTTAAGAAGTATGTTGTTTCATTTTAATAATGACCCACCAGGTGCTTAATTTTAATACCCTTACTAAAAAACTGGTTATATGCAAAAATGCATGAATGAATTATGGGGTATGGATAAAATAAGTGCGGGTAAGTTTCCGTCAATAAGATGACATTTGCATACAAATAACTTTAGCCACTCGCATTTTCTTCAGAAACTTCACTGAGAATTAACAATAATGATATACCGGTGTTATAAGAAAGGCAACAATCGTTCTTTTAATCTATGAGCAAATATTTCCCGATAATTATTGCTGCTACGGTAATATTTTTTATTGACTTTTATTCATTCCAGGCGATTCGACATGTGCTTTCCGGTTCCTCACTACTAATACGTAGAACTGTATTTATTTTGTTCTGGGCAATTTCGATATTCACAATTGGAAGCATTTTTTTCTTTGCATTCTATAGTCCTTTCAGCCTATCTCAAACCATGCGTGTTATTTGGTTTGGCGGCTTGATTGTTTTATATCTGCCTAAAATATTGCTGATTCCATTTTTACTTCTTGATGATGGTGGAAGAATTGTCCGTTGGTTAGCATCATTATTTAGTGCGCCTGATAAAGGTGCCCAAGGCAGGCGGATCAGCCGTTCCGATTTTTTAGTTCAAGCCGGATTGGTGATTTCCGGATTATTTTTTAGTGGGCTTATTTATGGTGTATTTCGTGGAGGCTACAATTATCAGTTGAGGAAGGTAACTCTTAAACTACCTAATCTTCCAGACCGGTTCAAAGGATTGCGGATAATACAAATATCAGATATACACAGCGGGAGCTTCATGGTTACAGATCCTCTTCGAAGAGCTGTAGAACTTATCAATGCGCAGCAACCAGACCTTGTATTTTTCACAGGGGACCTGGTAAACAATCAATCTGATGAAGTATTGCCGTTCACGCAAATCTTTAAAGAAATTAAAGCAAAGGTGGGCGTCTATTCGATCTTAGGAAATCACGATTATGGCGACTACAATAGCTGGCCATCTGAAGCTGAGAAAAGAAAGAATCTTCAACAGCTTATAGACACCCATAGCAATTTAGGTTGGAAATTATTGCGCAATGAAAATGTATTACTTGGGGATGAGGGAGATCAACTGGCGATCATCGGAATGGAGAATTGGGGAACTCGTTTTCAGAAATATGGTGACATGGCCAAATCGTATGCAGGTGCTGAAAAGGCGAAGGTGAAGCTGCTGCTCTCTCATGACCCCACACATTGGGATGCAGAAGTGTCAAAAACCTTTAAGGATGTAGATGTCACCTTCAGCGGGCACACTCATGGTGCACAGATCGGTGTAGAAATTCCAGGATACATACGATGGAGCCCCGCTCAATACATTTACAAACAGTGGGCAGGACTTTACCAGCAGGGATCTCAATATTTATATGTGAACAGAGGTTTAGGCTTTCTTGCTTATCCTGGAAGACTTGGCATATCACCTGAGATCACCTTTATGGAATTAATAAAAGGATAATTTTAAAACCTATTCCACCTGATAATTATAGTATCTGGAAAATTCGAGTTATCTGCCTGGATCTGACTCCTCTTCTAAATCTTCATGACGGTCGCCACCGATGCTGTAGGGATTATTCTCCTCATCTTCCTCGCCCAATTCCTCATTAGCATCATCAAGTTCAGCACCGGGCACATCTAAATCGGAGGCCGTCATATCGAGAGGAAATATTCGGGCTTTCAATTCCTCATCTTCCCCAAGGTCTGCACTTAATTCATCCGAACCAAGCAATTGAAGATCTTCTGGGGTGAGATCTGCTTCGGAACCAAGCACAATTTCAAGGTCATCATCATCCAAGTCTAAAGACAGTGGGGGCACTTCAGATTGTTTTTCAGGCGAGTTGGATTTCTTAACCAGTGGCCCCTGTGCAATCCCTGAAGACGAAATATCTTCTACCTCAATAGGCGCTCTTTCCACGTTCATATGAGGGTTTAACAAATCTTCTTTAGGAGGGTAATGTGGGTAGCCTGGAAATTCTTCCCCTTCATTGTTCTGTTTTTCATTTTTCTTCACCTTGGTTTTTTTATTCAAACCAGGGTCAGATCTTTTATCTGATTTGCCGTGCTTTTTATCTGAATTTTTACCGGAGTTTGAGGTTTTCTTTTTCATATTATGAGTAAATGAATCTAAAGGTTAAAATTTTTGAATCAAAAAGATTCTTGTTGGGCATTATTGTAGTACTTGCTATTTAGTCTTAAATACCTGCATGATGCGAGCCGTGAGGTTGCCATCTACCTGACCTCATGCCATAAGAATGTTTTCGCAGTGAAAATATGAATTGTTTTTCGAACAGCACAAGAGACGCATAACGACCTATCTCTTAAACTGCCGGTGTTGAATGCGAAGGTCGTTTTAAGTTTTTTATATCCTGGATAACCATTAAAAAATACATTGTGTAAATCAATTAATAAAAACTATATCAATGTGCTATCCGGAACAATCTTCAGACAATTCAATTTTCTAAGATGCCCTCAATGTCGCGAGTAAAACCATTCTGTGATATATTCGCTAGAATTTTATATCGCCCCTTCATGCTCCGTCATAAAAGCATACCTGAAATCTGTTGGAGGCACAAAAGTTTCTTTTATGGATCTTGGTGAAACCCATCGCAGCAAATTTACCATAGAGCCGGCTTTGTCATTGGTTCCCGAGGCCCTTGCTCCTCCAAAAGGTTGTTGTCCTACAACGGCGCCTGTAGGCTTATCGTTGATATAAAAATTTCCAGCAGCGTTTACCAGCCTTTTTGAAGCGAACTCAATAGCGAACCTGTCTTGTGAGAAAATGGAGCCCGTGAGTGCATAATCAGTGCTGGAATCCACAAGATCGAGAGTTTCTTCAAACTTCATCTCATCATACACGAATACGGAAAGCACCGGACCAAAAAGCTCTTCACACATTGTAATGTACTTCGGATCATCTGCACGCAGCACCGTGGGATGTATAAAATATCCCTCCTTCTTATTATACTTACCTCCTGCTACTATCTCAACTCCATTGTCGTTTTTAGCATTGTCTATATATCCAGCAAGCTTGTCAAAAGAGTTTTCATCTATCACAGCATTGATGAAATTTCCAAAATGTTCTACACTCCCGATTTTGAAAGATTCGATATTGGCAACAAGGAGTTCACGCACCTTATTCCACAAGTTTGTGGGAATATAAGCCCTGGAGGCGGCGGAACATTTCTGTCCCTGATATTCGAATGCCCCACGAGCTAGCGCTGTAGCAAGTGCCCTATAATCGGCGCTCGGATGGGCTACCACAAAATCTTTTCCCCCTGTTTCCCCAACAATTCTTGGGTATGATTTATATTTTGCAATGTTGTTGCCAATGGTTTTCCAGAATCCCTGGAACACACCTGTAGAACCTGTAAAATGAATGCCCGCAAAATCGCGGTGATTGAATATCAATTCGCCAGTCTCAACGCCGCCCGTATAAATCAGGTTGATGACACCATCTGGCAAGCCCGCTTCACGCAATACATCCATGATCACCCATGCGGAAAAAATTTGAGTATTTGAAGGCTTCCATACCACGGTATTTCCCATCATAGCCATGCTTGTTGGGAGGTTACCTGCAATTGCAGTGAAGTTGAAAGGTGTGATGGCAAATGTGAATCCCTCTAAAGGCCGTTGCTCCGTTCTGTTCCAGATTCCCTTAGAAGAGATTGGCTGCTGTGCATATATCTCAGTTGCAAAGTGAACATTGAATCTCAAAAAATCAATAAGTTCACAAGCTGCATCTATTTCAGCCTGAAATGCATTCTTTGATTGACACAACATAGTTGCTGCATTGATCTTAGCCCTATATGGGCCACTAAGTAATTCAGCAGCCTTTAGAAAAATAGCTGAGCGATGATCCCATGACATGCGTTCCCACTCCGGCCTTGCTTTCAACGCAGCGTCAATTGCCATCTTCACCTCGTTGGCACTGCCTTTATGATAATGACCGAGGAGGTGATTGATCTCGTGCGGAGGATGTATCTCTACTTTCTTTCCGGTACGTATCTCTTTACCTCCAATCATCATAGGCAGATCTGCGGTTTCTGATTTGTATTGCTTTAATTGCTGTTTTAGTAAGGTGCGTTCAGGTGTGCCCGGTGCGTGAGTAAGATTTGTCTCGTTGATTGGAATGGGTACTTTAAAAAACCCGGTGCTCATATTAGGAGGCTGCTTTTAAGTTTCTGAATGTGACTATTACCAACTTGAGATGGTTAAGTAGTTTTAAATCGTTTAGATTACTTCGCAGCAATAATCGCTGGTCAATACCAATTCAAAGCTGTGCATAATACGGCCGTAAAGATAGACGTTTAAGGTTTTTAATGTTGAAAACTTTAAGCCTCTTTAAAATACCCACCTTGTGTATCCAGTAACTTTACGACAACATCCTTTGGGAGAAATCTATGCCTGATACAACAAATAAGCTTAAGACAAAGAAGGAAAAAGAGGAGGTGCCAAAAGAAGAAAAACCCTATTCAGCACCTAAGAGAAGTAAAAAGTCCGCAGCAGGTTGGTTGAATCGGATCCGAAACAATGAACGGTTGTCCAAAATTTTTGGGCTGATCTTTCTGCTATTGTCTCTCTATCTTTTTGTTGCTTTTACCTCCTATCTCTTCACCTGGAAAACAGATCAGGATAAAATTTTTCAATTTACATGGAGCAATTTTTTTGCAGGAGTTTTTATAGTCGAGAATTATTTAGGCAGGCTTGGAGCTTACCTCTCTCATTTTTTTATATACAATGGATTTGGTCTTACATCCTTTGTTTTTGTTATTCTCCTCTTCGTTGCAGGCATGAATCTTTTATTACAAAAAACTATTTTCCCCTTTTCACATCTTTGGAAAGTATCTCTGGTAGCGTTGGTGCTGCTCCCTACGGCCTTTAGTTTTTTTCTTAGCATTTCAGGTTTTCCATTTGGAGGAGCCGTAGGTAACATGATGGATTCGTGGTTGACTGCATTTATGGGAAACGTGGGCACCGGTGCACTTCTTCTCTTTTCAACTCTTGCTTACATGGTGATAGCTTTTAATTATAGCTTTCAATTTAAATATTTTTCCCGAAAAAAGGAAGACGGAATGTTGTCCAATTCTGAAGAGCAATCAGTGAATATTCCATTTAGCGTTGAAAGCGAGCAAAGTTCGGTGGATGCGGAAACAATGGTGCTTAGAGAAATCTCGCCAGCAGAAGATATCCTGCCTATGTATGATGAAAATATGGATGATACAATGGTTCGCAGTGGTGAGCCTCAAATTCAGCCAGGGGTTATAAGAGAGGAGGCATTAAATAACACGTTCAATAAAGAAAAAGAGACAGCCTCAAAATCTGGCACTCAGACCGGCATTGCACTGGATATTGTTGAAACAAAAGAGGAAGAGCTGGTTAATTCAGAAACTCTTGTACGGGAAAATTATGACCCTACCATTGATTTACCAAAATATCAGTATCCTACACTCGACCTGCTTGAGAATTATGGTTCAGAAAAGATCAGGATAGATTCAGATGAGTTGATGCGAAACAAAGATCAGATCGTTAAAACGCTTCAGAACTATGGCATCGAGATTCAAAGTATCAAGGCTACAGTTGGCCCCACAGTAACACTTTATGAAATTGTTCCGGCACCCGGAATCCGAATTTCGAAAATTAAAAATTTAGAGGACGACATCGCGCTATCACTATCCGCTCTTGGAATAAGAATAATAGCGCCTATTCCCGGAAAGGGAACCATTGGAATTGAAGTGCCCAATATGCACAAAGAAACTGTAGCCATCCGATCTCTCATTGCTTCTGAGAAGTTTCAAAATGCAGCGATGGACCTTCCGATAGCACTTGGCAAAACCATATCGAACGAAATTTTTATTGCCGATCTCGCAAAGATGCCACACCTGCTGATGGCCGGAGCTACAGGTCAGGGAAAATCTGTTGGTGTAAATTCTATTTTAGTTTCCTTGCTATATAAGAAACATCCGTCGCAGATCAAGTTTGTTCTTATTGATCCAAAGAAGGTAGAGCTGTCTCTTTATTCAACTATTGAAAAACATTTTCTTGCTAAATTACCCGGAGAAGAGGAGCCTATTATTGTTGATACAAAGAAAGTAGTGCATACGCTGAAAGCCCTTTGCGTGGAGATGGATCAGCGTTACGACCTGCTAAAAAATGCGCAGTGCCGAAACATTAAAGAATACAATGAGAAATTTCTGCATCGTCGGCTTAACCCTACAAACGGATATCGTTTTCTTCCCTATATCGTGTTGGTGATTGATGAGTTTGCCGACCTGATAATGACAGCAGGCAAAGAAATTGAAACGCCCATTGCACGGCTCGCACAACTGGCGCGGGCCATCGGAATACATCTGATTATTGCTACCCAAAGACCCTCTGTAAATATTATAACAGGTACAATCAAAGCCAACTTTCCCGCCCGGATTGCTTTCAAAGTTACCTCTAAGGTAGATTCACGTACCATCCTTGATCAGGGTGGTGCCGACCAGCTCATTGGCCGTGGCGACATGCTGCTTTCCATTGGAGGCGAGACAATGCGTTTACAATGCGGATTTGTTGATACCCCCGAAGTAGATAAGGTCTGTGACTTCATCAGCAGTCAGAAAGGATATCCTGAGGCGCACCTGCTCCCGGAAGTTAAAGAGGACGATGCTGAAGCAGGTGAATATTTAAATCCTAATGAGAGAGATGAATTATTTGAAGAGGCTGCTGCTACAATTGTTCAATATCAACAAGGATCAACTTCTCTATTACAGCGTCGCTTGAAACTGGGTTATAACAGGGCCGGCCGTCTTATGGATCAATTAGAATCAGCAGGTATAGTAGGTCCTAATCAGGGCAGCAAAGCCCGCGACGTATTAGTAAAGGATCAACTGGAGTTGGAACACTTTTTGACTTCCCTGCGGGAAAAGAGCGAATTCTCTAATTCCTCCATCACTTAGAAGAGCTCATAAGCAATCAGATATTGCTTGCCCCAATAAGACTTATATGAAAAAGTTTTTTCAACTGTTGTTTTGCTGTATTTTAGTTTCTCCCATAACCATGGCGCAGAAATCGGACGTTAAAGCGCAACAAATTTTAAAGGGCGTTAGTGAAAAATACAAGAGCTACAAATCAGTGCAGGCAGATTTTATACTGCTTGTGGAAAGTGGTCAAAACAATTCAAAAGATCAGCAAACAGGCACCCTATTTATAAAAGGGAATAAGTACAAATTGCAAATTAACAACCAGGAGATCATATCTGATAACAATACCGTTTGGACTTATCTAAGAGATGCGAATGAAGTTCAGATAAATTCCTACGAATCTGACGATAATACAATTTCCCCTTCGCAGATATTTACCCTTTATGAGAAAAATTTTCTTTATGCTTTCGCGGAAGAGAAAACCGTTGCGGGCAAGGTGATTCAATTCATTGACCTTACTCCGAATGATAAATCGAAGCCTTATTTCAAAGTTCGTCTGGCGGTAGACAAGAAAGGTAAGGCTGTTCAAGGTGCGGTGGTATTTGATAAAAATGGCAACCGCTATACTTATGAAATTAAAAAGCTTATTCCTGACCCCGATATAGGCGACAAGTTTTTTTCTTTTGATGAAAAGAAGTATCCTGGAGTTGAAGTTGTAGACCTCAGGTAATTGTTCTTCCGGCTTTAGGGGAAAATAATTTGGATTGTTTATTCCGCGGAATATAAAGCTCCCCATTTTATAGATATTTATTCATATAAATTTCTTTATCAAGAAATATTAATGATTATGATTTTAAATTATAATTTGGCCAATATAATCAAGTATTTATCTCGAATGAAGGCATAGATTTGGGGGAAATGAACAGACTATTGATAGAAAAAGTGGAGCAACTGAGCTCGTATTCAATTGACCTGCTAAAGCAGATTAATAATACAAAAATAAATGTTACATATAATTAAATACTTCATACTTCTAACCTTATTTTTAACTTTTAAAAAAAGTTACACCCAAGATTTATATAAAAATAAAAGCTCTATAGGTATTGGTGTTACATCTCTTCCAAAGAGTATCTCCACGACACCCTTTAAAAAAATCTTACAGTAGCTTTTAATACCAGCATTGGTGAGAAGTCCTCAATTGGTATTGAGGCTAATAATAATTGGAATTTTCTATCAGGTACTGATTATTTCCCTGATCGGGGGGTAGTTCTTCACGCCACTCTGGATTTTTATTTTAGAATATCTAATTCATTTAGTTTTCATGCAGGCCCATTAATAGGATTTCCGCGTTCATGGAGCAATACACTACCAGAAAAAAGGATTGATTATACTTATGGGGTTAGATCTGCAATGGGTATATATTATTCAATAAACGACAAATGGTTTTTGAATTCTGAAATAACTCAATTTATTGGGCCGGCGTACCGTAACTATAATGATTATGGCTACATACGTTCAAAAAAAGGGTTTACAGGATAATCAGTCTAGCTCAATTAAGTTTTTAAGTTTAGAACTAAATTATAAATTCTAAATAGCTTTAAATACATCACCGATTACGTTCCAATAAAATAAGATAGTCCCGCAATGGCGGGACTATCTTATTTTATAAAAGCACTAAAATTATTATTCAATCATCATAGAAGATTTAACTGTTTTATCGCCCGCTTTAATTGTGACATAATATAGTCCTGGAGTAGCTCTATTCAAAAAGATTCTTTCTTCATTCAATCCCTCATTCGCTTCTATCATATTCTGATACATCGACTGCCCGAAAACATTTTGAATATTGACTTCAACGTCAATTGGCCCATTTGCATTGTTATACGTTAGGGTAAAATCGCCATTTGAAGGATTCGGAAAGATATTGAAAAGTGATAGCATATCCTTGTTTCTGGCTTCACGGAAATACTTTGTTTCCCATATTACCGAGGATGACCATGCAGAATTGTTTGCGCCACAGTCATTGGAGACCTGAGCTTCATAAAATGTTCCTGCAAACAACCCGGTAAGCGTCACCATGCTCGGATTGCTGGTGACCGTAACCCAATTGGTACTACTGGTGGGTCGGTATTGAATTAAATAGCCGGATGTACAAGGTGCATCTGCCCAATTGAGTGTTGTAGTGCTGGAGGTAATATCAGTAATAATGACTCCTGTGGGTACAGGACAGACTGTTGTGGAGGCAGATTTTAGTGCCCAGTCACTTTTTGCACCACTGCCGCACTCAGTGCGTACACGGAAATCATAGCTGCTGGAAGGCATTAAGCCATTGAAGGTGTAGCTTGTAGCCAGGCCAACATTAATGGATGGTGACCAGCTACTACTCCCTGAAGGTTTAAACTGTACTATATAAGAGGTTGCTGTAGGGACAGAATTCCAGGTTAACGTTGCCGAACAAGCTGTAACACCTACGAGATTCAGACCTGTAGGTTTTGGATTAATCTTCAATTTTTGGGTTGAAGGGGTGCCAATTGAGGGAGGCTTGCTTGAAATCACACGCACCTGGTATTTCGTTCCGGTGGGTGTAGAAAAAGGTATTGTGCATGTAATAGTACCCGAACCCGTTGCGGCTAACGTTCCGATATTTACGGGTGATGCGAAGCTTCCATTTTTGTCCGAAAGCTGCACGGTAAATACATTACCGGGATTTGCCGGAGTATTAACGGAATAGGATACATTAATCTGGTCACCTCCGCAAAATGTAGTGCCTGAAACATTTGTGGTATTAATAGTGAGGGCCCATGAAGAAAAGCATAATGCAATTGTTATTAATGAGAGAATAAGTTTTTTCATCTGAAAGTTTTTAAGTTAGAAAGTGATGGTAAAATTATAAAGAAAACCAGCATTAATGTCTTTAAAAACGGGCACTAAGCTTCCCGGCCAACTATGGTGAGAACATATAATAAAGATATTTTTTATGCGAGTTTTTTTCATCAAATAATACCAATCGAACAAGTAATTAAAAACCGAATAATCAATTGACTGAAATCAGCTAATTTGCGCCAGAATTTAATACAAAACCTTACTCTAATGCGCATTATTACTGCAGTACTATACCTGGCAGCATTCTTTGGCCTGCCTGCAGCATACGCTCAATTTCAGTATATCAATCCAAAGCCTAACAGCACTTATCGTAATACTACTACAAGCATTATATTACGGAATGGAAGCTTTATTGATAAAAACTCACTTGATCCCAATTATATATCTATTCAAGGCACAGTCAGCGGTTCGCATGCCTCCAGTATAATCTTATCTGACGACAATAAAACAATTCTAATTTATCCTACTACATCATTTGTTGAAGGCGAGCAAGTAGACATATTTGTGTCGGATGGTTTCAGAAAACAAAGCGGTGAAATCATTCATGGTGTTTCCTTCTCCTTTCAAACCCATCCACATTACAGCCCATCCGATCTTCAATCTATAAAAGATGCCTTGACTGCATGTTCTGATTTTGTTACATCTCTTTCTTCAGAATCACAAGAAAGCGGAATCCGAGAACAATGTTACCTGCCCGAATACAACATTTATTCTTCCGGCGCTGAATGGGAGGGAGACATCTTTTTTTACAACTTTAGACTAAACAATCCAATTTGTTATGCAAGAACCATCATGAACAATCAAGGCGATTCTATTTATGGAGGGTTCAGCAATAAGCAGGGGTTAGATTTTAAAATCAACTACAATGGTTACTTAACCTATTACAATGAACTTGACAGCAGCTTCTTGATGGCAGACTCAACATATACGGTAGTGAAGGAATTTTTCATGGACAATGGATATTTTCCTGATAGTCATGAGTTCTTAGTTTTTCCCAATGGTCATAGCTTCATGTTTTGTTATGACGTGCATCCAAACATAGACTTAAGTCAATATGGCGGAAGTGATTCGGCCGATGTAACGGGTCTGGTAATCCAGGAACTTGATGCAAGCAACAACGTGATTTTTGAATGGAGCAGTTGGGACCATTTCGAAATAGATGATATGGTTTACTGGCAGCCTATAACGGGCGACCAGGTAGATTATGTCCATGGGAATTCTATGGAATTAGATTTTGATGGAAATCTTCTGCTCTCCTCGCGTCATTTGAGTGAAATCACGAAGATAGATTTATCTACAGGCGACATTATCTGGAGGATGGGAGGAGAAAACAATCAATTTACCTTTATTAATGACCCGGATACATCTGTTTATTTCAGCGGCCAGCATGATTTCAGAAGGTTAGACAATGGCAATTATACAATGTTCAATAATGCAAACAAGATGCAGGAGGAGGCATCCACTGTAAAAGAATATGTTCTAGATCAAGACGCTAAAACTGCTACGCTGGTATGGTCTTATAAGCACCCTCAGGTAAATGGGCATAATGTATTCAGCGATGCCATGGGTTCTGCACAGCGACTTCCAAATGGAAACACCTTCATCAATTACGGTTTAGTGCTCGACGTGGCGCAACCTTTTCCAAGGTTTACAGAAGTGGATTCAGCAGGAAACATAGTTTGGGAGGTTAATTACATTGAAGACAGTGCTAATTATTATTCATACAGAGCTTATAAGTTCATTTGGGAGAGATGTGCATCCCCGATTGATAGTGGCTTCATCACTGCCAATATCGGAACAGACACAGCAGATTTTAGCTGGGGACTTCCGAATTATGCATCATCCTATATTTTTCAATATAAGATAACCACCGCCACCGATTGGATTTCCATTGCTGTAAGTGAAAACTTAATATCGCTGGGAGATCTGCTACCCGAAACAATTTATCAATGGAGGATTCAAACCATCTGCACTATTTTTAATGATTCCTCTGAATATTCCGATATTCAAGAATTCACTACCCTCAGCACAGAATTAAATGCAGTCTCTTCTAATTCAGCTTCTTTTAAATTGTATCCCAACCCAGCCTCTGAATATGTTGTTTTTTCTTTTGATATAAGTCAAAATGATTTGGTAACAGCTACTCTTGTGAATGAGTTGGGCGAAGTGATTGCTGAAGCGCAGTGGAAAGCGTCAACGGGGAGAAATCAACAAATATTTTCATTAGCATCCATCCCTCCAGGCATCTATGTTTGCCGTTTGAAATGTAACCAGTGGTTAAGCTGCCAACTTCTGGAAATTCAAAAACCCTAAATTAACGTTTGTATTTTCTTTCAATCGGAAAATATTCCTCTGCCGCTGCCCCTTGCTAATCTCTTTTTTATTTATATTATTATCCCTACTTTTAATCTGACAATGAACCTTAAAAATTTTTAGTGTTATGAAAGTTAAATTGACCCTTTTATTTGTTTACGCTGCCATTCTGTCCCTGCATGCCCAGTACAATTACGTAAACCCTGTGCCCGGATCTGCTTTTCATAATCCACAAACGAATATTATTCTTAAAAATGGAGCATCTATAGACCCTGCCTCGGTTTCTGATAACATGGTGGAGATAGTAGGTTCTGCCAGCGGTAATCATGATTACTCCATAAGGTTATCTGATGATAATAAAACTGTTGTCATAAAGCCAAAAACGATGTTTGATTATGGAGAAACGATAACAGTAAAGGTGCATTCCACCCTGAAGACACACGAGGACAAAACGATAGATGGCCTCGCCTTCACCTTCAACACCAGGAATGAGATTTCAGCAGAAGAAATGGAACGTTACAGGCAAAGCAGGCTGCATGAGGAACAGGAATTATCTGGTTATAGGAGCACTGACAAAAATGTACAGAAAATAAAGTACCCCTTAGATTCGATGCCTACCTTTCAAATAACCCACAATGAAAACCCACCTGGGCGTGTCTTCTATGATAATCAGCAGGAGTTAGATAAGGATGATACTAATTCTTTTCCAACCATAATAGAAAACGATGGCACCATCATTTGGGCACGTGATCTTGGATTGGATGGCCACGACTTCAAGTTAAACTATAATGGATACCTCACTTATTATAAAAACACAACATCAACCTGGATTGTAATGGATTCCAATTATAATCTGATAGATTCAATACAATGCGGAAACGGGTATGCTGATGAAACGAACGGCCATGATATGGTAATGTACCCCAATGGTCACATATATCTTTTTGCATATAATGCGCAAACCGTGGATATGACGGCTTATGGCGGAGTTGCTAATGCTATTGTAAACCAGACAGTTCTTCAAGAGCTGGATGCAAACCATGATGTAATATTTGAATGGAGAAGCTTCGATCATTTTGAATTTACTGACGCCATTACCCAGGTTCCGCTTACCAACGCAGCTGTGGACTATTGTCATACCAATTCTATTGAGAGGGATTTTGATGGAAACATTCTGATCTCAAATAGAAATATGAGTGAGTTGACTAAGATAAATTCTGAAACAGGTAATATCATATGGAGGATGGGAGGTGAAAACAATCAGTTTACTTTTATTAATGATAACATTCCTGAACATTTCAGCGAGCAGCATGATTTACGCCGGTTGCCAAACGGACACATTCTTATTTTCAATAATGGGAATTTCTTACCCGTTGAAAGATCAAGTGCAAAAGAATATGCGCTGGATGAGGTGAATAAGATCGCTACCCTTGTATGGTATTATGAACATCCCGATATCAATGGAAATATTGTCTTTGGTCGGGCATCTGGCAGCGCTCAACGTTTATCCAATGGAAACACGATGATCTGCTGGGGTACCATTTTCTGGAACCAGGGCATACCAAACATAACCGAGGTGAATAGTGAAAAGCAGATTGTGTGGGAGATGATGTTTAATGAGGAAGGCCAGAAGAGTTATCGCTCACACAGGTACATATGGAAACCTTGCAGCAGAATTACCGGCTATACTATGAAATCAACTGTGAAGCCCTTGCAGGTAACCCTTAGCTGGAAGCAGGCTACAGGGGCAAAAGCTTATGAGGTAAACTACAGGAAATTAGGGAATACCAACTGGATAAAAATAAATACTAATAAGGTTAACGTAACTCTTACAAGTCTTACACCTAATACAACTTATGAATGGAGGGTGAAATCCCTCTGCTCAGAAAACCCGATCATTACCTCTGCATATTCTGTGGTTGATCAGTTTACAACAGACCCATTCAAGGTGGACATGTCTGAAAACCTTGCCATGCCAGGCGTTGTTATTTATCCCGTGCCTGCCAGCGACTATATCACTTTGACATTACAAAATGCTGCCAACGCATCGGTAATCATTAGAGATGTTATTGGGAAGATGATGTATCAGGCCAATTGCAGCAAAGAAAATGGGACTATGGAGGTAGATGTGTCTGATTGGCTTAATGGCCTTTATATAGTAGAGGTTAAAACTAAATCCTATTCTGTCAACAGGAAGCTCCTGATAAATTAAACTTGACCTTTATGATTTAAAATGCGGCGCTGACAGGCGGGTCAAAAAAAATGCTTCTGTTTCATTTCACGTAGAGTAGCTGAATTGGGAATTATTAATCTTTTTTCAGAGCCTCCTTGCCACGCGTCAGCCTGGTTTCCTTGGAGTAGAAAGTGCGCGTGAAAATTTAGGAATTACTGTTTCTTATTGGGAAAGCATTGAGGCCATCAAAAACTTGAAGCAACATAGTGAGCATCTTTTAGTTCAAAAAAGCGGACAAGATATTTGGTATTCGGCATATAAAACGAGGATTTGTAAAGTAGAACACGAATACGGTTTTGAAAGATTAACACCTAACGGGAAAGGATAACATCATATTAATTTTACCCAATGATTTAGTTTTTTACCCAATAGAATTTAATTCTGCATTAGCTTAATTTTACCTTGTATAGAGTTTGTTTGTGTTGTATATAACAGTAGGTTCAACCTGATTAGTATTGAAGGATAATCCGGAGGGAATAATATTTTTTATTTCAATGAAACATTAAGAAATTTATTTTCTGAAGCCGTTTTCTACCGTTAGGCTAAGTCCCGAAGGGACACCTTGTGTCGAAAGAAAAGAATTCTCAATTAATTCTTCTAAATCTTTTTCTATCGCCTGATTTAAGTCCCAGAGGGACGATAGTATGGTAGTACAACGATCAAAAAAAAAATTAAACCCCAGCAGGGTGACAGTATTTCTCAGCAGGCATATTAAGGCTTTTGATTTTAATAAATATGCTGTCGATGGTACCCAAATTCTTAAAAGAAATCTTTCGCCCCGATGGGACTGTGTGGTTGTTTGCTGTTGGTTTCTATCAAACTTCCGCTTCTAACGGAGCTTAGTAAATAGGTTTACTACACTTTTCGGGTTAATAGGGCTATCTTTGCACCTCGAAATTCTAATATTTTTCATGCTTTCCATCCGTAACATTGCTATAATAGCCCATGTAGATCATGGGAAAACAACATTAGTTGATAAGATACTTCATCAATCAAATCTGTTTCGTGATAACCAGGAAACCGGTGACCTGATTTTAGACAGTAATCCACTTGAAAGGGAACGGGGAATAACCATTCTCTCTAAAAATGTTTCTGTTCGTTATGGAGATGTTAAAATCAACATCATTGATACCCCTGGTCACTCAGATTTTGGCGGTGAGGTAGAAAGAGTATTAAACATGGCTGACGGGGTCCTGCTGCTTGTTGATGCATTTGAGGGTGCGATGCCTCAAACCCGGTTTGTATTACAGAAGGCACTTGAATTGGGAAAGAAGGCCATTGTGGTAATCAATAAAATAGATAAGCCCAACTGCCATCCTGAAGTGGTGCACGAGCAGGTTTTTGAATTGTTTTTTAACCTGAATGCGACAGAAGAGCAGTTGAATTTCCCAACAATGTATGGCTCTTCGAAACAGGGATGGATGAGCACGGATTGGAAGAACCCCTCAGAGAACCTCATTCCGCTCTTTGAGACAATCGTCACCTACATCCCGGAAGCGCTTGAATTAGAGGGTACTCCTCAAATGCAGATCACCTCTCTCGATTATTCCTCCTACACTGGGCGCATTGCAATAGGTCGCATTCTGCGCGGGATATTAAAGGAAGGAATGCCCATCAGCCTGGTGAAACGAAACGGAGATATCAAAAAATCGCGCATAAAAGAGCTTTATACTTTTGAGGGATTAGGGCGAAAAAGAGTTGCAGAAGTGACCGCCGGCGATATATGCGCCATTTTCGGTATAGATGATTTTGAAATAGGTGATACGGTGGCTGACTTCGAGATGCCGGAGGGGCTGAAGCCTATTGCCATTGATGAGCCAACGATTAATATGTTGTTTACCATTAATAACTCACCTTTCTTCGGCAAAGAAGGCAAATTGGTCACATCCCAGAGGGTAAGAGAACGTTTGGAAAAGGAGACGGAGAAAAATCTTGCTCTCAGGTTAGAGGATACCGACTCGCCGGATGCAATTCTTGTTTACGGACGTGGCATCTTACATCTTTCGGTTTTGATTGAAACAATGCGACGAGAAGGATATGAGATTCAGGTAGGCCAGCCAAAGGTTATCATTAAACATATAGAGGGTGTTAAAAGCGAGCCTATTGAAGTGCTTACAGTGAATGTGCCGGGCGACTATGCTGGGAAAGTGATTGAAATGGTTTCTTCGAGAAAAGGTGAAATGACGGTGATGGAACCAAAGGGCGATGTGCAACACCTGGAATTTAACATTCCATCAAGAGGGTTAGTTGGCTTGCGGAATAACATGCTCACTGCAACGGCCGGGGAAGCTATTATGGCCCACCGTTTCAAGGCTTTTGAACCCTGGAAAGGAAACATTCCGGGAAGAAATAATGGAGTGTTGATACCTCTGGAAAAAGGAGTGGCTACGGCATACTCCATCGATGCCTTGCAAGACCGCGGAGTATTTTTTATTGAACCAGGAGAGGAAATTTATGGGGGTCAAATAATAGGAGAACACATAAGGCCGGGTGATCTGGTGATTAATGTAACTAAAACAAAAAAGCTAAGCAATATGCGCGCTTCAGGAACGGATGAGGCCGTTCGCATAACACCCAAAGTCAATTTTTCCCTCGAGGAGGCGCTCGAGTTTATTCAGGACGACGAATATGTAGAGGTAACTCCAAAATCTATACGCATGCGCAAGATCGTCCTCGATCATAATGAACGAGCAAGAAAAATGAAGGAAGTGGTCGCGCTGGCTTAGCGTGCAATTAATAATATATTCGTAACCACGGTTGAATAGATTTTTGAAAGGCTTACTGGCATTTATTGTGCATCTCCTTCAAAGATGATGCACAATGATATCAATCGCTCAGAGTGCCCTTGAATTCAGCAACTTTTTTAAATAAGCTTCAGTGTAGATGGGTGGCAAAAAGTATTTTAAGCAACATGAAATAGAGTTTTTAAGCCTGTACCATAGTTTCAAGGGTATGATTGTAGATGGTACTATTAAAAATGATGAAAATGCTATGCAGTTTATAGATATTCTTGAATCTATGGTAGAGTCACTGAATGATATTGTAGAGTGGAGAAAGGAGGCTGATGAAATGGAAGATATCAAGAACAATAGCTGGGATGATGCATCCGGCGATTGTCCCGTTTGCAACGAAACTGTAAATGTAACCATCAAGGGTGAAACTGTAAATGATCTTGGATTCCACGTAAACATACTTAGATGCAACATTTGCAGCACAGAGTTTAATGACCATCTGCCGACCAAGGAAGATGAGCTATTGAAATGGTATGAGTATTTTTTCAATCACTTAATCCCCCAAAGCGATTCCGTTTCTAATCTTTTCGAAATTCCAAAGGAAGAACTAACTTCATTACGGGAACTCTATAATGACTTGAAAAAAAATCAGCATTCGATAAAAGAGTCAAAAAGACAATTGGAGTTAATTGAAGCGACAGCGGATAGGCAGATGAAAGCGGTAACTCAATATCTATACGTGATTTATGGCCACACCATTTCTGGAGAAGATCAGATCAAGTTGAATTAACATTTTTGGTATTTTCCTTATCTCAAAACATCAGCTTCACACCTGCCATTGCCTGAAACCCATAGGTGGGGTAATTATACCATAGGCTGCTTTTCGAGCCAGTCACATTATTAAGAGCAATCCAGAATGCAAGGTTTTTCTTATAATTATAGGTGACGGAGAGATTTACATCCGCCCTCCCATTTAGTTGGGTTGATACAGAATCACCGGGTAAAATCGTATATGCTCCACTGTTTGCAAAGAAGTCTGCCTGAGCAAGAATTTTATTCTGAATATTATAGCTAAGGGTCAACTGCAACTTTGATTTTGGTATTCCCCAGGGTTCATCGTTGTAATCCAAAGAATAAGACTCTGTTTCACCGCTAAGCACGACGTTAACGCGCTCAGATTGCTTGTAACCCAATTCACCATGTAATTTGAAGATATTTGCATTACCATAATAGATGATATTGTAATAAGCCGGGTTGGCAGCGTCAGGCAAATAAACAGGCATGTTGGTATATATCCCAAATCCTCCCTTTATATTATAAGAGATGTTGTTGCCGTAACTTCCTTTCAAGCCCAGAAATATGTTGCTTACTTTTGAAAAGGTATTCTGAAAATTATTCAGATAAGGATTTACTGTTGTTATCTCATGCAATGTTGTGGCTTTCCATCCACCCTCCCATCCAAAGTATGGAATCAGGTAATCTCCTAAAAGATTATATTCTGCACCAAGCTTGGGAAAAAATGAAGCCTCCTTATCAAAAAAACCTAAATTCATCCCCAGAGTAAGGCTTAGTTTTTCAACCACGAT
>MWVX01000066.1_pt1 | contig 29503 bp, 25 predicted proteins | sample 1047311 | NCBI WGS metagenome assembly MWVX01 (sample SAMN06349984, study PRJNA376086) | soil metagenome | isolation source: MtG-4 sample Antarctic (ecotone) soil | place: Antarctica | collected 2015-01-13 | reverse complement strand
CAATCCCGAACATTGGGCGGACACGGCTGAAGGTTTTGTCTCGTCAGGTCCGATGCGGCTTTTGAGTTGGGAACACAATCAGCGGCTCGAATGGGACGCAAATCCTTTTTATAACGGAGCGCATAAACCCGGAATTCAAAGATTGATCCAAATTGTCGGTGCGCCCGCAATAGGTTGGTTTAATTCATGGCTGAATAAAGAGATTGATTACATCGCCATTTTGCAGCCGCAGGAACTCGCGCAGGTTGTTAATGATATTGAGCTGGAAAAATATCTGCATTCATTCAACAATTTTCAGACTCAATACTTGTCTTTTGATACTTTGCGACCGCCGTTTGATAATCTGAAGCTAAGGCAAGCACTTTCGCACGCGATTGACCGCGAACCTTTTTGCAGTAAAGTAATGCTCGGAACGCGCGTTCCGGCATTTTCGATGCTGCCGCCTGATTTTCCCGCTCATAATCCCGAATTAAAATCGGTGCAAGACTTTAATGTCGAAAAAGCGAAAGCACTTCTTGCAGAAGCCGGCTACCCGAACGGCGAAGATGCGAGCGGCAATCAGCTAGTTCTGGATATGTTTTCCAACGGGCGCGATGTCGTGCTGGAATATGTCAAAGACCAGTGGGAACGTTATCTCAACATCGGCGTTAATCTGCAAATCGTGGAAGGCGCGGTCTGGGGCGCAAAACGGGCGCAACACGAAATGCCGCTTTATCGCGGAGAATATGAGTATGATTTTCTCGACCCGGCAAATATGCTGACGCGCCTTTGGCGCAGCACGAATGAGCAAGGTTCTCCGCGCCACGCCTGGCGAAACGCGAAATTTGATGAATTGGTTACGCAGGCGGGACACGAAATTGACGAGCTAACCCGAATAAGTCTATATCAAGAGGCAGAACGTATTCTGGTTGAAGATGTCGGCGGGCTTTTCTTAACGCAAACAGTTACATATCAAATCTGGTATCCGTATTTGACCGGATTCGAGCCTGATAATAACGGTAACGTCGTTTTCCGTTATCTGGATATTTCGCGCTTTCAGATGTATATCCGTAATGATGTTGATGAGTGGCGTGATTAAAGTAAAAAGGCAAAAGTAAAAATTTTAGCGTCGTAATTTTCGAATTGAATATAAAGTATCGAAAATTTTGCCTTTTTACTTTTTACTTGAATTTTTATGCCCAAAATTTTGCTTGAAGTCGAAAATCTTCAAACACAATTCAATTCGGCAAAAGCCGTCAACGGCGTGTCTTTTACTATTGAAGAAGGCAGCGTTCTGGGCATAGTCGGTGAATCTGGCTGCGGCAAAAGCGTCACCGCACTTTCGATTATGCGGCTTATCGAACCGCCCGGTGAGATTTCCGGCGGCAGAGTAATTTTTCACGATGAAGATAAAGAAATAGATTTATTTAATCTTTCTGACAAACAACTCGAAAGAATATTGGGCAATCGCATCTCGATGATTTTTCAGGATCCGATGACCTCGCTAAATCCGGTTTTATCCGTTGGTTATCAGATTATGGAAACTTTGCACATTCATCGCGGGTTGTCTTCAAAAGAAGCGCGTCAACAGGCAATTTATCTTCTTCAGCGCGTCGGAATTGCGAATGCCAAACATAGAATTAACGATTACCCGCACGAATTTTCCGGTGGAATGCGCCAGCGCGTGATGATTGCGATGGCAGTTACTTGCCAGCCAAAATTGCTGATTGCCGATGAACCGACAACCGCGCTTGATGTAACAATTCAGGCACAAATTCTAAATCTTCTGCGCGAATTTAAAAACGAATCAGGAATGTCAATCATTATCATCACGCACGATTTAGGAGTTGTCGCTCAATTAGCCGACCAAGTTGCCGTGATGTATGCGGGAAGAATCGTGGAAAACGCACCCGTCGCAGATATTTTTGAGCGTCCGCAGCATCCATACACACAGGCGCTCGTCGCTTCGATTCCGCGTCTGGGCGAGCAACCGGAAAGACTGCAAACCATCGAAGGCGCACCGCCGCGTCTTCAGCGTGAAGATTATGTTGGTTGTTCTTTTTACCCGCGTTGTCCTTTTCGTATTTCAATTTGCGCCGAAAAGCGTCCGATTTTAACGGAAATTCGAGCCGGGCAATCAGCTGCTTGCTGGGTGGCGCAGGAAGAAATTTTAACCGATAGGTTATTTAATAATGTCCGAAACATTGTTACACACAATTGAATTAACAAAAACTTTCTCTTCGCGGTACAGCTTTTTTGGCAAAAAGACTGAGAATATCGCCGTTGACCGCGTGAATTTATCTTTACGGGAAAGCGAAACGCTCGGTCTTGTCGGCGAATCCGGCTGCGGAAAATCAACTCTTGCTTTAACGATTATGCAGCTTTACGCGCTCGACGGCGGGCAAATTCTGTTTGGCGGAAAAAACATCACGAATTTTGATGCAAAACAATTAAAACCAATTAGAAAACAAATGCAGATGATTTTCCAGGACCCGGTTGCCTCGCTCGACCCGCGCCTGACAATCGAGCAAATTATCGGCGAACCACTCGAAATTCACAATATCGGCACGAAGAATGAAAGAACCGGCAAAATCGCTAACTTGCTTGAGCGCGTCGGATTATCCGTCGAAGATATGCGCCGTTTTCCTTCTGAGTTTTCCGGCGGGCAGCAGCAGCGAATCGGCATTGCGCGTGCGCTTGCTTTGCGTCCAAAACTTTTAATTTGTGACGAACCCGTTTCGGCTCTGGACGTTTCCGTTCAGGCGCAAATTCTAAATCTCCTGCGCGATTTGCAGGATGAATTCGGTTTAGCCTATCTTTTTATTTCGCACAATATTGCCATTACCGCTTTTATGAGCCGGCGTATCGGCGTGATGTATCTGGGAAGATTGGTGGAAATCGGCGCAAGCAAACTGATTACGACCGCGCCGCGACATCCGTACACGCAAACTTTGATTCGAGCGATTCCCGAACCTGACCCGTCGAAACGCGAAGTCGAGCTGAACGTGAAAGGCGAGATTGACGAAATCACACAGCGTCCGACGGGCTGTGTTTTCCGCCTGCACTGCCCTTTGGCACAGGAGATTTGCACGGCGGAAGAACCGCAACTGCGTATGATTCAAGAAAATCAGGAAGTTGCTTGTCATTTTGTATGAAAAAATTGAACCACAGAAAAACGAAGAGAATTGTCCACAAAGGACACAGATACACACAGATTAGAAGAAAATAAAATCTGTGTTCATCTCCGGTTTGTCTGTGGACAATTTTCCTTGTGGTGAAAATAAAATATGGCTCATTACATTTTATTAAGAATTGCAGGACTTTTCGGTGTTTTGCTGATTGTTTCGGCGTTGACCTTTGGGCTGATGCACGCCGTTCCGGGCGGACCTTTCGATGCGCGCGCGCTCGAAAAACAACAGATGGTTCCCGAAAATATCAAACGCCAACTCAACGAAAAATACGGATTAGATCAACCGATATGGAAACAATACGTGCTTTTTGTCCGAAACGCCGTTTTGTTAGATTTCGGTTATTCGATGGCTTATCCGAGCCGAACGGTAGTTGGAATTTTCAAAGAACAATGGTCTTATTCTCTGCAACTCGGACTTTTAACTTTTATTTTTTCAGTAATGGTCGGTGTCGGACTCGGTATTTTATCAGCAATTAAACCGAACTCGATTTTCGATTATTTCGGCACGAGCGTTTCGATTTTCTGTCTGGTTATGCCGAGTTTTGTTTTTGCCATTCTTTTGCAGGTTATTTTTTCCGTCTGGCTCGGCTGGCTTCCGACCGGCGGTTGGCGAACGCCCTGGCATTGGATTATGCCCGTTCTGGCAAATTCGCTCGCGCCGATTCTCGTTCTGCAACGCTACACGCGGGCGAGTATGACGGACGCGATGAAAGCAAATTACGTCCGTACCGCCCGCGCCAAAGGCTTGAGCAAAACGCGGATTATGTTTGTTCACGTTTTCAAAAACGCGCTTACGCCACTTCTGACGGTCGGCGGACCGCTCGCGGCGGGTTTGATTGTCGGCTCGTTTTTCGTTGAAAGTATTTTTCGCATTCCGGGCATCGGTTTTTATTTCGTTTCGGCAATCGGCAGCCGCGATTACCCGATGATTATGGCGACGACGCTTACTTGGACTCTGATTATCAGCTTGGCGTATTTAATAACTGATTTGCTCTACGCATTGGCTGACCCGCGCGTAACTTTGGTAAAGGAAGAATAGAATATTTAGCCCGCGAAACACGCAAAACACACGGAATAAAAACAAAAGATTTATTTTGGTTTCTTTTTCGCGCTTTTCGCTTATTTCGCAGGCAGTAACTCTTAAATGGCAACGAACGCAGCGACAATAGATAAAATTTCAATCAATCCGCGAACTCATAGTTTTCTGCGTTTTTGGCGGTGTTTCGCCCGTAATAAAATTGCCGCTGTTTCACTTTTTTTTATTATTTTCCAGATAATCGTCGCCGTCGCCGCACCGTATATTGCCCCGTATAATCCGTATAAAGGCGATTTTCTGGCAACCTGGGAAACGCCGGGTCGTCTGCATTGGCTCGGTACTGACGATTTGGGACGCGATGTTTTTTCGCGTCTGCTTTACGGCGCACGAATTTCCATTAGTGTCGGCGTTCTCAGTCAACTTGCAATCGCGATTGTCGGCGTTCCGGTCGGTGCATTGGCGGGCTTAAAAGGCGGCTGGCTCGATTACATTGTAATGCGCGTAATTGATGTTTTGTCATCTTTGCCGACCATTCTTTTTTACATTCTCCTGATGGTTGCGCTCGGCGCGGGCTTCTGGAATTTGATTCTGGCAATGACTTTAACAGGTTGGATTGGAATGGCGCGGCTGGTGCGCGGACAAGTTCTTTCGCTCAAAAAAACCGATTATATTCGCGCCTCACGCGCAATGGGCGGCAATACTTGGTATATCTTCAAAAAGCATATTTTACGAAACGTGCTGACTCCGATTATCGTTTCGATGGCGTTAGGTATTCCGGGCGCGATGTTTGCCGAAGCGGGCTTGAGTTTTTTGGGTTTGGGAATTCCCGCGCCGCAAGCCTCCTGGGGACAAATGATTGGAATGTATCAAGCTTACATTCGCACGGCTTGGCATCTGACGGTTTTCCCCGCGATAATTCTCGCTTTAACAATGCTCGCTTGGTTTCTCTTTGCCGACGGTATCCGCGATGCGCTTGATACATCAAATCGAAATTTATCGGAATAATTATTTCCTGCGATATGAAGCTAATTTATCGGCTAACCGAGTGGTTTCCGGCAGACGATATTTCGGCGCACATTGCAAAACGTAATCTGTTGCTGTTTTCAAACCGATGCGATGACCGACGGAAACATAAACGGGCTGAACTTTGTCTTTTGTCCGCAAAGCAACGCCGATTTTTTCGTGGCGGTGAATCAAATCCGCCGTGCTTCCGCGGGTTTCTCCGAGATTTTCAAATTTTCCGACCAAAATTGATTTCGCTACGCCGATGGTCGGCACATTGGCAATGAGTCCGATGTGACAGGCGATACCGAACCGGCGCGGATGAGCTAAACCTTGACCATCGCATAAAATTATGTCGGGCGTGAGATGTAAATTTTCCAATGCGCGAATGGCGACCGGAGTTTCACGAAACGACAATAACCCGGGAACGTATGGAAATTGAATCGGCATTTTTGCTTCGCTTGTTTCCAGAAGCTTGAGTTCGGGAAAACTTAAGACAACGACGACCGCCCGGCTCGTATCGGTTTTCAGGTCGAAGCCTAAATCAATTCCCGCCACAGTTTTTATCGGCTCGGTAAATTTATTTTCGGTGACGATTTCATAAGCAAGCTGTTTCTGAATTTCAATCGCTTCGCGCGGCGATAAATTCCAATTGTGAAGTTTTTCAATTTTCATAAAGCTGGTTTATTTTTAGCAGAATTTTTTGGTTCTTCTTCCGCTTCATCATCGTCTTCATCCAGGTTATAAATTTCGTATCCGTGAGAGTCATCGTAGTAGTAACTCTTTTTCTTTTGGTCGTCGCTCCAGTCATCGTTTTCGCTTTCGGGCTTTTCAAAAGGAAAGTTTTCAATTTTTCCTGGCTGCTCTTTTTCTTGATTCGGTTTTTCGGGCATAATTCATTTATAATCGCTCTTGTACATTTCCGCCAAACAGACATTCGAAAAATTATGCACACCAATAAACGCACATTAAACTTTTTTTGCCTTTTGACTTTCGCGCTTTGTTTGCAAGTTTCCGCTCAAACGCTTTCGGTGCGGGATATTATGCAGGAGCCGAGTTTAGCCGGAATGCGTCCTGAATCGGAGAAATTGTCGCCCGACGGAAAACTTGTCGCTTTTTCCTGGAACGCCGAGGGACGCGAGCCGCGCAATCTTTATTTAATCTCGACAGACGGCAGCGACCTGCAAATGATTGTCAGCGCGGAAAAAAATTACGAGCCGCGTACCCAGACGCCCGCCAGTAAATTGAATTACGGCTTGACGGTACGTGATGACTTCACGCGCACGCGTGAAAAAAATCTCGGCGGAGCGGAGTTTTCGCCCGACTCGAAACGATTGTTGTTTGTGCAGAACAGCGATATTTATATTTTAGAAATTGACTCGAGCAAAAAACCTTTTATTGTTTCCGCGCCGCGCCGCATTACGCGCACGCAAGGCGGCGAAGCGGCGGTACGCTGGCTTGACAACTCAACGCTGCTTTATCAATCAAGCGGTAACTTTTTTGCTCTCAATATCGAAAAAACTGCCCTCGTTCAACTTTCTAAAGAAGCGAATCCGGCAAATTTTATCAGTGTATCTTCCATGCAGCCGACCGAAGATGCAAAATTTTTGGCTTATATTGTGGCGGACAATTCCAAACAACGCGCTTTGTATGTGCCGAATTACCTCGATGAATTTGTGCAGGCTCCGACGTTCCGACGCGGATTTGGTGAACAAAGCGTAAAAATTGTTAAAACCGACGGAAGCCTTGAAAAAGCAATCGACGTAAATTTACCGAAAGCCGAAGGCGCAAGTTATCTACGAAATGTGCAATGGCTCGAAGGCGGAAAGCGACTCTTAATCGACCGCATTGATAAAGACACGAAACGCCGACAGATTTTTCTCGCCAATATTTCTGAGAGCAAAACGGAAGCTTTTCTGGTTGATGAAGAGTCGGACGCGAAATGGATCGGCGGACCTTCGCGCACAATCGAACCACATCCCCAAAACGCGAATCAATTTTTATTCACTACCGAACGCGACGGCTGGAATCATATTTATTTGGCGACGCTCGATACAGCGAAGATTAAAGACGGCAAAGCGAATGCCGAAATTAAGCAATTAACCAAAGGCAAATGGGAAGTTCAGTGGGCAAAATGGGGTGAAGAGTTTGGAAACATTATTTACTCTTCAACGGAAAATGGCGCTGCCAATCGAGAGTATTTTGTTCTAAACCCAAAAGATAAATCAAAGTTAAATTTTCTTGATTCAAAAAAAGGAATGAAGACAAACCCGCAAATCTCGACGAAAAGTCAGATACCGGTTGTGCTTTACAATTTTTCACAGTGGAACGAGCCGACCGAGCTTTATGTTTATAAAATATGCATGAATTGTTCGGCAACTGAAAATGCTTCGTATCCGGTTCGCCTGACAAATTCGATTCCCGAAAAATTTAAACAGACGAAATGGAGCGAGCCAAAATTTATTAATTTCAAAGCCAAAGACGGCAAAGATATTCCGGCAAAAATTTATCTGCCGGGCAATTTTAATAAAGCAAAAAAATATCCGCTGGTCGTTTTCGTACACGGCGCGGGTTATTTGCAAAACGTCATCAACGGCTGGAACAATTATTACCGCGAGTTTATGTTTCACACGCTTTTGACAAACAAAGGTTACGTCGTCCTCGACATTGATTATCGAGGTTCGGCGGGTTACGGGCGCGATTTCCGAACTGACGTTTATGATTTTCTCGGCGGACTCGATTACCAGGATCATCTGGACGGAATTGATTTTGTGGTGAAAAATTACGCGGTTGACAGTAAGCGAATCGGCGTGTACGGCGGAAGCTACGGCGGGTTTATGGCGGAGATGCTCGTGATGCGGGCGCCTGAAAAGATTGCGGCTGCGGCGGCGCTGCGTCCGGTTGCCGATTGGAAAAATTATTTTGCGGCAAATCCGGTTTATACGGCGGAAAGACTGGGTTTTCCCGAAAAAAACTCTGAAGCCTACAAGCGCAGTTCACCTATTTTTTATGCCGATAAATTGCAGAAACCGCTTTTGATCCTGCACGGACTGGTTGACGACAATGTTCACGCGCAGGATTCAATTCAGTTAATTGAAAAACTGATTAGACTCGAAAAAACCGCGTATTTTGAAGCAATGTTATATCCATCAGAAAATCATGGCTTTTCGCGCCCAACAAGTTGGACGGATGAATATACACGAATTTTGAATTTTTTTGAAAAACATTTAAAGTGATTGAAAATGAAAAATGGATAATTGAAAACTGCCTTCCTCATTTTTCATTTTCCATTTTCGACTATCCATTATGAGAATACTTGTAACCGGCGGCGCCGGCTTTATCGGTTCGCATCTTTGCGAAAGACTCGTTGCGGAAGGAGACGAAGTAATTTGTCTTGATAATTTTTTTACCGGCAGACGAGAAAATATTTCGCATCTTTTGGACGACAAAAATTTTGAACTTGTGCGGCACGACGTAACCGAGCCGATTTTGCTTGAAGTTGACCAAATCTATAACCTGGCGTGTCCGGCATCGCCGGTTCACTACCAATATAACCCGGTCAAAACCGTCAAAACCAGCGTGATGGGCGCAATAAATATGCTCGGACTGGCAAAACGTGTCAGAGCGCGGATTCTACAGGCTTCGACTTCTGAAGTTTACGGCGACCCGCTCATTCATCCGCAGACTGAAGATTATTTTGGCAATGTCAACTGCATCGGGCTTCGTTCCTGTTATGACGAAGGCAAGCGTGTGGCGGAAACTCTGATGATGGATTATCACCGGCAAAACGGGGTTGACACGCGTATCGTTCGTATTTTCAACACATACGGTCCGCGGATGTTGGAAAATGACGGGCGCGTCGTGTCAAACTTTATCGTGCAGGCGCTGCGCGGCGAAGATTTAACCGTTTACGGCTCTGGGATGCAAACACGTTCATTCTGTTACGTTGATGACCTTGTCGAAGGAATTACCCGTCTGATGAATACTGAAGCTGAAGACATTCATTTGCCTGTCAATATTGGAAATCCAGGCGAGTTTACGATGAACGAACTGGCAAAAGAAGTCGCTCAAGCAGTAGGCAGAGATATAAAAATAAAACATCTGCCCTTGCCTCAGGATGACCCGAAACAGCGACAACCGAATATCGAACGCGCAAAAGCTTTGCTGGGCTGGCAGCCGACGATTCAGCTTGCCGAAGGATTAAAAAAGGCAGTTGCTTATTTTGCGGAAAGACTGGAAGATTCAAATACTAAAGAAAACATTTTAATGGAAAAAGCAGTTTAAGATTTAAGAAGTCTTTCTGCGAAAATCGAAAAATCTGAAAATAAATAAATCATGAAAATTTTAATTACAGGGGGCGCGGGATTCGTCGGAAGTCATCTCGCCGACAAACTACATAACGAGGGACACGAAATCACGGTGATTGATGATCTTTCGACAGGACGTTACCAAAACGTCGCGCATCTCGAAGGCAAAAAAGGATTTCGTCTGATTATTGACACGGTACTAAATGAGCGGCTAATGGAAGAATTAATCCGCGAAACAGACCGGGTTTTCCATATGGCAAGCGCGGTCGGCGTAAAATTGATTATGGAGCATCCCGTGAAAACGATTGAGACGATTTTTCGCGGAACCGATGTTGTTCTCGGATTTTGTTCACGCTACCGCAAGCGCGTTCTTGTTCCTTCGACCAGCGAAGTTTACGGCAAAGGCGCATCAATTCCGTTCAGAGAAGAAGATGATTTGCTAACCGGCTCGACCGATAAACACCGTTGGGCTTACGCATGCGCCAAAACTCTCGATGAATTTCTCGCGCTTGCACACTGGAAGGAAACGCGCCTGCCGGTTGCCGTCGTGCGCCTTTTCAACACTGTCGGACCGCGCCAAACCGGACAATACGGAATGGTTGTTCCGAACTTCGTGAAATCCGCGATCAGAAATGAGCCGATTATCGTTCACGGCGACGGCAGCCAATCGCGCTGCTTCGGTCATGTGTTGGACGTGGTTGAAGGCTTGACCAAAGTTATCGAGACGCCCGAGTGTTTCGGACAAGTTATAAATCTCGGCAACAGCGAGGAGGTGACAATCAAAGGTTTAGCTGAAAAGGCGATCGAGATGACGGGCAGCACAAGTGAAATCCGTTACATTCCGTACGAAGAAGCTTATGGAGAAGGCTTTGAAGATATGCAAAGGCGCGTTCCCAGCCTTGATAAAGCAAAACGGATTATCGGCTATCAGCCAACCCGTACGCTGGAAAAAATCATCAATGACGTGGCGGAACAATTTCGAGAAGAACTAAAATCGGAAACCGCTAACGCTTAAATTATGAATTTTTTGAACAGGTGTTTTTTCGCCGTCAAGAACATGAAGAAAAGGAGATTAGTTAAACTATTTTCTATATCACCGCGTTTTTCTGTGTACTTTTCAGTGGCAAATTTTGTGTTGATCTTTGGATTGTCAGGAATTTTTGTCTTTGCTCAAGAAACGGGCGGCGTCAAGGGGAAAATCCGCACAACCGGCGGCAGCGGCATTGCCTCTGTCAAAATTACCGCTCGCCAGAAAGGCGAAGATGTCAAATCTGCGACTAGCGATTCGAACGGGAAATTTGTTTTGGAAAATTTACAACCCGGAATTTACAATTTTGTTTTGAGTAAGAGCGGTTTTGCTTCCGGTTTAATGAGTAATATAGAAATTGAAAAGAAGAAAGTGAAGGATTTGGGCGACCGGCTAATTCTTGGTGTTGACCAGGGAACGCTGGTAATTGTCAAAGGAAGCGTTTTTGACCGGAACGGACACAGCGTCTATGGCGCAAAAGTTGTAATTGAAAAAGTTTTCAGCGACGGGCAAACCCATAAAGTCGGCTCTGGCACGACCAGTCAAAGCGGTGAGTTTACGTTTCGGCAGTCCGAAGGAACAGCAAAGTTTCGAATCACGGCGACGGCAAAAGGCGCTTCAGCAAGCAAAGAAATAACTGTTGATAGTGCGATGATTTACCGGTTGGCAATTACTCTAAACGTTGAAAGGTAGAAAGGGAAAATAGCTTGCATCCATTTAAGGTTTTACTTTTTTAAGTATTTTCACTTTTCTACTTTAATTAACCGTTTCTGAAACTTCTTCTGCCGTTTGTGACCCGGGAATCGTGCCAACATCAGTCACAATTAGCGGCACTTCTTCAATCAAAATCGCATTTGCCAGAGTCTGCACCCAGTAAGTTCCAGCGGAAGAAAAAACCAGATTGACAAAAAAGCTGACATTATCGGTAAAACCGCCGGGCGCAAGTTCGATGTTTGTCGGTTGTGATCCGACTAATACATTTGTTTTATCGGGCGATAATATCCGCACTTCCGTTTGATACATACCTTCACCACGCCAATGATTAACAACCGCGAATTTAATCAGGGAGACGGGCATTTGTTCAACCATTATGTTTTGAAAAACACCCATCATCGAGATTTTATTTCCCATCTCGAGCCGCACATCATCGCATAAAAGCGTATATATAAGTTTTAAATTCTGTGTATTCATAATTTTTTAAAGCTAAAGCCGCAAAGAAGAAATAAAAATTAGTCCGTATTCGTTCAAATTTATCTTTACCTATACCGATTTCTCCAAAAATCCGCGCATCTTTCCGTCTATAGTTAAATTTTTCCTAATATTTATTTCAACTAATGTGATTTAATCAATTATTTCAGATTGCTCCATTTTTCTCGAACCAATCTTGCAATTTCTGCCATGCTTCTTCGGAAGCTGGTTTGTTAAATTGTGCCCGGTAACCGGCGTGAAAACCGTGGTCGGCATTCGGGAAAACAACGATTTCAGATTTTGATTTTCCTTTCTTCAGCTCGTACTGCATTCTCTAAACCGATTCAAGCGGAATTCCTTTATCGAGTCTGCCATAAAGTCCCAAAACCAAATTTTTACTTTTCCTTTGGCATCGGTCAAGGTTATAATCGATGAAAGTCCAAATCTATCCGGGTGCGTGGTAAAAAATATGATGACGTATGTTTTAATCGGTCTCTCACTGTCTCTGGCTGGCGTTGCAGGTTTACAGTTTTTCTATATGATTTACTTGGAGCGGATCGACCGCGAGCAAAAAAAACGCATTCATGAACTCGAACGGCACTGCAAACATTTATCAAATCGCTTGCAGGCTGCCGAACAGCAAATTTCCGAACAAAACAGTTTGCTCGAAAATATGATCGATGAATTCGATGAAGAGGAAGAAATTTGGGCAGACGTGATTGATGACCGGTAAAAAGCTATTTTTATTTAACTTTTAAACTCAACAATCGTCGCGCCCCAGCTGCCTAAAAATTCCGGCGCGCCTTTAAATGATTTGACAAAATCCGTTTCCGCCAGAACTTTTCTCACCATTTCCTTTTGCACCCCGATTCCTTTCCCGTGAATTATTTTCACAACTTGAAAGCCCTTATCGAAAGCTTCCGAAAGATATGTTTCAACCACTGCCTTCGTGTCACGCGGAGCAAATGCGTGAAGGTCGAGCGTGTCGGTAATCTTTATCTCAAACGGTTCGGGAAACGGATTGTATACATCCAGCTCATCGTCCATATTTAGCGTTTAAAGTTCAATTTTTTGAAATCTTAAATCCTAAATTATTTATCGTCTGGTCTGGGAATATCAGGCGGCGGATTTACCTTCAAACGATTTTTATCTTTATAAACAACAAACCGATATTCTGCCAATTGGTTTTCAGCATTATGAAGTTTGACGGTAAAAGTTTTATTGTCGCCCGCCCCTTCAACTTGAAGCGGAAGAAGTCCCCACACGTCGCCGCTTCGGTACGCCTTGTAATATTCCTCGTTATATTTGTCGTAGGCAAGCACCAAAATGCCGTCGAAGTCCGGTTCAACTCCGTCCTTAGCCTTAACGAGATTGCTCCGCGAAAGAATTACCCAGCTTCCGGGCTTTGAAAATTTCACAATTCCCGTATCGCCGGGGAGAGGTTTTTCGTTTGCCTCAATGTTATCAAGTCTTTGCCACGCGACAAATTTTTTATTGTTGTTTTGATAGAAAACTATGTCGTTCGGCAGTTGGAGTTCAACCTGGCGACCGAACAGCCAGCCGGAAGGCGCGGGTGAAACCGAACGATCAAGCCGAACTTTATACCAGATGTCATATTTTTCATCCATCTTCTCCGGCTCATCAGCCTCTTTTGCCGCTTCGAGCTCGGCATTTCTCATCCTGCGTCTCGTCTGCTTCTGCTCGCCTCTTCTTGCGTCGTCAATATCAGACGCTTCCTGCGTCTTCTGCACAAACTTCCAGGAAACGACTTCAAAACTCGACAGTTTCTCATTTGACAGATTGTCGAGTTTGAAAAGTATATTATCATCGCGCTGTTCAGGTGAAAGACGCAGATTGGTAGCGGCACGCAGCTGACCAATCGCCTGCGGCGGCACATCTTTATCTTCTTCGGCAAGTTTTTTGGATTTTTCGAGGAGCTCTTCAATGATCACGTTTTGCGCTTCAATCCAGCCTTCGGTATTGTCTTCATCTTTCGCGCGGACACGATACCAATGAACTTTTTCAAAATCAATTTCGTCTAAAATATCGAGCGATTCACCACGTTTAACTTCCAGAAGGTCAGCCGCCACGACTGCGTAAGAACTGCGAATCCATGCTTTATTGATGATCGTTCCGGTTCTGCTGAGTCCGACCAGACCCGTTACATTTTCGATTGCGCTGCTGAATATGCCGCAGCTACTCGCGAGCATGCTGATAAGCAAAAACGCCATTAATAAAAATAATTTCCTCGTTCTCATTTTGATCTTCCCAAAGATTTTCGCCAGTTATTATAACCTAATCTTTCTAATAAATTCTTTTGCTGATTCCTCAATTTTATTTTTACTTGAAGTTTTACAGCAGAATTAATTTCCTGTGTTTCGATGCCGATGCTTTCGAGCTTGGTTTGCCAATTTATCTTTTCCCTACCGTTCACATATTCTTCAACAATCGGGCGAAGTTCCGGGTAACTGTTCAAAACATTTAAAACGGCTGTATTTCCGTCTTCAGTTTTACTTGAAACACCGTGTAATTTTAAAATTTGTCGAAATAAATCGGCAATTGAACGCTTTCCTTTGCTGTTTTCAAGCAACGCCACATCGCACAAAAAAGCGATTAGCATTCCGCGCGAGTAAATTTGCGAGCCTTTGTTGTTCCAACGATTTTTCGAGGCTTCAATCAAAGAAGTTTTCTGAAGCTGCAAGGCGTCCATATTATATGCCTGCTCGAGCGTCGCGAGAAAATCTTCAAAGCGAATCCGGTTCATCTCGACTGCCGTCCGCAGCGATTGATAAACGGTAAAGCCTTCATAAAACCAATCATAATTCCCGTTTAAGGCTAAACTGTTCGGCAGCCAGAGATGAAAAATCTCGTGGCGCAATTGCTCGTGCAGGCGCTGTAGAGCGAGCGTTTTAAACGGCATATCGCTCGACAGAATCGTCACGTTTGCGCCGCGTGTCTCCGCTTCCCAACGACCGAACTTTATTTCCTTCGGAAAATGAATCAAATTTACCTGAGCATTTTCCACCGAAATATCGCCAAGCAGTTTTTTATATTTGGCAAAAATTTCGCCTGCCATTTGAAACGCTTCGGCGTCGGAGAATTGCCATTCACCGGAAATGGCAAAATTCAAAGTATTTTTGTCAACGGAAATTTCCTTTTTGCGCCAGTTTTTCCCGATCAGAAAAATTGCTTTTCCAATGTCGGAGGTGATAAACGTCCGGTCGTCCAAACTTTTTTCGCGGCTGATTATTTTCCAATTCTCAGGCAATTCAAATTTAATTTTAGCTGAAATCGGCTGGACGTTTGCGGCGGCAAACTGCGGCAGCAAATCATCAAGCATCAAAATTCCCTGTTCGTCTTTGATCCAGGAAATGTGCGCCAGTGCCGCAGGATTCGGCGGCTGTAAATCCGCTTGATAATTCCAATTTGCGGCTTGCTCTTCCGCCAGATATTCACCCGGAAGAAGTTTTTTAACCGTCACGGTTTGACCCTTGGCGTTTGATAAGTTGAGATTTGCAATTCTCTCGCCGAGATTTTCAGCGTTTGGAGAGGAGCGAGCAAAACTCCAGCTTTTATTTGACCCGGCAATTTCTTGCTTGAGGATTTTACCTTTGATTTGAACAGTTGTCGGCGCGGTTTGCACAAGCGTGATGTTCGCTTCAATTTCCTGTGCCGAACCAACGCTGGCGAGAAATACAGTTTCCAGGCAAAATATAACCAGGAGCAGAAACTTTTTTTCTGTTGTTGACATCGTAACAAAACGGGAACTAAAATATTTTTTCGTTCGTATTCTTTATTTAAGATTACAAACTCTATTTGCAGGATAAAAACTTTTTATGAGTATCGTCAAAATAGTAATATATACACTAGCATTTTTGTTGAGTCTCTTATATCTCGGACGCTTTTTTTTCCTCAGCTAATGACTCGACAAAAGTTCCGGGTAAAAGCATTTTTTTCGGAGAACAATTGTTCTCTGTTCTTGTTACACAATATTTTATGCATAATAGCGGTCAATTGTGACCGCTATTTTATTTTTTAGATTTATTTTATGAACGAATTAAGAAAAATTAAACGCGCTCTTGTAAGCGTTTCAGATAAAACAGGTATTGCCGAATTTGCAAAGGTTTTAGACGAACTAGGCATTGAAATAATTTCAACCGGCGGAACGGCGCGAACCTTGCGCGATGCCGGATTAAATGTGCGGGAGGTTTCCGAAATTACCGAGTTCCCTGAAATGATGGATGGACGCATAAAAACTCTGCATCCGAAAATTCACGGCGCATTTCTCGCTTTGAGAGACAATGAAGAACACGTTTCGGCGATGAAAAAGCACAACATCGAACCGATTGATTTAGTCGTCGTTAATCTTTACCCGTTCGAGCAAACCATTGACGATGAAGAGGTTAGGCTTGAAGAAGCAATCGAACAAATTGACATCGGCGGACCGGCGATGATTCGTTCCGCGTCAAAAAACTGGCGTGACGTATTAGTTGTTACAGACACCCGTCTGTACGAAAAAGTTATTGAAGAATTAAAAGAAAACGGCGGCACAGTTTCGCTTTCTACGCGCCAAACATTTGCAGCTCTCGCCTTCACGCACACCGCGCACTACGACGCGATTATTTCGGATTATTTGATTGAACAATTGAGCGACGCGGAATTTGATTTTGTCGAAAATTTTCATCCAGCCGCCGATGATGCCGCGTTTCAGATGTTTAAGGAAACCGAACAGCTTTTCGGCGAAGGTTTTGGCGACGAGTTTAACATTGAAACGTTCGATGAAAACGGTAATGCTTTAACCGATACAGACCAGGGTTTTGCTTATGATGAAGATATTGCGCTCACCAAAGTGAGCGATTTACGCTACGGCGAAAATCCGCATCAAAAAGCTGCGCTGTATGAATTTTTAGATCAACAGGAAAACGGAATTGCCAATGCCGAACAGCTTCGCGGCAAGGAAATGTCATTCAATAATTATTTGGATGCGGATGCGGCTTGGCGGTTGATTTGTGATTTTGACGAACTCGCCTGCGCCATTATAAAACATACCAATCCTTCGGGCGTCGGTATCGGAAAGAATAATGAAGAAGCCTACCGGCGCGCGCTGGCAACCGATCCGGTTTCTGCTTTCGGCGGAATCGTTGCATTTAATGAAAAAGTTGACGCAGAGGTTGCCGCCTCCGTCAACGAGATTTTTACGGAAGTCGTTCTTGCTCCGGATTTTGACGCCGAAGCGTTGGACATTTTCAGAAAGAAAAAGAATTTACGAGTTTTGCGGGTGGAAAAAAGTATCGATTCGCAGTTACCTGAATACCGGACAATCTCCGGGGGAATGCTCGTTCAGAAACGCGACGACCTTATAGTTACCGCCGACAATTTACGATTTGTCACCAAGAAACAGCCAACCGAAGAAGAAATTCGCGCCCTGCTTTTTGCCTGGAAAATTTGTAAACATGTTAAATCGAACGCGATTGTTTTTGCCAACGAATTTCAAACCGTCGGAGTCGGCGCCGGACAAATGAATCGGGTTGATTCGGTCAGAATAGCCGCGATGCGTGCCGAAAAAACCCAACTCGAATTAAATAATACGGTATTAGCTTCAGATGCCTTCTTTCCGTTCCGGGACAACATCGACGAAGCCGCTGAATTCGGAATTTCAGCGATCATCCAGCCCGGGGGTTCGATGCGTGATGAAGAAGTAATCCAAGCTGCTGACGAACACGGTTTAGCGATGGCTTTGACCGGCGTCAGACACTTTAAACACTAAAATTTATTCCGCGCTCAAGCTTCGTTATTTCAGATTCAGAGTTGAAATAACTATTGCTTGTTTAAAACATTTGACTTTTTGTTAAATTTAAGTAAACTATTTATTAATCTTAAACTACAAAGGAACGCTCGAAAGATTATTTTCTAAAAATCTTTCGAGTTTTTTGCTTGTAAAACTACTTAAGGCAGAAAAGTTTTCACTTCTAAATCTTCACCATTTGTTGATATTGAAATTGTTCCGCGCGTCCCGGTTTGTAAAATCTCCGCGCCTGAAAGCCGCCAACGCTCCAAAACTTCTCGGTGCGGATGACCGAAAGGCGAGTTGTTTCCAACCGGAATAACGGCGATTTTTGCTCCTGTTACATCTATAAATTTTTGGATTGATGAGGTTTTGCTGCCGTGGTGCGCAACCTTGACGAGATCTGCCTGCAAGAATTCCGGCATCTCCAAAAGCGCATGTTCAGTTTCCTTTTCGACATCGCCCGTCAAAAGAAATTTCCGCGCTCCGTAAATTACACGCAGAACTACGCTGTTATTGTTTTCGGAAACTCCTTGGACATACTCGCCTTTTTCGGGATAAAGAACTTCAATTCGCGCCTCTCCGATGGAGAAAACATCGCCCCGCGCGAGTTGCATTGTCTCTATTTTCTTTTTTTGCAGAATTGAATAAAGCTCCGCAAAATCCGTATCTTTGAGTGGCATCTTACCAAAAATTGCCGCCTTAATCTGAAAATTTCTTGCGACATCGGAAAGACCTTGAATATGGTCGGCATCGGCATGTGTTGCCAGTATATAATCAATTTGCGAATAACCCTTATTCCAGAGAAAATTTGAAACTACTGACTCGCCGATGCTTTGCGTATCCGGCTCAAAAAGTTCGGGTTCATCTCCGAATTCATTCTGCACGTAAATTTTGTTGAAATTCGTTTTACCTCCGCCATCGATAAGCATCGTTTCGCCGTTTGGAAATGTCAAAAGAGCCGAATCGCCCTGCCCGACATCAAGGAAATCAATGTGCAGTTTTCCGTCAACCTTCGGCGCACTAAACGGATGAAAAATAATCGTCACGAAAAGAAGCAAAAGAAATAGCATTGGGAAACGGAGAAAAGGCGGGGACGAAAGAAGTTTCGATTTTGGACTTTGGATTTTAGACTGTAATCTAAGAGAAAATGGCTTCCAGTCATTTATAATCAATGTCAAAACAATAACGGGCACAAAATACAAAAAATAAATCGCCTTCATCGCACCTGTGTAATTCGGCAGTCTCAACGAAGCCCAATCGTTTTCGGCTAAAAAATTCGGCGCTGAAATTAATAGCCAGTTTAATACTTCGGTTAATTTAATCAACGGAAAAGCGAGCGAATTGCTAACTTGCGCCAGAAGAAGAGCGAAGATTGCCGCAAAACTTTCGAGAGCAATGACAACGCCAGCCCACAGATTCAAAAGAACTCCAAAAAGCGAGAGTCGATGGAAATACATTACTGTTAGCGGAAGAAGCCAAATCTGCACAATCAATGAAACAAGCAAACCTTCAAAAAGGTAACGCAGAGGTTTTTGCAAATTTTTTTTAATGCCTTCGTTTAAGTATGGCGATTTGAAGAGTTTTGCCGACCAGACATTGCGCTCAAGCTCTCTCTCCCAGACATTTTCGCGCCAGTAGAGAGTTTCGCAAAAGCGTTTCAACCAAACGGAAACAATTGGCGGAAAAGGCGTTTCAGCTGAAGGCGACCAATTGCCGATTGATTCTAATTTTTCAATCAGCGGAAACGCCATTGTAATGATTGACGCAACACTGACAAAGGTTAGTTGAAAGGACACGGTTAATAAATCGTTCGGCTGCCAGACGAGTAAAATCAAGGCACACGCGCCAAAAGCGTTGAGCAGCGTTCCGTTGCGAAAGACAACTTGTGAAAATAATAAGACAGTGAACATTATTGTGGCGCGCACCACCGGCACATCGGCGCCGACTGCCAAAGAAAATGCCCATAGAAATGTTACTGCAATTAAAAATTGCCAGAATCTTTTTTTTGTAAAACGGCGGACGAACAGAATTGTTAAGCTGCCAATGAATGTAATGTGTAAACCGGAAATAACAAGAATATGAAACGTGCCCCCTTCACGAAAAACTTCTGCCGTTTGTTTAGTCAGAAAATATTTATTTCCGAGCAGCGATGCAATTAAGACCCCGGCGGTCGAGACGTTAAATTTTTCTTTGAAATCAACTATTAATTCTTGCCGGCGTTCATAAAGCCAGGCAACCGGAGAAAACGTGTTGGTGTCTTCGAATTTTTCCACCAAAAGCGGACTCCTTATAATACCTGTCGCGTCAATTCCCCTCTGATCTAAGATTTCCTTTGATGAAACAACTCCGGCGTTTAAAAAATTTTCTTCCCGACGAAGTCTGCAGGCAAGGCTAATCCTCGAGCCGTAGTTGAGATTTAACCGGTTATATTCATTTTTAATTTGTTCAGCTTGGACGGCAGCAAAAAGCCTGATTTTTCCCGATACCTTTGTTTCCGAATTTTTATAAATTGCTTTTTCTGTTTTAAGAAGAAGAAAAAATCCATTAGCCGCAAGTTCCGGTTTACCCTGCAAAACGCCTTCAATTTCGATCGGATCTCCTGATGCTATCTGCTTTTCATCGTAAATTCTTTTTAGACGATTCGGCGCCGGTGCCTTATTTTCGATTTGGTAAGTTAGTCCGCCAGCGGTAAAAAATGCAGCTAATAATAACGCTAAAGCAAATTTTTGTTTTGCAAAAAAAGCAGAGAGAACGGCGCAGATAATGCAGATAATTAAATTTATCTGCCAGGTAAAAGGGGAAAATTTTCCTGCCAGAATGCCAAAACTAAAAACAATTGCTATCCAAAGCAGTGGGTAGAGCGCGAAATCGGGGAACGTTTTTTTATTTTGGAAACTCAAAATGTAATCATCAAGTCACAATAGTTCAATAAATTTCGGGCGAAAATTTGACTAAAGCCGAGCAAATCATTCAGCTTTGATCAAATTTTTTATTTCTCGGTAACGTTTATCGCTGATTCCTTCAATCAATAAAAGATGTTCAGTTTTGCGAAAGCTGCCAAATTTGGAACGATGTTCAACAATATCCTGCGCTAGTTTTGTTCCAATGTGGGGCAGCTTTTCGAGTTCTTCCGCCGATGCCCGATTAATGTCAATTAATCCCTCAGAGCTCGAAATTGTATTTTCTGCAGATAAAAATTGTGGCGTTTGTTTAATTTCGCCGCACCCGTTTAGAAAACAACAAATAAATAAAAGCAATAGTTTAATATAGAATTTGTAAATGTTGTCAATAGAGGGGTTATTAGACCGCATATTTTGTTGCAACTTAAATGTGCAAAATGCTAAAAGTTGTTTGAAAATAATGATTTAAGATTGCAAAACAGAGGTTTTCCACAGGCTTTTTCCACAGAGCCTGTGGAAAACTTTTTTAGATAAATAACAAAAAATTTTAAGGGGCAAAGAGTAGAAAAACAATTTGAGACATCTACCGTATAAATTTTATCCATACTTTGATTTTCCTTGCCTTTTTTCATTTTACAATTCTCTGCCCTCTTCAGCTTCCTGCAAATCATCATAAGCCTTTTGCAAGATAGGTCGGGCGCGCGTGCTGCCGTCCATCTCGCCGATGTAGCCTTCGCGCACCATAGCGTCTAAGATCGCGGCGGCGCGTCCATAACCGATCCGCAGATGCCTTTGCAGAAGCGAAGTTGAAGCACGTTTGGAGCTAACTACAGTTCGCAAGGCATCAGCAAACAAAATGTCTCTTTTACCCGGCAAATCATCTGAATCAACCATCTCCTCTTCGGTTTTTGTAATGGTCGTATCGTATTCCGGTTTGCCTTGCGCTTTGACGTGTTCGACGATTTTGTGAATTTCCTTCTCGTCGACAAACGCGCCGTGAACGCGAATAATTTGCGAAGTCGCCGGCGGCAGAAAAAGCATATCGCCCCGCCCGAGAAGACTCTCCGCGCCGTTTCCGTCAATAATTGTGCGCGAATCAACTTTTGAGGAAACACGGAAAGAAATCCGCGCCGGAAAGTTGGCTTTAATTAGTCCGGTAATGACATCAACCGATGGTCGCTGTGTCGCCAAAACCAGATGAATGCCCACGGCGCGCGCCATCTGTGCCAGACGTGTGATTGATTCCTCGACCTCTTTGCCGGAAACCATCATCAAATCAGCGAGTTCGTCAATGATAATGACGATGTATGGAAGAGTTTTCCAAGGTTCGCCAGTGTCGTCGAAATGTTCATTGGCGTTGCGTTTTTTAACCTCCGTATTAAATCCGTCAATGTTGCGAACGCCCCACCCGGCGAGGTCTTTGTAGCGTTTCTCCATTTCCGAAACTGCCCATTTGAGCGAAATCGCGGCACGTTTCGGGTCGGTAATGATCGGCGTCGCAAGGTGCGGAATGTCGGCGTAAAGTCCCAGTTCAAGACGTTTGGGGTCAACCATGATGAATTTCACTTCATCGGGTTTTGCTTTATAAAGAATTGATACAACAAGCGTATTGACGCCGACTGATTTTCCCGCACCGGTTGCGCCCGCGATTAACAGGTGCGGCATTTTGGCAAGGTCGGCAACGTAATTCAATCCATCAATTGTTTTGCCTAGCGCGATGGTTAAAAGCGATTTTGATTCAATAAATTTTTTTGACTCGACAACTTCGCGCAAATAAATCGTGTCGCGTTCCCGATTGGGAACTTCAATTCCGACAAAGGCTTTGCCGGGGATGCGGTCAATACGGATTGATTCGGCTTTTAGCGCGAGACATAAATCGTCCGACAAGCCTGTAATGCGCGAATATTTCACGCCCGGGTCGGGTTTATATTCGTAAGTTGTTACCACAGGACCGGGACAGATATTAACGACGCGCCCGGTCGCGTTAAATTCTTTGGTTTTTTCTTCGAGTTCTCGTGCCACGGCGCGGGCTTCTTCTTCTTTTATTTGGACGCGCGGCGGCGGCGAATTCAGAAACTCTGTTTCGGGCAAAACGTATTCGTCAAAGTTCTGCGGTTTTTTCGTTAGCGCGAGTGGTTCTTCGACTATTTCCGGTTCTTCAATTTGTTCTGCTTTTTCTAAAACTTTCGGGTTTAATTCACCTGTTTCCCGAATCGGCGTGAATGGAATTTTTTCGCTTTTTTCATTTTTGGGAAACAGATCAAGCGGCTCGGTTATTGTCGGTTTTAAAGATTCCCGGGAAACAAAAATCGTGGGAATTGTTTGTTCTTTGGTTTCGTGTTCCGATTCTTCGATTTTTTCGGATATTTCCTTTGGTTCTGCTTTTGCCGGATTGTCAAAACGGTTAAAGATAGCCGGAAATTTCTCATCTAGCGATTCAATTTCTTTTTCTCGATTAGCAACCAAAGGTTTGTCTGCTTGAATGATCGGAGTTTTTTGTTTTGCTTTGTCCTCCTCCTGCGCTGCACGGCGTGTTTCCAGTTGTGCCTGTGTCGCTTTGTTCCTGGCTTCACGCCACAAACGGAAGCTGCTTGACCATTCGCCGAGCCGAATTTGGAAATTTTCCCAAGCCATCGAAAAATTTCCTGAAAAAGTGGCGAAAGATACTTTTGTGAGCAGCAAAAGAGAGGCGACGAGTAAAGCTACAAGTAAAATTCCCGCGCCGATACTGCCGAGGAAGCCGGTAAAAAGTTCGGCAAACGAATATCCGATCAACCCGCCGGCTCTAAAACTTCCATCAAAAAACGTTGAGAAGCCAAAAATCTCTAACAAACTTGAAAGTGAAATGACAAAGACAACAAATCCGATTATGTGACCTAATAACGGATAATAAATTTCAGCTCGATAGCAGCGCCACGCAAATAATCCGATGAGAAAAGGCGAAAGAAGCGCGGTTAAACCAACAGTTTGAAATAAAAACCCGGCGACACTCGCTCCGATAATTCCAATCCAATTTTTCGATTCTTTAGAATCAGGATTAATAAAAGGAACATAATCATTCGGGCTGTAAGTTACCAGGCACAGAAAAACTAAAATAGCTAATGCCGCCAGCACGACCGCAACAATTTCATTACTTCTCGTATCAGAGACCGGTTTTGCTTGTTTTTTTTCTACTTCGGTTGCCATCAATTTAACGTTAAATTAAAAATAGAATTTTTTTGTTTATATTCAGTTTCCTGTTTTCTATTTTTCATTCGAGCCGTTTTTTTTCAATAATAAAAATTCTTTGATAAACTCGTCCAGATCGCCGTCCAGGACTGCTTCAACATCCGAACGTTCAAATTTTGTGCGCGTGTCTTTAACCAGCCGATACGGATGAAGAACGTAATTGCGAATTTGTGAACCGAAGGAAATATCTTGTTTATTCGCTTCGAGCTCGGCGTTGTCGGCTTTTCGTTTTTCAATTTCGAGCTCGTAAAGTTTCGAGCGCAAAACCTGCATTGCAACCGCCCGGTTTTGAATTTGAGAACGCTGGTTTTGACACGTGACGACGATATTCGTCGGCAAATGCGTAATCCTGACGGCAGAATCAGTTACGTTAACGTGCTGACCGCCCGCGCCTGACGAGCGATATGTATCAACACGCAAATCTTTGTCGTTAATTTCAACTTCGATCGTTTCGTCTATTTCGGGCGAGACAAATATCGAAGCAAACGAAGTTTCACGACTTCCGCCCGAGTTAAACGGCGAGATTCGCACAAGACGGTGAACGCCCGCTTCGGTTGACATTAATCCGTAAGCATATTCGCCTTCGACACGAAACGTCGCGCTTTTCAGACCGGCTTCGCTTCCCGCCTGCTCGTCTAAAATATCGACCTTAAAATTTTTACGTTCCGCCCAGCGCAGATACATCCGCAAAAGCATCTGCGCCCAATCCTGCGCGTCGGTTCCCCCGGCGCCCGACTGAATCGAACAAATCGCGTTGTTCGCGTCGGTTTGTCCCGACAATAAAACTTCGGTCTGCGCTTCGTCGACTTCCCTTTCCAGTTTGATGATTAAATCGTTTAACTCCTGAATTGAACCGGTATCTGTTTCGGCAAATTCAAACAACACTTCGGCATCGGAAACAGCAATTTCAAACTGCTCTTGCGCCTTTAATAATTTTTCAATGCGACTTCTCTGCTGAACGACTGTCTGCGCTTTCGCGGAATCGTTCCAAAAATCCAGCACAGAAATTTGCGTTTCTAATTTTTCAAGGGCGGCGCGTTTTGCAGGCGCGTCAAAGAAACCTCGCAAGCTGCGCGACTTTTTCTTTTATTCCTTCGTATCTAGTTTGTAATTCTCGTAAATCTAACGTCTCAGTCATTTTAGTATTTTATCTGCTTTTAACAACGCTCAGCAGTGGCAAATTTTTCTTTTTTCTTTTCTTTTTTCCAAGAACAAATTGATAATAAACCCAAACTGACAAGTGAACAAAGCCACGCGAACCATTCGCCGTATTTAACGTAAAAAGTTTGATTTGCGTTCGACTTTGAAATTGTCCACACGCGCGTGTCTTCCGTGTAAGGCTTTGCAGCGTCAAGCACTTCGCCGCGTTCATTAATGAAAGCCGTCACACCGACATTGGTGACGCGCAAAACCGGACGATTTGTTTCAATGGCACGGAAAACCGCGTTTGCCAGATGCTGCCGTAAAACCGGTGTTTCGCCCAAATACCCGTCGTTGGTCATTTCGATTAAAACGTCCGCGCCGTTGTGGACAAATTCGCGCGATAGCGACGGAAAATGTGATTCAAAACAAATCATCACTCCGCCTTTTGCATCCCCGAACGGCAGCAAATCGTATTCGCTCCCATATTGAAAATTACCGACCATCGACGGCACAAACCGCGCGACCGGTTCGGGCAGAGGCACGTATTCGCCGAACGGAACGAGGTGAATTTTATCATACTGCGCAACCTTCTCACCGCTCGAATTTATCATCACGGCTGAGTTATATAAATTATCGCCGCGCAAGTTCGGTTCAGCCGAGTTAAAAAGAACGCTGACATTGTTTTTAATCGCAAAGTCTTTTATAAATTCCTGAAACTCACGATCGTTTTCATACATGAAATTCATCGGCGATTCGGGGAAAATTACTACTTTCTGTGCATTTTGAAAATTTTTAACTGCAAGATCGGAGTAAAATTTTTTATCTTTTTCAAATTTCTCAGATTTTGAATAAGTATTTGCCTCTTCTTCCGCATATTCGTCGAACTTTGAATTTGTAATTACGTTTTGAGCTAGTTGAATATGACGTTCACGCAACTTTTCCCGTTCACCATATTTCAAACCACTCATCGGCACATTCGGTTGAACGGCAATAACAAAAGTATTTTCGGGAATTGGCACGAGAGGTTTAGACAGCGAGTGATTTTCGCCGATTAAAATGCTCATAATGCCTATTGGAACAGGTAGGAAAACCAGCGCAATAATAATTAGTTGTTGTTTTCCCGTTACGGTTTTCTGCATCCCATCATCGTTTTGAATCATGTAGGAGAATGGCGTATAGAGTTTGAAACGAATGTATGAAGCGAAAATTCCTTCTCCAAATTCTTTTTTCAAATATTGGTAAAGCCAAATAAAAAAAGAATTATTTAAAATAATCAGAAATCCGACGAGGTAAACTCCGCCAACACTTGCATATTGAAGAGATTTTCCTGAAAACGCCTGCGAATAGCCAATCGCATTCCAATTATTTCCCGTCAAATTAAATCGTAGAAATTCCGTCGCCATCCAAATAAAAGGTGCAAATAAACTCGCATAAGTTCCGAATCGCTTCAATAGCAAAGAAAAAATCGCGCCGAAAATTGCTGGAAATAATCCTGCGACTAATGCCGCGCCGAAAAGTAAAGGGTAGGCAATCATTGCGGGAACGCCACCGTAGGTAATGGGAGCAAACGTTAGCCACCAGCAAGTGCCGAAAAAAAAGGAAGTGCCGAAAATCCAGCCTAAGACAAATGATTTTACAAAAGATTCCTTTTCACGGTTGATGACAAAAAATAAAGGAATGAGCGCGAACCACGCCAAAAACCACAAATCAAAATCAGGAAAGGAAAGCGTGAGAAGAACGGCTGAAATTACCGCAAGAAGTGAATTCACAAGCGAAGGCAGTTTAACTTTAGCGAGTGAAAACTTCATAGCTGATAGTTTATCAAAAAAACATCTGAGTTATGAGTTAAGTTTTACAATCGCAAACAAAACAATTTTGTCGGTAAATAATAGAAAACTCTCAGTTAGTATAAAATACCTTAAACTTTACAAACGACTTTTTTATAGAAATATCCATAAAATCGGATAAAAAGCAGGAGAGCCTAGTCGTTTTTGACCAGGCTCATATGGGAAGGCAACTGAAGGAACGCTCGAAAGGTAGTGGAAGTGCAGCGGCATGCTGCGCTATATGAAGTATCGGCGGCGGGACTTATTAAACATTTAATAAGCTTGCCGTTTCCTGTTATTGCATACAGCGTGCCACAGGTTTATTTTGGATTTTGGATTTTGGATTTTGGATTAGATAAATCAGTAAATAAAAGCATTACTCAAAATCAGAGCCTTAATATTCAAAGTCAGAATAAAATAACTTTAATTATTAAGCCTCTGATTTTGAATGAAGAACTACACCATTTGCTACATAAAATAACCACAATGAAAATTTTTGTTAAACTGCTAACTTTATTTACCGCATCGCTCGACTTGACGCTGCAGACCGGTGGCTTCCTGATTTTCCGCGTCAATTGCTAGAGCCGAAGCTGAAAAGGTTTTTGCTTGTAAACAATCGCCTTTTTGGTAATAAATTTTACCAAGCGCAATATGCGCGTTGATCAGGCGATTATCCCAGAAAAGCGCAGTTTTCAAAGAACTGACCGATTGCTCCAAATCACCGCGCCGCAAATGTATATTTCCGAGCAAAAGATACGCTTCCGCGCTCATCGGTTCGCTGACCAAAACTTTGCGCAACACAGCCATTGATTCATCATCACTTCCGGTTTTATAGAGCGCGCGCGCTTGGGCGAGCAATGTTTCGGTTTCGTTCAGAGACGGTGTGGCGGCGGTTGGTTTTTTTATTAAAACAACGCTGACAAAATCTTTGCGCGGCGGTTGTTGGACGCGTAAATTAATTTGATTGACAGATTGCGAATTCTGCCATTCCTTTTCTAAAACAGCGTATTTATTATTTGCCGTCAGAAAACGCCGTGCCTGATTGTCAATATCGGAGGCGGTCGGGTCTTTGCCTGTTTCCAGAGCTTTTGCCAGCAAAAAGTAAGATTCGCCGTCACGCGGACTGCCTACCAAGACCGGTCGCAATTGTTCGATAGCTTGTGCGTAATTCGTGCTTAAAAATAAGGCAACCGCATAATTAAATCGTGCATTCAATTCATCCGGCGTAGATTCCGACGCTTTTTTCAGAAGCTCGAGACCTTCGTTGAGGAGTTTGGCGGCGTTGCCTTTATTTTTCTTTTCGTTGCGCGCGGCTTCGACGGCGATTGCGCCAATCGTGTTGTAGACGCTGGTTAGCTTTAAATCTTCCGCAAGCGGACGCAAAACCGCCAGCGCCTGTTCATAATTTCCTTGCTGCCATTGAATCAAGCCGGTATAAAACGCCGCTTCGGGAAATTGAATGCTTTCGACCGGAACGCGCGAAAAATAATCGATGGCTTCCTGATTTTTTCGCTGATTCAAATAAAAATGTCCGAGTTCGAGTGCGGCGTTCGAGTAAGCCGAGCCGGATTTTTCATCGGCATAAATACGCATCGCGTTTTTGAAATAAATTTCGCGTGTCTGCGATTCTGTTTCGGGCGTCAGCAAACCTTTGATATATGCCTCGAAGGCTCTTGCCGGTACTTTGTTTGCCGATTCAATAAACTGATTTTGCGAAAACGGCAAGGCTTTGTCGCGTTGATAAAGCACTTGATAAGCAAGCTGACCTTCGACGGTTTGCAAATTTGCCAGCGCATCATTCAATACGATTTCGCGCAGTTTCCTTGTGCCGTCGGGAAACTCTTCACTCAAAAATCTTCCTTCATTGACGCGGATGATTTTCGCTGACACGGTAATTTTTGCCGCAATATCATCTTTGGCGGGTTCAATATTATATCTCCCCGCAATCAGAAGCGAGGCATTGCCTTCGCGCGCAAGTTTCAAAGAAGTTGCCAGCGAAGGGAGAATCGTGAGCGGCACGTTCAGCCGCTGCTGAATAATTTTGCGCTCTTGATTTGAAACCACATTCAACGTCGGAACTTTTAACAAATCAGAAAGCGAATCGGCAACACTCTCGCCAACCCAATTAAATTCAGCTTTGTTAGAAGTATTTTCAAAAGGCAGAATCATCACCGTATCGGCATTATTCTGAACAGCTTGCGCTTTAACGGAAAAAATTGTTAATGAAATAAAGACAACCGTATAAATGATTTTATTAAACATATTTTTGAATCCAAAAGAGAAAAATTCGCTTTTTTTGGGTTAAGCGAATCATTTTAACAGATAGATGCCGATTGGTGTCGAAAAGATGGTAGTCTGTACGGGATTTGAACCCGTGTCGCCGCCGTGAAAGGGCGGTGTCCTAGACCCCTAGACGAACAGACCGAAATTTCAGATGTGCTGTAAAATACGAAACAAAAGAGTTCAAATTAAAATTTCCGCACTTACAAATTTTCACGCCTCACACCAAAAATAACAGGTTGAATGACAGGTTGCTTTACTTTTCAAATATCAATCAAGCGTCAATTTGCTTATTTAATATAAAATTTAGAAATTCTTCCAATCTATTTTAGGTATTTATTAAAAACAGATTTGAAGTGATTTTATCATAAGGCTAACCAATTTTCGTTTGATTAACCTTATTTGTTTTAGTTAATACTCGCTAGGTAGTAAGACTGTCGTTGACCTTCTATCAGCCTCAGTTATAAGCCATAACTTAACGTCTTTAGAAGTTTTGTAACTAGAGAGAATACGAAAACCTTCTTTCATTGAAAGTTCGTTTTCTCTTCTGTCATTTTCGCAAATGTCGCCGTAATCGCCCGATTGATGCCTTGCTAGAAATTCGTTCGG
>MWVX01000065.1_pt1 | contig 29707 bp, 26 predicted proteins | sample 1047311 | NCBI WGS metagenome assembly MWVX01 (sample SAMN06349984, study PRJNA376086) | soil metagenome | isolation source: MtG-4 sample Antarctic (ecotone) soil | place: Antarctica | collected 2015-01-13 | reverse complement strand
TCCGGATCAAAATAAATTGGGTTTGGCGCAAAGGCTGAGCCGGCACTGTGTTCAATTCCCTGGTCAACTGGAAAAATGCTGCAATAGCCAGTACCACCCAGGCGACCCGCACTTAATAAATTTTGCAGACTACGCAACACCTGGTTATTACGATTACTGTTAACCCAAATTTCTTCTATATGATTTGGCGAAGGAAGATGAACAACTGATTTTTCGATTGTCTTACAAGTATGACTTAAAAGATATTCAGCTTTGTCACCTAAAAGTTCAGCAATTTTATGAGCCATAGCATTTTTTTTGAAGTGCGGCAAAGATAATTGGCAACGAGCAATGAACAATGGGCAATGGGGAATCGGCAATCGCCAATGACAAATAAGTCAATGCTTCTCTGGATTGTTGATCGTGTGATGCAACAATCTTCCTATCTCTTCATTTCGCAAACTCATTTGTGCATGTTTTTCGTGTGTAATGTATTTGCAAGCCAGTAAAAAATCGATCCAAACATTTGTTCCGTGTTTTCAGTATCGCTGTCTGATACTTTTGAAACAAAATGAGCTGGATACATTTTTTTACGATATGCCTCTCCTAAGTTTGCGCAAACACTTCGGGAAGACCGTCTGACCTGATCTGTTAATGAATAGATTTCCTCTCCTGGAAAAAGCTTTGAAGTTTCAAAAATATCCATCGCTTGTTCAAAGACAGTTTATAAACTTTAGTTTCTTTATAATTTTTTACTCCCATTGCCTATTGTCAATTGCTTATTGCCAATTACTTAATCCGTGATCTTTCCGAGATTTTTCTGAATGCGTGAAAGGTGCGGTTTTAATGCATGACGAAGTACTTGTTTTACTAAGTCACCCATACTTTTGCATTTTAAAAAAGGCTTATGTTGAAAATGATCTGCCAGCTCTTGTTTTAACTGAGTTTTTTTTGCATCAGTAGAAATTACATCCCGTGACATAATATTTAATAATTCTAAAACACGGTAGCGGCTGGCGGCCATTCTGTAAGCAATTAAGGTTCTTTCCTCCGCCTGGTATTGTAAAATACTTTCTGTATTTAAATGTTTTAAACTAAGTTCTACTAACTCAGCATTTTCTTTAAAAAATTGAGGGAGGTACAAATTTTTTCTTCCTTCATACGATTGCTGATCAAAATCAATTGCCCGTATCCGGTATTGATAATCCTCAATATCCGGTGAAACATTTAATACAAAATTATAACTGCGCATATCGCCCAATAAACGAATAAAACAACGCTCGTTGAATTTGACAAATTCTTTTGCCAACCTGATCTTATTTGTTTCTGGCAGGTGCAAATGATTTTGAATAAATACATCGCCCGGCAAGCCGGCAATATGTTCTTCCACTAGTGTATCGCTTCCTGTTAAAAAGCTAATTCGATTGGGTGAAAGTATATGCTCCAACTCTAAACCGTAAACTCGTGAAGCATCTTCTTTTTTAATATAAAAATGATCGTAATTATCATTAAAACGATTAACAATACGGATACGGAAAGGATTGGAATTGCCAAAAGTGCAATAATCAATCCTTGCAACATCAAGGTGTTTGGCAAAAGATATATCTCCTTCTGTTTTTATTATAGCATATAGGGTAATTAAATTTTCACGGAGAAAATTCCAATCCTTCATATCGTAAGATGCTTTTTCCCAAAGTGTATCTTTTCCTGTTTTGTCCTTTAAGGGAACAGAGTAGGAGATGTGCAACAGATCATTATATGATACAGGCAAGGCAACCTCGCGGCCATGAATTTTTAGATAATTACGCAATTCTTTTTTAACTGGAAAGAATGGTTTTTTTTTAGATGGTCTATCATTTACAGGTTGCTGCATGCCTGCTCAAATTAATCAATCGCTTGAATTTGTTGATGCAATTTTTGAAAATATGCAGGCGCTTTTAATAGGCGGCTGCCATACCAACTGAAAAATTCGCCATTTGCTAATATGATTTTTGTACCTGGCAATTCTTGTTGCAATTCAACAATATGATTTTCTTTAAAAGGATATGGTTCTGAAGAAAGTAAAAGCAATTCACAGTTCGCGGCTGACAATTGCCTAATGGTGACTTCCGGGTATCGGCTACTATCTACAAATACATTTTGAAAGCCCGCCAGTTTCAACATATCGTTAATTAAAGTATCGCCTCCCACAGTCATGTACGGCTTCCGCCAAATTAAATAGCAGGTTTTAAGGTTAGTGTGGAAGTGTGGAAGTGCAAATGATAGAAAATTTTCACGAATGGTGCTTACCAGGTTTTGTGATTCTTTTTCCCTGTCAACCATATTACCTATAGATGAAATCATGCTGAGAGCATCTCCAAGATTACTTACGTTACTTATCCAAACAGGAAAATGAATGGCCAATTCTTCAATTTGCTCCCGTGCATTTTCTTCCTTGTTGGCTATAATCAAATCAGGCTGCAGATTTTTTATTTTATCAATATCTAATTGCTTAGTGCCGCCAATTTTTATTTTATGGCGAAACCATTGTATGGGATGCACACAAAATTTAGTGATGCCAATTACTTCTTCTTCTAATCCCAATGTATATAATAACTCTGTTTGGGAAGGAACAAGCGACACTATACGGGCGGGAGTATGATCTAATCGAATTTTTCTGGCCAACTGGTCTGTATAAACAGCCATCCGTTTTTGTGCAAAGATAAAATAAACAGGTTTTTAAAATTAATTATTGGTACACAATCCTGAATATTAAAATGTAATTAAACGAGTCCTGCTTATATTGAGAATAAATGGTGGGAAGAAACCCTATCGTAGTTTGTAAGTTTAGAGCAAATAAAATTCACTATCGTTTTCATTGGATTGGAGGATGTGATAGGATACTGTTTTTTGATGTCTGACGGTTTTCGACAAAGGATTGGATCTTGGCTTTCTTAGGTCTGGATTAAGAACAGTTTGATTTTCAAACAAAGGATTGGATCAGGATTCTCTTAGGTCTGGATTTTAAAAACGGGTTGGTCTTCTTAGGATTGGATCATTTGGTTTTTCAAGGCATCCTGGAAAGGAAGAAGTTGACTGATACTGGATTTTTTAACCGTTGGTTTTGTTCTTAGGATTAGGATTTAATGTTGTTCTTGAACGGTTTTTTTCTTTGGATTATGGACTTGTTGGTTTTTTTGGATACTTGGATATGCTTTTGCTATCAATCAACTTCTGACACAAAAGTATATGGCAGGGAGAACATTGACAATGGCATTAATGCTCTATTATATAAGTATGGTAAATACTGCATATTATGTAAATACGTACACAAGCTCCATCAAACAAACCTTAATGTACTTAGTACATCTACGCGATTAAACACAAAAACAAATGAATCATTTTTAAAAATAGGTGAAAGACAATAAGATGACAAAAAATAACCGGCTTATCTAACCATTGCTGGCAAAGGATTTTGGGGAAGGATGTGGGAAAATAAATAAGCAAAGATTTTAAGCAAGATTTTAAGATGCTGAATTATTGCTACGAAAATTTTTAAAACAAATGTGACAGTTAGTTGATATTGTAACTACTAAATGCAGAATAAAATAAAATTACTTGCGAAAATATTTCAAGATAGCGCTTGTATAACATCATACTTTGTAACAATATGGTAGTTGCCACTTTCATCTTTTGCAAGCACGGCACCATTTTCTTTGTTTATTACGGTTCTTAATTTTTCAACGGGAGTATCAAACTCAACTATTGCAAACGCTTTGTCCATAACGTCTGCAATTTTTGCATTTTTAATATCAGGGTTGGAAAAGACTTTTTGAAACAATCCTCCCTCACTGATGGCGCCAATGAAAGTATCATTCTCCATTACAGGAATGTGTTCAATATCATATTGCTTCATTAATTCTACAGCATGAGCTACTGTTTGATCTGGTTCCACTGTAATGGTTCGTTGCCTGCCTCTTGCATTTACAATATCCTTAAATGACTGCACATCTAAAAACCCACGCTCGGCCATCCATTGATCGTTATATATTTTTGCAACATAACGGCTTCCGTGATCATGTAAGATTGCAACAACAAGATCATTTTTTTTCAACTTATCTTTTAACTGCAATAAACCTTGAATGCAACTGCCTGCACTGTAGCCACAAAAAATGCCTTCTTCCCTGGCTAATTTCCTGGCCATTACGGCGCCATCTTTATCAGTTACCTGTTCAAAATGATTAATTACCGACATGTCGTAATTATCAGGTACAAAGTCTTCCCCAAAACCTTCCGAAATATATGGATGCACTTCGTTCATATCCACTTCGCCGGTCCTAAAATATTTTGTCAGTAATGAACCATATACATCAATAGCCCATATCTGCACTGCAGGATTTTTTTCTTTTAAATATTGTGCAACGCCCGTAACAGTTCCACCGGTGCCTGCAGTTACAACCAGGTGTGTAATTTTTCCTTCAGTTTGTCTCCATATCTCCGGACCAGTTGTTTCGTAATGTGCCAAGCGATTAGCCAGGTTATCATATTGATTACAAAAAAATGAATTTGGAATTTCTTTTGACAATCTTGCGGCGACAGAATAATAGCTGCGCGGATCTTCAGGCTCTACATTGGTTGGACAAATAATAACTTCAGCACCCAAAGCTCTTAATATATCAGCCTTTGATTGAGATTGTTTATCAGTTGTTGCAAAAATGCATTTATATCCTTTTACAACAGCCGCCATCGCAAGCCCTAATCCCGTATTTCCCGATGTGCACTCGATGATTGTGCCGCCAGGTTTTAATTTGCCTTCTGCTTCAGCCACCTCAATCATTTTTACAGCCATGCGGTCTTTAATAGAATTACCCGGATTAAAATATTCCACTTTAGCCAACACCTCACACGGAAGACCTTTGGTAATTTTATTTAAACGTATCAACGGTGTATTGCCAATGGTTTCCAGTATATTATTTTTTACATCCATAACTTTTTTTAAAGGCGCTAAGGTAGAGAGAATCAGGAGAGCAAGGAATAAGGAACAAGGAAATAACGAAATAGAAACAAGAAACGAGAAACAAGTATCGAAACAACAACTTCTCCTTAATTTTAGCGCCGCTATTCAAATTTGCTTATGCCATCAAATGCAAACCGACAGTTCCTGGATTTTGAAAAACCTATCAAAGACCTGATAGATGAAATTGAAGGGTTAAAACACCGGTCGGAACAAAAGAAGATCAATTACTCCGATATGATTACAAAGCTTGAACAAAGCATTTTGGACAAGCGAAAAGAAATTACAGACAACCTTAGCAGTTGGCAGCGGGTGCAGTTGAGCCGTCATCCGGATAGGCCTTACACCATGAAGTACATAGAAAAAATGACCACCAACTTTGTGGAGTTATTTGGCGACAGGAACGTAAAAGACGACAAGGCAATGATTGGCGGATTTGCAATGCTCGATGGTGAAACAGTTATGATAATCGGTCAGCAAAAAGGTATCAATACCAAAATGCGACAGATGCGCAATTTTGGAATGGCCAACCCTGAAGGCTATAGAAAAGCTTTGCGTCTAATGCGCCTCGCAGAAAAATTTAATAAGCCTGTCATTACATTAATTGATACACCCGGGGCTTTTCCGGGCCTCGAAGCGGAAGAACGCGGGCAGGGCGAAGCGATTGCTCGTAATATCTATGAAATGATCCGCTTAAAGGTGCCGGTGATTGTGGTGATCATTGGCGAAGGAGCCTCAGGTGGGGCCTTAGGTATTGGAGTTGGTGATAGGGTTTTCATGATGGAAAACACATGGTACACAGTAATTTCGCCGGAAAGTTGCAGTTCTATTTTATGGCGTAGCTGGGATCAGAAAGAAAATGCAGCGGAACAATTGCAATTGACAGCCGTGCATATGAAAGGCTTTGGTTTGGTAGATGATATTATCCCTGAACCTATTGGTGGTGCCCATTGGGATTATAATGAGGCAGCTATGATTTTAAAAGATCATTTAAAAAAAATAATAAAGGAGCTAAAAATAATTCCTGAAAAAGAAAGAATTAATCAACGTATTGAGAAGTTTGGGAAAATGGGTTTTTGGGAAGAGGAGGGAAGAGAAACGAATATTGAACAAGGAACAAGGAATAATGAACAAGAAACGAATATTGAACAAGGAACAAGGAATATCGAACAAGGAACGAATACTGAACATGGAACAAGGAATAACGAACAAGAAACGAATATTGAACAAGGGACAAGGAATGTCGAACAAGGAATGAATATTGAACATGGAACAAGGAATATTGAATTAGAAAGGGAAGAATGATCAATTCTCAATTTTCAATTCCAAATTCAATTCAATCTAAAATCTGCAATCTAAAATCTAAAATTCTATGTCAATAAGAGATAATTTAAAAGGCACGGGAGTAGCATTGATCACACCCTTTAAAAAAGATGGATCTGTTGACTTTGAAAACCTTCAACGGCTTATCAATTTTGTAATAGATGGAGGAGTAGAGTATGTGGTAACGTTAGGTACCACAGGTGAAACACCTACTTTAACACACCAAGAGAAATTAGAGATTATAGAACATTGCTTCTCCAGCGTTGCATCGAGGGTTCCGGTAGTAATTGGCATTGGTGGAAATGATACAAAATCTATTTTAACTGATCTGGAAACACTCCCGATAGAAAAAGCAATCGCTATTTTATCGGCAAGTCCCTATTATAGCAAACCATCACAGGAAGGTATTTACCAGCATTATAAAACTATTGCAATGGCTACAGCCAGACCAATACTTTTATACAATGTTCCGGGACGTACAGGCAGTAACATTTCTTCTTCTACCACCCTTCGCCTGGCAAATGAATTTGAAAATATTTGCGGTATAAAAGAAGCCAGTGGTGATATAGTTCAGTGCCTGGAAATTTTAAGAGATAAGCCACAGGAATTTTTAGTAGTAAGCGGTGACGATAACCTGGCAATAGCCCAAATAGCCTGCGGCATGCGTGGTGTAATATCAGTTGCAGCCAATTGCTTTCCAAAAGATTTTTCTAACATGATAAATGCAGCGTTAGAAGATGATTTCAGAACCGCCAGGTCATTGAATTATAAATTATTAAAAGGTTATGAACTATTATTTGCGGAAAATAATCCTGCCGGTGTTAAAGCATTCTTAACTGAGATGGGCCTAATAGAAAATTATCTTCGTTTGCCTTTAGTGCCGCTTAGTCAAGATATTCATGACAAAATAAAACAATACATCTCGACCCTTTTATAAATTCCAGTTAATGATTAAATGGCTTTTTGCTTTTATATTTTATACTCATGCCAATTTTTTACAAGCGCAATACTCTTTAATGGTTGTAATAAAAAAATTGCCTGATTATCATAAAATAGATGACCCAATATTTATTGCCGGTTTGTTCAACAACTGGAATCCCGGGCAGAAAGAGTTTCTATTAAAAAAAAATAAAGAAGGAAATTATTTTATACGCTTTGCTATTCCAAAAGGAAACCATGAATTTAAGATCACCAAAGGCAGTTGGGAAAAAGTTGAGAGCGGTAATGAAGGGTTTCCCACAGAAAATAGAATAGTAGAAATCAGCAGTGATACCACCATAGAAATTTCTATTCAGCACTGGGCTGATCATTTCGCCAAAAAACCAAAAATTAGTACTGCCAATAAGCAAGTGAAAATTATAGGATCCAATTTTTTTATTCCGCAACTTAATCGATACCGCCGCATTTGGATCTATTTGCCTGTTAGTTATGCAACATCAGGAAAAAAATACCCGGTACTTTATATGCACGATGGTCAAAATGTGTTTGACGACAGTACATCATTTTCGGGAGAATGGGGTGTTGATGAAACATTAGATACTTTAGAAATAAAAACAAAGGAAGTAATTGTAGTAGCCATTGATAATGGTGGTGATAAAAGGATGAATGAATATTCGCCTTACGATATGGATCGTTTTGGAAAAGGCGAAGGCGATCTATATGTTGATTTTTTGGTTAACACATTGATGCCTTATATAAATAGAAACTATCGTACAAAAAAATATGGCAGGAATACTTTTGTAGCGGGAAGTTCAATGGGCGGATTAATTTCTTTTTTACGCTATATTGCAATATCCAAAATTATTTGACGGCGCCGGTGTTTTTTCTCCGGCATTCTGGATAGTACCACAATTAAAAGAAGTTATTGCTACCAAAGCAAAAAAAGTAAAAGGCAAAATTTATTTTTATGGCGGCAAACAGGAAGGAGAGACCGTGATACCAGATATGTTATCTGTATTTCAACAAATGAACAAGTATTCAAAAGCAAAAATGACAACTGTTATCCGCTCTGAAGGCAAACACAATGAAGCCACCTGGCGGCAGGAGTTTCCGTTATTTTTTAAGTGGATGATGCAATAGCCAGGCTATGCTGGAAGATATATTTGAAATTCAGCTCCTTTACCAGGTTCACTATGCAATTCTATAAAGCCATTATGGTTTTGAACAATTTTTTTACATATAGTGAGCCCTGCGCCCGTCCCTGGATAATTTTCCTGTGTGTGTAATCTGGAAAAAAGTACAAAAGCCTTATCTCTAAATTCTTCATTTAGGCCAATGCCATTATCTTTCACCAAAATGCGGTGATAAGATTTAGGCTCCGTCGTTTTGTTATCCGGTGGTATAATAGTAACAAGACTGCTGTCAATATTAATGAACGGAGCTATACCTTCCTTTTTAAATTTAAGCGCATTACTAATAAGGTTTACAAAAAGTTGAATCAGTTGCGATGGAACGCCGTTAATTGTAGGTAAATCTGAAACCTGTATAGTGCCGCCTGATTCAGAGATCTCTTCCTCCAATATTGTCCTAAGCTCCATGATCACATCATTCAAATTGATAGATTCATATACTTTTTCAGCAGAAGATACTTTAGTATATAGTAAAAGATCTGTCAGTAACTGGCTCATCCGGTCAGTACTGACTTTAATTCTATTAAAGTTTCGTTGACTTTCTCCACTGAGCTTATTGCTTCTATCGTCTGAAATGATGCTGGAGAATAAAGCAATTTTGCGTACTGGTTCTCTTAGATCATGACTTGCTATATAGTTGAAAGATTCTAATTCTTCATTTACTTTTTCAAGTTCTTCTTTTTTTGAAAGAAGCTGGAAGTTAAAATCGTTGGCCTGATCTAAATATTTTGTTGAAACTCTTAACTGCCTAAGAATTTGATAGTTAGCAAAAGTTAATAACAGTAAGCTGAAAAAGATAAGAATAATGGTAAGTAATGGAGTTATAAAAATATAACGTTGCATTTTATCTTCCCTTCCCCTTAGCAAAGTCAATTGTTGTTCTTCCATTTTGTTTACATTACTTCTAATTTCATCCATTAATGCTTCTTCGACCAGTAGATTTTCAACATAGTCTGAATCGTTAATGGATGATTTTTTATGTGTAGTTAGAACTTCATCTATTCTTTGTAATCTCTTATTAATAAGTATATGAAGGATATCTAAGCTTTTTCTCTGGTTGCTATCTAATATATCCTCGTATAATTCATCTACTAAGGAATAAACTTTTTGTTTGGCTTCATTTTTTGAACGTATAAAGGAAAAGTCCTTTGTAAGTAAATAACCACGTTGCGCTGTTTCTGCTTCCCGCAGGTTTGATACGGTTTGTTCTAATTTTAATTGTATTACACGTGTATGATTTACCACTTCTGCAGATTGAATCAGCCGTTTCATGTGCAGGTATAGTATGGCTGATAATGCAAGGAGAAATATAACCGTGCAAACAAAAAAAATCTTGTTTTTTGAAAAAGACATACAGAAAGGTAAATAGAAGGCTAATTAAGGTTAAAAACAAATTATCGCCATATTAATGTATTTCAAATAGCTGGCCCTCAATTGCTAATTCTGTATTTGGAAATATTTCTTTTGCTTCTGCCAAAAATTGGTCCAGCACACTGTATTTGGAACTAAAATGCCCAATCAATAATTTATTCACCATAGCTTTCTGCGCAATCATGGCGGCTTGCCGTGTAGTGGTATGGAAACGCATCTCAGCCATCTCCCGCATATTATCCAGGTAAGTTGTTTCATGATAGATCATATCAGCGCCATAAATATGCCGGATCACATTTTCGTCATATTTTGTATCTGCACAGAAAGCATATTTTCTTCCTCTTTCTGCCTCTGTAGTTACCATATCATTTTTTATTTTATGGCCCCTGGGAGTAATATAGTCAAGTCCGTTTTGCAGACTTGTGTAAAACGTCATAGGTATTTTTAACTTGCGCACTTTTTCAATCAGTAATTTTCTCTTTCCTTCTTTTTCTTCAAACAAAAATCCATAGCATTCTATCCGATGATTGGTAGTAAAACAACTGATCTTTATTTTATCATTGTCCACCAATACATCATTTTGTGTAAGTATGTGAAAGTGCAAGGGGTAACATAAGGTGGTGTCTGCCACTTTTAGCTGCATCTCTATGATCTCTTGTAAAAGAGCCGGCCCATAAATATGTAGTTCCTGTTGGTGGGATAAAAGATTAAATGTATTTATCAATCCCACCAATCCAAAATAATGATCACCGTGTAAATGAGAAATGAAAATATGTGAAATTTTTCCCCTGCGAATCTTGTATTTTATCATTTGAATCTGGGTGCCTTCACCGCAATCCACTAAATAATTATTACCGTCATGCGTAACCACCTGGCTGGTAGGGTGGCGGTTAAATGCAGGTACAGCAGAATTATTCCCCAATATGGTAACCGATAACATTCGATAAAATTAAGGGTTCAACACAAATCTTTTCAGCCAACCTCATTTAATGTTTTTTCAATTGATGGCAAATAGCTTTTACCAAAAAGCAAGAGGTGTATTAATAGCGGATATAGATTGCAAATTTGCCATTGAGCTAAATAGTTAGGAGGAAAAGAATAATGATACTGGTAGGCTTCGTAAAATAAAGAATGAAATCCTCCAAACAAATCAGTCATAGCAATATCCATAAATCGATGCCCGTAATAAACTGCAGGATCAATTAATACTGGCTCTGACTTGTCGTTACACATAAAATTACCATTCCAAAGATCACCATGTAACAAAGATGGTTGTTGATCTTTGAAAAAATGAGGTAATTGAATATATAAGTTTTCGAAATCGGTTTGATGTCTGGCATTTAATAAAGATTGGCTTATGCATCTTTTTACCAAGGGTTTTAAACGCTTCTCAATAAAAAAAAAGTTCCAATTTATATTCCAATTATTAGATTGTTGAACACTCCCCATATAATTGTTTTCGTCATAGCCATATTGTTTATTAGACATAGTGTGTAATGCAGCTAGAGAAGCACCAAAATTTTTCCAAAACTTTTCCGATCGCTCGCCTTCCTTTATCCATTCCATTAGTAACACCTGCTGATCTTCTACCTCAAAACAATCTATAACTTCAGCCACCTTGATTGTTCTTGCATTTTTTATAGCTTCCAATCCATTACGTTCCTTAATAAATAATTCAGGAAATGCCTTAGCAGAATTGACCTTGCAAAAAAAAATGTGATCCCCTGCCGTTAACTGGTATGTTTGATTGATGGACCCGCCAGTAACAGACTGGAATAATAACGAGTTAGCATTGAGTTTTTCTTTTAGTGTGTTTTGTACAGCGAAAGATGGTTGCATATGTTCAGTAGAATTGCAAGGCGTTGAAGAGTGTGGCCCTCGTTCCTCAGAGCAAACTGCACTGAAGCTTAATTGTAATAATGAAGTTCAGCACATATAATCTCACTAATTTTCTTTTATAACTGGTGTCACAAACAACAGAGATACAACTTGATCAATTTATAAATTACCTTCTTCATCATCCAACAATTCCTTTTCTATTTCTTCCATTTGAATAATATCCCAGGCCTCGCTTTCTGTTGGTGTTATATTCATTAGTTCTAATAAACCTTTATCATCCAGGAATGTTTCTAAAGATGGAGCTAATTCACAAAAAACAAAAGATGCTCCCGATTCATAAAAATTTTGTTGAATTTTCACCAGGGATTCAGCACTCTCTTCGTCCATCTCTTTAACATTAATTAACTTTAGCACTACATTTTTTATTTCCTGATGTAAATATTTAATTAAGCCTCTGCAAAGGTCTTCTGTCATATTAGCAGAAAGATTTGTAGCAGAAACGCTAATGACATGAAATTTTTCTTTGGTATCAGTTTTGACTTCCATATAATGATCCATATATTGAGCTATTAAGTATTAACACCGGGAGATAAACCAACGCTCAAAAATATTCGTTATTATTGTATCAGGTCTTTTATAAAAAAAATTAAATGGATAATAATTTCTCCTCACAGGTAAAAGAAATCATCTCGTTTAGCAGGGAGGAGGCATTGCGTTTAGGAAATGATTTTATTGGGACGGAGCACTTGCTTTTAGGCTTAATTCGCGAAGGCGATAACAACGCAGTACGCATTTTAAAAAGTTTCAACGTAGATCTTTATGAATTACGTAAAGAAATAGAATTAGCAGTAAAAGATAAGACCGGTAAAAACATAGCCAATATAAACAGCTTGCCACTTACTAAACAAGCAGAAAAAGTTATACGTGTAACTGTTTTAGAAGCTAAGGCGCTAAAGAGTCCCACGGTAGAGACCGAGCACCTTATGCTTTCAATTTTAAAAAACAAAGAAAACATTGCTACTCAAATCTTAAATCAATTTGACGTGGACTACGATCTATTCAGACAAGAGCTTGGGATGATAAAACAAAATGATCCCCGTGCAGAATACCAGGAAGAAAATGACGATGATTTTGACGACGAAAAAAAATATTCCGGATCAAAATCACGTGGCGGCACTGCTGCTGCAAAAAGTAAAACACCCGTATTGGACAATTTTGGCAGAGATATAACCAAGCTCGCCGAAAGCGGTACACTCGATCCTATTGTTGGGCGTGAAAAAGAAATTGAACGGGTATCGCAAATTCTATCAAGGCGTAAAAAAAATAATCCAATTTTAATAGGTGAACCCGGCGTTGGTAAGACAGCCATTGTTGAAGGATTAGCATTGCGCATAGTGCAACGTAAAGTAAGCCGTGTGTTATTTGATAAAAGAGTTATTTCACTTGACCTGGCTGCATTGGTAGCCGGAACAAAATATCGTGGCCAGTTTGAGGAACGCATGAAGGCTATCATGAATGAACTCGAAAAAAACCGTGATGTTATTTTGTTTATTGATGAAATCCATACCATCGTTGGTGCCGGTGGTGCTTCGGGTTCATTGGATGCTTCTAATATTTTTAAACCGGCATTAGCCCGTGGCGAGTTGCAATGCATAGGGGCTTCCACATTAGATGAATACCGCATGTATATTGAAAAAGACGGTGCACTGGATCGTCGTTTTCAAAAAGTAATGATTGAACCCCCAAGTGTGGAGGACACGATTGAGATATTAAACAATATCAAATCAAAGTATGAAGATTACCACAACGTAGTCTACGACAATGAAGCCATTGAAGCTTGCGTAAAATTGAGTGATCGTTACGTAACAGATCGTTTGTTACCAGATAAAGCCATTGATGTAATGGATGAAGTAGGAGCCAGGGTACACTTAAAAAATATTAATGTACCGGAAAATATCCTGGAGCTTGAAAGAAAAATAGAAGATATTAAGAACGAAAAAAATAGAGTTGTAAAAAGCCAGAAATTTGAAGAAGCGGCAGCATTGCGTGACACAGAGAAAAAATTAGGCGAAGACCTGGATAAAGCAAAAACACAATGGGAGGAAGAAAGCAAACATAAGCGTTATCCTATTGGTGAAGAGCAGATAGCTGAAGTGATCAGCATGATGACGGGCATACCTGTAAAACGTATGGTAGAAGCCGAGACGATTAAGCTTCGCAAAATGGGCGATGAAATGAGCGCAATGGTGGTGGGACAGGAAGATGCCATTTCTAAAGTAGTAAAAGCGATCCAGCGTAACCGTGTAGGATTAAAAGATCCAAAAAAACCAATTGGTACTTTTATTTTTCTGGGACCAACCGGTGTAGGTAAAACAGAATTAGCCAGGGCATTAGCCAGGCACATGTTTGATAGCGAAGATGCATTGATCCGCATAGACATGACAGAGTATATGGAAAAATTCACTGTGTCGAGATTGATTGGTGCGCCTCCCGGATATGTTGGTTATGAAGAAGGAGGGCAGTTAACAGAAAAAGTGAGACGTAAGCCTTACAGTGTTATTCTTTTAGACGAAATTGAAAAAGCACACCCGGATATATACAATATATTATTGCAGGTGTTAGATGATGGTCAATTAACAGACGGTTTAGGCAGAAGGGTTGATTTTAAAAATTCGCTTATCATAATGACCTCAAATATTGGGGCAAGACAGTTGAAAGATTTTGGTGAGGGTGTTGGTTTTGCTACTGCTTCCCGTACAGAAAATGTTGATGAAAATAACAAAGCAGTAATAGAAAAAGCATTGAAACGCACTTTCTCTCCGGAATTTTTAAATAGGATTGACGATGTAGTTATCTTTAATTCATTAACGAAAGAGCACATCTTTGAGATCATTGATATTCTAATGAAAGGCGTTATGAAACGCCTGGTAACGCTTGGCTTCAGCCTTGAGTTAACAGCAGAAGCTAAAAGCTTTATCGCAGATAAGGGATACGATCACCAGTTTGGTGCACGTCCACTCCACCGGGCTATACAGAAATATTTGGAAGATCCGTTAGCAGAAGAAATTTTAAATATGAATGTGAAGGCAGGAGATATTTTGTTAGCAGACCTGGACAAAGAAAATGGTAAATTATTTTTTACTTTGAAAAACTCTGTAGAAGAAGAATCAAGAGCTTAATTTTTAAATAAATTTTTTAAGCCGGTAATAATTGCCGGCTTTTTTGTGCCGGAGAACCAGCTTATTTTTTTGTTTCAACCAAAGTTGGCATTTTTGCTTTGCGCAAAACAATGAAAAAAATAATAATAACAATTGATGGATGGTCTTCTTGTGGTAAAAGCACTTTGGCTAAGCAATTAGCAAAATCATTGGAGTATACCTACGTGGATAGTGGTGCAATGTATCGTGCTATAACGCTTTACTTTTTGAGGAACCATATAGATTGGACAAATAAAACTGAAGTGAAATCTGCTCTGAAAAATATTACCCTTGAATTTAATTATAACATCAAGAGCGAAAAATCTGAAATTTTTCTTAATGGTGAAAATGTTGAATACGTAATCAGGGATTTAGTTATAGCAGAGAAAGTGAGTGATGTAGCAGCGATTAAAGAAGTCAGAGAGTTAGCAGTTTTTCAACAGCAACAAATGGGAAAAGAAAAAGGTATTGTAATGGATGGGAGAGATATTGGAACAATTGTTTTTCCCAACGCAGAACTAAAAATATTTATGACGGCTGACAATGCGGTAAGAGTAGAACGAAGATTTAGAGAATTGTATGAACAAAATCCGAATGTTACATTGGATGAAATAAAATCGAACCTTGAAATGCGTGATTACATTGACTCTCATCGCGAAATAAGTCCATTACGCCAGGCCGGGGATGCCATCGTGTTAGATAACACAAATATGTCGGAAGAGGAGCAATTAAAAAAAGCAATCAAGTGGGTTAAAGAAAGTTATGCAGCACTTTCGACCAAATAATTTTTAGTCATAGGTTAGTAGCATACATTTTAATGTTATGTACATCATACAGTTCATTGATCAGTAATGGAAAATGAATTCAGATAAATAAATATTTATTTTTTAATTCAACGATTTAAAAAAATAATTGTAAATCCTTGCATATTAAAAATATTTTTTAGTTCTTTGTCTCGCCTCACACACACTCCCACATCCTCCTTAAAGCCGTACCCAAATTCAAATTGATAGTTAGATTGTTTCGTGTTGTAAAAAACCAACCGGAATTTTAATGCTTATGATGCACTAAGGCAGCTTTTGCCTATTCCTTTTCACCATCCTTTTAATCGCCACATTATCCCTCTCCTCGATCTACCTCAACACAGGATGTAATAACGCATCATAGCTCATATTGGGCAACTTAAATTATTTAACTAATTAAAACTATCATTTATGAAAAGGATTTTACTTTCATTTTTACTATTTCTTTCTTTTGGCAGTTTTGTAATTGCCCAGGAAATGCCTTGTCCGACTGTAACGGGCATTAGAGTTAATAACGCAGGAGATCCGGACAATAACGGAATATGCGATGCCACGGTTAGTTTTGAAGGTACCGGTGATGTGCAATCTCAAAAAGGTACGCAAGTAGAAGTTTTCTGTAATGGCATCTCAATCTTAAAACAGTGTTTTATGATACCTAAATCCGGCCCTACTACTACTTATACTACCGGGATTTTTTCATGTCCTTGTAGTGCGCCATTAACAATTGTAGTTACAAGATTCACTGCCAGCAACGGTGAGTGCCAGGGTGGTACCTGTAGCAATACAATTGAATTTTCTCCGAGTCCGCTCCCGGTTAAGTTTAAAACTTTAACTGCTTTCCGCAGCAAAGAAAAAGTAGCAGTTAAGTGGGAAACTGCTTCAGAAAGTAATAATAAAGGTTTCAATGTACAGCGCAAAACAAAAGCAGAATGGGAAAATATAGCATTCATATTTTCTGCGGCCCAGGATGGTAATTCAAATGCAGATCTTTCTTATTCATTCAGTGAAATAAATAATACAAACGGTTTATCCCAATACCGCATCCAACAAGTTGATATTGATAACAGAACCTCTTATAGTGATATTCGTGCTGTGAAAGGAGAAGGAGCACTAATTAAATTGTTAGTTTATCCAAACCCAAGTAATGATGGCAAGATCAATGTGGTGTTTGAAGATCAGTCAGCAAAGAACGTAGTGGTAAGAGATATGAGTGGGCGTATGATCAAGCAATTTAGAAATGTGGTTAATAACCTGCCAATAGAAAATTTGCAAAGTGGTATGTATAGTATCCAGGTTACTGATCTTTCTACTGCAGCAGTCTCTGTAGAAAAAGTGATAATAAAGAAGCGATAGTTTAAGGTAGGTTAGCTCCTGGGGATGGTCTTTTGTTAGGCCATCCCTTTTTTTGTTTCATATATTACTCAGTTTTAAAAAAATAATTGTAAATCCTTGCATATTAAAAATATTTTTTAGTTCTTTGTCTCGCCTCACACACACTCCCACATCCTCCTTAAAGCCGTACCCAAATTCAAATCGATAGTAAAGAATGTTTCGTGTTGTAAAAACCAACCGGAATTCCAATGCTTATGATGCACTAAGGCAGTTTATGCCAATCATTTTCCACACATCCACTCAATAACCGCACTATTCTTTTCCTTGATCTACCTCAAAGCAGGATGTAACGACCCATCATAGCCTCAAGGCATTTAAACAATTTTTACAACTTAAACTTAAACTATCGATCATGAAAAAAATTTAATTCTCATCTCTATTTTTACTCTCATTTGCTTATATAAGCAAAGTGTATGCGCAAAGTTGTGCTGTTCAAAACCCATTTTGAGCAACATTTCAACATCTACAGTTAATGGAAGCTGTACAATAACCTTTGATTTACAATTTAATGTGAAAGGAACTAATGGAAATAAATATTCCGCTGTATATATCTATTCAGGCGTGTTGCCAGGTAATTTTTATGGATCAAGTGGTAATGCTGTACCAACAACTGCACAAATAAATGCGCAAGCCAATATTTTAGCGACAATTCAATTTAATACTACTAATGCAACTGTAACTGCTGCAAATTATGTTACACAAGGCAGTACCGGGAACCCTTCATCCTTTTTGGCAAGCAAAAATTATACCAGGGTAGATTTAACAGGTGCTTTAGCCGGTTATTCACAAATTACTTTAACCGGAATCACTGTAATGGTCGCCAATTGCGGCACCCAAATTAATTTATGTGGTGATGTTGGATCTGCTAATAGTGCCAGCTTTAATTCTTTTGGTTGTATCAGCCAGATTTGCTTTACAGCAAATGATCCAATTGTTAGAGCTGCAAATAAAGGATGTGGCAGCACACGCCAGGTTACAGCCACTTTTATAACTACAGAAGCAAGAACTATCACTTTTAGTCTATACAGAGATGTTGCTCCATTTGGTACATTCACTGACAGCACTGAAAATGTTCCTGCCAATTCGGTTGGTGATCAACCTTCCTATAATATCACTACTACATTTAATGCAGCAACCAATGATTATAGATACGTCGCCGATTTTAATTATACTGTTCAAAACGGCGAAAAATTCAAAGTATGGGTAGTAGCTACAACTCCCGGAGTAACAAATTTAAGTACGGCATTAGCAGAAAATACTTGTGCTCCCCTTCCTGTATCCTTTAAATCATTTACTGCGGTAAGAAGCAAAAGCAATGTAGCAATAAAGTGGACAACTGCTACGGAGCAAAACAGTAAAGGCTTTTATGTTCAGCGTAATACAAGGGGCACTTGGGATAACATAGCTTTAATTTTTTCCGCAACACTTGACGGTAATTCTACATCAGATCTTTCTTATTCCTTTAATGATCTAAACAATGAAAAGGGTATATCTCAATACCGGATTCTGCAATTTGATTTTGATGGAAAAGCAAAAGCTAGTGATACCCGTTCGGTAAGAGGTGAAGCAATGGCTTCTAAATTATTGGTTTATCCTAACCCAAGCATGGACGGTAAAGTGAGTGTAGTATTTGAAGAAGGTGGTGCATTAAAAAACATAATAGTTAGCGATATGAGTGGACGCCTGGTTAAGCAATACAGGAACATTAGCACAAATAATCTTTCAATAGAAGGATTGGAAAATGGTGTCTACAGTATACAAGTTATTGACTTATCCTCAGCAGCAATGTCGGTTGAAAAGATAGTTATTAAGAAGCGATAGTTTAAGGTCGGTTAACTCAGGGGATGGTTCTTTCATTAGACCATCCCTTTTTTTTATATCGTTCAGGTAAATTAATTCACACTAATAGCAAAAACTATAATGCACAACGGTAAATTATAATAAAAGGATGACCAATGAAGATCATCCTTTTTTTTAATCTCTTATTTAATTCTTAAAACTGGTCTTAATTTATAGCCCTCTGCTTCTTGTTTTATAGAAAGTGCTGCATCAAAATCAATTAAAAGTGTTTCTAAATTTGCCTGCAATTTCTTACTAAGTTTTATTTTTAGTCCGGATTCTGCGCCACTTGGTATTGTCAAAGGATAGGTTTGTCCATTTGCTTTTATGGAATTACGATCGCCCAGTACAAGGCGTATCTCTTTAACAACATCTGATGGAAAGCTGCCTTGGGCAATCAAAGTATCAACTCCATTTTGCAAGCCTAATAAATTATAGATGCCTGGTGTGGTTTCCAATGCAACCCAGCCTGTTGTATCTTTTGCAAACTTCACATTTACCTGCACCAGGTCTATATTTACTTCTTCAAGTGCAACGGGTGCATCGGTCATTCTAATATGCAAGGTTGAATTAGCAGCATCTTTTTTACATGCAAAAAAGATTATACCTGTCGAGGCAATTAAAGCAAATGCAAGGTGTTTAATTTTCATAGTTACGGTTTTGTATTATTAAAAGGGTGAATACAAAAGACGTAATCATTAAGCAAAGGTTTAAGACTAAATCGTCTATTTATTGAGACTTGGTATTTTTTCCTATAACCTTAAGTAATTCTACTTCGAATATAAGCATGGAACCTGCAGGGATGTTACCATTATCATTTGTGCCATACGCAAGTTCATGTGGAATATATAATTTATACTTAGAGCCTTCGGGCATCAATTGCAAGGCTTCGGTCCATCCCCTAATTACGCCTGTTACTGAAAAAGTAATAGGTGCACCGCGTTTAAAAGAGTTATCAAACTCGGTACCATTTAAAAGCGTGCCAGCGTAATGACAGGTTACGCTATCAGCAGCAGCAGGTTTGGGGCCGGTGCCTTCAACTATTACCTCATACTGCAGGCCCGAAGAAGTTGTTTTTACACCGGCCTTTGTTTTATTGGCAACCAAAAATTTTTGCCCCGCTGCAATGGTCGGTTTTGCTTTAGCTTCAGATGCCTGGTTAATGAATTTCATTACTACTGTATTACACTCGTTATCATTCAACAACATTTTTTTGCCGGACGTGGCATCTGTAATTGCCTTTGAAATCATTGTTGCATTTAGTTTTTTCATTCCTTGCTGAGCATAAAAATTAGCTACGCTTACGCCGATGGCATAGCTGGCAGAGTCGGTTAGATTTTTAAGAACATTGGAAGAAACGATAACCGGCTTTTTCACAGGCGCCGGTTTTTTTTGTGCAATGGCATTTAAAGAAATAAAAACTGTTGCAGCCATTAATATTTTTTTCATGTATTGTTTTTTGTGCAGCAAAAATAAAGGATACAATCAAGGCAGGATGTCAATGATAATTTAATTTAGCCCATGCTTCAGGCTTCCATTCAATTATATCGCAATGCATATAGTGGCATTTCAAAACCTGTGTGGTGGCTTTCTTTTGTGATGCTGGTTAACCGTAGTGGTACAATGGTCATTCCTTTTTTAACAGTTTACCTTACCCAAAAAGGTTATACGCTTACAGAAGCAGGTATTGTAATGGCTTGTTTTGGTGTGGGGGCCATTGCCGGTGGTTATTTAGGTGGGAGATTAACTGACAGCTTTGGTTTTTACCATGTGCAGGTTTTTAGTCTGTTGTTTAATGGGATATTGTTCATTGTACTTAGCTATATGCAAGGTTTATGGCAAATTGGAAGTTGTATCTTTTTCCTGGCAAGTCTTGGTGAAGCATTTAGACCGGCAAATGCAGCAGCCATTGCTTTTTATAGCAATGATAGTAACCGCACCAGGTGCTATTCTTTAAATCGACTTGCTATCAATCTTGGTTGGGCTATTGGCCCCGCTGTAGGTGGCCTTCTGGCAAGTATTAATTACAGCTTGCTTTTTTGGGCAGATGGTTTAACATGCATTACTGCCTCCATGCTTTTGTATTTTTTCCTGTTCGGACAAGCAAAATCTTCTCATAAGCAAAAGCAATCTGAAGAAAGAAAAATTATTTTATCTGCTTACAAAGACAAAATATTTCTACAAGTAATGTTTTTTTTGTCACTGATTGGCATCTGCTTTTTTCAGTTATTTAGCATGATACCAGTATTTTATAGAGATGAAGTTCACTTATCAGAAATAACAATAGGCTGGGTACTGGCTTCGAATGGTTTGGTGATTGCTTTAATGGAAATGGTATTGGTGTATAAACTAGAAAATAAACGAAGTGATGTAGTGTACATGATAAACGGTACATTATTGATCAGTATTTCTTTTTTGCTATTAGCCATAGCCCCGGTATTGGCACTTATATTATTAAGTATGTTGGTCGTGACTTTTGGTGAGATGTTATTATTTCCATTCACAAATAGTTTTTGGGTTTCACGTAGCAGCATTTCAAACCGTGGTCAGTATGCAGCGCTTTATACAATGGTATTTGCTTTAGCACAGGTTGTATCGCCATTGTTATCATCAGGCATTGCATTAAATTTTGGTTTCCCTGTTTTATTTTTATTTGATTTTATCCTTTGCACACTTGCTGCTTTTGGTTTTATTTGGTTAAGTAAAAAAATTGATTGATATGGAAAATTTTAAATTGCAAGTACAGGTAAGATGATCAGACTTAGATCCTAATTTTCATTTACGTCATTAAGACTGCGGTTTATTTTAAAAATTTTATTTATTTGATGTAAAAGCTTCGTAAATTTCATTAGCTATTAAAAAACCAAAACTACCATTTTTATGAAAAAAATCTATTTATTCATAAGTGCATACTTTTTTGCATTACTAACAGGTTGCGTAAAAGAAACCAGAAACTCCAGTGAATCAAATCAGCCTTTTCAAACCGCGTCCAACGAAGAAACTATTGGTGCTACCAATGAAAATGCCAGCACTTCCGCTGGTAAATATGTCCCTAACGAGATTTTAATAAAATTTAAAGAGGGCACAAGTGAAGAAGCAAAAAGACAGGCTTTCGGAAGAATTACTGCAAGTGTAGTTAAATTTATTCATACTAATGCAATGAAACGTTTCGGAGTTAATGAAGGCATATATTTATTACGTACGCCTTTGATAGCTTTGGAAGCAGTAAGCAGAATCAGTGGAGTAGAAATTGAATACGCTGAACCAAATTATATTTATTTGAATTGTGCTACCTCTACTGATACTTATTTTTCTAATGGATCTATGTGGGGAATGTATGGGCCCGGTACAAAACCAGCTAATAAATTTGGAAGCAATGCGGCCTCAGCATGGAATGCCGGTAAAACCGGATCGTCAGATGTATACATTGGTGTTATTGATCAGGGTATTCAATTTGATCATCCGGATTTAGCCGGACAAGTTTGGACTAATCCTTTTGATCCGCCAGATGGTTTAGATAATGATGGCAATGGGTATATTGATGATGTAAAAGGATGGGATTTTGCTAATGGTGATAACAGCATTTATGATGGCGGTCCGGGAAGTACTGTAGATTATCATGGTACCCACGTAACGGGAATAATTGGAGCAAAAGCTGATGCAAATGGTGTCGTGGGTGTAAACTGGAAAGTAACCATAATACCAGTAAAATTTTTAGGGGAAGCGGGTGGTACTACGGCTACTGCTATCCAATCTGTAGATTACATTACTGATTTAAAGATCAGGCATAATTTAAAGTTAGTCGCCACCAATAATTCCTGGGGCGGAGCTCCTTTTTCCCAGGCACTTTTGGATGCGATAACAAGAGGCGCAAAAGCAAATATTTTGTTTGTCGCCGCCGCTGGAAATGGTGGCAGTGATCTTATAGGTGATAACAATGATATTGTAGGTACTGAATTTTACCCTGCCACTTATAATACTAATGGCCACACAGGAGGTACAAGCCCATTAAACCCTAACACTAATGTTTGTGAATACGATGCAGTAATTTCTGTTGCTGCAATAAAATCTGATGGGAAATTAGCAGATTTTTCTAATTATGGTAAAACTACAATTGATATTGGAGCACCGGGTGTAGATATTTGGTCAACTATGGTTTATAATCAATACCAGTCTAAATATGGAACTTCAATGGCTACACCGTATGTAAGCGGCGCAGCAGCTTTATATGCATCTGTAAAACCAGGTTCAAGTGCAGCCACTATAAAAAATGCTATTTTAAATAGTGCTGGTGCAACTCCATCTTTAAGGGGAAAATGTGTGACCAATGGAAGATTGGATGTCAACGCCGCTCTTTCGAAATAAAAATAACTTATCAAAATGTTTTAAGACGATATTAATTTTATTATACCACTTGTTTTTATTTTCACTTGTGCTAAAGCACAAGTAACGGACCCTTTATTTTCATCAACCAATTGCATTAAATTTTGGTTTTACTATTTTTTATTTTCATTTGATTTTATATTTTGCACAATGGCTAGTGTCGGTTTTATTGCCTAAAAAAATAGTATGTTATGCAGAATTTTAAGCTACAGGTCCAGGTGAGATGGTCAGACTTAGATCCAAATTTTCATTTACGCCATTCAGTTTATTATGATTGGGGTGCATTCTCTCGTGTAAATTTTTTTGCAACTTTCTACCAGCCATAAAAACTCATTTACAAAAGTATCAATGCTTTTTTTGAAAGCTTGATCAATCAAATTTCCTGAAGTATCAAATTTTTTATCTACTTGCGGCGTAATTAACATGTAAGGAGAACCAATGCCAAACAAAGCAAAAACAAATTGCTGTAAATGCATAGCAGCCCTTATGCCACCCATAGCACCCGGCGAGGCCGTAACTAAACCAAATACTTTATGATGCTGTTTTGGAAAATGATCAAACAGGTTTTGCATGGCAGGAGAATAGCTGCCATTATATTCCGGTGTAACAATTATATAGGCATCCGCGGCAAACATACGTTCCGCTAATTCTTTATGTTGCCTTGGTGCAGTTTCCGGCGAACTGATAACTGTTTGAATATGGGGCAGTACATAGGTACGCAGATCAATTATTCCTACTTCATGTTCTGTTTTATCTTTCAAAACTTTTTCCAAATGCAATGCTACACGAGTGGTGATGCTATTTTGCCTGCGGCTTCCGGATATTATTTCTATTCTCATATATATTATGGTGAGTGTAAAATATAATTCAATGTTTAAACATCAAACTTTAAGCCATAATTCTGTAACTGCCAGTTTGCCATTGGTTCAGAGAATAAATCGTTGGCGAAAGCTAAATGCAACTCACAATTAGGAAATATAAATTGAAGGGTTTGCGGGAATCTAAAAATGTTTTATTTAGCGATATCAAAATTTTATAGTTTCATACCCTTCTACCGTTATAACATTTAAACTATAATTATGGTTAATCGTCGTTGTTTTTTACAAGCTTCAGCCCTCACATCTTTGGGACTGCTTTTTAAAAAAGCTTCCGCGCTGTCATATGAAACACCTTTTACAAGAAATAATCCTATAGTCATCTCTACCTGGGCGCCTAATGTCAAAGCAAATGCAGAAGCATGGAAAATTCTAGGTTTTTCCGGCAGGGCTGTTGATGCTGTAGAAGTGGGGGTACAAATACCCGAAGCAGATCCAACTGATCAAAGTGTTGGCTTTGGTGGTTTGCCCGACCGTGACGGAAAAGTTACATTAGATGCCTGCATTATGGACGAATTTGGAAATTGTGGAGCGGTAATGTTCCTGGAAGGAATTGTGCATCCTATACGAGTAGCAAGGTTAGTGATGGAAAAAACACCTCATGTGCAATTGGTGGGAGAAGGTGCGCAACAGTTTGCTTTGGCAAATGGTTTTAAAATAGAAAATTTACTGACACCAGAAAGCGAGAAAGCCTGGAAGTCGTGGTTGAAAAATGCAAATTATGACCCCATGACGATTCCAAAATTATTGGAGCAAAAAAATAGTAAAGACAATCCTGGTCAGCAAAATAATCATGATACTATTGGAATGCTTGCAATGGATGCTGCAGGAAATTTGAGTGGCGCCTGCACTACCAGTGGTATGGCATTTAAAATGCGTGGGCGTGTGGGTGATAGTCCTATTATCGGTGCCGGTTTATTTGTAGATAATGAAGTTGGCGCTGCAACGGCTACCGGCGTTGGGGAAGAAGTAGTTCGCACATGCGGCTCACATACTGTAGTAGAGTTAATGCGTCAAAATTTAAAACCGGAAGATGCATGTAGGAAAACGGTAGAGCGTATAATAAAAAAACGTGGTGTGAAGGCTAAGGAATTACAGGTAGGGTATATAGCTGTAAATACAAAAGGTGAGTTTGGCGCTTATGCTTTGCAAAAAGGATTTACTTATGCGGTTCAGAATAAGACTGGTAGCAAGGTTTTTAATGCTAAGAGTTTTTATTAATATCGTGCGTGGTGAATGGTGAATAGTCAAGTGAATGGTGAATAGCGGATGGTGGAGTCATCAGCACCTCGGGACGTCTCGAACTTTCAAACAAAACTCGTGAACTTGGGAACTCTAAATCGTAAACTCAAAACTCAACTTTGAACTATATTATCGAAATTGCGACGACCGATTTTACCACCACACAATCGGCAGTGGAAGGAGGCGCTGACCGTATTGAGTTATGTGCTGCACTTGGCGATGGCGGTACTACACCCTCATATGGAACAATAAAAAAATGCAGAGAAAATTTTGATGTGCAATTGTTTCCCATCATCCGCCCCAGAAGTGGCGATTTTTTTTACCATGATAAAGAGTTTGATGTGATGATGAATGATGTAAAACTATGCAAGGATATAGGGTGCGATGGGGTAGTTGTAGGTCTCTTGACAAAAGATGGAAAGATTGACATTAAGCGAACGGCAAAATTGATTGAAACTGCTTACCCCCTGGAAGTAACTTTTCACCGTGCTTTTGACCGGTGTAATGATCCATTTGAAGCGTTGGAGCAATTGATTGAAATGCGTTGCCAGCGAATCTTAACATCAGGTCAACGCCAGGTTGCCATTGATGGTGTGGAATTGATATCTAAATTGGTGACAGCTGCGGGCGAACGCATCATTATCATGCCGGGTAGTGGTGTCAGAAAAAAAAATATTAAAGAACTGGCAGAAAAATCAGGAGCTGTGGAATTTCATTCTTCTTTGCGCAGTCAACAAAAAACAAAGATGAATTTCATTCATCCTGCATTTGCCGGCAGTAATGAAAGTTATTTAAACCCATATATTGATGTGGAAGATGTAAAAGCACTTCGTTATGCTTTAGATCTTAATGAGAAATAAGAATGAGAATCCGGAATAAAAAATCTTAAATTCTAAATCTCTACTGTTATGCAATAATTTTACTTAACTTCTTATTACAAACCAAAACCAACTATCATGGACACAACATTTCTTTCAAACATTAACTGGCTTGCTGTAATAGTCGCAGCCATTGCTTATTTTGCATTAGGCGCTCTTTGGTATTCCCCGTTATTTGGTAAAAAATGGGTTCAATATCAAAACATAGACCTAAACCATCCCGACGCAAAAAAAGGTGTCGGCGGTATTATGTTCGGTTCTTTTATTCTTATGTTAATAGCCACTATCGGTCTGGCCATTCTCGTTGCACGTATACCACTTATTGGCGGAGTAATGTCAGGATTAAAATTAGGATTATTCACAGGGCTATTATTTTCCGCAACAGCCATCAGCATCACTTATCTGTACATCAAAAAACCAATTGGACTTCATTTTATTGATGGTTTGTATCATGTAGCAGGTCAAATCATTGCAGCTATTATTTTATGCATTTGGAAATAGATGCGGAATGATTTGTAATTTCTGATTACTAATTACTGATTATTAATTACAGATTACTGTCCATCTGTCAACCGTCATCTGTCAACTAAGAATGTTATTCAATTTTTGTAATCTTTACTACATTGGTTGGTAAATGCAAATGTACCGGCGTACTGCCTGTACTTACCACTACGTCGCTAGTTTTTAAGAAGCCGCGTTCTTTCAAAATATCTATCTGATCATGGATGATCTCATCGAGACTGTTTTCTTCATCGTAATGAAAGGCCCGAACGCCCCAGCTTAAACTAAGTTGATTTACCAATGATCGTTCTTTAGTAAAAATGTATAATGGCGCTTTTGGGCGGTAACTGCTTAGCGTAAATCCTGTGTAACCACTTTGGGTCATGCCAATGAGAGCATCTGCAATTACATCCTTGGCAAGGCTGCAGGCATTATAGCAAATAGCATCACTATGAAAGGACGGCGAATGCGCTTGTGGTTGTAAAACTTCTTCAAGATTGTAGTGGTAATCAGTTCGCTCTACTTCCATTATAATTTTTCGCATTGTCTCTACCACTAAATGCGGATGTTTCCCGGTTGCCGTTTCACCACTTAGCATTACAGCATCGGCACCTTCTAATACCGCATTAGCTACATCAGAAATCTCGCTTCTGTTTGGTTTAATGCGGTCAATCATACTCTCCATCATTTGTGTAGCCACAATTACAGGCTTCGCCCGGTGAAGACATTTTCGAATAATCTGTCTTTGTATTAAAGGAATTTGTTCAACCGGCAATTCAACACCTAAATCCCCTCTTGCGATCATAATAGCGTCTGATTCAACAATAATGTCACGAATATTATTAAGCGCTTCAGGTTTTTCTATTTTAGCAATAATCTTTGTTTTACTTTTTCTTTCCTGGAGTTTGTTACGCAGAATAATAATATCCTTTACACTGCGAACAAAGGAAAGCGCCACCCAGTCAAGTTCGTGATCGATAATAAATTTAAGGTCGACCAGATCTTTGTCGGTAATAGCCGGTAGTGAAATTTTTGTATCAGGAAGATTGATGCCTTTTTTTGACGAAATAATTCCGCCCATAAGTACTTCTGCCTGCACATCATTATTTTTTAGAATGTTTTTTACCTGCACCTCCAATTTGCCATCATCAATCATGATCTTATTACCAATTTTTACATCGGCATGTAATTTTGGGTAAGAAACATAAATCCGTTCTTTATTGCCTATTACTTTTTCATTCGTAAAGGTTAAAATTTCGCCGGGCTTCACATCTATTCCATTGTTTTCTATTTCTCCAACACGAAGCTTAGGACCTTGCAAATCTCCTAATATGGCGATGTTATAGGGTTCAGTTTTATTTATCTGCCTGATAATGTCAATGATCTTTGCCTTGTCTTCATGCGTGCCGTGTGAAAAATTTAATCGAAAAACGTTAACGCCACATTTTATCAGTTCCAATAATTTTTCATGTGTATCACACGCCGGACCCACAGTAGCTACAATTTTTGTGCGGTGGTAAGTATGTTCAATACCAGCCGTTTTATCCATTTGTTTATGAAAATATTTTACAACGTTCTTGCTCATAAAAAGATTTCTAATTTTTTATTTCCGATTTCCAAAGTCTCCCACTACATTTCTGCCTTTTAATTGTAGACTGGTTTAGATAGCGAATGAAATTGGCAATATCTGTACCCAATATTTTACAATCGTTCGTTAATTCTAACTGTTCTTCAAGAGAAATGTATCCTTCATCTAACGCTCTATATGACTGCGATCTCACTTCACCGCATGAGCCTTTTGCTATACTCAGGAAGTTTATAAATTCAAGCCTGCTGTCGCTCAAACCCCTCCGCAATATTATCCATTACTGACCCTGCTGCTGCTTTGATTTGGCTACGGAAACGAAAGTCTTTTTCAAATAACCTTCTTTTGGTAACCGCGACTACTTTTTGATAAAGCTTTCTCGCCTTTGCCAGATTTCTAGATCTTCAAATTGTTTGATTGTTGCCATGATTAGAATTTAGAAATAAGCAATTTAACTCGCCAAAATCTTTACAATCTTCATCCATTCTTCCCCAATGTTATTTTTCTTTTTTCCTACTTTTTCCAAAGGCACATAATTCATTTTATTATTTAATATGCCAACAAACACGTTATACCTGCCTTCTAGTAAACATTCAACTGCATGATAACCCATGCGGCTTGCAATTAACCGGTCAAGACAAGAGGGTGCACCACCCCGTTGGATATGGCCAAGAATGCACACACGTGTTTCAGTTTGCGGCAAACGGTCTTTTATTATTTTAGCAACATTGGTGGCTCCTCCGTATTCATCTCCCTCTGCTACAACAATAATATTTACCAGTTTCCTTCTCCTTTCTTTTTCCTGCAGTGATTTGATAATATCCTCTATGTCCGTTTTTAATTCTGGTATCAAAATGTTTTCGGCACCGGTTGCTATACCACTGTGCAATGCTATATATCCGGAATCCCTTCCCATAACTTCAATAATAAACAGGCGGTCATGTGCATCGGCAGTGTCGCGTATTTTGTCAATGGCTTCTATTGCCGTATTTACTGCTGTATCGAAACCAATAGTAAAATCGGTACCAAAAATGTCTTTATCGATAGTACCAGCAATACCTATGCAGGCTATATCAAACTCATTACTGAATTCAACTGCTCCACGAAAAGACCCGTCACCCCCAATAATAATAAGACCCTCTATGCCATGTTTTTTTAGAATATCATAGGCTTTTTTTCTTCCTTCCGCTTCATGAAATATCTTACACCTCGCTGTTTTTAAAATAGTTCCGCCGCGCTGGATAATGTTGGCTACAGACCTGCTTTCCATTTTTACTATATCATCCTCAATCAGTCCCTGGAAGCCACGCATAATTCCAAATACTTCTAATCCATTACATATTCCAGTACGCACAACAGCACGTTTACCAGCATTCAT
>MWVX01000064.1_pt1 | contig 29952 bp, 20 predicted proteins | sample 1047311 | NCBI WGS metagenome assembly MWVX01 (sample SAMN06349984, study PRJNA376086) | soil metagenome | isolation source: MtG-4 sample Antarctic (ecotone) soil | place: Antarctica | collected 2015-01-13 | reverse complement strand
CGTCATTATGGGACGACTGATTCCGGCTGGAACCGGTATGAAGTCTTACCGCAACGTCAAGGTTGATTACGACCCGACCGTCAATCAAAAGGAAGAAGAAGACGACGAATTTCCATTGACGACCGGCGGTTTGGATTTTCCCGTCCCAATGGACGTTCCGGGCATTGACACGGGCGACACGGACGAAGGCTACGACGAAGCCGAAGAAACGCTCGACGAATTCAGTCTGGAACCCGAAGAAGTCTTTGACGATGCCGCGATTGATTTAACCATCGAAGATGACGAAGACTTATAGAAACAAAAGTAAACAATAAAGAAAAGGCTGCGAGTTTGATAAACTTTCAGCCTTTTCTTTTTGAAGTTTTCTTCGAGAATATGGAAAGATGCTCCTCGAAAAATTATCTTATCGGTGATGAAGACTGCACGGTGATTGACGAACCGGATTTTAGTTCGAGGTCGTCTTTGCCTTGCAGAACAACCGAGCCTGCGCCTGCGCCGCCGCCTATGACCGCGCCGATTGCCGCGCCGGGTGCGCCGCCGGCGATTGCGCCGATGATTGCGCCGATTCCTGCACCGATTCCGCCGCGTTTGACGGTTTCTTTGGTTTGGTTGCTGCCTTTTGCAGTGCCTTCGGTGTCAACTCTGACGGTGTTGCCGCGCACGTCCGTTACGTTTTGCAAAAAACCGGCAAAGTCATATGTTTGACCGTTCGACAGGCGAATCGTTTCAAAATTGAACGCGATTTGCGAGCGACCGGAAACTTTGCCCGAACGGTTTAAGCTGGAAATGTGTCCTTCGACGACCGCGCCGCGAAATTCATTCGGAGCGGTAACGGTCATACGGAAACGGTCGTTGTTTTGCGAGTGTTTGGTTGAAATGTCGTTTTGCAAAGTTCCGGTCAAAATCGTTTCGTTCGGCACGATGAAATTGCCGGTTCGTCCGTTTCTCGTCGTCGGATAATTGTTTGAATCGTTCGGGTAATTGTCGCTCGAATTGTTCGGATAACTACTGCTGCTGTCGCTTGAATCGCTGCTCGAATATGAATTGTTTGCGTCGTTTGAATTATTGTTTATTCCGAGCCGCGCAACCGAATCTGTTTTTGTATAGATGCTTTCGGCAAAAACCGTCTGATTCAGATAATCAGTCGTGATGCGGCGCGTAATACGCATTGATTTGCCGTTGTCAATCAAAGCGAAGACAACCGTGTAATCGGTGTCGCCGCCGAGACTCGAAACGGTCAATTCCTGTCCGCGCAGCGTCGAGCGCACGCGCAATGTTCTGCCGTCGGCATTTTGTTCGATGCGGTCGCGCCCGTCAGCGGTAAAGGTAATCGGCTGCGGCGCGCGGCTCGAAGCAAGTGATACTTGATTGCCGCGCACGTCAACGGTGATTTGTTCCGGCGCTTCGAGTTTGTTTTGCAAATCCGTCTGCGCGCTCGGGTTATTTCGCACGTTTCCGTTTCTGATGGCGCGGGCGGCAATATCGTTTGTGTTTTCGCTTCTCGAAGCGTCGAGCCGGTACATTCCCGTCAAAGTAGAATTGTAAGAATTCGTTTGCGCGATGGGCGGATAATTGTTCGGGTAGCGATTATTTGTCGGACGGCGATTATCGCCGTTTGTATTTGGATAAGGATTATATGAATCGTCCGAATAGTCGGAGTTGTCGCTGCTATCATCCAGGCGCGAAGCGACGTTATAATTCGAGGCAAGTTGTTCTAGCAGTGTGCGTACGGTTGCCCAATCGTCCTGCGTTTTACTGCTCAAGCGATTGGAACCGACAAATTCGTTGACGTTTTTTGCCGCGTCTAAAATTTGCGAAACATCGGCGGCATTTTCACGGCGGCTGTCGAATTTAGTTTCAAAATCGTGGATTCTCTCAGTGAGCGCCCGCAGATTAGTCGATAAATCTCTGCTGCTTTGACTGTTTACCGAATTGTCGTTCGCTTCATAAGATAATTTGTAGCGAAAATCGTCAACTTCTGCATTCAAACCTCTTACAATGCGCCGCACTTCCCGCTCGCTGCGGCGTGCATCCTGCGCATCTACCGATTGCGCGACAAAACCGAAAAACGCCAAACCAAAAAACAAATACGCTGAAAAAACTATGCGAATTCTGTTCATATCAAATCTCCTTTTATCTCGAAAGCCACTACGAAAAATTCTAAAGCGGATTAACCGAAAAGTTGGAAGCATTTTCGATGCCAAAAGGTTGTTCGATTATAAATTTATACACTTGTTTGAAAAATTTGTGCTAAACTTCCCGGAAATATTTTGATTTTTCGTTCGACGGCAAGAAAAATTTCCAGTGGCAGAAAATAGTTACAAAGCAACGATACAATACGCGGGCGACGAATTTTTTATCGGCACGACGCCGAGCGGACACGCGCAGGCGATTGATACAAACGGAGAAAGAAAATTCGCGCCGACGCCGATGGAAATGCTGCTCGTCTCGGTTGCCGCTTGCACGGCGGCTGACATTGTTTCGATTTTGGAAAAGAAACGTCAAAAAGTCAGCGCGTATAAAGTCGAGATAACGGGCGAGCGGCGCGAAGAACACCCGCGAGCGTTCACGAAATTCCGCATCCACCATATCGTCTGCGGGCGCGACGTTTCCGAGCAAGCGTTGGCGCAGGCGATAAAACTTTCGGATGAAAAATACTGCTCGGTTGCCGCCACTGTTCGCCCGACGGCAACGATTGAAACGAGTTTTGAAATCGTCGAAGACAAAACTTCGTCAAAGTTTCAAAGTGAGGAAAGAAAATGAAAAGAAACATTTTAGCTTCCGTAATTTTATTACTGATGATTTGCGCTAATGTTTTCGCGCAGGACAAGCTGAAAACTTACCAGAAAATTGATTTTACAAAAACGCTGGTAAAAAAAGCCGACTTGAATAAATTGGAACTCGAAGATTTGTCGCTGCTGCGCGGAATAGTTTTCGGCAAGCGCGGGCGAATTTTCAAAGAACAGCTGATTCAGAGTTACTTGCAAAAACAGTCGTGGTATAAGCCGAACGAAAAATTCAGCAATAAAATTTTATCCGTTAACGAGCGCAGAAATATAGATTTAATCCGCCAAATCGAAGCCGCTAAACACGATTCGATTCAGCCCGGCGATTTGCGTTTCTGGCAGACAAAGGAATTTACGACCGAACAGGTTTATGCAAACACGGCGGCGGAATGGCGCGTGATGATTGCCGAAGTCGAAGCAATTCACGGCAAAAGTTTCGCCGATGAACCGTGGCTGCAAAAATATTTTGAAGAAAGATACTGGTATAAAGCAAAGCCGGATTACAACCCAAAAGTTTTATCTGCGATTGAGCGGAAAAATATCGCAACTCTGGCGGAAGCGCGCGACAAAGACCGCAAAGTAGCCGTCTCGCCGGGCGATATGGACAAATTTCAAAACGCTTTACTGACTGAAGCGTTGCTCAAAGGCGCAACTTTGAACGATTTGCGAGTTATGCGAAACGAATTTTGGGCGCGGCGCGGCAAAAAATTCCTAACGCCCGGTTTTCAATCGTTCTACGAATTTCAAGATTGGTACAAACCTTTGAAAGACCAATCGAAAGTCAAATTAAACGCAACCGAAACGGCAAACGTCGCGCTGATTCAAAACTACGAAAACAAAATTCGTGAGCGTATAACCGGTGAGATTTTAGAGCCGGAAACGTTTCAAGGTCTTTTCGTTGAAGATCTTCGCGTGTTGCGAAACGAAATCTACGCACGCCACAGGCGCATTTTCAAAAACACCGAACTGCAAAAAATGTTTGAGACGATGAGTTGGTATCGACCAAACCCGGATTTCAAAGACGAAATGCTCAGCCAAATCGAAGCGAAAAATCTCGTTTCAATCAAAGAAGCGGAAAACGAAGCGGTCAGTAAATTCGAGCTGGTCGAAGGCTGATAAAGCTAAAATTTAAGTTCCGCGTGCCGGGACAGAAAAAAGATAAAAGCGGACGGATGAAGAAGTATAACTTTGTTCATCCGTTTTTTATTTTCGTATTTTTATCGTGCCGATTTGGAGAAATTTTTCCAATTCAATTTTGATGTTTGCGGTAAGTTCGCGCAAAATTTGGTAAGTGTTATTCTCGGCAATCAAAACGAAAACAACAATCGGATATTTTTCAAAATTTTGCTGGTGTTCGAGATTTTCGTTAAACGTAATCAACACATTAAAATTTCCGCCGCCATCAAAGCGAGCAGTTCGCCATTCTTTTTGCTGTTCCAGCCTTTATCTCCGACCGTGAAAATTTCGTGTTCGGAAAAATCTTTTTTGAGTCTTTTCGGCAGATTCTCGTCAAGCAACAGTTTCATATAGCCGAATTACTTGAGGTGTATTTATTATTTTGTTTGACAACTCCAGGAGTTGAATAACTTGTTTTTTTGACACAGACGGAAAATCTTCCAGAAATTCGTCAATCGTAACGCCGCTTTCCAAATGCCAGAAAAGCGATTGAACCGGAACGCGCGTGTTTTTAAAGACGGGCGAACCGCTTTGAATTTCTTTGTCAACAGTGATGATGTCGCTGATTTTCATAGCATTTTTACTATACTAAATTGCCGGAGTTTTTCAATGAATAGTTTTGCTAGTTTGCTGTTTGACGGTTAAAATCTCAATATGAATATCACCGTGCCGGAAGAAATTGAACTCGGTAAAAAACATCGCGCGCTCGAACGCTTGAAAGAGACTCTTGCGACGCGCGAAGAAGCTATGACGGAACTGCGCGCCGAACTCGAACAATTTGAAGCTCAATATACGATGGAAGTCGGCAGACTTTACGCCGACCTCGACGAAATCGAAGCGCAAATTGCCGAAGAAGAAGTCAAACTCGTGCCGGATGACGAAGAAATAAAAAAGCGCGCCGAAGAATTACGCCGCCGCGCCGAAGAATCCGCTGCTAATGCGGAAGCTGCCGAAAATTGTTCGTTCAAATGGCAGCCGACAAGCGAGGCGAAAAAGGCATATCACAATTTGGCGAAAATCATTCATCCCGACTTGGCATTGGACGCGCGAGAAAAAGAAAAACGTCACGAATTGATGGCGAAATTAAATGATGCATATTCGGCGGGAGACCAAAACCGCCTTAATAAATTAGTCGAAGATTTCCGCGACTCGCCCGATTTGATAATGGGCGATGCAATCGGCGACCAATTCGTCCGCGCCATCCGACAAATCTATCAGGTTAAAAATCGTCTGAAAGAATTGCGCGAAGAACGTCTCAAAGCCGAACTTTCGGAGCTTTACGTGCTGCGCGAAAAATACCAGGCGGAAATGCTCGAAGGCAGAAATATGATCAGGCAGATGTCGGAGCGAACCAAAACGCTTATAAAAAAAGCAGAACGCCGCTTAGAGAATCTGCGAAACGTAAATCTGGCTCAGGAAGAATACGTCAAAGAACGCTTCGGAATGGATATTTCGGCTTTTCGGTAAAAGTGAGTAAGGCAGAATATTATCGTGTTTTAAGTTTTGCTAATCTTTCCGCTGCCGCGTCTAACGTTTCATCTTTTTTGCAGAAACAAAAGCGAACCTGCTGCGCGCCCAAACTCGCGTCGTAATAAAACGACGAACCGGGAACGACGGCGACGCCGATTTCTCGAATCAGATATTTTGTAAATTCCACATCGTCATCAAAACCGAAATTTGAAATATCGCACATCACGTAATACGCGCCGTTTGGAAAGTCGCATTTGAAACCGGCGTTTTGCAAAATCGGCACGATAAAATCTCGCTTTCGCTGGTATTCTTTTTGCAGTTCGACGTAATAGCTTTCTGGCAACGAAAGCGCATACGCACCCGCCGCTTGCAGCGGATGTGCCGCGCCGACGGTTAAAAAATCGTGAACTTTGCGAATCGCGTTTGTAATATCCGGCGGTGCGATGCAGTAACCGACACGCCAGCCCGTAACCGAATAAGTTTTCGACAAGGAATTGACAATAACCGTGCGTTCGCGCATTCCGTCAATCTGCGCCATCGAAATGTGTTCAATCAATTTTGGATTTTGGATTTTGGATTTTGGATTTTCGCCGTCTTGTAATTCGTCTTTATAAATTATGTGTTCGTAGATTTCGTCAGTAAAACAAAGCGCGTCGAATTCTTTACACAAATCGGCGATAAATTCCATTTCCACGCGCGTGAAAACTTTGCCCGTCGGATTGTTCGGATTGCAGATGATAATCGCTTTTGTTCGTTCGTTAAAAGCGGCGCGCAGTTCGTCCGGTTCAAAATTCCAGCCGTCCGAGGTTTGACGAAGCAGAACGTGGCGCGGCACAGCATCTGACAAAATTGCGTCCGGCGCGTAATTTTCGTAAAACGGCTCAAAGACGACGACCTCTTCGCCCGCGTCAACCGTCGCCAACATTCCCGCAATCATTCCTTCGGTTGAGCCGCACGTAACCGTGATTTCAGTTTCGGCGTCCACGTCCAAATCTAAAAACCACTTTGTTTTTTTGACAATCGCATCGCGGAAATCCTTCGTTCCCCAGGTTATTGCGTATTGATTTCTGTCGGCGGCAATCGCTTCTGTCGCCGCCTGTTTGATGTCTTCGGGCGCGGCGAAATCGGGAAAGCCCTGCCCGAGATTGACAGCGCCATATTTCATCGCCTCACGCGTCATCTCGCGGATTACAGATTCGGTAAAGCTCGCGGCTTTTTTGGAGATTCGATTTTTCGTTGGTTTCGGTTGCGTCATAAGTTTATGCTGATAAAAACGGTTTTTCAAAGAAGTATTACTTCCGGCGCAGTTTTTCAGCCAAATGGAAAATCAGAGCTTAGATTACGAAGCAACAGATTATTTTTTTGCTTTGAAACCTTCGGCATCCAGCACTTCTCTGACCTTATGGGCTAAGGCGTCCAAAGTGAACGGCTTTTGGATAAAGTGGGTGCTGGTTTCGATAATACCGCGGCGCACCATTTCATTATCGGTATAGCCGGAAGTGAAAAGAATTTTTAAGTTAGGCAGCTTTTCGGTTAATTTCTCAACTAACTCGCGACCCCCCATCCGCGGCATTACGATATCGGTCATCAGCAAATCAATTTTACAATCTCCCTTATCACAACATTCCAACGCTTCTAACCCGTCCCGTGCTTTGATTACAGTGTAGCCGCAAGTTTCAAGAATTTCTCTTGACAGATTACGCACCAGTTCTTCATCTTCAACCAGCAAAATCGTTTCCGTTCCGGTGGGCAATTCAGTCGAAGTGTTTTTTACCTCTGCTGCTTCAGATTCATCTTCTACGCGCGGTAGATAAATCCGAAAAGTTGTCCCAACTCCTTCTCTGCTTTCAACCTCGATATTGCCGCCTGATTGCTTGACGATACCGTAAACAGTTGCTAACCCTAAACCAGTGCCACGACCTACTTCTTTTGTGGTAAAGAACGGCTCGAAGATGTGCTGTAGAATACTGTCATCAATACCGTGACCGGTATCGCAGACAGCCAGCATGACATAAGCGCCCGGAAGAATGCCAACCTTTTCTCTGGCAGCCACCGGTTCGAGAATGATGTTTGCCGTCTCAATACTCAATGTACCTCCCTGCGGCATCGCGTCTCTCGCGTTGACGGCGAGGTTCATTATAATTTGTGATAATTGTCCGGGGTCAACGCTCACGAGTCCAGTTTTAGGTTTGAGCGCGATAACTAATTGGATATCTTCGCCAATCACCCGCTCAAGCATTTTAGTCGTATCGGTGATTACTTCATTTAGGTCAAGCAATTCAGGTTGAAGAAACTGCCGGCGGCTGAACGCGAGAAGTTGATGCGTCAGCAAAGCCGAGCGTTCACCCGCTTTTTTTATCTCTTCGACATTGTGCCGCAGCGGATTGTCTGCTTCGAGCGCGCGCAAGGTTAATTCACTGTATCCATTGATTGCCGTCAGCATATTGTTGAAATCGTGCGCGATTCCTCCGGCAAGCCGTCCGACTGACGCCGAATCTAATAATATCGCTCAACGATTCTCCTTAATTTCAAGCCGAAAATTTAATTGTTTAATCGTACCCGTTCGGATGCTTTTCGTGCCATGTCCACGCGCTTTCGATAATTTTTTCGATTTCTGGGAATTGCGGATTCCAACCCAAAACTTCGCGCGCCTTTTTTGCTTCGGCAACGAGCTGCGACGGGTCGCCGGCGCGACGCCCGACAATGCGCGCTTCGATGTTTTTGCCCGTAACTTTTCTTGCCGCTTCGAGGACTTCTTCGACCGAATAACCGCCGCCGATGCCGAGGTTTACAAATTGCGATTCGCCGCCGCGCCGCAAATATTCAAGCGCCAGAATGTGCGCCTGACTCAAATCGGAAACGTGTATGTAATCGCGTACCGCCGTGCCGTCGGACGTCGAATAATCGTTGCCGAAAATTGAAATAAATTCGCGTTTTCCCTGTGCCACCTGTAAAACGAGCGGTATTAAATGCGTCTCCAGCGCGTGATGCTCGCCGTGTTTTTCTGTCGCGCCGCAAGCGTTGAAATATCTGGGCGCGACATATTTCAAGCCGTAAGCCGCATCGTAATCAATCAGCGCCCGCTCGACCATAAATTTCGACCAGCCGTAAGGACTCGTCGGCGATTGCGGATGTTTTTCGTCAATCGGAACGTATTGCGGCTCGCCGTATGTCGCGCAGGTAGAAGAGAAAATAATTTTTTTGACGTTGTTTTCGATTAAAACATCGAGCAGATGAAGCGTCTGCACAAAGTTGTTTTCGTAATAAATCTGCGGCTTCTCGACCGATTCACCGACGTAGGCAAACGCTGAAAAGTGCATACACGCTTCAATTTCGTGTTCGCGCAAAATCTGCGAAACCAAATCTTTGTCGCCGATATTGCCATCGTAAAAAGGAACCGAAGCGTCAACCGCCGCGCGGTGTCCGTAAACCAAATTGTCCAGAACGACAACCGACTCGCCCTTCGCTCGTAAATCTTCGACGACGACGCTGCCGATGTAGCCCGCGCCGCCGGTAACAAGAATTGCCATACAAATTGATTTTAAGATTTTTGCAGCCGATTTTAAACGAGCGGTATTAAATGCGTCTCCAGCGCGTGATGCTCGCCGTGTTTTTCTGTCGCGCCGCAAGCGTTGAAATATCTGGGCGCGACATATTTCAAGCCGTAAGCCGCATCGTAATCAATCAGCGCCCGCTCGACCATAAATTTCGACCAGCCGTAAGGACTCGTCGGCGATTGCGGATGTTTTTCGTCAATCGGAACGTATTGCGGCTCGCCGTATGTCGCGCAGGTAGAAGAGAAAATAATTTTTTTGACGTTGTTTTCGATTAAAACATCGAGCAGATGAAGCGTCTGCACAAAGTTGTTTTCGTAATAAATCTGCGGCTTCTCGACCGATTCACCGACGTAGGCAAACGCTGAAAAGTGCATACACGCTTCAATTTCGTGTTCGCGCAAAATCTGCGAAACCAAATCTTTGTCGCCGATATTGCCATCGTAAAAAGGAACCGAAGCGTCAACCGCCGCGCGGTGTCCGTAAACCAAATTGTCCAGAACGACAACCGACTCGCCCTTCGCTCGTAAATCTTCGACGACGACGCTGCCGATGTAGCCCGCGCCGCCGGTAACAAGAATTGCCATACAAATTGATTTTAAGATTTTTGCAGCCGATTTTCGAGTTGAGACGAGCGATGCGCGCCGATTAAATTTGTTTCTTCCGTAGTTTTTACGTTAAAAAGTGTCTCTTTTTCTTCGTGAATTTTTGCTTCGGGTAAAAAATGATTGAACAAACGACGAATTTTCGTGCGGTCGTTTGCTTCGACAGCCTGGCGGAAATTGCTCAAAATGTTTTCGACTTCTTCGCCTTCGTAAGTAGCGATTTTTCCGATAAAAATTTTCGGATGTTGTGTTTTTAAAAGATTTTCGCCCGTGATTTCCAGTTCCTCAAACAGTTTTTCGCCTTGACGGACGCCGCTGAAAACGATGTCGATGTCTTCGTAAGGTTCTAGACCCGAAAGCCGAATCATATCTTCGGCAAGGTCGAGAATTTTCACCGGGTCGCCCATATCGAGAATAAAAATTTCGCCGCCCGCGCCGAGCGCGCCCGCCTGCAAAACCAATTGCGAGGCTTCGGGAATCGTCATAAAATACCTGGTCATTTTCGGGTCGGTAACCGTTACGGCTTTTCCGCTTTTTATCTGCTCGCGGAAAATCGGCACGACCGAACCGGTCGAACCAAGCACGTTGCCGAAACGGACAGCCATATAATTTGTCGCATAAATACGGTTGAGATTTTGCAGAACAATTTCGGCAATGCGCTTTGACGCGCCCATTACAGAAGTCGGGTTGACGGCTTTGTCGGTCGAGATTAAAACAAAATCTTTTGTGCCGAACTCGCCTGCCAATTCGCCGACGAGTTTCGTCGCAAAAATATTGTTTTTTATCGCTTCGGTCGGATTTATCTCCATCAACGGAACGTGCTTATGCGCGGCGGCATGAAAAACGACTTCCGGTTTGTATTCACCGAAAATCTCGCGCATACGCGCCTGGTCGCCGATGTCTGCCAGAAGCGGAATGAATTTTGTTTCGGAGAAATTTTTCACTAATTCGCGCTCGATTTGAAAAAGCGCAAATTCGGTTCGCTCGACGAGCAGAAGCAGTTTCGGGTTGAAATTGGTAATTTGTTTGACAAGTTCCGAACCGATTGAACCGCCCGCGCCGGTTACCATTACGGTTTTGCCTGACAGAAAATCGTGCAGATTTTTGCCGTCCAGCTCGACCGGTTCGCGTCCCAAAAGGTCTTCGATTTCCACGTCTCTGATGCGATTTATCGAGACTCGACCGTGCGCGATTTCGTTCAAGCTCGGTACAATCTGCGCTTTGACCGGAATGGCGCGGCAAATGTCCAGAATGCGCCGAATTTCTTTGCTTTTTGCGTGGTCGATTGCCAGCACAACCTGGTCAACCTGCAATTCGTCAGCAAGGCGCGCTAAATCGTCGGTCGTTCCCAAAACCTTTTTGCCGCCGACGCTGCCGCCTTTTTTATAACGGTCGTCGTCGATAAAACCTTTTACGTCGAGTTCGGTGTCAGCGCGTCCGGCAACTTCTTTAATAGTTGCCGCGCCGAGTCTTCCCGCGCCGACTATTAAAGTAGATTTTGGAATTTTGCGGCGTTTTCCGAGCTGAAAAGTTCGCTTTTCGCTGAATTCATAAAAGAAACGACGCAGAACGCGCAAGCCTAAAAGACCGGCGAAGGCGAAAAACGTATCCATCAAAATAATCGAAAGCGGAACTTGCCAGCGAATAAAACGTTCGGGCGAGAGCAGAAGCCGGAACAGAACCAGAACGATGCCGGAAATAACGGCGGCTTTTAAGAACGCTTTTATGTCTTCGAGACTGACGTAACGCCAGATAATCGAATACGTGCCGACAACGAAAAGCGATGCGAATTGAACAAGAACGACAAACGGGATTTGGTTAAGGGCATTATCAAGATACGGTTCGGGAATTTGAAAATCGAAGCGAAAAAGATAAGCCAGAAAAAACGCGCCGCACAGAATCGCAACGTCCGCCAGTAGTTGGAACGGACGAAGCAAAAACCAAAATCGCTGGTCTTTTTGATTGTTCTCAGGCAAATTTGTCATCGTCGGTTAATAGTGAAGGCTTATCTGAAATTACTCGGCAAAATTCCCAGTGTCAACCGCCGAAATTATCAGCGACGGTTAAAACTTGAGTTCGCGCCGCGCCGCATTGCGGATTTAAATCTTTTATTTGCCGTTTATAGCGGGCAACCGATTGAATCAATGATTGAATCAAAAGCCAAGTTGCGCTATTCTGTGTAAATCAATAGATTATAATTTATTAGAAAGGGTTTTATTGTATGAAAAAGAAATTTTGGCTGTTTGCCGCCTTAATGCTCGGTTTGTTTCAAATTGGATTTGGACAATCCGTTACGACAGTGCCGACAAAGACGACGACCGATATAACTACAGCGCCTGAACTTCAGCGCAGCGGCTATCTGGTCGGACCCGGTGACGAGATAACCGGAAAGGTTTTGGGCGAATCGCAATTTGATTTTGTGGCGACGATTGACGAAGACGGTAAATTTCAAGTTCCGTTTTTTAATCAATCGGTGATGGCGAAGTGCAAGACGGAAAGAGAGTTGACCAACAACGTAACGCAGCTTTTGTCAAAATATTTGAAAACTCCACTTGTGAGCGTCAACGTTACAAAACGCGATAGTCGTCCGCCTGTAAGTATTTACGGTGAAGTAGTCAAGCCTCAGCAGGTAACCTTAAACCGCAAAGCACGACTTCTCGAACTGCTGGCTTTTGCCGGCGGCGTAACCGAGAAATCCGGCGGAGCGATACAAGTTTTTCATACTCAACCGCCTATTTGCGAAGAAGCATACGAAGATGGAACTATGGGAACTAACAACAGCGTGGATGCTCTTTACCGAGTGTATAGTGTCAACACTGTGCAGCAAGGCAGTGACGAAGCTAATCCGATAATTTATCCGGGCGATATTATCGTCGTCAAAGAAGCCTTGGCGGTTTTTGTCATCGGCGAAGTAAACGCAACCGGTAAAGTTCTGATGCCGGAAGGCGGTTTGCCTTTGTCGCAAGCGCTTGCCAACGTAACGCAGCTTTTGTCAAAATATTTGAAAACTCCACTTGTGAGCGTCAACGTTACAAAACGCGATAGTCGTCCGCCTGTAAGTATTTACGGTGAAGTAGTCAAGCCTCAGCAGGTAACCTTAAACCGCAAAGCACGACTTCTCGAACTGCTGGCTTTTGCCGGCGGCGTAACCGAGAAATCCGGCGGAGCGATACAAGTTTTTCATACTCAACCGCCTATTTGCGAAGAAGCATACGAAGATGGAACTATGGGAACTAACAACAGCGTGGATGCTCTTTACCGAGTGTATAGTGTCAACACTGTGCAGCAAGGCAGTGACGAAGCTAATCCGATAATTTATCCGGGCGATATTATCGTCGTCAAAGAAGCCTTGGCGGTTTTTGTCATCGGCGAAGTAAACGCAACCGGTAAAGTTCTGATGCCGGAAGGCGGTTTGCCTTTGTCGCAAGCGCTTGCCAGCGTCGGCGGCGTCAGACCCGAAGCTAAAATAAAAGATATAAAAATTCAGCGTCTGAAAGCCAACTCAAAAGACAGAGAGATTATTTCGGTCAATTACGATTTGGTTAGAAAAGGAAAAGAAAAAGACATAATGCTTTCGCCGTATGATATTGTCGAGGTTGGAAAAGCAAAGAAAAGCATTGCACAAATCCTTTTAGATATTGCTATCGGAGGCGCTAAGACTGCTGCACAAGTCTTGCCGCAGACAGTATTGCGATAAAGTTATAGAAAACTTAATTTTGCCCGCGTGAAAATCCTTTATCACGCGGGTTTTTCTTTTTCCGCATCAATATAAATTTTTTCAATTATTTCTCGATATTTTTCTTCAACGACGCGGCGTTTGATTTTTAAGGTCGGCGTCAATTCTCCGCTTTCGACTGTGAGTTCATTTTCAAGCAGTCGGATCTGTTTCACCCGTTCATACTGCGAAAGATTTTTTGTCAGCTCACCTACTTGCCTTTCAAACAGATTGACGATTCGCGGATGCATGCAAAATTCATCGGGCGTTTTTATGTCGAGATTTTTGTGTTTGGCGTAGCTGGCAAGCTGCTCGAAATTCGGCACGACAAGCGCGGCGGGAAATTTCCGCTCGTTTCCGATTAATACAACTTGATTGACAAACCGCGAGCCTTTTATCAACTGTTCAATCGGCGAAGGCGCGATGTATTTTCCGCCGGATGTTTTGAAAAGTTCTTTTTTGCGGTCGGTGATTTTTAGAAAACCGTCCGCGTCAATCGTCCCAATATCGCCTGTACGAAACCAACCGTCTTCGGTAAAAACTTCGCGCGTCGCCGCCGGTTTGTTGTAATAACCGAGCATAACGTTTGCGCCGGAAACTTCGATTTCGCCGTCTGCCGCAATACGAACCGCAACATTGTGAATCGGTTTACCGACCGTTCCGACGCGCGCCGCCATTGGCGAATTGGTCGAGACGACGGGCGAAGTTTCCGTCAAACCGTAACCTTGCATAATCCGCACGCCCGCGCCGTTAAAAATCAGCGTAATCTCGTCGGAAATCGCCGCGCCGCCCGTAATGCATAACCTGAGTCTGCCGCCAAAAAATTCGCGAAATTTTGAAAAAACAATGTAGTCGGCAATGCTGTGTTTTGCTGCCAGAAGACGCGGAATCGGTTGTTTGTGTTCGACTTTATATGCGTATGTTTTGCCGATTTCAATTGCCCAATCGAAAATTTTCTCTTTTGTCGCGCTGCCTTGCGCCGCTTTGACTTTCGCTCTGGCATAGGCTTTCTCGAAAATGCGCGGCACACCGACAAAGACTGTCGGGTGAACTTCGCGCAAGTTGTCCGCCGCACGTTCGATTGATTCGGCGTAGAAAACTGCCGCTCCGCTCCAAATATAAACATACATTCCCGAACGCTCGAAAACGTGCGAGAACGGCAAAACCGAAATCGGAACGTCTTTTGCCGTAAAGGAAAATTCAGCCGTCGCGTTCATAACATTGGCGATTAGATTTGCGTGCGAAAGCATCACACCTTTCGGCTCGCCCGTCGTGCCGCTCGTGTAAATCAATGTTGCGACATCATTCGGCTCGATTGCGCCAATCAGTTTTTTTATAAATTCGGGATTTTCTTCTTTTAGCTTTGCGCCCGTTTTTTCCAAATCACCGAGCAAAATCGAATTTTCCGGCAAACCGTCTTCCCGTTCAAAAAAGACGAGTTTTTCCAGGCATTTGCAACCGGGCAGAATTTCCTTGATGCGCCGGTAAGTTTCTGCGTCCTGCAGAAAAAAAATGCGCGCTCCCGAATCATTAATAATATAACAAACCGCGCCGGCGGCAAGTGTGGTGTAAATCGGAACGTCAACAATTCCGGCAAGCTGACAACCGGCATCGGTCAAAGTCCAGTCCGGCGAATTTGCCGCCAGCAGCGCGATACGGTCGCCTCTGCGAACTCCTAATGAATAGAGACCTAGCGCTATATTTTCGCCGCGCGCAATCATCTCGTCGGAAGAAATCTTTTTCCACTCGCCGTCTTTTTTATAATTTAGAGCATCGGCGCGATTATTTTTCGTCGCGCCTTTCAGAAAAAGCTCAGCCAGAGTTCGCGGCGCGTCCGTCAAATATGAAACGCGCTCAACACCGCGCTTGATTAGATTTTCGGTCTGGCTGTTCATTCGTTAGATTCAAAATTTCACATTCTAAATTCAGGATTGAGGACACAAATCTGCAATCTTTGATTTGAAAGCTGGAATTATTTTTCTCTAATTCCGCCAAAAAATATTTTCAAAACTTCTTCCGCCATCGGCGCGAGCGGATAATGGTTTCTCGACAAAATCCAGTTTGTAACCATTTCGTCGAGAGCGCCGAAAAGAATTTTCGAGCAAACAGTCGCGTTTATGTCCGTTCGGAAAACGCCGGTTTTTTGCCCGTCTTCAATCGTTTGGTGAATAATGCTCAGGTATTCGGCGAAACCAGCGGCGGAAAATTCTTCCATAAATTTGGTCGAGCCGCGAAGTTCGACTTGAAAAACAACGGCAAGGTCACGGTCGGCGCCGAGTTTTTCGAGATGAAGTTCGGCAATACGCTGCAAACGCTTGTCGGCGCGCTTGATTTCGTGGATTTCCTTTTTTCCTTCCGCAATAAATTCTTCCATCGCGCGGTCAAAAATCGAGTGCAGAATTTCGTCTTTGCTTTTGAAATAAAGATAAACCGTGCCGTCTGCAATTCCCGCTTCGCCCGCAACGTCGGAGACTTTTGAATTGAAATAACCTTTGCGCGCAAATACTTTTGTCGCCGCGCGCAAAATCGCCTGCCGTTTGTCTGGAACGGCAGCAACAGCAACGGCGCGCGCAGATTTTCCGTTCGATGTATTTGGACGTGGCATATTTTATTGTAAAGTGATTTATGAATGAATCGCCATTCAGTTTTTTCAATAGACTAAACCCAAAAACGAAAATAGGCAAGAAAATTCCGAGAGAGATGCAAAATTTTCAGCCGTGCCGAATTTAAATCGCAAATCATTTTTTGCCATTAGAGAAGAAACGGTTAAAATCAAAAAAACTTAAGCGAGGAGGATTTCTTTATGCCGACACAAGAAAGAGCTGTAAAAGGCGAGAAAAACAAGAAAACGACCGACGATTCGATTCCGGGAAAAGAAAAAGCCAAAGGCAGAGTCGATACCGGCTTGTCACCGCAAGCAGAAAAGCCGAGCGGCGGCGAAAACGATCGCACTGACGGCGGCGACGAAAATAAAAAGAGCAATCGTTAATTAAAGAATTTTCGATTAACGCGAAAAAACGCTTCGACGTTTGCAAATGTTGAAGCGTTTTTTAGTGTCGCGATAAAAATTAAAATGGCGGAGAGAACAGGACTCGAACCTGCAAGCCCTTACGGGCGGTAGTTTTCAAGACTACTGCATTACCAATTATGCTATCTCTCCGCGAATATAGCGGCGAATTGAAAATATAACGTAGACTCAGCGTTTTAACAACTCGAAATAATACGTTTCCAAACGAATTTATTTGTCCAATATCGAATAAAAAAACCTGTCGTTTGTATAAAACGACAGGTTTTATTTTGTTCATTCAAGCTCAAAGGCTTGCTTTTCACGTTCGCATTAGCGCTTCGTGTTTGTGTTGACGGTGCTGTTTGCGCCGGTCATTTGGTTGGTCATTGAATCGTTGGCGTTGACTTTCAGCATATTTCTAACGCTGGTGACGCCGCTGACGCCTTTGGCAACCGAAGCCGCTTTTTCTTTTTGTTCGTTGCTGGCAACCGATCCGGTCAAAGTTACGACGTTGTTTGAAACGTCAACGTTGATGGTTGATTCTCTCAAATCGTTTGTCGCCAAAAGCTCGGCGCGTGTTTTTGTCCAGAGCCATCCGTCTTCGACGCCCGAACCGACCGTTCTGCCCGAAGTTTTAGCTTCCTGCGAATATCGGTCTTTGTCTCTGTCGTATTCTTCTCTGGTCAATACTCTGTTGGTCATATTCGTGTTCATACCCATATTCGTATTCATTGAGTTTGAATTAAGAACAACAGCCGTGTTTGAATTGACGGTCGTCATATTGGCTTTCAAGTTTGCATTTGTATTAGCCGTCGTCTGGCAACCGATTAAAGCCATACCGACGATGGCAACTAATGTAACTAAAATAAATTTTTTCATTGTGATTCCTCTGTTTCTAAATAAATTAATAGTAAAGTTAAAACTTCACAGGCTATCCTAGTATAAGAAGCAACTCTTGGCAACAGAAAAAGCCATCAAAAGACAATCGAATCGGTAAATTTAATAAAAAAATTCGATTATTTTCAACCAAATTCTTTTCCGCACGAGCAACTTTTCGTTTTTTCAACGCAACTTATCAACTAAACACACCGTAAAAACAAGCGGCATCTTATATAATTCAAATTTTTTTGGAGGTTTTTATGATACGAAAATTACCAGTTTTTATTCTGCTTTCGATTGCGGCTTGCACTGCTGCTTTCGGTCAGCAAAGGATTGAACCTGTCGAAAAAAGAATCAACCGTATAATTTTGAGCGAGCCTTTCGTCAGCGGTTATCTGGGCGTACAGACGCAGGAAGTTACAAAGGAAAATTTTGCTAAACTCGGGCTGCGCGAAGTTCGCGGCATAGCAATCGAAAAAGTCGTCAAAGATTCGCCGGCGGCGCAAGCCGGAATCAGAAAAGGTGACGTTATCGTGCGCTTCGGCGGCGAAGAAGTTACGAGCGTTTTCAAATTAACGCGCCTGCTCAATGAAATCGCGCCCGACCATCAAGCCAAAATTACAATTTTGCGCGGCGGTGCCGAAAGTGAATTGACCGTTACGCTCGGAAAACGTGAAATGACGCCCATGCAATACGGCGGTTTCAATCCTGAAGACTTAAATTTTCCGGGTATTCCTGAATATCCGCGCCGCGCTCCTATGCCGCCGAACGGAACTATGCTTCCGATTCCGCCGATGGCAGGCGATGGCGACAGCCTTTTCGTACATCGCGGCGGTGCAAATCGTCAAATCGGCGTCAGCGCAACGTCTCTGACCAAACAACTTGCGGACTTTTTCGGCGTTGCAAACGGAGACGGTTTGCTGATTAATAACGTGCGCGAAAATTCACCTGCCGCAAAAGCCGGACTCAAAGCGGGCGATATTATCATTGAAGCCGACGGCAAATCGGTAAAAAACAATGTGGAATTAATCCGCACGATAAACGACAAAAAAGACGGCGACGTTACGTTAACGATTGTGCGCGACAAAAACCGCCAAACTGTAAGAGTTACGCCGGAGATTTCAAAAGATATGAGCGTACCGTTTCAATATTTCGGTAACTTCGAGGGCGGCAATCAGCGACAGCAAAACTATTTGCAGGAACTAAAACGATTGCCGCCAATCGCGCCTCCTGCTGCTCCACCGCAAGTTCAGCAGCTATTCGCACCGCGCATTTTATAAAATTTCTTTGCAAGTAAAAAAACAGGCGATAGAAAACTGGTATCGCCTGTTTTTCATCTACGGTCAAAACTTTTGGCTTTATTCTTTTTATTTTTTCTCGTAGATAATTTTGCCATTGAAAATCGTATAAACCGTCTCTGTCGTTAAAATCTCTTTCAGTTCAATCGTCAGCAAATCTTTTGAATGCACAACCAAATCTGCAAGCATTCCAGCCTTTATCTCGCCCTTGACGTTTTCCGCAAATTCCGCGTAAGCTGACTCAAAAGTGTGGCAGCGAATGGCTTCCTGAATCGTCAATTTCTCCTGTGGCTGCCAACCGCCGACCGGAATTCCTTCCGCGTCCTGGCGCGAAACGGCGGCGTAAAGCGTGATGTAAGGATTGATTGATTCGACAGGAAAATCCGTCCCGAACGGAACGTGAACCCTATAAGACTGCATCAAATGCCACGCATACGCGCCCAAAACGCGATACTCACCGAGTCGCTCGCCCGCCCAACGCTTATCGGAAATCGCGTGCGAAGGCTGCATCGAAGCGATAACGCCGAGTTCTTCAAAACGCTTGAAATCCGACGGAGAAATAACTTGCGCGTGTTCGATTCGATTACGCCGGTTTTCGACACAAGCATCATAACCAGAAACTTTTTTTACTGTTGGAGTTGTTCCAGCCAAGTTACAAGGAAATTTCGTTTTATTTGCTTCTGCAAATCCATTCAAAGCCATTCGATTTGCTCCGTCGCCAATCGCGTGAAGCGCAATCTGAAAATCTGCGTTACTGCGTTCGACAATCATTTTCGTTAATTCTTCCTGCGAACGGCGCGGAATTCCCGAATTTCCTGCGTCATCGGAAAAAGGCGCGAGCATTGCGGCGGTGCGCGAACCCAAAGTTCCGTCAACATAGCCTTTGAGCGCGGTTAATTTCAAACGGTTTTTGTCGTCTTTGAACCCTTCAAACTCGGCGCGCTGCGCTTTCAATCGCTCGACCGAATCTTCAAAATCCTGCCATTCTGAAACGCGCACGGTTAATTTGTCAGCCCGCAAAAAATCGCGGTAAAGTTTCGTCGTCTCGTAACCGGAATTGTCCTGCACGCTTGTGATACCATATCGCCGCGCCATATCAAGCGCGAGTTCCAAACCTTTTTGCATCTGCGCCTGGTTCGGCTGCGCAATCAAACCGGCAACCAAACCTTGCGCGGTTTCCTTCAAAATTCCCGTCGCTTCGCCGTTTGCATCGCGTTCAATCTCACCGCCTTCGGGGTTTTTTGTATTCCTATCAATCTTCGCCAACTTCAAAGCCGCCGAATTCGCCCAGCCGACGTGACCGTCAACACGCACGAGAAAAACCGGATTGTTCGGCGCGATTTGGTCTAAATCTTTTCTGGTCGGAAAATTCTGTTTCCAAATCGTGTGGTCCCAACCGCGCCCGTTTATCCATTCGCCTGCTTTCGTTGTTTTAACCTTTTCAGCAATTTTGCTTTGCGCTTCGGCGAGCGATTTCGTATCGGTCAAAACTACGTTTAGAAGCGACAACGCGCCGCGCAAAAAATGAACGTGCGCGTCATTAAAACCGGGCGTAACAAGTTTTCCCTGCAAATCAATTTCTTTTGCCGCCTGATATTTTCCCCGCAATTCGCTCGACGTTCCGACCGCAACAATTCGCTCGCCGTCAACGGCAACTGCTTCGGCAGTCGTAAAATGGGCATCAGCCGTGAAAACTTTGCCGTTGTACAAAAGCAAAGCGATTTTTTGTTTCGCCTGTTGTGCCGCCAAATTTGGCAGACAGAGCATTAAAACGAGCAAAAATTTTAGTAAATGTTTCATTTTGGAACTTTCCCCTGTTTACAGTAATTTAGTAAATGATAACCGAAATTAAAAAAATATTTTATTGAAATTTCAAATTTTTTCATATTTCCTGAAGTTTAAAGATTTTACTGTGTTCGCAGGTTTTCGAGCGGTTTGATGCGGCTTGCTTTAAGCGCCGGATAAACCGTCGCTGCTAGACACAGCGCAAAAGCGATTAAAACAATCATTATAATAGTCGTTAAATTTATGTGAAAAGGAATGTAATTGAGCGAATAAACTTCTGCCGACAAGCTGACGAGGCGGAAATAATTTCCGAGAAAACAGCCGAGCAGACCGATAACGACGCCCGCAAAAATTCCCGAAAAACCTAAAAACAAACCTTCGAGAAAAAATACTAAAATCAAACTCCGCGCCTGCGCGCCGCATGTTCGCAGAATTGCAATATCGAAACGACGTTCACCCACGAGCAACGCAAGCGTCGTTGTGATGTTTAAAACCGCGATAAAAATTATCAGCGAAATTATGGCGAGCGCGACTTTTCGTTCCAAACTCAAAGCGGCAAAAAGCGGCTGATTTGCCTGCTGCCAATCGACGACTTTAAAATCATTGCCCAATCGAGCGCGAATTTCGTTGGCAGTTAAGTCGGCTTTGTAAATGTCTCTGACTAAAACATTCAGATTCGTCGGCGTGAAAGCCCTTTTCCCGACAAGACGCGCGAAATTTTCGGGCGAGATGTAAATCCAGGAAGCATCGTATTCATAAAGTCCGGTTTGAAATGTTCCCGACACGCGAACGACGCTTCGCTCGGGCAAACTTTGATTTTCGAGCGTAATGATTTCGGCTTCGTCGCCCGTTTTCAAATTCATTTTTTCGGCAAGCTGCGCACCGAGTGAAATTTCAATTTCATTGGAATTTTGTTTATCAGAATTTTCAATTACGCGCAAAACTGCGTAACTTGTTGCGTCTTTGCCAGTTACTAGTGCATTTTGAAAAGTCGAGGGCAGAACCTGGCGGACTTTTTCAAGCTTTTCGATTTCGGCTTTTGCCGCTCGCCAGTTTGAAATCCCTGCAGAAGAATTAGCGGAAAAAATTGTAATGTGCGCGGTGTTTGCTAAAATTTTGTCGCGCATTTCGTCGCCGAAACCACTAGTCAAAGCCTGCGCAATTATCAAACTCGCCACGCCTGCCGCAATTCCGACAACTGCCACAACGGAGGTAAAACGCGCCAGACTTTTCCGTCGCGCGCGAAAATACTTCCAGGCGAGTTTGAATTCAAAACGCATTTGATAATGGTAAATGGTAAATGGTAAATGGTAAATGAAAGCGGTTTCGGCTAAAATTTATTGTTTGCAGAAAAACTGCGTCAGTCCAAAAATAAAAATTAAAACCGCTAAATGCCTTTAAGCACGATTGAAGAAGCCGCCCGCGATATTCACGACGGCAAAATGATAATTATAGTTGACGATGAAGACCGCGAAAACGAAGGCGATCTTGTGTGCGCGGCTGAGAAAATCACGCCTGAGATTATCAATTTTATGATAACGCACGCGCGCGGTCTGATTTGTCTGCCGCTGACCGAAGAGCGCTGCGACGAGCTTAATTTGCCGCCGCAAACTGCTGAAAACACTTCGAGTATGGGAACGGCTTTTACGATTTCCATTGAAGCACGGACAGGCGTAACGACGGGAATTTCCGCCGCCGACCGCGCGCGAACGATTTTGACGGCGGTTGACCCGAACTCGAAACCTTCGGATTTGGCGCGTCCCGGTCATATTTTTCCACTTCGCGCAAAACGCGGCGGCGTTCTCGTGCGCGTCGGGCAAACCGAAGCGAGCGTTGACATTGCCAGAATTGCGGATTGTTATCCGGCGGGCGTCGTCTGCGAAATAATGAACGAAGACGGCACGATGGCGCGTTTGCCCGAACTGGAAAAATTTGCCGAAACTCACCGCTTGAAAATAATCTCGGTCGCCGACCTTGTGCGTTACCGAAGTCAAAAGGAAACGCTCGTGCGCTGCGTCGTCGAAGCGGATTTGCCGACCGATTACGGAGATTTTCGCGCTTTTATCTACGAAAACATCGTTAACGGGGAAACTCACGTCGCCATCACGCTCGGCGAAGATTTTTTGCAGACAACCGAACCGGTTTTAGTGCGCGTCCAAACCGAGAACGTTACGTTTGCGATGTTCGGCTCAAAACTTGGCGAAGCGTCCCGTGCGATACGAACATCGCTGGAAAAAATCTCCCTCGATGGTCGCGGCGTAGTTCTTTATCTCAGACAGCGCGAACCGAATCTCGATTTGATACACCAATTGCAAACCTACAAGCTGATGCAGGAAAAAAATCTGGATTTACAAACGGCGCGCAAAGAAACCGGCTACGGAAACTTCCGCGATTACGGCATCGGCGCGCAGATTTTGAACGATTTGGGCGTGCGAAAAATCCGTCTGCTGACAAATCATCCGCCGCGCATCAACGCCATCGAAGCGTTTGATTTGGAGATTGTTGAAACCGTTCCGCTGTAAAATAAAACGCGAGTTTGATGCGGGCTGTTTCTTTTGCAAATAAAGAAAAATTCTCGGAGCTGACGTTTTTAAATTTGAAGAAGTTTTCTCACATAAAAATAAAATGTTAAATAACCGAATTTTGGGTTAAGATAGAAAATCGCGCGCGGTAACGACGGTGTTTTCGCACTCTCCCGAGTTTTACAAAAATGTCTGAACAAAACGACAACCAAACTGAAAAAATCCAGGAACGCGAACCGCACGAAGAAAATACGGCGGTTGACACTTCGCCTGTCGCCGTCGAGCGCAGACGTTTTTTCACGCGCCGAAACGCGGCGATTTCGTTTGGCTTGGTTTCGCTGCTCGCCGTGTTGCTTCTGCTCACAACGGTTGTCGTCTATCGCTACGGCTATCTCGACAGTTACGTCAAAAAACAGTTTGTCGCAAAAATGGCTGACATCGGCGTTGTTTTCGACGCAGACGTGTTTCGTCTGCAAGTTATGCCGTTGCAGCTGGAACTAAAAAACGCGACTTTCAACGACAAATTGACGGGCGAAAAACTCTTCCGTGTCGGCGAAGGAAAACTCGGTTTGAAGGTTGCAGACTTATATGCCTGGCAGTTGAGCCGCGATATTTCAATCGACACAACTGATTTGAACGATGTCGAAGCGTGGGTGAAATTTGACGAAAACGGCAAATCTAATTTTTCGAACTTGAATCTTGTCGAAGACCAAACGGGAACGCGCGTCAATTTTACATATTCTTCAGTTAAATTTGCTATAAAAAACGGTTTGATTCATTTTGGCGACGCCCAGCACAAAATCAACGCCGATGCCAAAAACGTTCTTTTCTTTCTCGAACCGGAAAACCCGCTCGTGCCTGATGACCAAAAGCGTTATAAGTTTGATTTCACCTCGACCGATTCAAATTTCATTTACGACGAAAACGAAGTCAAGCCGATTGATATTCGCGCTCGTGGCGTCGCCGACAACAAAGGCGCGGAGATTGCCGAATTTAATTTAACATCGCCGATTGGTAAAGCGAGTTTGAACGGCACACTGACCGATTGGGAATCTCTAAAATACGATTTAAATGTTGATTCGACCGTCGATTTAACGCAGACTTCGACCATTTTTCCCCTGGGAACGCCGATTCGCGGCGTCGGAAATTTTAGCGGACGAGTAACGGGCGAAGGCGAAAATTACCGCGTTGAAGGAAATATTCAATCCGACGCGCTTGCCGCTTCCAACATTCGGCTCAAAGGTTTGAAAGTTGACGCAACCGTGGCGGGCGAAAATTCGATGTATGAAGCAAACGGCAAAGCCGTTGCCGAAATGTTGACCTTTGAAGATTTTAAGATTGATTTTCCGCAGATGGTCGGCAACATTCGCGGCACGGGAACTGATTTTAAATGGTTCGGCGAACTGCAGGCGGCGGCGGCAAAATCGCCTCTGGGAACAATCGCGGGTCTTTACATCACCGACGCGGTTGGAGAATACAAAGACAGCCAATTGAATGCGAAATTGGGGAACGTTCGCGCCGGAACTTTTAGCTCAACCGACGCTAACGCTCAAACGCTGCAAGCACGAAACGTGCAAATTTCCTCCGGCGACAACGGCACAAACGTTACCGTTCCGAATCTTCGCGCAGGCGTCATCACAAGCGGAGGAGCGAAAATCAGAGGCGTTGATGCCGGCAATCTAAAACTAACCAAACGCGGCGACCAAACCGATGTCAACGCCGGAAGTTTGCGGGCAAGTTCGGTCGAAACGGCAGACGCAACCTTGCGCGGCGTCAATGCGGGAAATCTAAAACTTAGAAATCACGGAAGTCGAACCGATGTCAGCGCGGGAAATCTGCGCGCCCAAAGTTTAGACGCCAAGGGCGCGCGTGTCAGAAATCTAAATGCCAAAGACATCAACGTCCAAAGTCAAAACGGCGCAACGAATATTCAAGCCGCCAACGTGCAAGCCGACGGTGTAAACGCGAGCGGCGCAAATGTCGGTGCGCTGACAGCTTCGGGCGTCGAAATTCGGGACAACGGCGGCGCAACCGAAGTTTATTCGGACAATCTGCGCGTGGCTAAAGTTGAAACCGATGCGGCAGTTTTGGGCAGCGTTAATGTTGCGGGCGTTCGGATGACGATTCGACAAGGCAGAATCGAAGCCAGAGCGAACGGCGAAGTCAACGCCGGAAATGTCGCGTTGATAAAATCCGCCGTGCCGGAAGGCGGAAATTTGCAGGCGGTCAAACTTTACAAACCGGTTTTTATACTTGAACCGTCGGGACATTACCGCGCCAGCGCCGATATGAGCTTGGGCGGCGGCGTTTTGGGCAGCATCCGATTAGGCGCGGCGCGCGCGCGTGTAGTTGCGGAAAACAATCAAGTCGCGCTCAACAATTTAACTGCCGACGTAATGGACGGACGCATCAACGGCGACGCCGTGATTGCTTTGAACAATCGCAATCGCTCGCGTGTTGACGCCGCGTTTTCCAACCTCGATTTGTCGAAACTGCTCGCTTTGCAGGGCGGGCGCGTCGTGCCGATTGAAGGAAAAACGACCGGAAATGTAAATTTGACTTTCGCCGGAACGAATTTCAAAACCGCTACCGGAACTTTGACTGCTGATTTTGCGGCAAATGCCGGAACATCGGAGCGCGGTCTTGTTCCGCTTAACGGCAGACTTGGCTTGCGCGCGAACAACGGGCTTTTTAATGTCGATTACGCGAATTTGAACACGGAAAAAAGCGCAATCGACGCGACCGGACAATTCGATTTGAGCGGCAATAATTCCAATCTCAATCTCGCTTTAAAATCGTCGGACGCCAGCGAAATAGAACGCATCATCAGAGTTTTAAATCTCTCGCCCGAACTCGAAGCACAGCTAGATTCCTACCAAGCGGAGTTTGCCGGAAACTTTAATTTTACGGGTAATTTGACGGGAAATCTGTCTGAGCCGACGGTCAGCGGACGCGCATCAATCGATTCTTTGATTTTGCGCGGGCGCAATCTCGGCTCGGTGGCGACAAACCTTTTTGTTTCACCCGTCGGCATCGAACTGCGCGACGGCGTTTTGCAGGAACCTGATGGTGGAAATCTCGCTTTCAACGTCAATGTTCCGAACGTCGGCACGAACAACATTTCAGTTCAAGCTAAATTAAATAATATAAATACGGGCAATCTTGTGGCAACGCTGCCGTTTGATTTTCTGCCCGCGCAAATAAAAGATTTTCAGGCGCAAACTTCCGGCACGATAAATGTGAGCGGTATTCCCAACGCTCTGCAAGGCGAAGCCAATATTTCTTCCGGTAAGGGAACAATAAACGGTCAACCGTTTGACGGTTTCGATGCGAAAGCGACGTTTGCCGGAACGCTCGTCAATCTGCAAAATTTTGAAGCGCGTTTCGGCGACGGATTTTTGCGCGCAAGCGGAACTTACACAACCGACACGACCGCTTTTAATTTTGACGTTTCCGGCAAAGATATTGCGCTTGCTCGCGTTCGTCCTTTTTTGCCGAGCGGAACGGATTTATCGGGCTTCAACGGAACGATTGATTTGCAGGCGAAAGCGACAGGCATCGCCGACGATTCGAGAAGTTATAATGTCAATTTCAACGGCGTCGGGCGCAACGTCGTTGTCAATGACAACGCGCTCGGCGAAGTAACCTTTGCCGGCAAAACGGAAAATCAACAGCTTAATGCGAATTTAACCGCCAACTTCCAAGGTCAGCCGCAGTCAATCGTGGCGAGTGTCAATTTTGCCGACCCGAATCTGCCGTTCAGAGCCGAGACGACATTTAATAATACGCAGCTCGCGCCGTTTATCGCGCTCGTGCGTCCGACCGACGAAGTTTCCATCACCGGACAGGCGACGGGCAAAGTTTTTCTGCAAGGCAATCTTTCGGTTTTGGGCGCGGATGGAAAACGCACGTTTTCGACCGACAATTTAGTGGGCGCGGCTGAGTTCGGTCAATTCGCCCTGCAAATCGGTGAAACGCCGCTTGTTGCTACTGAGCCGATTGCTGTGCGTTTCACATCTAAAGAAGTTATTGTCGAGAACGCCAAATTCTCCGGCAGCGGTACGAACATTGTCGTCAGCGGCACAAAAGCGTTGACAGACGACGGCATCAATAATTTGTTTGTTGACGGGCGCGTAAATTTGAGTGTTTTCAACGCGCTGTCGAAAAATACGTTTGCCGCCGGTTTCGCAAATGTTTCGGTGCGCCTGACCGGAGTTAACGCTACAGCCAGACTTAACGGCACAGCGGATTTGCAAAACGCTGCGGTTTCGACTTTTATCGGCGCGGAACGCCTTTCAATTGACCGCGTAAGAGGGCGAATTTTGTTTACATCAAACCAGGCGCAGATTGACGAACTGACCGGATTTTTAGGCGGCGGTAAAATCACGGCAGAAGGCGGCGCGACGCTTAAAGGCTTAGAGCTGCAAGGTTTTAGATTCAATGTCAACGGCAATAATTTCACCGCTCCTTTGCCACCTGATTTTATCACGACCGGCAATGCTCAAATCGAATTCAGCGGCAACCGTATTGAGGGCGTTATGAACTCTTTGATTAGAGGAACAATTGCCGCCAAACGCACAATTTATACAAAGGATATTGACATTGCCGATTTCGTCAACGGGCGGCGCGAAGGTTCTCTGACTGAGAGTTCGTCGGCTTCGGGAGCATCATCGTCTTCGTTTTTCGGCATTCCGAATCTGGACATTCGCATCGAAGGACGCGACGCGCTGGTGGTTCGCAACAACCTCGCCGATTTGACGGCTTCGGCTGCGTTGCGCGTTACGGGCGACACGGAATATCCGCAAATTTCCGGTAGAATCACAGCTAACAGCGGCACTATAATTTTCCGTAAAGACCGTTACGAAGTGCAGCGCGGCGTCCTTGAATTTCCGCCAAACACGACCATTGAGCCGTTTATCAATCTGCAGGCTTCGACCGAGATTCAAGGTTATCAAATTATCGTCAACTTAATCGGCGAACTGAACAACACAGAAACGCTCAACGCGACGGTTCGTTCGAGTCCGGCGCTGCCGCAAGCAGACGTTATTTCGTTGATTACGACCGGAAACTTAGCAAATACCGACACGGGCATTCCGACGCTGGCGCAATCGGGAATCAACACGGCGGCGGAAATTTTGACCGATACGTTTATCAATAATCCTCTGGGGCGCGCGACCGACAAACTGTTTGGTTTGAATAAGTTCGCTATTGACCCGATTATTTCCGGTCAACGGTTAAACCCGTCGGCGCGTCTAACCGTCGGCAGACAAATCAACAAAAATCTGCTTATAACGTATTCAACCAATCTTTCGGCAGACCAAAATCAAGTTTTAGCTCTCGAATATCGCGTTTCAAACCGCTTGTCGTTCGTTGCGCAGTATGAACAGCGTTCCTTGAGCAACGTCACCAGAAACAATAATAATTTTAATTTTGAAATTCGCCTCAGAAAAAGATTTTAATACAATGAAAAACGGTAAAGGAAAAATGGAAAATTCAGGAATCGGTGTTTTCCGTTCCCTTTTGTCTATTGTTTATCGTTTATTACCAGTTTTCAGTTTTCAGTTTTCAGTTTTCAGTTTTTCCTCCACTTTCTTTTTTCTGCTCGTCGTTTTCTGTTCGCTCCTTAACGTTCAAGCTCAAAGCGGCAAATACGAAGACCGCCAAATTACGGACGTTCAAGTTGCCTTTGAACGTGCTGCGGCGGACGATTCGTCCAAAGAGCAATATCGCCTGATTGCGCGCAACGCGCTCGGTGAAAAATACTCTGCCGTCAAAGTCCGCGATGCAATAGAAGCTCTCTACAATACGGGAAAAATCGTTTCGGTTTCCGCCGTCGAAGCAAGCGAAAACGGACAAGCGGGCGTCAACGTTCGCTTTGTCATCAGGCGCAAGACCACCGCCGAAAAAGTCAACGTCCAAATCGGCAACGCGGTCGGCGAAACTGTTACCGAGCAACAGCTTCTTTTGAAATTAAATCTGCTCAATCCGGGAACAGCCGTCACCGAACAGACGCTCAATAGCAACGCTGATTTAATTTTGGTTTACCTGCGCGAGCGCGGCTACTACAATGCACAGGTTACCTCGACGCAGCAGCCGTTGCCGAGAGACCCGACCCGAGTTACCGTAACTTTTAACGTCGTGCCGAACGCACAGGCGACAATCGAAAATTTTGCGATAAACGTCGCCGGATTCGATGCGACGAAAGTTCGTCAAAAGCTGGAGCTGCAAACCGGCGAGCCGTACTCGCGTGAACTGCTCGATGCGGACATTACCAAAATCCGTCAGGCTTTGCGCGAAGAAAAATTTCTCGCGCCCGAACTCGAAGACGCACGCGTGGTTTATAACCGCGAGAAAAATTCGGTCGGCATCGAACTGAGCGGTAAGGTCGGCGCGGCGGTCAACGTTTCGGTTGACGCCGGAAAAGATGAAAAAATCGGTGACAAAACGCAAACCAAACTTCTTTCCATCAAGCGCGAAGGAACACTCGATTACGCGGCGATTATCGAAGGCTCGCGCCGTCTGCGGAATTATTACCAGGAAAGAGGCTATTTCTTTGCGGAAGTTACGCCTCTTTGCTCGGTCAATCCAGAATTTACCGAAAACGAAGCCAGTTCGACCGCCAATCAGACGGAAGTTTTGTGCGGCTCGCTGACGGGCGCAGATTTGACCAGTCGTGTCGTTGATGTTAATTACAAAGCGAATTTGAGCCGTCGTTTGAAACTCGTCGATATTCGCATTGAAGGCACAGATAAATTAGCAGTTAGCGACGTTCAAGGCATTTTGAAATCGCAGAAAAAAAGTCTTCTCGGCGTGGTTCCTTTTCTCGGCTACGGGCGCGGTTATACCAGCGTTGAAATTCTCGAACAAGACCGCTTAACTATCAAATCCCTGCTGCGCGAACTCGGTTATCGAAGAAACGAAGTTACCGTCCGGCAAGGCGTTTCGGTTACGGGCGAAGATTTGATTATTACCTTTGTCGTTGACGAAGGCATTCCGACGCGCATTGCTGATGTGCAGGTTCAGGGAAACAAGGCTTTTACAAGCGACGAACTGCTTGCCAAACTCCCAGATTTAGCGGGGAAAAACTTTTCACGGGCGCGTGCCAGAAACGGCGTCAAAAAACTTAACGAGTTTTATTCGCAGGAAGGTTACTAC
>MWVX01000063.1_pt1 | contig 30283 bp, 28 predicted proteins | sample 1047311 | NCBI WGS metagenome assembly MWVX01 (sample SAMN06349984, study PRJNA376086) | soil metagenome | isolation source: MtG-4 sample Antarctic (ecotone) soil | place: Antarctica | collected 2015-01-13 | reverse complement strand
CTGTCATATGGGGCATCATCTTCATTAGCCCAATGTCTTCTAATATTTGATGCGTTGCTCCATCTTCACCAAGGGTAAGTCCAGCATGTGATGCACAGATTTTTACATTTTTCCCGCTGTAGGCTACGCTCTGCCGTATTTGGTCATAAACCCTGCCTGTGGAAAAATTAGCAAAAGTTGTGGTATAAGGGATTTTTCCTCCGATCGTTAATCCTGCTGCAATGCCGATCATATTTGCCTCAGCAATCCCGCATTGTATAAAACGTTCAGGAAATTCTTTTATAAACTGTTGCAACTTCAAAGAACCTGCAAGGTCTGCTGTGAGTGCTACAACGTTTTTATTCTTTCGGGCTACTTCCACTATACCATCTCCAAAGCCACTGCGTGTATCTTTTTTTCCTGTAGATTGAATGTCTTTTAACATGAAAGCAAATTTAGGGAATAGTATGTAGCTGGAGGAGCAGGAAGTGGCTACTTGAAAACAAAAGGAGAGATTCCATTTGCCATTTGATGTTGAGTCAAAAATTCAATAATTAAAGAAGTGTGATCAAGGGTTATTTATTGGCTTCTTTCTCGAACTATTCAATTCAATTGCGTTGCAGAAGAATTAAATAACTTTTCATCATCTTTTAATTTTTGTTCCCATTGCCAGGCTGTGCCCATCATGTCTTCTATAGTATATTGTGGGTCCCAACCTAATAATCTTTTGGCTTTGTCATTATTAGCATAAATGCTTATTACATCTCCTGCTCTTCGAGGCCCGATCTGATAATTTAGTTTTACACCACTCACTTTCTCAAATGCTTGTATGGCTTCGAGTACGGTGACTCCATTACCTGTTCCCAAATTGAAAATTTCGCAACCATTTGTATTGCGTCTTTCCTCCAGGTATGCAATGGCCAAAGTATGTGCATGCGCTATATCACTGACATGTATAAAATCGCGAACACAACTACCGTCCCTGGTATTGTAATCATTACCAAAAACTTTCATTTTAGGAAGCTTACCAATAGCCGTTTGCGTAATAGCCGGCACCAGATTTTGGGGCTTACCAATAGGTAATTCACCAATAAAAGTGGAAGGATGTGATCCAACGGGATTAAAATATCGAAGCAAAATACATTGTGTATCTGCTACCCTTTGAAAATCCTGTACTACCCTTTCTGCCATTTGCTTGGTGGCACCATAGGGGGATTCAGCGGGTTTTTGTGGCGTTTCTTCTGTTACCAATGATTCATCGGGGTTACCATATACGGTACATGATGAAGAAAAAACAAACCAGGGGGTATGGAAGTCCTGTGCACATTTAAGAATATTTACGAGCGACTGCAAATTATTTTCATAATAAAGGAGCGGTTGCTCTACAGACTCGCCTACTGCTTTATAAGCTGCAAAATGTATGATCCCATCAATATCTGTATTTTCCTGGAAAATGGCAAAAGTTTCATCGTAATTACAAAGATCGACCTTATAATTTTTTACACTTTTTCCTGTGATCTTTTCGACTCCTTTTAAGATAACCGGATTCGACCTGGAATTGTTGTCTACACAAATTACCTCATAACCATTTTCTACAAGATCAACAAGTGTATGTGAACCTATGTATCCACACCCTCCTGTTACCAATATTTTTGCCATACTAATTCTCTGTTAGTCACAAATTTCGTCAAATTATCCCAAGTTAAATAAACAGTCTGGCAATATAATATACACCTGCCGCAAGAAGAGCACTTATAGGAATAGTAAGAATCCATGCCCAAAGTAAATTGATAGTTACCCCCCATCTTACTGCTGAAAGACGTTTAGTAGCACCCACACCGATTATGGCCCCAGTAATCGTATGCGTTGTACTCACGGGTATTTTTAAAGCCTCGGTCACAAAGAGGGTAATAGCGCCAGCTGTTTCTGCTGCTACCCCTTCAAAGGGAGTTACTTTGGTAATGCGTGTACCCATTGTTTTAATAATCTTCCATCCGCCACTCATGGTGCCCAAACTAATCGCACTGTAGCATGCAAGCGGAACCCAATTAGGCATTTGGCTAAGACTGTATATAGACGGATCGTAAGCTACTAATGCAGCCATAATGATTCCCATTACTTTTTGTGCATCATTGCCTCCATGACCTATTGAGAACGCAGCTGATGAAACAAGTTGTAGTCGTTTGAACCAGGCAGTGGATTTTGTAGCATTCAAGGTGTTGAGCCAAAAAGTAAATAATGCGAGTGTAAAAAGGATAAGCCCTAAAAGAAACCATTTGAAATTTTGCCCGAAGAATAAAACATTATTAAAATGGCTGCTGTAGGTTGTTTGGTATGTAATAGAAGTTGATTTGGCATTGTTGTCTTTGTCAATGGCTAAAAGTTGAAAAACATCTCCCCGGTGTAATGACCGGAAGGAATGGTTGATATCCTGCTGTTCTTTAACTGGCTGATTATTGATGGATGTTATAATATCTCCTTTTTTGAATCCCATTCTGTCTGCAGGAGAATTAGTCGTAATTCCGGATACCAACATTCCAGAATTTTCTTTTTCCAGTTTAAGGCCTGAAAGTTCAGCACGATTGGTGGTAGTGGATTGGCTTAGAAAATAAACAAGTCCAAGAATGATAAAAAGAGATAACAACTTAGGCCCCCATCCCTTTCTAAAAGAGAAAATGAACCAAAGAGAAATAATAAAGGCCATGAGCATACCAACCAAAGGTGCAATGAGAATAAAAGAGGCTGTCCGCAGAACCACATCGCTGTTCATAGCATCGAAACCGCCGGCAGCAACACCAGCTCCGGCAAATCCACCAATTAAAGTATGAGATGAAGAAGATGGAATGCCAAACCACCATGTAAGCAAATTCCAGCAAATGGCTGCAATGAGACCGCTGAAGACCACTGTCAACATTCGTGTTGATTCAATGGCATCAGGATTTACTGTCTTAGCTACCGTGTTAGCCACTCCATGATCTTTGAATATAAAAAAAGCTACGAAATTGAATAAAGCAGCCCATACAACAGCCTGAAAGGGTGTCAGCACCTTGGTAGAAACAACAGTTGCTATAGAATTAGCAGCATCATGGAAACCGTTGATATAATCGAAAATCAAGGCGAGGGCTATGATAACGATGAGATAGGTCATAAGGAGAATTTTGAAATTTTGAAATCGGGTAATGTAATGCTGTCCATTACACGTACTTTAGATTTCAAATACTATGAGTACTTAATGATGATAGATTCAATTACATTCGCCGCATCCTCGCATTTGTCTGTAGCATCTTCCATTACCTGGTAGATCTGTTGTTTTTTAATGATTTCCTTGGTATCCATCTCCATGCTGAACAAGCGTTCAGTGTAACTGTCACTGATATCATCGGCTTCATTTTCTATACGGTTGATACGTACAAGTGCATCTGTTATCTTGCGCATATTTTTCATATCCCGCAACTCACCTACGGCAATCTTTACTTCTTTTGTTCCTTCTACTATTAAGGCTGCAAGCTGGTGAATACCATCATCTGTTGGATTCACATGATATAATTTAATTTTTTTGGCCGCCGCATAAATGTAATCTGCAATGTCATCAAGCGCACTTGCCAGGTGATGGATATCTTCCCTGTCAAAAGGTGTGATGAAATTTCTGCCTAACTCTGTAAATATTTTATGGGTCAATTCATCATTGGTATGCTCCATGTCTTCAATGGGCTTGACCATCTCAGCCCTTTTTTTGTAGTCAGTTTCTGCTACAATTGCCACCAGTTTTTCAGCCATTAATGCACCGTTGTTTGCTACTTCTTCAAATAAGCCGTAAAACAATTTGTCTTTAGGGCTAAAGAACTTTGTCAGTGAGAACGCCATATTTTTAATTTAAGGAAAAGCGAAAATAGTCTGTAATCACAGCAGGGATTTTGTTTACAAAGAATTAATAATAACTTAATATTGAATATAATTTTACTGCCTAGTCTTCCTTTTTATGTCTATTCTGAAATTTATAAAAAAAAATGAAATATTCTTAGTACTTAGGCTCTTCATTTTGTTCTCAGTTGTTCTCTCCTGCTTCCCGACAAACGCCCAAAGGTATCTGACGGATTTTGATTCTACGCTTTTTATAAAGGATACGCTACGGCCATTGGTTAAAAGGTTTGAAAACTTGTTGATTAGTGGATATATTCAGCCGCAATACCAAATTGCAGAGCAAAAAGGCATTACATCCTACAGTAGTGGAAATTTTTCAGAGCTGTCTGATAATCGCTTCATGCTGCGCAGGGCAAGGTTGAAAGTTGACTATCTTCTTCCAACAAAAAATAACACATTCCCGCAAGCCCTTTTTACATTCCAGTTCGAGGCTACAGAACGTGATGTGAATGTGAGAGATATGTATGTACGGCTATACGAGCCCAAAAAGAAAAACTTTTCCATGACCATGGGTTTATTTGCACGTCCTTTCGGATATGAAGTGAATTTGTCTTCATCGTATAGAGAAACGCCTGAAAGAGGAAGAGCGTCACAAATACTGATGCCCAGTGAAAGAGATCTTGGCGCAATGATCACTTATGAGTCCCAAAACAAAGCACGTAAAAACCCTTTATTCAAGTTTGATATTGGAGTTTTTAACGGCCAGGGAAAGTCTGGGCCTGCTGAGTTTGATTCATTTAAAGATCTGATCAGCCGTTTATATTTAAAACCTTTACCCTTTGGTAAAAATTTTTCATTAAGCGGGGGGCTTTCACTACTAAGAGGCGGATGGGCGCAGGCAACAAAATATGAATTAGAGATCGCTGAAGAAAATGGAAATAAATTTTTTAAGGTTGACTCAAGTTTACAAAACATGAATGCTAAAGCTCCCCGCCATTATTATGGGAGTGATGTGCAATTAGTATATAAACAGAATTGGGGCAAAACAGAAATCAGAACTGAATTTTGGAAGGGCACGCAGCCAGGAACGGCTGCAACTTCAGTAAACCCGGGAACATTACCTACATCACCTACCTACCTCCGTAATTTTGATGCAGCTTTTATTTATTTTCTTCAAAATATAATCAATGAAAAATGGGAAATAATGGCCAAGTATGATTGGTACGATCCAAACGTAAAAGTAAAAAAAAATGAAATTGGCAAAACAGGAACAAACCTGACCAGTACAGATATCCGCTATGACACTTATGGTTTTGGGGTAACGCGTTATTTTACAGGTAATTTTAAAATGCTCGCTTATTATGAAATTGTTCATAACGAAGCCACCGGCCTGACCACTTTCAAAAGGGACATAGAAGATAATGTATTCACATTGCGAATGCAGTTGCGGTTTTAAGTTGAGGGTTTGTTTCTAGCCTTTAGAACTTCATTTTTAAACCAATTCCCAGACTCAGGATATCTGTCAGAGATAAAGTGCGGGAATTACCAAAATAACTAATCAACTCTACATCATAGCTAACTAACTCATAGTATAAACCCCATTGTTTTATTTTTTTATCCTTTGTTGGGAGGGTATGAATTCCGGAACCTAAAAGCATTCCCGCATGAAGGGATGTAGGATGATCATAATAATTGAAGCGATAATGCTCTGGTGAAAAAGCAAAGTATTGTTTTCCAAAAGTATAATTGACCAATAAGCCAGTGGCTAAAGGTTCTAATTCAAAATCCTTAAGAAGAATTGTTTTTAGGGGCATCCATTTCAACTTTGCAGTAGCTGCATGTATAGGCAGACCGCCAATAGATTCTGGTACGAATCCATAAAATAAACTAAAATTTAATTTATCTTTTTTGTTGCTGTATCCTGCACCCGCACTCAAATATCCTATGCCTCCCGCAAATTGTATAATAGCAAAATCAGGAACAGCCCAATGTTTATCATTTGTACTGTTTTGTGCCATTAAATGCAATATCCAGGCAAAACAAGATAGAAATGATAAAATTATTTTTTTAGAAAAATTTCTGTTCAATTGTATAGGTGTTATCAGTAACAGTAATCAGCGCATAATTGCGTTTGTAAATAGTGCTTACTACTAAATATTCCAGTTCATTTTCCCTGGGACGTGATAAGCTATACTTATGTTGGTGGCCATGTATGGATAAGCGGACTTTATGTGAAGCGGCACCTAAAATTTCAAAATATGAACTTCTCTTTTTTGGATCAAACTCACTATCAAAAGGTGGTACGTGTGCAAAGACAAATGCATTTTTATAAGAAGATAAATCGCTTACTTGTTGCTGAAGCCAGGAGAGGTCAGGAATTGAACCATCATGACCTACTTCCAAAGAGTTGGTATTGAGACAAATGAATTTGCTTCCGCTATATTCAAAAGTAAAATCCTCAGCTCCAAACATCTTATTATAAATAAGTCTTCCATTAGCAAGCATATCGTGATTGCCGATTACACCGATATATGGAACCCTCAATTTTCTCAGGAGCGTATTGATCCAATTAAATTCTCTGTTGAGACCGAAGTCAGATATATCTCCGTTTAAGAGTACGAAAGCTATTTCATCATTGAGACTATTGACATTGCCAACAAATTCATCCAGGTCTTCATAAAATCTTTGAGAATCGCCAATTACTATAAACTTAAAAGAATCCCTTACGGGAAGGGACGCTATTTTTTGAATATTTTTAACATTCAGATTTTTGTCTTTTTCTTCCAATCTTACTTCATTCGGGTTGAATTGAAAAAGGTCTTTACAGGCGAAGCCAGTGCTAATCATTAAAAGTGCTGCTAAAAATCTAATCATACCTTATTAATTAGATTATTTACGCCTGGTTGATTAAAATAGTGCCTCTCTTATATAGATTATAATAAAAAATAATTAAGGAAAAATACATTATCTCTTCAACAAATTATGAATCAAATAGTTCAACCTGGAGATCTTTTGAGGATTTAATAATTGTCCGACAGGACAATACTGAATGTTATAAATGCCATTATTAGTTTTACCTGCAGAACAATAGAACCTTAGCGGTTGCACTTAACTATACCCTCCTCCAGCCAGAACAAATAAGTGATTTTTTGCTTATCGATTTCGTCCTTTTTTTCGAAAGCGAGCTGATTGCCATTACTGAATTGCAGGAATTCCGTTAGTAAACCTTCCACCTCTGTAAGTTCTGCCTGAAGTTCTTTTTGTCTTTCTTCTGTTCTTTTTAATTGCATAAAAAGTTTAAATACATCTTCCGCATCACCCTTTTTCAACACATTACCGTTTACACCATCCATCAGGGAAATCTGTTTTTCCTTAAGGGCAGCAATAGTTAATGGCAACTCAATCTGTTCATCAATAAGACTTAAATAATTGTCTACCAGGTTTTCGGCGTTTTTGTATCTTTTTTCTTTCATACTACTATTTTGAGTATGCAAAATTCTACGATCTGCCTTATAATTCAATATTATTTTTTAAAAGGTGATGTAATTACTCAACCTAACAGTAACCTTGAGGTAATATTAGGTTTAAATACAGGTGGTATGTTGTCGGTCAAAAAATTATGAGGATATATCATGGCTCTTTTATTTCTTTTTAAAATTTAATGATTTGTTGGCATCGCTGGAAAATCAGTTCACACAAACAAAAGACGCTGCATTAATTATTATGAAAAAATGAAAATAACATGACCCGGGTATGATAATAGAGGAATTCACTTAAATAATTTATGATACGAAAAAACATTTCAACCCTATCTGAAGTCAATGTTTCAGACGAACCTAATGCACAAAAGAATCAGGAAGAGGCTTATTTAACCGCTCAACAGGGCAATGAAAATGAAGATAATTCATCGGTTTCCACCGATATAGAAGATGAAACTATACTAGAAGAAGATAAAGATTTGAATAACGAAGTATCAGAAGACGACTAAAGTTTATTTTTTTCAAAATTTGTTCAACGTTTCATCAGGGCGTTTTTGATTTTATAGGTGATTAACGGCTACAATCATCCGTAGTCTATTGAATATCTAAACTGCTTTTTGAAGCTCTTTTTTTTCAACTGACCTTTTTTCAGGAAGCCATTTATTCAATGCCTTTTCAATCAATGAAATAAAAGGAAGAAACAATAAAACTCCGGTTGTATTAAAGATCATGTGGGCATTGGCTATTTGCTGTTCAATGGATGCCCTGTCTGATAAATATTCGATCAACTGAACAAAAAAGGGAAAGATCAGCAATCCGATTGCAATGGAAATGATATTAAAAAAGAGGTGAAATATTCCTGTTTTTACAGCTTGTCTGTCTGCACGGATGGTAGCCAGTAAAGTATCTGAACAAGTTCCTAATTCGGCACCCAACATCACTGCAATGCCCGCAGGTAAAGTGATTAAAGCTTTTTTTGCTAAAGTGATAACCATACCAACAGTAGCGGAGGAAGACTGAATAATTAATGTAACGAGTGCACCTATACCGGCCCCTTTTATTGGATTTTCCAGCTTAGCCATCCAATCTAAAAATTGTGGATGACCTTTCAGGGGCTCGACGGCCCTTTCCATGGTAAACAAGCCAAAAAATAAAATCCCGAAATATAAGAGCACTTTAGCAAGTTTTGAAATCTTCTCATTCTTTACAAAAATGCTAAGCATTAGCCCAATGAAAATGGGTATGGGGGAGAATTGCCCAATGTCAAGAGCGATCAGCTGGCTGGAAAAAGTAGTGCCAATATTAGCTCCCATTACTATTCCCAGTGATTGTTTGAAGGTCAGTGCTTTGGCATTTACCAGCACAATGGTCATAATAATGACAGCTGATGATGAATCAAGTAACACAGTGATTACCACACCGGTTAAGATGGCAAAGAAAAGGTTACGGGTACTGAATCCAAGCCATTTTTTTGCTTTGCCACTTAAAATGTCTTTTAGTGCTTCCGAAAGGTTGTTGATAGCAAAAAGGAAAAGTCCCAGGCCGCCAAGGACCATTAAAAGTATTTCCATGAGTTGTATAAATACAACATCTATGTTACCTGAATATTAAGAAATGAGATTGCAGACCACTAAGAAAAATATAATTCCCCTTTTTCATCATTACCCAGCAATGTAAATTGGGTCATACATAAAATTTGGAGTAAACCCTTTTTGCAGCCTGCCATAGCACGGTATCTTTTGATGACTTCATTGTGGGTAAGTGTAATCCCAGGTTCAATGCTTCTTGTTAGAGAAACGAATAGGTACAGCATAAAAGATGTTTCAATATCCATATCAAAATAATGCCGGATAACATCTAAATATATTATCAAATAGTTATCAATAAAGTCTATATGCCGGAAAATAAATTTGGAAAATCAGATACGATTCCGTCAACTCCTAAAGTTTTCATCAGTGGGCACGGTCATTACCGGCTTTGCTTATCATTTATCATAGTTAAAGTTGCAAAAGCGCATAACCTAGTAAAGCACCACCCATAATGATAAAAGCCGTATTCAACTTCTTAAAATAAAACGTTACAGCAAAACTTATTGCGGCAATCAAAATGGTTCTCCAATCAACAACTGTTTCCCTTCCCATCTCAACGACTATAGATAGAATAATTGCAATAGATACAATATTAATGGTATCAAAAAATGCAGACATTACTTTGGACTTTCTAAGTTTTGGAATAAGCGGATTTAAAAAAGCTACAAAGAAAAATGAGGGAAGAAAAATACCAATTGTAGCTGCTATGGCTCCACCAGGGCCTCCAAGCTGCCAGCCAATAAATGTGGCAGAAGAAAAAACCGGTCCGGGAGTAAACTGGCCGACTGCAATGGCATCAATCAATTGTTGTTTTGATAATAATCCTTTGCTTACCAATTCGGCATCTAAAAAAGCAAACAGTACATAACCGCTGCCATAAAGAATAGAACCTATTTTGAGAAAGATGAAAAATAGCTTATACTCTGATAAATTGATTGAGGGATTTGGAATCTGCAATAAAACAAAAGGAAATATTCCTTGAAGATTTTTGCCTGAAGTTTTTATAAGATGTAGGATAATGCCTATAAGCCCTGCCCCGAAGAGAACATATATTTCATTAAGGCCTATCAGTACTGCAATGGCTGATAGAAAACCAATAATGCCTAACTCTGTATTTTTTAAAGCTTTTCTGCCTAAACCAATCATCAAAGAAACAATTACTGCTATAATAGCCGGCTTGATGCCATAGATATAAGGCTGTATTTGTGGTAATAGACCATACTCCTGATAAGCCCAGGCGATAAAGCCCGTAATAATGACAGCCGGGATAATGAAACAAGAACCAGCAACTATTAAGCCCTTCCATCCTGCTTTTTCATGCCCTATGTGCATGGTCAATTCCGTCGAATTGGGGCCGGGTATTAAATTAGTCGCACCCACTAAATCTAAAAAATGCTCTGCGGTCATCCACTTTCTTTTTCGCACCACTTCTTCTTCCATCATGGCAATGTGTACAGCCGGTCCGCCGAATCCAATGAGTCCTAATTTTAAAAACAGCTTTGCGATTTCTGATAATGGTTTTTTATGCCCATTCATTATATTGGAATTAATATCCTTTTCTTAGCATCTCTGCGTATCATTTGGTAAGGGACTATTCTCTACTGCCTTTGCAGCTTTCTCTACATCATAATCAAATCTAATAAACTCTACGTGTACTGCATCTTTTTTAGTAATTGAACTTTCTGCATTGATCGTTAGTATTGCACAACAACCTTTTGGATTATTGTCTTTTGGCTTTCCTACTGAACCGATATTTATTGCATGACGGTAATGAGGATTTTCACCTGGATCTGTTGGTAATATTCTGTGATAAGGCTTGTGAGTATGACCGAAACACATAATGTCTGCCTCAGCGCTTTCCATTATTCTCATCATGCTTTTTTCATCCCTGTCTTCAAACAAGTATTCATTTATCTTTCTTGGGCTACCATGTACTAATAACAAATGAGCTTGTCATTATTCAACTGAAACTCTACTTTGATGTGTGCCGGTAATGTTCTTAGGTATTTTCTTTCATCTGGTTTTACAATTGAGTTGGTGTAAGAGATTGAAATTTTGCCCATTTCTTTTTCATGTTCTTCTTTATAGGCACACCCACAATCATCACTCGTTAAACCAATGCCCTGGTCATAATTGCCTGCAATGGTGGGAATACCTCTTCGCCTTATTTCATTAATCACTTCATTTGGCCAGATGTTGTAACCCACCAAATCACCCAGGCAGTAAACAGCATCAGGCTTTTGTTCTTCAATGCTTTTCAGGCAGCTTTCCAATGCTGGAAAATTGGCATGTATATCACTGAACAGTGCTATTTTCATTTTGATGTTTTTTCTGGTTGATAAATTTCCAAATAGGAATGGTTAAAGCTGCACCAGAAACCGTTGCCACAATATAAATCCAAAGGTGTTCTGTATGCCCGCTCACTATGGCTGGTGAAAGAGAGCGTGCCGGATTCATGCTTGCTCCACTAATAGGTCCGGCAAACATGGCCTCTAATAAAACAGTTGACCCAATAGCAAGGCCTGCAAACATGCCCTGTTCTTTACTGCCTGTAGCCACATTAAAAATTACAAGCATTAAAATAAAGGACAGAATCAATTCCATTATGAAAGATTGGAATTCGGTTCCGGAGGGTAAACTTGCACCTAATGTTTCATTAGTGGGAAACAGAAATTTTAATGTAAAGCTTGCAATAAATGCTCCTGCAAGCTGGCTTACTATATAAGGCAACACTTGCTTCAAAGGAAAGCGTTTGGCTATAGTGAAAGCAATAGTTACAGCGGGGTTCATGTGTGCACCGGAGATATTTCCTAAAGTATAGATCATTGCCATCACTATCAGACCGAAAGTAATAGCAATGCCTTCATGTGTAATGAATCCACCCGAATGTTGATTAATGACAATGGCACCGGTGCCACAAAAAACTACTGCAAAAGTTCCTATCAGTTCTGCAATGTATTTGTTCATAAATGTTAATCACAACATTCAGGACCGCAGCAAGTTGCTTTATCCGCCACAGGCTTTTCTGCATATACGGTTATGCTGCGAATGCCTGTACGGGATTGTTTGAATGCTTCAATTTGTTTCGGCGACAAATAATTGCTTAATATATTATCAGGGACAATTATGGCTTTGTCTTTTTGAACACTTATGTTTTTAAAACCATTTGCTTCTATCAACTCCAGGTACACTTGTTTTTGTATAGCACCGGCAACACAGCCAGCGTACATTTCCGCTGCTTCTTGTATTTCTTTAGGCAATTCGCCTTCCAGTACAATATCTGATATGGAAAAGTGGCCACCCGGTTTCAGCACTCTATAGATATCTTTAATCACTGCCTCTTTATTCGGTACTAAGTTGAGTACACAATTACTGACTATTACATCTGCTGTGTTAGCAATAACCGGCATGTTCTCAATATCTCCCTGCCTGAATTCTACATTGTGGAAACCTCTTACTTCATTATTTGCTCTTGCTCTTTCAATCATTGCCGGAGTGAAGTCTATGCCTATTACCTTACCTGTTTCTCCTGTTTCGTGCCTGGCTATAAATGCATCATTACCTGCTCCACTGCCTAAATCTATCACTACATCACCTTTTTTTATTCTTGCAAATTCTGTAGGCAATCCGCAACCTAAGCCGAGGTCTGCATCAGGGTTGTAGCCTTCCAAAGAAGTGTAATCATCTGCCATCACATTGTACACTTCGGTAGTGCAACAACTTGCACCACAGCAGGAAGCTGCATTGGTTTCTTTGTCCTGTAGGGCGATCTCTGAATACTTCTGCCTTACCATTTCTTTAATATTGTTTCCGTTTTCCATTTTTTTATTTTTTAATAGTTATCGAAATATTACGATTATATAATTCAAAAAAAGTCAGCAGCAATTACTGCCTCCTTTATAGGTTTCAAACATTTGATTCAATACAGCTTGTGCTGCCTTCCATTCTTTCGCATCTATACAGTAACATACTTTTGCCCCTTCTATTTCGCCTGTTATCAGCCCTGCTTCTTTTAATTCTTTTAAATGTTGAGATACCGTACTTTGGGAAAGCGGCAATTCTTCCACTATGTCTCCACACACGCAAGCCTGGCGTTTTGCTAATAGATTTAAGATGGCAATTCTTGCCGGGTGTGCTAATGCTTTAGCTATTTTGGCAAGTTTATTTTCCTTCACCGTGAATTCGTATGATTTCGTTGCTCCCATAATTATATCGCAATATTACGATTAAATATTTCATACAAAATTATTTTTTATAAATGGTATTGCATTATTAATAGAAAGTGTATTGATATTAAGAGGGTAAAAAAAAGAATTGCAATGAAATAAACTATTTTGATGTAAATGCCTATCCGGTAACATTCAGGTAATATTCCCGTCATGATTCCTTAACATTCGCGTAACACAGCGATAACGTTTGAGGATCAGTTTTGCTGAAACGTTCTAAGTGATGTACAAGTTCGCAATTACACTTTTCTTTTTCGCTTTTTGTTTTCAGGTTTCGGCTCAAAAACAGGTACGACTGAGCGGTAGAATCCTGAATGAAAAAAACGAAGGATTACCAGGGGCATCTATCATAGTAGAAGGCACCAACCAAAGAGCAGCCGCTGATGTGGAAGGCCGTTTTGTGTTCAACCTGTGGACAGGCAAAAAATATACTTTAACTGTATCCAATGTAGGGTACGCCACTAAAGCAGTATCTGATATAGAAGTAGGTGAAGGCATTGATAATAACCTCGAAATTATCTTAACGCCCAGTGTACAATCTGAATTAAGTGGGGTAGTGGTACGTTCTACCAGAAGGCAGGAAAGTACGAATGCATTGATTGCATTTCAAAGAAATAACACAGCTCTTTCAAGCGGATTGTCAGCTGACTTTATACGTCGTACTCCTGACAGAAATACCGGTGAAGTATTGAAAAGAGTGAGTGGTGCCTCAATTCAGGATAATAAATTTGTAGTTATTCGTGGCCTGAGCGATCGTTACAATTCTGCCTTCATCAATGGAGCACAGTTCCCTTCTACCGAACCGGATAAAAAAGCTTTTTCCTTTGATGTGATACCTGCTTCATTAGTTGATAATATTATCATCAGCAAAACAGCTACACCCGACATCACAGGTGAGTTTGCAGGGGGACTCGTACAGATCACTACTAAGGACGTTCCCACAAAAGACATTTTAAGCCTGGGAGTAAACTTTGGTTTTAATACAAATTCTACTTTTAAAAAATTTCTAACCACAAGGCGTTCTTCCACAGATTGGTTAGGCTTTGATAATGGTGATCGTAGCCTTCCATCCGCTTTTCCTGCTACAAGACAGGGTTACAACGTAAAAGACTTAGCGACCCAGGTAGAACTCTCAAAGTTATTTTCTTCAGATGCTTATCAGCAAGTAGAGCGGAAGGGGAGACCTGTGCAGAATTATAACCTGACTTATGGAATAGGCAGAAAATTGAAAAATGACGCATCCCTTGGTGTGATTGCAGGTGTAATCTACCGTACAAACGATCAGATAGGTTCTGTTGCCCGTCAGTTCGGACAGCAGGATATTGATGTCATAGATAGAAGTCTTACCGATGATCAGAACAGGTATTCTGTGAACGTAGGAGGCCTTTTGAATTTATCTTACTCGCTCAAGAAAACAAGGATTTCATTTAAAAACCTGATCAACCAATCTTACGAGGATAATTTTTATACAAGGTCAGGAACTGATTTTACAAATAATAGTGAAGTTTTGTTTCAAAGCAGTTTTGTAAACCAAAGAACTTTATATACTTCGCAGCTAGAAGCAGATAGACAATTGACTGCTAAAGGCATTCGTTTGAGACTGAATGGAAATTTTGCATACAATAAAAAAACGCAACCCGATTTAAGAACGGTTTCTTATTCGCGGAGCACAGGCACATCAGATCCCTTTGGTATTACTTTCGACGAAACTAATCGTTTCTTCAGCAACCTACATGAATATAGTTATGGTGGAGGTGGTCACCTGTTGGTTCCATTCAAATCATGGAGTGAAAACCAGACATTTAAAACAGGAGGTAATACGCTAATCCGTATTCGTGATTTTAATTCACGAAACTTTCGGTATGAAGATGCATCACAAAGTGCAGGCAGTTTGAAATTCTTGCCTTTCAATCAAATTTTCAACCAGGAAAACATTTCTGAAAAGGGATTTGTACTTGATGAGACCACACAAAATGAAGATAAATATTTTGGCGTATCTGTTTTGAATGCAGGCTTCCTAATGATGGACAACAGGTTCTCAGAAAAGTTTCGGCTGATCTGGGGTGCAAGGGCAGAGAACTTTCAGCAATTTCTGACCACACGCAGGTCCGATCTTAAAAGAGTAGTGATCCATACAGATGTATGGGATGTACTTCCATCTGTGAATGCCATTTTCAATTTGAATCCAAAAAATATCATACGTGTATCCGGATCCCAAACAGTAGCAAGACCTGAATTCAGAGAGATCGCTCCTTTCTCATTTTTTGATTTTGAACAAAACTATGCAGTATCTGGTGATACTACACTTCAGCGGTCAAGGATTTACAATGGTGACCTCAGGTATGAATTATACCCAAAGGCAGGTGAGTCAATTTCATTAGGTGTGTTCTATAAAAAATTTGAAGACCCGATTGAATTAAGGGCACGTAACAGAAACCCAAGCCGCTACAGCTATCAAAATGCGGACAATGCCACTTCATACGGATTTGAGTTGGAAGCCCGTAAAAACCTGGATGTTTTAGGTGATGCCTTCACTAATTTCTCTCTTTTTTCTAATCTCACTTATATAAAATCTGAAGTAGAATTACAATCAACAAGCAGTGATAGCCAGTCAATAAAATCTTCAAGGCCGCTCCAAGGCCAGTCACCTTACCTCGTGAATGTTGGTTTGCAATATACCAATGAAAAGAATGGAGTAAACGGGAGTTTGTTATACAATAGGATAGGTGAACGCCTTGCCTTGGTAGGTGATGAAGTATTGGGTGTGTATGACATCTATGAGCGCCCACGTAATCAACTGGATCTGCAATTGTCAAAAAAAATCAGCAAAAGAACAGAATTGAAAGTGAATGTTTCAGACATTTTAAATAATGACTATTATTTCTATGAGAACATAGATAGTAAACATTCTTTTAAATCGAGCTCAGACCGGAAGTTCAGTTCTTATTCTCCAGGCACTTCTTTCACCTTAGGATTCACTTACGACTTTATAAAATAAAAATAACGCAAAACAAATACAATGAAACGCATTCTTACAGTAGCTTTTTCATCCCTGCTAATTCTTTCACTGACCAACACAGCTTGTGTAAAAGTTGACTTTAATGAAACTGAGATTGTGGACACATCCACCGGTGGAGGAACAACTCCAACAATTACAACATTGACTGGCCGTATTGATCAAAGTCTTTCTCTTCCGAAAGGTAAGTTTACGCTCAGGGGATTCGTATATGTGGGTAGTGGTGTTACGCTAACCTTTGCACCAGGCTCTGTAATTGTAGCGGCAAACGATGTAAAAACAGCCTTGATCATTGAGCAGGGTGGCCGGCTGGTTGCCGATGGTTCCGCAACTCAACCTATTGTATTTACCAGCAGTAAAGCAGTGGGTACACGTGCACCTAGTGACTGGGGTGGCATTTCCATTTGCGGTTTTGCACCAACAAACAGAAGCCTTGATCATTGAGCAGGGTGGCCGGCTGGTTGCCGATGGTTCCGCAACTCAACCTATTGTATTTACCAGCAGTAAAGCAGTGGGTACACGTGCACCTAGTGACTGGGGTGGCATTTCCATTTGCGGTTTTGCACCAACAAACAGACCTTTAAATCCAGCTCCAATTACAGAAGGAGGAACCAACCGTCCTTATGGGGGTACCAATCCAAACGACAACAGTGGTGTTCTTCGTTTCGTACGAATCGAATTTGCAGGGATAACTGCTGAAAACAACAGTGAGCTTAATGGACTTACTCTTTACGGCGTAGGTGCGGGTACTCTTATTGAAAACGTAATGACCGGGTATTGCGGCGATGACGGTTTTGAGTTTTTTGGCGGCACGGTGAATGCAAGAAGATTGGTTTCTTTTGCTTCAGGCGATGATGATTTTGATTTTGATTTTGGTTATTCAGGCCGTATTCAATATGCTGTTTCATTAAGAGATAAATATTCTGATGATGATCCTGCAAATGGTATCGAATGTGATAATGACGGCACCGGCACTTCTGCAACCCCAGTTACCCGCCCTGTTTTATCTAATTTTACTTTAATCGGACCTTTCGATACTACGGGTACTTCCACAAATGGTTCTCAACACAGTCTTGGCAATGGTAACCGCTGGCGCCGTGCTGCCCGGTTTGTATTCAGAAACTCAATTATTCTGGGCTTTAGAGCCGGTGGGGTGGAGTTATTATCCAATGAAACAATCAATGATTATTTAGCAGGAACCAGTGAATTCAAAAATAATTTGGTGCATTCATATACGGTGCCTTACAAAAGTGGCAACCAGGCTTTATTGACCAATGCTGCGTTCCAGGCAAAAGCAGAAGCTGAAGGTAATATTACTCTGGCTAATCGTGACTCTGCGAAATTGACAGCGCCGTTTAATCTGAACACACCTAACTTTTTACCAATGGCTGGCTCACCTGCATTAACAGGTGCGGTTTATGGTGGGGTATTGGATAATTATTTTACAAGCGGAACTTATCGCGGTGCATTTGGAACCGAGAACTGGTTAACCGGCTGGACTAATTTCAATCCTCAGACTACTGTTTATTAATTGAAAAGTCACATCATTATAAAACAAACCGCCAGCTTATATGGCGGTTTTTCGTGTTCATTATTAATGAAAAATTAGCGACCATATCAAAAGCTATATTAATTTAATGTTACCATTCGTATCTTTAGATTAATCACCATTGAAAAAAGTCGCTATTATATTATTTCTCATTGTACTTTTCAGCTACAATCCTTTTTTAGTTTACAGCCAAAGCAGCCGAAACATAACAGTTAGTTTTTGTGGCGATCCTGTTTCGTTACATATTGATTCTTCACTTATTGTAAAATTCGATGCTTCTCTTTCTAAAGAAACGATTCAGGCATTTTATACACAACTCAACAGTGGCAATTATAAATCTTTGGTATCAGCGCTGCTTGATTACAAAAATCAACACCAGCTTAATGATTGGCTTTATTACCAGCTTATTCGCAGAACAGCACAACAAATAAGCCCCAAGGCTGAAAACTATTATCGCTATACTTTATATAAATGGTTCCTGCTTACAAAGTCGGGATATAATGCCAGCCTTGCGATCGGGCAAGACCGTCTGCTCTTTTACGTGCAAAGCGATGATAATATTTATGACATCCCATTGTACCTGAGAGGCGGAAAACAATACGTCTGCCTAAACTATCACGATTATGGGTACATTGATTTTGAAAAGGAAAAAATGTTTGAGACTTACATTGAAGTTCCTGAAGCCCAGAATGCATTTTCTTATAAGGTGACGAACCTGCCCGATTTCAAATCAAATGTGTATGCAGAGAAAAATATCTCATTTCAATACAAACAAAAGATAAGGCACTATAAACTCGCACTCAATACACAGGTGCAGGCCATGTTTACCAATTATCCCGGGGTAGATTTCGAATCGTATTTCAATATACCTATGAGTGCAAAAACCTACAGCTCAGTCATACCGGTGCTTCGAAAAGATATGCAGGGAATGAATCAAAAAAATGGTATCGAATACCTGATGCAGTTCACCCGCAATGCATTTGGCTATGCCAATGATCAGAGCGCTTTTGGAAAAGAAAAACGATTATCACCCGAACAAACACTTCAATATTCTTACAGCGATTGCGATGACCGGGCAGGACTTTTTTTCTACCTCGTAAAAGAAATTTACGATTTGCCCATGATCGTTTTGGTTTATCCCGCACACGTAACCATTGCGGTAAAACTGGATAAACCTGTGGGTGATGCCATTGTTTATAATGGAGAAAAATATTCTGTATGTGAACCTACCCCGCAAGGGATGGAATTGAAAGTTGGTGAAATATTACCTGCATTGAAAAAGACTGCTTATGATGTGGTGTATGCATACCATCCCAATAAATAAGTTCAGTCATCTAAGTTTATCTATATTGTAAGAAAATTTCTTCTTGATTTCTTCCTATCAATTCAAATCAAAATACGTCAGCGCTTTGCTTGCAGCCATCATTTGCTTTGCAGCCTATGCCAGCATGACCGCTTTTCGCAAAGCCTATAATGTAGCTCCTTACTCCGGTTATGATCTTTGGGGAATAGATTATAAAGTAATATTAGTGATCATCCAGGTGCTGGGTTATATGCTGAGTAAATTCTATGGTATTAAATTTATTTCAGAGCTAAAGCGTTTTGGAAGGGGCAAACTTATTCTTATCCTGGTACTTATTTCCTGGGCTGCCTGGTTGTCGTTTGCAGTTATTCCACCGCCATATAATTTTTGGGCATTGCTATTTAATGGTTTTCCATTGGGCATGCTCTGGGGTATTGTTTTTTCTTATATCGAAGGCCGGCGGGCTACAGATTTTATTGGTGCAGCGCTTGCAGTAAGTTTTATTTTCGGTCCTGGCCTGGCTAAGTCAGTAGCCATTTTTGTAATGAATGATTGGGGTGTTTCAGAATACTGGATGCCTTTTGTAACGGGGCTGATATTTTTTCTCCCCCTTTTACTATTCATTTATCTGCTTGAAAAAATTCCACCACCAACAGCAGAAGACATTGCACAACGCACGGAAAGGATCGCTATGACCGGAGGGGATCGGCGAGCTTTTGTAAAAACATTTTTGCCGGGTTTAGCCTTGCTTGTGCTTGTTTATATTTTTGTAACCCTGCTTCGTGAGGTACGCGATGGTTTTATGGCCGACATGTGGCGGGCCTCAGGTGAGACATTCAATGCGGGAGTTTTTGCAAAAACGGAAATGTTGATTTCAATCGGCATACTCGTTTTGATTGCGAGTATGGTATTGGTAAAAAATAATATGAGGGCTTTTCTCGCAGCACAATGGATCATGCTGGGTGGTTTTATATTATCCGGGATTATTACATGGCTTTATCTGAATGGTCATGTAAGTATGTTTCTATGGATGACCCTCGTAGGCCTTGGTTTGTACATGACATATATTCCTTACAACAGCATTTTGTTTGAGCGCCTGCTTGCAGCTTTCAGATATGCAGCCAATGTGGGGTTTTTAATTTATCTCGCAGATTCATTTGGCTATCTCGCCAGCGTAGGTATACTGCTTACCAAAAGTATTTTAAAGCTTGAGCTGAATTGGTTACAGTTTTACACTTCACTTGTACTTTATACTTCTGTGGGGGGTAGTTTTTTTATTTTGATTTCCATTATTTATTTCCATCGCAAGCATAAGCTGATTCCATGAGGGATAAAAGCAGCGAATTAATTTATTCTAAACACCATAAAACGGATTATGCGCTTCCTTTTTTACTTTACTTTTTTGCTCATTGTTGCCGGATGTAAAGAATCAGCCTTAGAAAAAAAACTATCCGTTACGGACATTCTGATCGTTCAGTTTTATAATGAGGAGGGATTGATTGAAAAAGCAGTGACCACCACTGTAAAACCAGCAATTCAAAAGTTGGTACATTTCCTAAATGGCAGCCCTGCAAAAACTTTTGATTGCGTATTTGATGGCAAGCTTATTTTCCTGAGTGGAGGTAATGAAATACAACAAGTAGGGTTTAAGTTTGATCAAAATAACTGCAGGTATTTTTCTATACTGATGAAGGATACAGTGATTAATACAACGATGAGTAATGAAGCCGCCGATTTTATGTCCTCCCTGGAGAGAGGTGAAGGTCATTACTGACCTGCTTGAAGTTATAAGTATACATTTTCTCAATCGATGGGCCTACGATTATCCTTTGGATAAGAAGCCCTTGGACAAACTATTTCTTCCTCTTCTTCTTTGAAATATCTAATTTCTTAATTGCATAACCTGCCAGCATACCCCCGGCAATGTACAATCCCACAGTGAGTAATTTTTTCTTCATATCCTCATCTTCATTGGAATAATGTCCATTAGTACCTGCGATACCATGACCATTTTTTGATTCTTCTTTATTATCTTCATCATTGATAATGAATGCAGAACACAATCCGGCAGCAGCACCTAAGAATCCACCATTTAAAATCGCATTTTTTCTCTTACCCAGGCCAGTGAGTCCAAAAGCAGCGGCATTGGTGAGTAATTCTCCTGCAAGTTTTATGTAAAGCTCATTCGTCTTTGAACTGTTTTTACCCCCACTTTTCTTTAATTTATTAATAATACCTGTCTTATGCAGGAGTGGTCTTGGTGATTTACTATCTATATTATGAAGTGCTTCCTGTAATAAGCTCAATGTAGTAGCCCCGGTCACTCCTCCCTTTATTGCTTCTGCTATTTTCATGACAACTATTTTAAAGCGTAAGAATTTCAAATGGAGTGCCAGCAGGGTTATTTTAATGTTATCATTTTCAAATGAGGATAACTTCTTTTCTGTTTTTAACAAATCTCAGAATCATTTTTCTCAACATGATTAAATAAAAAATTATGCAGTAATATAGATCACGAAAAATGCGAAAGCTAGGGAAAGCAAAATGCCCAGGGTATTAAGAAGTGTCGTTATCAGCTTGTTTTTCACCATCAAAATTGGTATTAGCTTATTACTGATAATGAATCAAAAATCAATTTTGTGTTATGGCTTAAATACATTTAAAAAAAGCCGACTCTGAATGACATTCCTTTTAAGGCTGAGTAGCAGCATTATTCATTCCTGGCATCCAAAGTAAACCCAACGGTTGTACCTACATCATGTGTACTTCGCACATGCATGGTATGCCCATGTGCTTCTATTATGTGTTTGCAAATAGCCAGCCCGAGCCCACTACCGGTCACATCCTTGCTGCGCCCTTCCTGCGTTCGGTAAAACCGTTCAAAAATGCGGGAAAGATTTTTCTCTGAAATTCCTATACCATCATCGCTCATTTCTATCAGGATATTTTTCCCATCGGTTTTATAGCAACTCGCAACAAGAGCTCCTTCCGCCTTGCGGTATTTAATGGAATTATCTATCAGATTTATAAGTACCTGCCTTATTTTTTCCTTATCAGCATGGACTATCAGGGGCTGTTCGCAACCCTTTTTAAATGAAAAATATATCTGGCTTTGCTCAGCTTTTAAGGACAATGTTTCAAAAGCCTCACGGATTAAATCCTGAATATTGAAATTTTGTTTATTTAATTTAAGTTCTCCACGTTCCAACCTCGAAATTTCATCAAGGTCCTGTATAAGGTGCACGAGTCGCTCTACATTTTTTGAAGCTTTTTGTAAAAAACGTTCGTTGGTTTGGGGGTCTTCTTTTGCCCCCTGCAGTAAAGTTTCAATGTATCCCTGTATGGCAAACACAGGTGTTTTGAACTCATGCGAAAGGTTCTGTAAAAATTCTTTCCTGAAGGATTCGTTTTTTTTCAATACTTCGATTTCATGCTTTTGCTGCTCGCCCCAGGCCTCTACATCTTCCCGCACTTCATCAATGCTCTTTTGCGGTAAGATATATTTGTAGTACATCTCTTGTTTTTTACTCGCTTTGGTTTGATAGATATACTTATAGATCAGCTTGATCTTCCTGTAAATAAATTGTTGAATAATAAAATTGACCAGTAGGTAACTTCCTGCCAGAATGATACAAAAAGCAATGAGGGCATCTAACCATTCTTTTTGTAAATAAAGAATGCCCATTCCAATAGGCAGGGAAAGGATCAAAGCGGTAAGCACCGCTAATTGTCGTGAGCTAAAATTTTTGATTTTCAACATGCGAGCTCGAACTTGTATCCAACACCTTTTACGGTGGTAATGCAATCTACACCCAATTTTTGTCGTACTTTTCGGATGTGTACATCAATAGTTCTATCCCCTACTATCACGTCATTACCCCACACCTGGCTCAATATTTCATTCCTTAGAAAAACACGCCCCGGTTTAGAAGCCAATAAATGTAATAGTTCAAATTCTTTTTTAGCAAGAGAAAAGTCTTTGCCTTCGTAATGCACGTTGAATTTTTCAGGGTCAATAGTAAGCCCGTTCACTTCGACAAGTCTGCCGTCTGCGGTTTTCGCCCGGCGGAGTAAAGATTGCACCTTACTCAGGAATACCTGGGTACTGATTGGCTTGCTTATATAATCATCGGCGCCAGTAGTAAGTCCTTTAATCTGGGTAGCTTCATCATTCAGCGCAGTAAGAAACATGATAAGTGTTTCGCGGAATTGCGGATGTGCTCTCAACACCTCGCATACTTCCACACCCGTTTTACCAGGCATCATTATATCCAATACGATAAGATGGGGATTCGATTGCTTTGCTTTTACGATCGCTTCTTCGCCATCATTTGCCGTAATCACCTGGTAACCTTCTTTCAATAGATTGTACTGTAATATTTCCAGAATGTCTGGCTCGTCATCAGCAATTAACACTTTTCTTGAACGGTTATCCATATAATAAAGAAAACTTGCAACAAACCTAAGCCAAATTGTATAGGAGGAATAACAAAGCCCGACTGTTTACATAGAGTTAATGATTATTTAATGCTGCCAGCCAGGTCCTGTTAAAAAGTGCAACTTAAAGAGGTCAAAATATGTCTAAAGAGATGAACATCTATAACTTACTATTAAACCACCAGTTACTAAATTTGCATTATGTCCTATCAAAAGCTCAAATGGCCCATATTCTTTTTTAGTCTTTTGATATTTTCGTTTTTCAACTCAGCTGCTCAAAACAACACTGATAAAGCCTGCAAACCCCATATAAACCGTGCACGTTGGCACGACCTCATTGATAAAGAGCAAAAAAATATTTTACGGGCGGATGGAAAAGCCGATAATTCTTTTAATGGCTCACCCGATGAGGAGATTAATTTCTTTGTAACGCAGGCCTTAGTTCAAAAAGTAGATGCTTTACAATGTAAGATTGAAAAAGACACCCTTAATCAGCAAAAGAAAGTGGCTTACTTAAGCGGTGTTGAAAAAATACTAAAGGGATTCTTAACTGCATACAGAAAAAGAACAATGACTGCAAGCAGCCTGCCCACGCTTATTGACTCTTATGACAAGGCAATGATAAGTGACAAGGCTGGCGAGTCCATTGAACCTCTCATAGAGCAGGGAAGCTACGATGTAGGCAACCTTTTGCTAAATAGCAATGCATTTTCTACAAACCCTGCTTATAAAGTTTCAAAAAACATATTGATATTAAAATATGCCCACGCTTATCCTGATCGTGTTTTCACAACACTGAACGATAACCCTGATGTTCCATTCAGGGATAGTCTCATATTAGTAGCTGCTTATAAATATCCAAACCAATTATATGATTATGCGCAGGCAAATAATAAACTGAGTTATGCCATCCGCAAAATTGACGATCCGCTGGTGCAGGCTGTTACCAAAATGGCCAGAAGTGATGGCAGCGGCCAATTGTATTTTCCTTTTTTAGACAATATTATAAAAGGCACACAAACAATCGAAGATATAGATAAAGTAAAAAATGATCCGGTGAAATATTACCGTTTATTGGTAAAGACACGACTGGATTATCTCAGCCGTTCGCTGAATGAAAATGAAAAGCTTTATGGAATGGAAGCTTTGGACAAGCGAATGGCGAAACAGGCAAAAGATTATTTTGTAAAAATGATCAATGCATTACATGAAGAACCTGACCCCATACGCTTTCGTATCTTGAATCAGCTGAACGCACAGGAATTGTATTACCTCGCTGTACTATCAGAAAGTGAGATTTATACATCGAGCTATGTACGTGGTGTGTATCCTGCTATTATGCAGCGCATTGGCAATCGGGGTGATTCATTACTTATGAGTGTAGGTTTTGACCGCTATAAAAAGTTTATCAAAATAGCTGCAGGGTTCAACACACTTGGAAATTTTTTAAATACATTTCCGGATAAAGATGCAGCCAAGCTGCTGATGACTGCATTCGTTAATAACCTGGAAAAATCAACCGGACTTGAAGATGGTGTGGATGTAGCTGATTCTTATGCAAGCATTGTAGAAACACTCAAACCCATCGCGGCTGATATGCTGGAAAATGTAAAGGAAAATTATGACCGAAACTTAAAGCAGAATAATCAACGCGGAATGGTAATGTATAATCTCTTAAACAAGCTTTTCCTTTCTGCAGATTCTACTAATAACATTGATCTTTCAAAAGAATTTGGCATACCACCCGTTTATAATATTCCTTATAGCAACCTGGCAAATGACAGCCAGGAAGTCATCATGCAGGTATTCTTTTATGGTGACAAAGACGGCAAAATAGCCTTCCAGGATTACTTAGGTCAGTTCCCCTCCAATAACTGGAAAAGAACAGATACAAAACAGTGGGTTACTTTCTCATCTATCAGGGGCAAGCCAATCAAAGTATTTGCCAATAAACCTCTTCCTGAAGAATCTAACCAGGATGCCGAAGCACAGCGGGCCCTGGGTGATTATCTTGCACAAAAAGAATTATTACCCACCGTTGTAGTGCACCGCGGTCATAGTTATTATGCTCCATATACGATTGCGCAAATTCAGCCTTCAGCAAAAATTGTATTCCTTGGCTCCTGCGGAGGATATCATTTGATCAACAGCGTCCTGAACCAGGCTGGTGATGCACATATAATTGCTTCTAAGCAGATCGGTAAAATGGTGATCAATCAACCCTTTTTTGATGTATTGAATGAAAAGCTTCGCAATGGGAATAATATAGACTGGATTCCTTTTTGGAAAGAGTTTAAAAGAAGAACAGGTACGGTTGAGGGTTTTGAAGATTATATACCGCCTTACAAAAATCTAGGAGCCATTTTTATAAAAGCATATAAAACTCAAATGGGAGAAAATGATGGTATTAATGCGTTGTCAGGTACATTTGCTCCTTAAATTTCATTTACGAATTGGATAAACCTGAATCAAAAAAATCATTTGATTTTCAGGCACTGAAAAGGGTATTGCGTTTTGCAAGACCATATAAGAAAAAATTTTTTCTTTCTATTTTCCTTGCCATAGTATTAGCTGCTTTCACTCCCGTAAGGCCTTATCTCATACAGCTTACGGTAGATAAATATATTTCCAATCAGTTTACAGAGGCAGTTATTACGATTACTATTATTCAAATCTGTTTTTTGTTATTAGAGACGGGACTTAGATTTTATTTTTCATATATAACATCCTGGCTGGGGCAGTCAGTAGTGAAAGATCTTCGTATAAAAGTTTATGATAAAGTTTTAAACCTGAATCTGCGCCAGTTCGATAAAACGCCAATAGGTACCCTCACTACGCGAACAGTAGATGATATAGAACGGATAAATGATATTTTTGCGGACGGTCTCATCCCCATTATTGCTGACTTGCTTTCTATAGTGTGTGTGCTCTCATTTATGTTTTGGACAGACTGGCGTCTTACACTTATATGTTTAATGCCTTTTCCCATTCTGATCATTGCTACTTATTTTTTTAAAGAAAGTGTAAACCGTTCTTTTCACCAGGTGCGAAACGCCGTTTCGAATCTGAATGCATATGTGCAGGAGCATTTAACGGGTATGGCCATTGTGCAGGCTTTTGCAGCGGAAGACAGAGAAGCAAGAAAATTCAAAGAAATTAATAGAGATCACAGGAATGCAAATGTCAAAGCCATTTTTGCCTACTCAGTTTTTTTTCCGGTAGTGGAAATAGTTTTGGCGCTTTCCATAGGTCTGGTTGTTTGGTGGACTTCGAGAGAAGCATTGAATCTTCAGATTAGCCAGTTTGGAAAAGTTACAGCTTTTGTACTTTATTTGAATCTATTATTCCGCCCTTTACGCATTATTGCTGATAAATTCAATGTGCTGCAAATGGGAATGATTGCAAGTCAAAGAGTGTTCAAAGTGTTGGATAATACGGATGTAACTACTTCACCAGCGAATGCTTATAAACCCCCGGTAGTTAAGGGTAAGATTGATTTTGAAGATGTTTCATTTGGTTATACAAAAGAACACCCTATATTAAAAAATGTTTCTTTTAACGTGTCATCAGGACAAACCGTTGCAATTGTAGGACACACAGGTAGCGGGAAAACAACAATCATTAGTTTATTGAACCGGCTGTATGAAGTAGGGTCCGGTAAAATAAAAATTGATGATGTGCCCATTGAAGATTGGGACCTCATTGCTTTACGCAGTAGTATCGGGGTTGTGCTGCAGGATGTATTTCTTTTTTCAGGATCTGTACTGGAAAATATCACTTTGCGGAACCCTGTTATAGATAGATCAAAAGTGGAGGATGCTGCCAGGCTTATTGATATGCACGATTTCATCATGCAATTACCGGGAGGTTATGATTATAATGTAATGGAAAGAGGTGCTACGCTTTCACTTGGTCAACGCCAACTGCTTTCATTCATAAGGGCTTTGCTGTTTAATCCGGCTATTTTAATATTAGATGAAGCAACATCATCCATTGACACCGAGAGTGAACTGCTGATAGAAAAAGCCATAGATAAATTAATAAGTGACAGAACTTCAATTGTGATTGCCCATAGGCTATCAACTATTCAACGTGCAGATCAGATTATTGTATTGGATAAAGGAGAAATAAAAGAAATGGGCACACATGCTGAACTGTTACAAAAAAGCGGTTTTTATTCAAAGCTTTATGAAATGCAATTTGAGAAAAAACTTCAACCCGTCAATTAGCATATTTACAATATTTAATCAATGCCTTACGTTTAACTTCAGGATTCCCTTATGTGAAGCCTGTTTATTTTTGAGAATTATCTTCATCTAAATTTATTATCCTTATGAAGAATGCTTATGCTATTTGTCTGCTTTCTTTTTTCACAATTAGTATTCTTATATCCTGTCTTAAGGAGGAAAGCCTTGAAAATGGCATGATAGGGAAAGGGTCATTACAAAGCGAGATCAGCGGGGAATGTCTAAATAAAAATGTAGCCGGAAATTTTCTCGCAAATCAAAATCTTACTGACAGTAATTTTATAGAAGTGGAAGTAGATGTAGCTACAAAAGGTAATTACAAGATTTCTACTGATGTGGTGAACGGTTTTTCTTTTAAGGGCGAAGGTGAATTTACCAGTACAGGGATCAATATAGTAAAGCTTAAAGGGTTTGGAAAACCAATTACTGTAGGGGACTATGCATTCATCGTAACTCTGGATTCCTCTGAGTGTATTGTGGACATACCCGTTTTGTCTTCAGGCAGCACAGGAACAGCAGCTGTTTTTTCTCTCTCAGGATCACCTGATACATGTACCCAGGCGATTTCTGCAGGCACATTCACAAAAGGAGTTCCATTAACAGCTACAAGCAAGGTTACTTTAGTCGTAAATGTGGCTACATCAGGCACATATAACATTTCAACAAATACTGTAAACGGTTATGGCTTCACCGGTACAGGTAGTTTCTCTACTCCAGGTATTCAACCAGTAGTGCTTACAGCTACAGGTACACCTTTGGCCAGTGGAAAAAATGTGTTTAGTGTGGCTACAGGCGGTAATACCTGTACATTCAAGATTACGGTACCTTAATGATATCATCCCCCACTTCATTTTTCATTTTTTGTTGCATAGATAAAAGGCAGTTTTTTAGTAAGTCGCCTTATCTTTGCGCAAAATTTAGGATGGGGTATGAGCATTAGACGTGTCAAAGGCTTATTGGTATTGATTTACAACTTAATTTTCTTCTTTATATCACTTACTGCCTTTGCGCAACATGAAGGTGAAACCCAGCATGAAAAAGAGGTACATGAAGAGGGTCTTGAAAAAGATGGTAAAAATAAATTTGATGCCAAAGAAGTCATTTTTGGTCATGTGCTGGATGCACACGAATTTCATTTCTTCTCTTATAAAGGTGATGACGGAAAAGAACATCATGCAACCATTCCTCTTCCGGTAATTTTATATTCTCCCCAAAAAGGTCTGTCATCATTTAGTTCCTCCCGCTTTGAACATGGACATGCTAGCTATGAGGGATACAAACTGGCTGGCAATAAAATAGCTTCTATTGATCCGGGTGTAAAAGTTTATGATTTTTCCCTGACACGGAATGTGGTGCAAATGTTCATTGCCCTTGCATTACTTGTGTTGATCATGTCATCTATTGCAAAAAAATATAGAACTGGAAAAGGTGTGAAAAGTGCTCCGAGCGGATTACAAAATGCTGTAGAGCCTGTCATCGCTTTTGTACGTGATGAAGTAGCCAAACCAAACCTTGGGCATAACTACCGAAAGTATATGCCTTACTTATTGACAGTGTTCTTTTTCATACTCATTAATAATATTGTTGGACTGATACCGGGTACAGCCAATGTTACAGGCAATATTGCCTTTACAATCATTCTTGGTGTAATCTCATTCATTGTTATTCTGCTGAGCAGTAACAAGCATTTTTGGGGGCATATTTTTAATCCACCTGTTCCTTTAGGTGTAAAGCCTATTTTAGTTTTGGTGGAGTTCCTGAGCATTTTCACAAAGCCTTTTTCACTGATCATACGTCTTTTTGCGAATATGCTTGCCGGGCACATTATCATTATTTGCCTCATCTCACTAATCTTTATTTTTGGTGGTAAAAAGCAGTAGGGATCTCATAAACATGATTCTACTACAAATATAAACTGGTTTATAATATAAACTAATTTATATTTAAAATACTCTCTTTTTAACATCTGGAAATGCTTATCTTATAATTCAAGAAAGATTTTTAAACGCAATGGAATGGTGGCATACCAAATATTAAGAGTGCTCTTAGGATAAAATCCTTGTGAACTAAATGGTGAGTTGTTATCATGCACAAATATCTTTGATAGTATTTTCCAAAGATGAAAAAAGCCGCCTCAAATGGAGGCAGCTTTCGATTTATGATCAATAAAAGCTGAGTTACTTATACTGTGGGATAATTCCATTAGCTAGTTCCGTCATTTTACTCATGCTCTCGTCAGCTAATTTGCCCTGCTTGAATTCATTTAATATTTCAGGGTGCTTATTTTCCATCTCCATTAAGAAATGCTCTTCAAATTCTTTTACCTTGCTCACCTTCACATCTCTCAATAAACCTTGAGTCCCCAAATAAATTATAGCAACTTGTTTTTCCACCGGCACCGGTGAATATTGAGGTTGCTTCAATATTTCCACGTTACGGGCCCCCTTATCTATTACTGATTTAGTAGCTGCATCGAGGTCGCCACCAAACTTAGAAAAAGCCTCCAACTCACGATAAAGCGCCTGGTCGAGCTTTAATGTACCCGCCACTTTCTTCATGGATTTGATCTGTGCGTTACCACCCACACGGCTTACAGA
>MWVX01000062.1_pt1 | contig 30378 bp, 27 predicted proteins | sample 1047311 | NCBI WGS metagenome assembly MWVX01 (sample SAMN06349984, study PRJNA376086) | soil metagenome | isolation source: MtG-4 sample Antarctic (ecotone) soil | place: Antarctica | collected 2015-01-13 | reverse complement strand
TTCAAAAATTTGTTTTTAAATATAGAAAACTTTCGATGATTATTTATGAAGGGTAATTCCGTTCGGGGAAAAACAGGCGGAATTAACTATTTCCCACGATTTTCTTTGACACCCAGACCATTAATGATTGTTGAAACTACGGATTCAGCAAAGACACGCGACATTCTTTCAACCGCCGGATCTTCTTCGTTGAAAAAAGAGCGCGGGTCTTCTGAAAACTCAAAAGAGTCTCGAAATATAAAGTTTTGATTATCGTAAAGAATTTTATTTTCCTTCAAATCGCGGATTGTCACCGCCGCCACAATTGTTACTTCATAAACACGCGCCCGACCATCACGGTCAAGTAAGACGCCTGTAAAATAGAAATTGCGAATAGTTCCTTCGATTACCGCATCTGCGCCTTCACGAGTGCCTTGAACTTTCAGCCCGCGACCGCGTTTGATAATTTCCTTCGTCACGGCTTCGGTAAAACGTGTCTCAACGCGGTAGCGCGCGCCGGCAACCTCAAATTGAAAAGCCGGGACGGCGACGGTTTTTATCTGCTTCGGCAAACCAGAATTGGTGACAGGTTTATAGCATTCCGTAAAACCGGAAACTCCGAGAAAAAGTAGAAGAATAAAAAATAACCGAATTTGTTTCATAAAATTTTTTTGATTTCATCAACGACTTTTAATGCCTCGACAGTTTCTTTGACCTCGTGGACACGAACAATTTTGGCGCCATTGATGACGCAGACGAGAGCCGAAGCGACGGAACCGTTTAAGCGATTTTCGGTCGGCGCATCGCCCAAAATTTTTCCGATAAAAGATTTACGCGAAGTTCCGGTTAAAATCGGAAAGTCAGAAAATTCCTCGCAGATTTTATTTATCTTAGCAATTAACTCCAGATTCTGCTCGAAACTTTTGCTAAAGCCAAGACCAACGTCGAGAACAATATTTTCTTTTTTTATTCCACAATCGAAAGCTTTTCTTATATCATTTCGCAGTGATGAAATCACTTCACAAATAATATCATTTTCGATTTTTTGACTGTGCATCGTCTCAAAGCTGCCGCGTAAATGCATCAAGACAATTCCGGCTTCTGTTTTTGCAGCAACTTCTCCAATATTTTTATCGAACTTCATTCCTGAAATGTCATTGATAATTTCCGCTCCGGCTTCTAGAGCTCTTAACGCGACTTCTGATTTACTTGTGTCAATCGAAATTGGAAAATCAAATTTTTGCGCGATTTCTTCAATTACAGGAATAACGCGCTGGATTTCTTCCGCAACTTCAACTCGTTTACTATTTGGTCTTGTCGATTCCCCGCCGACATCAATAATATCTGCGCCGTTTTCAATCATTTTCTCGGCTTGAGACAAAGCTTTATCAACGGACAAGTAATCGCCACCGTCTGAAAAACTGTCAGGGGTAACATTTAAGATCCCCATCACCAGAGTTTTAGATTGATAAGAAATTTTCCGTTTTGAGGTTTGCCAGAAGTCTCTCATTGTATAATTTCGGAACAGAAAAAAGGCAAAAGTAAAAATTTAAGCTTTTACTTTTGCCTTTTAATTTTTGACTACGCATTTATCAAGCTGTCGCCGGGTTATTACCGGTTATTGGCGGCAAAATCGGCTTTTTAAATGGACTCTTCACAGATTCCTCGGATAGTGTCGGATTATTTCCACTATCTGAATTCCTGGAACTATTTTCATCATCTAAAGGAAGCCCGGCAACTAATCTCCGAATCTGGACTCCGTCAAGCGTTTCTCTTTCAATAAGGGCTTCCGTAAGGCGCAACATTGCGTCATGATTGTCGCTGATAATTTGCTTGGCAAATTCGTATTGTTTAGCAATGATTTTTTTGACCTCCTGATCAATTTTTATTGCCGTATCTTCTGAATAATCTCTGTGTTGAGAAATTTCACGACCGAGAAAAATTTGTTCTTCCTTTTTTCCAAAGGTCAGAGGACCGAGCTCACTCATTCCATATTCGCAAACCATCGAGCGAGCGAGTTCTGTCGAGCGTTCAATATCATTTGAGGCTCCGGTGGTAATGTTCTCCGCGCCGAGATAAAGTTCTTCGGCAATGCGACCGCCCATTAAAATCGCAATTTGGCTCGTCAGGTGTTCTCTTGTATAACTATGACGGTCGCCTTCCGGCAGTTGCATTGTCACGCCGAGAGCCATTCCGCGCGGAATAATCGAAACTTTATGAACCGGATCGGCGCTCGGAACTTTTAAGCCGACAAGGGTATGTCCTGCTTCGTGATAGGCGGTAAGTTTCTTTTCTTCATCAGAGAGAACCATACTTTTGCGTTCAGCACCCATCATTACTTTGTCTTTGGCAATTTCAAAATCGCTCATCGCCACAACTTTTTTGTTGTAGCGCGCCGCGTTTAAGGCTGCTTCATTGACAATATTTGCCAGATCAGCCCCGGTAAATCCAGGAGTTCCACGGGCGATGACGTTAATCTCCACATTTTCATCAAGCGGAATTTTGCGAGTATGAACTTTCAAAATTCCTTCGCGTCCTTTAACATCAGGGCGTCCAACCATCACGCGGCGATCAAAGCGTCCGGGACGAAGCAGCGCCGGGTCAAGAACGTCAGGACGGTTTGTCGAAGCGATTAAAATTACACCATCATTTGATTCAAAACCATCCATCTCAACCAGTAGCTGATTGAGAGTTTGTTCGCGTTCATCGTGTCCCCCGCCGAGTCCGGCGCCGCGATGCCGCCCGACCGCATCAATTTCATCAATGAAGATAATACACGGGGCATTTTTCTTGCCCTGCTCAAATAAATCTCTCACGCGACTTGCGCCGACGCCGACGAACATTTCTACAAAGTCCGAACCGGAAATTGAAAAGAAAGGAACATTAGCTTCGCCGGCAACGGCTTTAGCGAGCAAGGTTTTGCCGGTTCCCGGAGGTCCGACCATCAAAACGCCTTTCGGAATTTTTCCGCCAAGTTTTTGAAACTTTTGTGGGTCTTTTAAGAACTCGATAATTTCTTCGAGCTCTTCTTTGGCTTCCTCAACGCCGGCAACGTCTTTAAATGTAATACGCTTTTGCTGATTGTTGAGTAGCTTCGCCTTCGATTTTCCAAAGCTTAAGGCTTTATTGCCGCCCGCCTGCATTTGGCGCAGGGTAAACGCCAGAAAGCCGATGAGCAGAAGAAAAGGTAAAGCATTTATTAATACAATCCAGAAAAGCCCGCTCGAGGCTTGTTCAAACTTAACCGAAGTTCCGGCATCCTTCGCCGATTTTAAAAGCGCTTCACGCGGAGCGTCGCTAGTATCGAGTTTGGTGAAAAATTTATCTTTGTTTTTATCGGTCAATTCAACCGAATCCTGTTTAAAGAGAACTTCACTGACCTCTTTATTTTCAATCCGCGTTGAAGCTATGTCATAACTTAATTCCTGCGGATTTTTAGTTTGTTTACTATTCAAAAAATAAACAAACAAGAAAGCAGTAGATATAATTGTTAACCACAATAAAACTTGTTTCAGTTTAGAACTCAAATCTTTCCTCCAAAATAACTCTCATCTCAATTATTGAAAGTTCATCCCTTCAATTTTTCTATGCTGTTTTGATGAAAGTTTCTTTTCATACGTTGTTCTTGATAGTGATCAAAAACGTTTTGTCTAAATGTTAAACATTGATTGTAGTTTGCGCTGCGCCATTTTTCAACCTTCAATTTTAGATAGAGTAATTTTAGTTAAATTTTATCAGCCTGGAAAATTGAAAATTTGTTATTAATCGCATTTTATTATTTTCGCTGAAACATTAATTTACCTTTTTCTTTAATAACAAATTCGTCACCCGGCAACTCGACTAATCTGCCGCTTTTACGACTTGATATGAGCCGTTCAATTGCTTCAATATGTTTGGTTGTTAATTGCCTTAAACTGCCGCGTTGACTCTTCAGCCATTCGCTCAAAATTAAATTACGGATTGACGGTAATAGATCTATTAAATTTTTTATTAACAGATACTTTTCTTGCTGCTTTGAGGAATCATTTTCAAAATTAATAGATTGAGAAGCTTTATTATGTTCGCCAAATTTTTGTAAAGCATCATAATCCTCGCGCAATAGGCAAGCAGTCTTCGCCAGTGTTTCGACTATTTTCGGGTTAAATTCCTTCATCAAGGGGAGCAAAAGTTTTCTTACACGCACACGCTTAAAAGATAAATCTTCATTCATCGCGTCATGCCTAAATTCAATTTTATTATCCAAACAAAAATTTTCCGTATCGCTTCGCTTCGCCCAATTTAGTAACGGACGGACAAGCAATATTTCACTACTCTGATCTATTTCTCGTCTTAATTTGATCCCGCTTAAACCGTTTAACCCGCTGCCGCGTATTAAATTTAGTAAGACTGATTCAGCCTGATCATTAATTGTATGGGCTGTTAATACAATCGAGGCGTGAAGATGCTCCGCTGTTTTCCTTAAAAATCGGTAACGCTCAATCCGTGCATTCTGTTCAAGATTGCCCTGGAGTGAGATTCTTCCAACTCCCAAAGCAAACTCAAAATCGCATTTTTCAGCCAAAACCTTGACGTACTGCGCATCCTGTTCGCTGTCGAAACCTCGTAGATTATGATTGTAATGAGCAATTATAACACGCAAGCTCAACTTTTTTCGATTAGTTAAATCCTGTAAAGCCAGTAGCAAACCGGTCGAATCCACTCCGCCGGAAACAGCCACGACTATAGTTTGATCATCAGAAGGCAATTGAAGCTTGCGCCATTCTGTCAATAATTTACGAGAAAAATCATGCATAAAAATGCCCAGCTCACGTTTAGTTCAAAATAAATACGATTGTAAATTTGGATTATTCGCCATGTGAACTTAATTTTCTTCAAACCTCAAACCCTTTTTCGCATTGTCCAAAGCCTCTAAAACTCTTTTAAAGACCGTATCGCCAGCGGTGTTTTTACTTTCTAAATAACTTTCAAATGTAATAAATTCGTAGACATCACTTTCAATAACAGATGAGAAATTTTGCAACTTTTCTAGATTTAATTTTTGAATTTCCATTTCTTTCAACTGTGCGTACTGCTCGATATTTTTCGCAATCTCCTGCGCAGATTCGATAGAAACATTTTTTTGCATAAGATATTCAACTAACCCATCAGAATTAAAAAAATTTGTTAATGCCGCATTTTTTGTTTTCAATTCATTTACAATGACCGAGTCCAAAACAATTTTAGAGCTTTGTAAACATAATTTTACCGTATCCACCGTATCAAAAACGGCTTCTAATGCTTCTCCTAAATCTTTACTGAAATTTAACGGAAGACCTTTCAGGGTTGAAAGAATTGCTGTTTGATGTCCAAAGATACGTCCTGATTTTCCGCGGATAGTTTCTAAAGCCGTCGTGTAAACTCCATTTAATTCCAAAGGTGGGTTTGCTGCTTCTTTGTGGTTAAATTTCAAGTATTGAAATTCCTCAGAAGAATATAAAATCAAATCCGCTGCCAAACGTGAAAGATGCATTATTAAAACCGCGCAGGCACCGACGAATTCGACAACAAAGTCTCTGTCTGAAATGGCATCTAAATTATTTGCCGCCATTCCTTCAAAATTAAGCGCGCGCGCTACTTCTTCATAATCTATTTCAAGGAAAATTCTCGCATTATCATCTGCGCCCAAAGGCAAAACATTGACGCGCCGCCAAACTTCGTCGAGCCTTTCTCTATCGCGCGAAATCATTTCGTAATATGCTAAACACCAGTCCGCCCAAAGCGACGGATGTGTTTTTGTCGAATGCTCAAATACTGGCAAAACCGCTTCAATCTGCTTTTCACCTGCTTCTATTAAAGACCCTTGAAAGCTTTTAGCAAGCCCGGATATTTCGACAATTTCGTCGCGCAGCCAAATTCTGAATGCAGTCGCTGTTTGTTCAGCCCTACTTCGACCGATCAAAATTTTTCTTGCCGGTTCACCGACCAATTGAACCAATTTTTCTTCGATAAAAGTATGAACATCTTCAAATGGCAAGCTGTTAAAATAATTCGCATCATGCTCAGCTCGTTTAAGAATGGTGTGCAAGCCGTTTTTTATCCGTTCCGATTCTAATCTCGTCAAAACGCCGGCATTGAAAAGCGCATCGGCATAGGCAAAATCCACTTTAATATCCGCATAAAAAAGCCTTCGGTCAAATGCCAACGTACTATTGAATTCCTGCAACAGTTTTTGCGATTTTTCTTCCATTCTGGAGCAATCTTTATCATTTATCAAAACCATTTTTATACTTTGAAAATTCCTTTATGATAAAAAAACATTTGAAATTCAAATTATCCATCAGTTATGCAGATGAAAGCGGGTTATTTTGATTATTACATCTTTTACCTTCCATTGATAAATCAAAGATATAATTTGCTATAATCGAACACAAAGAATGTCTGGATTTTTCATTATATTTCATTAATATTTTCTTGAATGAAACTTAGTCTAAATACTTCAATCCTGGAGCTTCCAAGTTTTGACTTTGCCAATTTATCAACGGCAATGGCGCGCAAGTTAGCGCTGGCAGTGACTGGTTTTGCTTATAAAAACGATTTGTCGGAAGCAACCGTCGAAGACTTACTTAATTATTTTCCGATGCGCTATGAAGACCGTTCAAATCTAGTCCGGATTGACGAACTGAATGATGGTCTGGAGGCTTCTGTTGAATTGTACACAAGAGTTTCCGGCGGTTTTCGAGTCGGTAAAAATCGTGGTCCGAAGGCTCCGCCGCTTTATATCTTTGAAATCACGGGCGGAGATGTCGAAAGAACAATGAAGCCCGTCGTCGTCTGGTGGTTTGTGTCCGGCAAACAAGCTCATCGCATTGCCGGTTATTACCAATCGAGATTTGAGCGGGGCACCCGTTTCGTTGCTTTTGGTAAATGGGAATGGGACGGCAGGAGAAATACTTATGCTCTGCGTTTAAATAAACCCGATGAACTTGAAATCTTACCGACCGAGGTTGATACGGAATCATTCGGTTTGCTAAGAAATTTGTTAAATGAAAAAGAAACATTTGAACCGGAAATTAAAATTCCTGAAAAACGGGGACGAAAAATAACCGATGAAAGCGACGAAGAATTGCTGGAAGACGTTGATAATCCTGAATTTGCAATCATTCACACGGGACGCCGCGTTCCCGTCTATCGCAAACTCGGACAATTTCAAACCAAACGTCTCCGCGAAATAATTTATAACATACTGCAAAACTTGGATAAGTCTGCGGTTGTTGAAACTTTGCCGGAAGATTTATGTCAAAGACAAAAACTATCTTCGCGCTCCCGAGCCATCGAAGAAATTCATTTCCCACCTGAAGACGCAAGTTTAACCGAATACGAAGTTTCAAGAAGTAACGCCCACCAGCGCTTGATTTTTGAGGAATTCTTTTGGGTTTCTTTTGCCCTCCAGTTAAAACGCGGTGAGCGAATTAAAGAACCGAAAGGCACCATTATTGAAATTAGCGATAAAACCTTCGAAAGAATGAAATCGCTTTTGCCGTTTACTCTCACCGGCGCACAGGATAAAGTTATCAAACGGATATTTGAAGATATGCAGTCGGACGCTCCAATGAACCGGCTTGTGCAGGGCGATGTCGGAAGCGGAAAAACAATCGTCGCTTTTCTGGCGATGTTTGCCGCGATGGAAAACGGTTATCAAACGGCTTTGATGGCTCCAACTGAAATACTGGCGGAACAGCACGCACGTAATGCCAAGAAAATATTTGCCGATTCGCCTTACCGCATCGAACTTCTTACGGGCGGTTTGCGCGCCGCCGATAAGCGAAAAGTTCACAAAGATATTGCCAGTGGTGAAATAAATTCGATTATCGGTACGCACGCGGTAATACAGGATTCGGTTGAATTTGAAAAGCTCGGTTTGGCAGTGGTTGATGAACAGCACCGGTTCGGCGTCCTGCAGCGGGCTCAATTGCGCGCCGGAGGTTTCAATCCGGATATTTTAGTGATGACTGCAACTCCGATTCCGCGGAGCCTTGCAATGACGGTTTACGGTGATTTGGATGTTTCAGTAATCGACGAGCTTCCGCCCGGGCGAACGCCCGTCAAAACTGTTGTCGTCGGCGAAGATAAGCGCGAAGGCGTTTACAAAGGGATCGAGCGCGAAATCCAGCTTGGAAGGCAGGTCTATATTGTTTATCCGTTGATTGAAGAATCTGAAAAAATGGACTTGAAGGCGGCAACGCAGATGTTTGAAGAGCTGCGTGACAAGATTTTTCCAAACTACGCCGTCGGTCTCCTTCACGGCAAAATGAAAGCCGCCGAAAAGGAAAATGTGATGCAGAAATTTACAAGCGGCGAAACCCATATTCTCATTTCGACCACGGTTATCGAAGTCGGTGTTGATGTTCCGAATGCCAGTTTGATGATTATTGAACACGCAGAAAGATTCGGTTTATCGCAGCTTCATCAGCTTCGAGGGCGCGTCGGACGCGGAGCTGAACAATCTTTCTGCGTTTTACTCACCGGCGACAAAAAAACCGCTGTCGCCAGAGAACGCTTGGGAATAATGGAAGAAACGACTGATGGCTTTCGCATTGCCGAAAAGGATTTGGAAATCAGAGGACAGGGAGAAATTCTCGGAACGAGACAATCAGGCGCGCAAACATTTAAAATTGGAAATATTATTCGCGATTTAGAAATTTTAGATAAAGCGCGGCTGGAAGCGGAATATTATTTGACCTCAAAACGCCTAACTAAAGCAACATCCACGCTCATCGAAGTTGCCAAGGCAGACGGACGATTTAAGTTTGCCGGAATCGGTTAAGAACCGTTTATCTTTTTAGCGTAAATTTAAGTTTGAGTTTTTTGTAGATACTTGGTTATAGTTTATTTTGACAATTATTTCTCTAATCAAAGAATTTTATTAAAATTCATCAGATACATTTTAATGGAAAACCGCCGCTCACCATCGAATATTTCAAAACCTACAAATCGCAATAAATTTTTGCAGCGCAGTGATAATGAAAAATCCAACGTTTCACCCATCCGCCGATCAGGTCCAGGGTTCGAAACAAAAGAAGAAAGATTTGTCAATAAAAATGCCGGTACGCCTCAAGAACAGAACAGATTTTCACCTCAAAAACCAAAGTTTCAAAAAAACAATGAACAATTTCAGGCGAAAAACATAAGGTTTCAACCGAAAAGCAATTCTAAAGTCAGCCAAGACACCCAAAAATCCTGGGAAAACAAAGTTAAACCACAAATTGTTTCCGATCTGCAGATTACTAACGGTAAGCACATCGGAAAATACCTGCAAGCTTCGGCATCACCAAAAATGCGCCAAACCTCTCGTCATCTTCGGGAGGCGATGTTCAAAATTCTATACAGAAAGATTAGAGGAGCGAGATTTTTAGATTTGTGCGCGGGAATCGGTACAATCGGCATCGAAGCCATCTCGCGCGGGGCAGCTTTAAGTACGTTTGTTGACCGCTCTGCTAAAGTGACTGATTTAATCAAGAAAAATCTTGAAATCTGCGCGATTAAAGAGGGGCACGGCGAGATTTTTGAAATGGAAGCGGTTTCGTTTCTAAAACAAATGGGAAAACGTCGCCGTCGCTGGGATATTGTGTATTACGATCCATCATTTAGCGCGGATTTTGAAGAAGTTTTAGAATATTTCAAACGCGGAATCGGTGTCGGAAGGCTTGGAGTATTGGTTATCGAGCATCACACCGAAATGTTTTTTCCTGAAAATTTGGGCTTAATGAAACGTTTGCGTGTGGTTACACAAGACGAAAATTCACTCAGTTTTTACGAGAACAAATAAAAAACAGTCAATCGTCTAAAGATGTCAGTTTCATTTTTAATTAATATTTACAATTGATAATTGATAAAATGCGCATTATTGCCGGGGAATACCGCCGACGAGTAATAAAGAATCCTTCCGGTCGAAAAACGCGTCCGACATCCGATCGTTTGCGTGAAACTTTATTTAATGTTTTAAACCCTTTTATTTCAGCTAACACTAGATTTCTCGATTTATGTGCCGGAACCGGAGCAATCGGGATTGAAGCAATTTCACGTGGTTGCGGCTTTTCAACTTTTGTGGACAAGTCACGGCGGTCATGTGTTTTGATCGAAGAAAATCTCGACCTTTTGCAAATCTCCGAAAAACAAGCGGAAATAATCTGTCTCGAGGCGGAAAAGTTTATTTCGCGCCAAAATTTATCAGCCTGGGACTTCGTGTTTTTTGATCCGCCATACAAAACTGATTATTCAATAACCTTGTCTGAAATAGGCGCCGACGTGGGTAAACTGCTGCGGGATGATGGAAAACTAATTGTCGAACATCATTTTAAAAAATTATTGCCGGACATAGTCGGAAATCTTCGTCGCTGGAGAATCATCAAACAAGGTGAAACGCAGTTGAGTTTTTATGAAAAAGAAGAATTTCCAAAAAATTTGTAAATGAAAGTATTTGTTTGGCTTATCTTATGCCTGATCTGGGGAACAACTTGGTTTTTTATAAAAATTGGACTCGAAGATCTACCGCCCATCAGTTTCGCTGCCGCCAGATTCGTTCTGGCTTTAATAATTTTAGGCGCGATAATTTTAATTCAAAAAATCGAGTTGCCGAATACAATTCGAGATTGGAAACTTTTAGCAATAACCGGTATTCTGCAATTCTCGATTAATTACAGTCTTGTCTTTTGGAGCGAGCAATATATTTCGTCGGGACTTGCCGCCGTTCTGCAGGCAATGATTTCCGTGTTCGGGCTTGCTTTAGCCTGGTTTCATCTGCCTCAGGAAAAAATTACGTGGTTGAAAATTTTTGCCGTCTTGCTTGGAATTAGCGGCGTAACAATAATTTTCATCGAACAACTTCAAATAAATAGTGTTCTAGCTTTTATCGGCTGTGCGGCGATTGTGGTCGGCGCTTATGCTGCGGCGCACGCATCGATTTTGATAAAAGCCTACGGCAGCCAGCTTCATCCTGCCGGAATGCTGTTCGGTCAGATGGCGTGTGGAATTCTTCCAGTAATTTTTTACGGGTTGCTAAAAGAAGGTAATCCGATTTATTTTAATTGGACTTGGCGTGCTTTAATTTCAGTGCTTTATTTAACTGTTTTCGGGACAATCATAGCCTTTTGGCTTTACTATTGGCTTTTGAATAAAATTGAATCGACTAAGGCAATGGTAATTTCGCTTGTTACACCTTTGATAGCGGTTATGGTCGGTGGAATATTTTTGGGTGAAAAATTACCGCCTCAAACTATTATTGGCGGAATAATTATTTTAACCGGTGTCGGTTTAATTGTCTTTAAAGGAAAAATAAAAGATAACGCGGATTTACAGCCAGCCGCTAGGGAAATTTAAATTTCATGTTTTTTAAATTTACAACTGCTGGGGAATCACACGGAAAGGCTCTGGTTGCTGTGGTCGAAGGGTTGCCCGCCGGTTTAGAAATCAATGTCGAGGAAATAAATTTTGAGCTTTGGCGCAGGCAGCAAGGTTACGGACGCGGCGGACGACAAAAAATCGAAAAAGATGAAGTCCAGATTCTCTCCGGCGTGAGGCACGGGAAAACACTCGGCTCGCCAATCGCTTTTACAATTGAAAACCGAGATTTCGTCCATTGGCAAGAAGTGATGTCAAGTACGGCGCTCAAGTCCAAGCCGAAGAATCCGCGCCTCGTAACCCGTCCTCGTCCGGGTCACGCCGATTTATCGGGTGGTCAGAAATTTCAAACCAGAGATTTACGCGACGTTCTCGAACGCGCTTCGGCACGCGAAACTGCCGCCCGCGTTGCTTGCGGAGCTTTTGCCAAACAACTCGTTAAATATTTTGGTATTGAAATAAAAAGCCACGTCATAAAAATCGGGGACGTTCCGACAAATCCCTTAGAAAAAACTTTTGCAGAAATTGCCGCCCTCTCTGATGACGAACCGCTCCGCTGCGCCGATAAAAATGTCCAAAATCAAATGATTGATTTAATCGATACCGCTAAAGCCAACGGCGATACTCTGGGCGGTATTTTTGAAGTTGTCGCCAAAAACGTTGTCGTCGGCTTAGGTTCTCACGTATCCTGGAGTGAAAAACTAGATGGCAGAATTGCGCAGGCTTTTATGTCAATCCAGGCGACCAAAGCCGTTGAAATCGGAAACGGTGTTGAAAATGCTTTTCTTTTCGGCTCAAAAGCTCACGATGAAATCATTTACAGGGACGATAAATTTCAGAGAACGACGAATCGCGCCGGCGGTCTCGAAGGCGGAATTACAAACGGCGAAGAAATCCGCGTGCGTGGGTACTTAAAGCCGATTTCCACTTTGAGAAAACCGCTCCGGTCGATTGATATCGATTCAAAAAAAGAAAATCTTGCCGCCTTTGAACGCTCAGACATCACAGCGGTTCCAGCTGCCGGCGTCATCGGCGAAGCGATGTTGGCGATAGTTTTAGCCAATGCGATGCGAGAAAAATTTGGTGGGGATTCGATTGATGAAATGAGTAGAAATTTCGAGAGTTATAAAAAGACTGTTCAAAAATATTAAAATAAACACTGCTTTAAATCGTAAAAAAACCTCTCTAAATTATTTAATCCAAGCTGCAAGTTATAAATTTTCACCTGAGAGGCTCAGAAAAGAATCCGCTTTGTTGCGCCGGATTTTTCTCTTTTCCGGCGCTTCTCAGCATGAGCTCAGTGCCTCTGCAGTGAAATCTCTTCATTTTTTTTAACTGGCAAATGATTATTTAGGCGAGTTTAAAGTCTTACCAATGTCACGCCGATACTGTATCCCATCCCATTTGATTTTGCCGACGGCTTGGTAAACTTTTTTTAAAGCATAATCTAAATTTTCACCTGTTGCAGTTACCCCTAAAACTCGTCCCCCCGAGGTGATAAAATTTCCCTTCTTGTCTTTTGAAGTTCCCGAATGAAAAACATTCAAGTCCCGCATTGCTTTCAATTTATCCAAGCCATAAATAATATCACCGGTTACAGGCTTTTGCGGGTAGCCTTTGGAAGCCAGAATAACGCAGGCTGAACTTCCCTCTTCCCACTGGATTTTTAATTGAGAAAGGGTTTGCGTGCCGATTGCTTCACAAATATCCAACAAATCGGTTTTCAGGCGAACCAGGATAACTTGTGTTTCAGGGTCGCCAAAACGAACATTGTATTCCAAAACCTTGATCCCGTCTTTGGTTAACATCAAGCCGAGAAATAAAATTCCGGCGAACGGGAAACCTTCAAACGCCGCTCCTGTTAATGTCGGCTCAATTATTGTTTTCGTAATCTGTTTTAGCTGTTGTTCGCTTAAAAGCGCAGCATCGGAAATTGTTCCCATACCGCCGGTATTAGTGCCGGTGTCACCTTCACCGATCCGCTTATGGTCTCGACATGGCGGCATCAGCGCAAAATTTTTACCGTCGGCAAAAAGCAAGACGGAGACTTCGTCTCCAATTAAACATTCTTCCAAAACGATTTTTTGCGCCGCGGCTTCTCCAACTGTCTGAGCGAGTTCATTTATAGCTTTTTTCGCTTCACGACGATTTTCCGCAATAATGACGCCTTTACCTGCCGCTAGTCCATCGGCTTTCACTACGACCGTTGCATTTTTGTCACCAAAGATACCGCTTTCAAGTATATTCACGGCTTCGTCTACTGAATTTGCAGTCTCGTATTTAGCAGTTGGAATGTTATATCGCGACATAAAATCTTTGGCAAAAGATTTGCTCGATTCAAGTTGCGAGGCTGTTTGAGAAGAACCGATAATTTTTATTCCGTGTTTTCCAAATTCATCAACGATCCCTAGCGCCAGGGGATTTTCGCTACCGACAAAAGTTAAATCAATATGGTTTTGGGCGGCAAAAATTTTCAGCCCTTGTATGTCATCCGGTAGTATATCTACGCACTCAGCTGTTTCAGCAATACCTTGATTGCCGTTTGCGCAAAAGATTTTTTCGACCCTTCGGCTTTTATTAAATGCCCAACAAAGCGTGTGTTCACGTCCACCGCTACCGATCACTAAAATTTTCATATTTTATTATTAGAGATTTTGGCTTTCTAAAATTATATTTCTCGAATCAAAAACTTGACACCGAATGTTAATAGGTTTAACTTCAAAAAATAGATTTTCTTCAACTTCTGTGAATTTAAGAACAGTCGGGTTTTATATTACAACTTAAATACAAACCATTTCCTAAGAAATATCCTAAAATAATTTTAGAATTATGTTTTGTTTTAAATTTAAATATTTTGAATATTTATTCACAAAGAATTAATTTGAGAAGGTAGTAATTAGTGTCCAAAGTTGACTTTAGCAATCAAAAGGAAATCAATAAAAATACTTTAACGGGCGAATCAGAATTTGAGGAGATAATTATTGTATGCATTGATTGCGCCAATGAATTTGTCTGGACGGTGGGTGAACAAACGTTTTATCGGGATAAGGGTTTGAAAAATCCGCCCAAGCGCTGCAAAGATTGTAAAAAAGCGAAAAATGAAAGACTTGCGTCGATTGCCGCCGCCCAAGCTGCCGGCATAAAACAAAAAATTGAGGTTGCCGTTCATTGCGCGAAGTGTGGTTCTTATACAACTGTTCCTTTTTATCCATCACAAGGTCGTCCTGTTTATTGTCGTTCATGTTTTCTGCAAATGCATCCCTCAGTTTTCGATAACACTTAACATATTATCCGCCGACATGAACACTCGGTCTTAATTTAGGATTATGTTCTGCCTGACGTAGAATTTCTCTTGTGACCGGCGCCGTATCTCCTTCTCCAAATAAAATATATCTGACTAAATAAGCTACCGGATTACCTTCACTCCATCCGAAATAAACGTGGGGTATCTTGCCTGTTTTGTCTCTGAGATGCAGCAACAATGCGGCGATGGCATTTGGCACGGCGGGCGCTACGGTCCGGAGAATTTTATATCCATCAATTTCAACGCCGCGAATTTTTAGCTTACCCTTAAAATCAGACGCGTCACCCAGTTCAATTTCGTAAAAAAGAATCGGGTCGCTCGACGGAATGTGATTGTCAACTCGTTTTTCTCGCTCGTTGAAACGGTATTCCTCAACGTCTCCGGTTTCGCGCCGGTTAGTGACGATGCGAATTTCGCCCTCCGCCATTTCATTTAAGAATTGCCGGGCTTGCTCGTCAAATTCTATTTTTTCGACGCGCAATTCGGTAGTCCGCAACGCGCGGGAAATAAATGAAGCCAGAACAATTCCCAAAATAAACAACGAAGCGATCTTGATGCCGTCGGGGCGTTCGATAACATTCGTAATAGTCGTATAAGCGAAAACGGCAGCTATAACTAAAAACACCCATTTTACGGCCTGTTTTCTGACCCAGGCGGAAATTGTCACGGCAACCGCCGCCGAAGTCATTAAAACTAAAACTCCGGTCGCGTAAGCGCCGCCCTGCGCCTCGACATTTGCTTGAAAAACAAAAGTGATAACAAAACATATCAACGTAATAACAATTACTAACGGGCGAGTTGCGCGCGCCCAATCAGGTGCCATCCCGTAACGCGGCAGATAACGCGGAACAATATTCAAAAGCCCAGCCATCGCTGACGCTCCGGCAAACCACAAAATCAAAATCGTGCTGACGTCGTAGGCGGTTCCAAAATAATCGCCCAAGTATTGATGCGCTAGATAAGCCAAAGCGCGCCCCTGCGCTTTGCCGCCTTCTTGAAATTCCGAAGCGGGAATCAAAACGCACGTAATAAAGCTGCTGCAAATAAGAAAAAAACTCATTATCAGCGCCGCGCTCATTAGAAGTTTGCGGGTATTGGCAATCCGGTGCGGATTTTTGACCAATGGCATCACGGCGACTCCGGTTTCAAAACCGGAAAGTCCCAAAGCGAGTTTCGGGAAAACGAGCAGAGAAAGACCGATTATCAGTAAAATGCTTCGCGGTTCGGTCGCCCCGCTGATAGTTGTAGTTGTAAAAAGCGCTTCCTTCCAATTTGTCAGCAGCGCCGGATGCGTCGCAATTTCATAAAAACCGGCGGCAATCACAATAACATTCAAAGATAAATAGCCTATTACTAAAAAAACAGCGATTCCGATTGCTTCTTTAAAACCCTTCAAAAAAACCGCCGCCAGAATAACGATTAAAAACAATGTAACCGGAACGGGATGGTCGAGAAAATGCAGGTGTTCTTCGACAAAAGGATTGTGAATAATGTGTTCCGAAGCATCAGCGGCGGAAAGCGTGATTGTGATAACAAAATCGGTGGCGACGAATCCAAGCAGAACTAAAACGAAAAGTTTCCCTTTCCAGCGCGACAAAAGCGATTCGAGCATCGAGATTGAACCCTGTCCGTGCGGGCTTTCGGTTGCCACGCGATTGTAAATCGGCAGCGCCCCGAACAGCGTCAGCAAAACCAGTATAAAAGTTGCAATCGGCGAAAGCGCGCCCGCCGCGAGAAAAGCAATTCCCGGCTGGTAACCGAGCGTCGAAAAATAATCCACTCCGGTCAGACACATTACTTTCCACCATGAGTGTTGTTGATGATGTCCTTCGCCTTCAAAGGGAGCTTCCATCTCTTTCACTCCCTGCATTAACCAACTCTTAAATCCACGATCAGCAAAAACCTTTTGCGCTTCCATAATTCTCGTTCTGTAAAAATAAATTCTGTAAAAATAAAAAACCACGCGCGCACTAACTGTGACTGTGGTCAAATTAAAATTTTAAATTAAGCGTTAAAATTGTTCTTTTCACAATGCCTGCTAATTAAATCGCAGGCTGAAAATGAGAAATATTACAGGTAAAAATTTGTCCCCGAAATACTTTTTGCTCTATTTTCTATATATAAAAACTTTAGCGACAAATTTTCAAAGAGTTTAGAATACAAAAAAAGTTATAAAGATTTCGTAAAGAATTTATAAAGAGATTATAAAAAAGCATATCCATTCAGTTACTGAGCGTTCTTGCCATATTCGATTCTTCTCGTTCTGCCAGTTTCTTCAATTTTGTCGAAACAATGCGCGCCCAAAATCCATAACGGCAAAATCACGAAGAACAGCCAACCTCCCTTTGGTTTTTCGCTGTAAAGAAATTGAAAAATAGTGAGAAACACGGCACAGGCGAGAAGAAGTGTTCCGCCGAGTAAACCGATTCCCGCTCCGATATGCCAGATTGTCCAATTTTTGGCGGTGATTTCTTTCTTGCCGGTAAAAATATTTAACAGAATTTTTTCTGTCGAATTTACGAAAGGGCTTATCATATTCTTTTCCTCGTTCACTAAAAAAGAATACGAGCCTATTAATAAAGATGGAGTAAAGAATTTATAAAAAGTTCATAAAATATTAAGCGGGGATAAAACAGTTTATCGTGAGACAAATCATAAACAATAATTATTTTAAAAGTTTTTGCAGTCTCTATTCTTCACCGGTATTAAAACGATACCCGACCCAAGGAAGGGTTAAAATGTATTTTGGTTGGTTTGGTTGGGGTTCTATTTTTTTGCGGAGCTGCCCGACGAAAACTCTTAAATATTCAGTTTGTTTGGTGAAATTACCGCCCCAGATTGCGCCCAGCAAATTATGGTGTGTGATAACACGCCCACGATTTTGGACAAGGTAAAACAGCAAATCGAATTCTTTAGGCGTGAGGGAAACCTCTCTTCTGGCTACCGAAACCTTGTGCGCGTCAATATCAATTTCAAAGTCACCAGCCGTCAAAACAGAAGACTTATTTTCTTCGTTCGAGGAGAAGCGGCGAAATGCTGCCCGCACTCGCGCAAGCAGTTCATCCATTCCAAAAGGTTTTGTGATGTAATCATCCGCTCCGGCATCCAAAGCCGCAACTTTTGTTTTTTCTTCACCTTTGACCGAAAGAACAATAATCGGGATTTTCGAGGTTTTACGGATTTTCTGACAAAGCTCGATGCCGCTCATCTCCGGCATTGAAAGGTCGGTAATTATCAAATCGGGATGAAAATCACGCAAAGTATCCAAAGCGGATTCTCCGTCTGCCGCAACCCGCACGTCATACCGATGAGCGGCGAGGCTTCTCCGTAAAACGCGCGTTATCTGCGGTTCATCATCAACTACTAAAATTCTTTTTCCTTCCATCGGGTTTATTTTTGTGCTTTCAATAAAAACTTAAAATTATTTTCCATCATCGCCAACCGGCACGGAGAAAACCACCCGCGTCTTATATTCATCGCGCCCGTCTTGAATCCAAATTTTTCCGCCTTGCGATTCGATAATGCCACGCGCGATGGCAAGCCCAAGTCCGAGCCCTCCGTTTGATGTAGCGTGAATATTGGCTTCAGTCGCCCGAAAAAATTTGCTGAATACTTTTTCACGCATTTCGATAGCAATTCCTTTGCCTTCATCTTCAACAGAAATCTCAAGCTTTTCCTGTTGGGTGCGGCGCGTCGAAATTCTGATTTTCGAGTTTTTCGGCGAGTATTTTGCGGCATTATCGAGCAAGGTGTAAACGACTTCCGAAATTGAATTGGCGTCAACAAAAATGGCAGGCGGTTCACGCTCAATTTCTATTAAAATCTGATGCTCTGAAAGACGATTTTTTGCCCGATCAATCGCATTATTGATTATCTCTTCAACTTGGCTCCAAGTTTTTCGCAGGTGCAAAGCACCGGCTTCAACTTTGGCAAGCCCGACGATTCCCTCGATAAATTGATTCAAGCGGTCGGTTTCTTCATTGATTATTTCGAGAAACTCATCGCGTCCCTCGTCGTCTAATTGGAGGAAACTGTCGTGAGCCATCTTTTGATTGTCAATCTTCGTTTTCTGATCTTCAATCAATGTCGTTACTGAGGCTTTGATGGAAGTCAGAGGAGTTCTTAAGTCGTGCGTAACCGCATCGAGCAGAGCAGATTTGAGCTGTTCACTGCGGCGTAAGGCTTCTGCCTGACTCGACTGCTCAAAAGCCGATTGCAGTTCGTTGTAAAGTCTTTCAATCTTGCGGCGTCTTTGTTCGGATTCTTCCGCACGGCGCCGAGCGTAAGATGAAAGCTGTCCGGCGATAAGAGCCGTCACGAGAAATGCCGCATAAGCTACCCAATGTTGCGGATCAGAAATAGCGAAAGTATAAACCGGAGGAAGAAAGAAAAAATTAAAGGATAAAACCCCCAGAAGAGAAGCAAAAAGTGCGGGTCGGCTTCCGAAAATAGTAGCAACAACAAGAATAATTAGCAAAAGTGCCAGCGAAATTGTCGTATCATTTACATGATTGTGAAAAGGAGCGAGTAAAAATGTCACCAAGCTTACGCCCATAAGGGCGATTAAATAGCCGGTAATGCCTTTGGAGTGTCGAAATAAATTTGTCACGGACCGGAATCAATTAAATAAAACATCAGCTATCAGATGTCCAGAAAAAGTATAGATTCTGTTGCCTAATCAAATGAGTAAACCCACCTGAGCGGGCTTTTGGTTAGCCGCCGACGTGAACGTTCGGGCGCCGTTCGGGGTTTTCTTCGGCTTGGCGCAAAATCTCGCGTGTAACCGGCGCCGTATCGCCTTCGCCGAATAAAATATAACGCGCTAAATAAATTAACGGGTTTCCCTCGCTCCAGCCGAAATAAACGTGCGGGATTTTTCCGGTTTTATCTCTCAGATGAAGCAGCAACGCGGCAATCGCATTCGGCACGGCGGGCGCGGAAGTTCGCAAAATTCTGTAACCGTCTATGTCAACGCCGTGAATTTTCAGCTTGCCTTTGAATTCTGAAGCGTCGCCCGGCGTTATTTCGTAAAAAAGAATCGGGTCGCTCGACGGAATATGATTATCAATTCGCTTTTCGTGTTCTTTAAAGCGATATTCTTCGACATCGCCCGTTTCAAGCCGGTTGGTTACGATGCGAATTTCGCCTTCCGCCATTTCATCAATATACTCTTGCGCTTTTTTGTCGAACACGATTCGGTCAATCCGCACTTCGGTCGAACGCATCGCGCGTGAAAGGAACGAGACGACGATTATCGAGCCGATGAAAATCAAAGAGATTTTCAAGCCTTCCGGTCGCTGAACTATATTAACCGCAAGCGTATAAACAAAAATGACCGAGATTATTATAAAAAGCCATTTCGCCGTTTGATTTTTGCGCCAGGCGGAAATCGCTACGGCAATCGCGGCGCTGGTCATCAACGCTAAAACGCCGGTTGCATACACTCCGGCTTGGTCGTCAACGTCGGCTTTGAAGACAACGGTAACAGCAAAACAAATCAAAGTGAAAACAATAACGAGCGGACGAGTCGCCCGAGCCCATTCGGGAGCCATTCCGTAACGCGGCAAATAACGCGGCACGATATTCAGCAGTCCGGCTAAAGCCGACGCGCCCGCAAACCACAGAATTGCCACCGTGCTGAGGTCGTAAATCGTTCCGATAGCATCGCCCAGATACAAATGCGCCAGGTAAGCTAAAGCACGTCCGTTGGCTTTGCCTAATTCCTGGACAATCGCGCCGCTTGCATCCGTAACCGCCGGTAGAAATTCCTCCGCCGGAATCAACACCGTCGTGGCAATGCTGCTTGCAATCAGCATAAAGCTCATTATAATGGCGGCGGTTGCCAGAAGTTTGCGCGTGTTGGTAATTCGGTTCGGGTTTTTGATAAGCGGCATTACGACCACTCCGGTTTCAAAGCCGGAAAGTCCGAGCGCGAGTTTCGGAAAAACCACTAAAGCCAGCGCAATCATCATTAGCGGATTTCCATACGCTCCCGGATAGTTATAAAGCGCGTCCTTCCACGCCGTTAATGTTTCCGGGCGCATCGCAATTTCATATAAAGCGCGACCGATGACGACAACATTTAAAACCAAATAAACCACGACAATAGCGACCGCCACGCCGATAGCTTCCTTGAAGCCTTTAAGAAAAACCCCGCCGAGCAGCGCAATGAAAAATAAAGTTACTACAATCGGATGTTCGAGAAACGGCAGATGTTCGTGGACGAACGGATTTTCGAGGACGTGCGCGGTCGCGTCGGCGGCGGAAAGCGTTATCGTGATAATAAATCCGGTGGCTGCAAATCCGAGCAAAGCCAGAACGAATAATTTCCCCTTCCAGCGCGAAAGCAGATTTTCGAGCATCGAAATCGAGCCGTCGCCGTGCGGACTTTGCGCCGCCACGCGGTTATACATCGGCAGAGCACCGAACAGCGTTATCAGCACCAAAACTAAAGTCGCAATCGGCGATAGCGCACCCGCGGCGAGAAAAGCAATGCCCGGCTGATAGCCGAGCGTTGAAAAATAATCAACACCCGTCAAACACATTACCTTCCACCAGGAATGTTGTTGATGACCACTGCCTTCTTTTTCGTGCGCTCCTTTAACTTCTTTGACACCATCGTATAACCAATGCTTCAAGCGACTTTCTTCTTTGTTCTGCATTTATTCAATATCAAACAATAAAAGACCATAAACGCAAGTCATTACGTTTATGGTCTTGATAATTTATCAAAGCCAATGGCTTGTTCTTCCAAACGCCTACGAGGTTAGCTGACGGGCGAGAACAAAGGAAGTGTTCTTCATCTGAATAAAATGATTAGCCCCAAAATTTCGGTTCCCCCGCACTGCCAACTAGAAACGCAGTTTCGGCAAACAATTTGTCAAACCTGAAAATATACTCTTGTTAAAATATAATTGCAAGAAGCTAACACTCCTTCATTACAACACTAAGTTAAGTGGCAAAATCTTTTTCCCTCGTTAAATTAACAGGGCAACGTCTTCCACACCGTTGCCCTTTCGGTCACAAGTCCTCACCCCTTGTGACCAGAATGTTCACCGGGGAGGTGAACATTTATACATTATTCCTATTAAAGTGAAAATTGCAAATTCTAGTTTTGATATTTACTGATTTTACTCAGGGAGCAAAGAACTATTCCAAATATTAGAATAATTTTCCACCGTCAAACCGCCGGGAACATAATCTACCGAATCATTTTGATTCTGAACGTAAAAACTATATTCTCCGTTTACTGTTTTTGAGTCAACTCTAATTTCAAAGCTTATTACCGAAAGCTTATCTCCGTAATTATGCGCCGCGTAACTTTCAGGCACAACCGTAATATTCGGAGAATTGAAAATTACTTTGATATTTTTTACATTGAAATTTCTGCCGCCGACAAATATTGTATAAGAGTTTCCACTGTTGATTGTTACGGGAACAAGCGACAGTTGTCCGTTAAAGCCAATATACTGAATATTAAAATCTCTCGAGTTGTTTTTTAATTTTTTTACCAGATTGATAGATTTTCCCTGTATAACTTCTATATCAGCAATTTTTTCGGCGGAAAATAATTTATTGCTTAAACCGTTTTGTTTGGCATACACGGAATAATTACCTTCTCTTAACCCTTCAAAATTGAAGCTTCCGTTCACATCCGTTGCCACTCCGCCAAAAATACGGTTTGTCGAGGAGTCTTCGAGCCATACATCAAATTCTTTAGCCGGTTTACCACTAGATAAAATAAGCTTGCCATTAACTTTTCCGCAACAATTTTGCTCAGCGTCATTCGCGCCATAAAGTGCCCGAACGCCTGTAATATCATCTTCCGAAAGCGTTCGCGGGCTGAAGCTTTGTAAATTATAAACGCCATTCTTTCCCTGATGCGCATTCATCGTCGCGCCGATTACCAAAGAATGTTCTAAACCCAGAAGATGCCCGATTTCGTGCGTTATTGTTGATTCCAAATCAAAAGTGCCGATTGTTCCGTCAATCGAAAATTGCTGATAAGGATTCAACACAATGTCGGCTTCGCTGATCAAACCTCGGCGATTGAAAAAAGTGCGGGTGCGGGCTGAGATTTCTTCTGAATTATCTCCAAAAAGCAAAAGATTTTCCGGAGTTTGAGCAATGGTAATCAGGGATATGCCATCACCGACTTTTCCAATAGGACTGACGTTTTGCTTGTCCGTCCAACTAATTTCAAATTTTATATTGGCGATTTTTTCCCAATTTTCCAGGCTCTTAAGAATTGTATTTGCAATATCGCTGTCGGATTCAATGCTCTGATTTTGTTTGGTCAAAGAAGTTGAAAGAGATATAGGTATTTTGCCGGTTTTCCAACGCAGGCGAGCAGATTTTGTATCATCCGCAAATTGTAGCTGATAACCCTGAACGAAAAAATTAAAACTTCCCATCCAGAGTAAGACTAAAATTATTCTTATAATTTTTGACATTAAATACCGGGCAAATCCTGCTTAACTTTCATTTCTATATTATCTCTTCCTACATTTTCTAAATCCGCAAACCCAACGATTAAGAGTAAAATTACCAGTCCGAGGGTTGCCATCACATAAAGAAGAGCAATCTGTTCAAGATAAATTAAAACTCCAATTACGATTCCAATTAACATAAACCAAAAAAGAGCAATCGTTCGTCTGCTGTATTCACGCTGTTTTCCAACCATACTTATTCCTTTTTATTGTCTCTAATTTATTTTGAGAGGCTAATTTATTGATAACAGATTTTTCCCTCTTTGAACAATTAAAATTGAGGTTTTATTATAAATAAGTTTAATCAATCACTTTAATAGGCAAATTACCTGTACCTTTTTTATCAATATCGTTGTTTTTAAACTGAGGCAAGATTTTTCTTTTATCCAAACCCTTTTGACTAACTTCAACAACATCTAAAGGTTTTAATAAAATGTCTTCTTTTTGATTCAACTTGATTTTAGTCAGGTCAACCTCGATGATCTCAGTATTTCCCTTCTCCTTACGATATATGGTGACATTATGTTCATCAGCATTTTTTGATAATCCCCCGGCACTATCAATTGCACGCGTTAAAGTAACCTGAGAGCGAGATGAGATATTTGTGGGGTTGACGACACCACCGGTAATATATATCAGCTCTGCTTCAAAAACCGTAATGATGTCACCGCTGAAAATTTGTGGATTAGCTTCTTTTTTTCCATTTAATAAATTACTAATTTGAATATTTATATATTCCGACTCGCTATTATGACTAATCTCTACAAATTTTTCACTTGTTAAATTATCTGTATTACTGCCGGTGTTTTCTCGGTTAATTTTAGCCAAACAATTTAAGTGGCGAGGACGGAAAATTTGAATCTCCCCGCTTACTTTATCGGTTAACCCGCCCGAAGATATTATCAATTCATTTAAAAATACGCGACGTTTGATCTGAAATCTGTGAGGCGTTTTAACCGCTCCACTTAAAATAGAAAGCGGTCTGTTTGTTCGATCAAGAATTTTTACGATGACAATCGGGTCACGCAAAATTTTTTTGTATGATTCGGCGACAATCAGTGCGACATCATTTTCTGTCAAACAAAGAGCGTTGACTGGGTTTTCAACAAAATCAATTCCATTTAGAAAACCTTCGGGGTTGAGAGTTCCCCGCCAATCATAATTTACGCTTCCGACGACGTCGACATCGATTAAATCTCCAAAATGAATTAAATCCTCTTCATTTATTTGGTCAGGGGATTGTTTTTTTTGGTTTTCTTCGGCTAAAGGTGTTTGCGCAAATGTATAAATATGCCAAAGAAAAAGTCCGATCAAAAAATAAAAAAAATAATTCAACTTTCTATTTTTCATCCGGTTAATACTTATTTGACAAACTTTTTTGTTGTTTTTTAGAGCTTCGGGGCGGTTTTGCGGAAACCGTTCCCGGGACGGCAAAACCTGTAAATTGTAAATTGCAGCTGTCGCATAATAAATTGTATCTAAAAAATAATTTAGACCACAGAGGTGTTGGACGATAACCTTTTCGAACTCTTTTGCTATTGCATTTCGGACAACTTTGACTAATCATTTTTATATTCATTATTTACATTAATTTCATGCGAAAAACGCCTCGTTTTACTTTTCTTGTTTTTAACTTGACTAATCTTTTCAATTTCTTGATTGATACTCTCGGCTAAAGGTTGTCTTTCATCATTCGAGGCATTTATTCTCGACAAAAGAAAAAGCGCCTTTTGATATGAGCTTATTGCCTCGTCATAATCCATCTCGCCGGCTGCATGCTGCGCTTGTTCGATATGTTGCGAAACTTTAATCGAGACAATAAATTTATTTATTAATTCTCGAGAGTCAATAAGTTGTTTTTCGTCAGAGTAAAATTGTAAAGCAGACTCCAGAACATTCAAAGCCTTTTCAGCTTTCTCCATTTTATCGGAAGCGCTAAACAATCGATTAGCTTGTGAAGTTAACGAACGCGCTTGAATTTCAGCCCAGTTCAAGAGATGAAATTTGTGTAACTTTTGAATAGTATTTCGACCCTTTATTAAGGCTGCTATTCGCGGGGAACCGACACCGACGGTTTTTAGCTCTTTATTATTCAAGGAAAGATACTCGTTACAGGCTTGGAAAACTTCGAAATGCCCGTCAGGCAGATTTGATAAAATTTTGGCAGCTTCCGACATTTGCCTAATTTTTGCAATGATTCCAGTATTTTTTTCAATCGTTAGCTTTCCATCTCTCAAATCACTTTTTTGTTTTACTTTTGAGTTCGCCAAATTATCATCAAGTCTTTTCTCGATTAATAAATAACGCTTTCTTAATTTTTTTAATAACACTTCCCGCAGGAAAACTCCGCTGAGAGTAAATGAAACGGAGACAATTGTCGCTGACAACCAGGGATTTTCTTCATCGCCTTCCGACAATATTGCCCAGATAACAAAAAAGATAACAATTGTTACAGCCGCCACCGACAAATAATAATTTTGTGCAGGAAACCAAAACGGACGGTTATATTTTGATAAAGCATATCCGTCATTTCTCGGTGAAAATCTTTGTATTTGATTCGCTCCGTTTGCTCTTCTAGCCAATTTTACTCCTACAATATTTGCCGCCTGCTCATCTCTTACTACTTGAATGAAATTCTAATATTAATAAATAGTTAAATTTTATTGCTAAATTGTCAATAAATAATCTTGTTTAGGCATAAATAAGCTTTGAGCTATATTTTTCCGTCTCGTGTAAAAAGCTTGCCCGATTTTATTAAAAACCAACTCAAATTTTGAACATTCCTGTTTGTAAAAATTACACTGCCAATTTACTTTTTTTTAATATTTGAGCGAGATCTGAAAAGCAGGTTACATTTCGGGCTGAATTGTTGCCCGGAAGAAATCGTTTAGAAAGAAATTTTATAATTCAAAAAAAATTAAAAAAGTTACAAATTGTTTAATATTCACGAATTATTAAATATCCTAAAAATCATACACTTTTCCAACTTCAAGAATCTTCAAATTTTCATTTTTCAATTCTTTTATTTCTCGGACGATTTGATCTCGGTACATTGGTTTGAGATTAATAATATAAACAAGGCAATTTGAGTGTTTAAATTTTTTCAGTTCCTTTTCTAAAATTTGCGGAGTCAGATGGTGTGAGGCATCGGCTAAATTACGAAGTTCATTAGGAAACGCGCATTCGATGAAAACAGTTGAAAGAAATTTTTCGGTATTGACAACTTCCCAAAACTTGCTCGTTTCAGCCGTATCTCCGCTAAAAGCGACAGTCGACTTTCCATTTGAAATAACAAACCCGACAGTTTGAACTTGATGATTGACTTCAATCGCTTTAATCGACAAATTATTAATCAGAAATTCCTTTTCAATTTCAAACGGAAAATAATTTAGCACTTTTCCATAGCCGTTTTTTAGTTCGGAAAATTTCGGGTAAATTTCCCAATTAAAAATGTCTCTCTCTAATATGTCAATTACCTTTTGTGTTGCATATACGCAAATCGGCTTTTTAAGAGTAACAAATAAATCATCAATAAAAAGCGGCAGACCGGCAATATGATCGAGGTGAGCGTGCGTTAAAACAACATCGCGAATTTGCTTTTTTTGCACTTCACTTGTTGCTATCGCCAAACTTCCGGCATCGATAGCCAGGAAATCATCAATTACGAAACATGATAAGTGCTGTTGCGCGGAGGCTAAACCGTCACCATTAAAACTGCTTGGTAGTAATTGAAACTTCATTAATTAAAAATTTATTTCGCGCAGAATTGTGCGCAAACATCTTTGATTTGCTACCTTATCTTCTTATTTGAAATTTTATCACAAATTAAAATACTAAAATTTTCTTTGTAACATAAAATACCTTTTGAGCAACTTTTATACTAAAAAGGAGGTTGTCATTTTCGACAATCTCCTTTTTATTAGCCGGTGTATTATTTTAATAATCTTGTATCACTTGTTTACATTTCGCTCGTCTTTGGTTGAGAGGAAAATAAAATCTCAAATGCTTTTTTGGTTTCTTCTCGGCGACGATGGTGAAAATCATTTACCCAACCGGTGACGGTTGAAACCATTTCTCGTGCGGCTTGTTTAGTGCTTACCTCAATTAATTCTGGTTCGGTTAAACTTTTTAATTCCTTTTTCTTTATAACTTTTACTGTTGCTTTCGTTGTCATCTTTTTATACTCAAAAATACCATTTGTAAATCTTTCTTACTGTTGCCTCATCCTTAGTAGCAATTTATATGCCATTCATCTTTTCTTTCACTTGCATTTTAACTGCCAAACCTTTTGGAAGAAGACTGCAGTTCGCAAACTGCAAAGTCAGCAAATGGAGTTTTGCGCTTTGCTAAATTTTAACTACGAAAGATGAATCAAAAAAGTTCCAAAAAACTTAACGAGTGGAGTATTTATCGATGTAGAAAGGAAAGATACGTAAAAAAACATTTTACTATCAAAGATGGCATATACATTGCACTATTGATTTATTGATGAGCTTTCTTGACTTCATAATTATTTATCTAACGTGCGGCACTCCTTTTGCTGTTGAGTATTTTATAAAAAATCAAATGTCCTCAACACTCGAAGATTGCTTTTTTAAAGCCTCTCTTATTACAGTGTTTTGGTTGCCATATTCATTGAAAAATTTGTGGCAATTTATTAAAAAACAAAACTCACTTATCAATTTTGATACGGATAAAACTCAGAATTCTTTGAACTTAAATAAAATTCACGAGGCACAAAAAAAAATGGAAAGCCTTTCTTTCCTTAATGAAGGAAAATATTCTTTGTTTGAATTTCGCGATTTAGTAAATCGATATAAAGGGTTAATGCTGGAAACTCAAGGAGAAAATGAATTATCGAGCGCCGCAGAAAGTGAAATTTTTAAAGTTTCAAATAGTAGCAACGTAAATATTTCATCAATCTGCCTGCATAGACGCAACCGCAATCGCCTTTTTTTTCATCAAAGATTGGCTCAGAGAGATTTTTTAGCTTTTTTGACTGAAACTTTTCGCACAAGTATCCATAGCGATATAAATTATTTTATTGTGCTGGCTTTTGAGCTTGCTGTTTTGTTAAAAGATTCTGAGATGCTACTAAAACTCAAGCAGAATTTCCCCGAAATATTGCCAAACAATTCAAATTTCGCGGGCGCGTTTTTGGAGTATGAATTATGGAATACGGAAATACACGAAGAATTACAAACCAGCCAAATTTAATTTCAGCTAAGCCCCAAGATTCTTTCCGTCAATTCTCACAAGCAAGGCTGGCTACGCTAATATCTATCAATAAAGAAACGGCGTACGAAAACTCTCTGTATAAATCAACAAAGGAAAAAGAGGAAGCGACCTTCTTAAAAAATCCGTTGTCCGTTGAAAGCGCTCTTTCTTATTTCGGACTTCTTATCGGAACAATCACTCCCACCGCAATTTTCACACGATTTTCGATTGATGCAAAAATTTTTCAGGGCGAGGATTTATGGATTTTAGGAATTTTCGCAATTGTCAATTTAATTACGGCAATTGTCGGATTTGTTTCCGGCAAACATATCGGAAAACTCGTCGCCGAATTAGAGAAGAAATCGTGGTCAACAATGATGCTCGCGTTACCTTTGGTCGGAGTTTTTTGGGGCATATTAACCGGTGGAGCAGGCGGCGTGATAGTGTTGGTGGTCGGGGCTTTTTTGGGGGCGGTTATCGGCGCGGCAGTGGGTGGAGTTGTTTTGCCGACATTTGTATTGTTTCATCGTTTGCTCAAACGCGGAGACCTGATAGACAGAAAACATTTTTTGCCTTTGGCTTTTGGAATTACCTTCGTGATTTCAGCTTTTTTTCTCGGATTATAAATTTGTTTATTTGATACTCTTTAAATTTTAATATTCCTTATCTTCCAGAATAGCTGTCACAACCTAGTGGTCAGTCAAGTTTAAGAAGGCGGAAAGATTAGGCATAATAAATCAAAAACAATTATGCCTAAAAGATACCGAGTTCATCTGACAGATGATGAAACAGACATATTGAAAAAGTTATTGGCGAGTCGCAAAAGTCAGTCGGTTTTTGTAAGGCGAGCTTATATTTTACTGGCTTTGGATGAGAATCAGGCAGCGGGAAGATTGTCGGATGAGGAAATTCGCCTTCGTTATCAGGTCGGACAGCGCAGCATTGAGAGAACGCGGCAGCGATTTATTGAAGAAGGCTTTCAGGTTGCGGTTCACGGGAAAAAGCGCACCGTCTTCAAGGAGCGGAAATTTGACGGACGAGTCGAAGCCCGCCTGATTGCGATGCGGTGTCAATCGCCGCCTTTGGGTGTTCAGGCGTGGACTTTGCGGCTGTTGGCGGAACAGTTGGTCGAGTTGGCGGTAGTCGAAGAAATATCACACGAAAGTGTTCGTCAGTTGCTCAAAAAAACGAATTGAAGCCGTGGCAGGTCAAGGAATGGGTGATTCCGAGTGCGGATGCCGATTATGTTTGCGCGATGGAAGCGGTGCTGGATGTTTATGAGCGACCGTTCAATCGACAGCATCCGGTCATTGCCATTGATGAATCGCCGCGGCAACTAATCAGCGAGGTGCGCTCGGGTTTTACCGATTCAAAAGGTGTTCATTATGAAGATTACGAATACAAGCGCGAAGGCGTGGTGGATTTATATCTGATTTGTGAGCCGTTAGCGGGGCGGCGGGAAATTTTCGTCAGAGAAAATCACAATCGTTTTAATTGGGCGGAAACAGTGCGCTGTGTCGCCGAAGAAATGTATCCGAACGCCAACCGGCTGACGATTATTTGCGACAATCTTTCAGCCCATAAACCCAGTGCGCTGTATGAAATACTACCGGCGCACAGAGCGCGGCAAATCTTGCAGCGAATCGAGTTTGTCAATACGCCGAAGCACGGGTCGTGGCTCAATGTGGCGGAAAATGAGTTGAGTGTTCTGAAACGTGTCGGAATCAAAAAACGAGTCGGGAGCAAGGAAGAACTGAAAAAGCAGATTGCCGCATATCAGGAACGGCGCAACAAAAAGGAAGTCAAAATAGATTGGCAATTCACCGCCAAAGATGCGCGAGTAAAATTGAAACGGCTTTATCCGCCAATCAAATCTTGACTAAACACTAGTTATTTTCCGGTAGTTGTTATTTTCTGTGGTGCGTGTCAAACTTTTAGTCTTGGAGGATTTCCTAGATTGTTTGTAGAAAGTAGAACAAAAACAAAACTGCTCAAAAAAATGGGCGAAGCCAT
>MWVX01000061.1_pt1 | contig 30540 bp, 19 predicted proteins | sample 1047311 | NCBI WGS metagenome assembly MWVX01 (sample SAMN06349984, study PRJNA376086) | soil metagenome | isolation source: MtG-4 sample Antarctic (ecotone) soil | place: Antarctica | collected 2015-01-13 | reverse complement strand
GGAAAAGCTGCGTCTCAACGACGCTTCATTTTTCTTTGAGCCTGAAAGCTCAACCGCGCTCGGTTTCGGTTTCCGCTGTGGATTCTTAGGACTTTTGCATATGGAAATCGTGCAGGAACGACTTGAACGCGAATTCAATCTCGAATTGATTACGACTGCGCCGGGCGTACGTTACCGCGTAACAACGACCGACGGCGTAGTGACGGAAGTTGATTCGCCGTCAAAAATGCCGGACACGGGCAGAATCACGCGCATCGAAGAGCCGTTTATCGAAGCGACGATTTTGACGAACGATACTTTTTTGGGCGGAATTCTGCCGCTGCTCGAAGAAAAGCGCGGCGTACAAAAGAAGTTTGAATTTGTTACGTCAAACCGCGTGATGCTCGTTTACGAAGTTCCGCTCAACGAAATCGTGCTGGATTTCTACGACCGTTTGAAATCGGTTTCCAAAGGTTACGCCTCGCTCGATTATCATCTTTCCGGTTACCGGGAAAGCGATTTGGTAAAACTCGATGTTTTGGTAGCGGGCGAGCCGGTGGACGCGCTTTCACTAATTTTGCATCGCGCAACCGCCGCCGCGAAAGGCAGATTAGTGACCGCAAAAATGAAAGAACTGATTCCGCGTCAAATGTTTGAAGTTCCGATTCAAGCCGCAATCGGCACCAAAGTCATCGCCCGCGAATCGGTCAAAGCAATGGGCAAAAACGTCATCGCCAAATGCTACGGCGGCGACATATCGCGCAAACGCAAACTGCTCGAAAAACAAAAAGAAGGCAAAAAGCGAATGAAAAAAGTCGGGCGCGTCGAGATTCCGCAGGAAGCTTTTTTGGCAGTGTTGAAGGTCAATGAAAGTTAAATGAAAACTGATAAAAGAATACTGGACCGTTTAAATAAGCTGATTGCCTTTGAAAAGGAGGTAATGAAAAAGATGTTGAAGGAATGATTCGGGACGTGCGAAGATTTATGAAAGATTATTTTAGCTGATTATGGATTGGTCAAAGTTTGAGCCGACGGATTTTGAATATGATTTTGAAAATGACGAATTGTTCGCACATCGAGTTACTTTCAAAGAAGCGGTCGAATGTTTTTACAACGATTTTCAAATCAGAAGAAACAAATCTTTCAAAGACCGTTACCAACTAATCGGCGAAAGTTTCGGCGGCAGACGTTTGAAGATAATTTTTAAGTTGAAATCGAATCATATTGTGCGGATAATTACAGGTTGGGATGTATGAATAAAAATCTAACTGAAAATGAAATTGATGCACTTGTAATCTTGCAAGCCGACGAAGATGAAGCTTGGGAAAAGCCCATTCGCATTAATCGGAAAAAAAAATTTTCTTTGAGTTTTCCTCGACCTTCCGAGGTAGTCAGCGTAAAGGATATTTTAAGTGGAACACCTGTTTTTCGGGGAACAAGAGTTCCAGTTTCGGCTTTGCTTGATAATTTGGAAGTCGGCGTTTCACTCGATGAATTTCTGGAAAATTTTCCAAGTGTCCGACGCGAACAAGTGGTTCAAGTTTTAGAGTATTTCAAATCGTCTTTAGAGAACATTAATAGAGCCGCGTGAAAATAATTATTGATGAACGCGTTCCGCATGTTGTCAAAAAAGATGAGTAAGAGCTAAATAGCGTTGTTCGGATTCTTCATCTTCACAACGCTTCAAATGTTTTATAGTTTATTGTTTATTCGGCAGTTTTGTTTTCCGAATCCAAACGCATTTGCGCTAAACCGTGTATTTTTTCCTGCGCATCTTCGTCAATTTGCTCCGCACCGCTGAACCACGCTTCTATTTCGCTGACCGGTCTGCCCATCGCCAATGAAAGTTTTTCGTCGCTCGATTCAAAAACTTGTGTTTTTAATTTTTTTAGAAGCTCAAGGCTTTCCGCCGTTTCGTCCGTTTGCGCATTTTCGTTCATAAATAATTTTCTCCTTATTTTATCTAAACAATAAATTTAATGATGCCGTGCTCTGTAAAACTTTTCAAGTGTTTGATTACTTTTCTTTGGATGTTTTACTTTTTTCGTCTGAAGAGTTCATATTTTGGAAGAGGAGTATGGAAATGTGGTTTGGCTTGCGAAAAATTTCTCGAAGTGTAAAGATTTTTGTTTGTGAAAGCCAGCTGATTTGCATCTTATTAATCGGACAGGAGACAAGGAAAATGATCACGGTTTTAGAAAAAGAAAAAGTTGGTGAAGAAGACGTCCAGAATGCCTTTCTGCTTGAGAATTATTTGAAGATGTCGGATGCGGAAATTGCGGAACACATTGAACTTGCGCGTAAAAAACTTGGCTCGCGCGTCGTTGTTCTGGGTCATCATTACCAGCGCGATGACGTGATCAGGCACGCTGATTTGACGGGTGATTCGTATCAACTTTCGGTGATGGCGGCGCAGCGTAAAGACGCCGAATTTATCGTTTTTTGCGGTGTTCATTTTATGGCGGAATCGGCTGATATACTCAGCGAGCCGCACCAAAAAGTTATTCTGCCGGATTTGGGCGCGGGCTGCTCGATGGCTGATATGGCGAGTGTCGAGCAGGTCGAAGACGCCTGGGAACAATTAAAGGAAATCGGTGTGATTAGCGATAAAAATACGGTCGCGCCGATGACTTATATGAATTCGAGCGCGGCGATAAAAGCCTTTTGCGGGCGCGAGCGAGGTGTGGTTTGCACATCTTCTAACGCGATCCCGCTGTTTGACCTGTATCTGAAAGAATTTGATAAGATGATGTTCTTCCCTGACCAGCATCTCGGCAGAAACACCGGCTTAAAATTCGGTATTCCGCTCGAAAAGATGGCTCTCTGGAATCCGCACGAAGAACTTGGCGGAAACACGGAAGAGGATTTGCACAAAGCAAAACTGATTTTGTGGAAAGGACACTGTTCGGTTCATGGGCGTTTCAAACCGTGGCACGTCGAACAGGTTCGTAAGGAGACGCCGGACATCAAAGTTCTCGTCCATCCCGAATGTATGTATGAAGTGGTTGAAAAGTCTGATTTAAACGGTTCGACTTCTTTTATCATTAACACGGTTACCAATGCGCCGAGTGGCTCAAAGTGGGCAATCGGCACGGAACTTAATCTTGTACTTCGGCTGCAAAAACAATTTCCCGATAAAGAGATTCGCCTACTCGCGCCTGATTTGTGTATGTGCGCGACAATGTACCGGATTGCGCCGCCAAATCTTGCGTGGGCTCTGGAAAATCTGGCGGCGGGAAACATTGTCAACCAAATTTCCGTAGACGGCGAAACAAAGCATTTTGCAAACATTGCGCTCGAGCGAATGATTTCGTTGACCGAACAGAATAAGGCGAAGAATTAGCCACGAACAAACACGAAAATTCACGAAAGAAGATTTAAGTTTTATCGTGTCCTTTTGTGTTTGTTCGTGGCTTATAAAACTAAAATGGCGGAAATAGAAGATAGATTACCGGAAAACGCGCGCGGCAAATATTACGTTGACACTCAATGTATCGACTGCGATGTATGCCGCGACACTTCGCCGAAGAACTTTACCCGTTTTGATGAAAACGGTTACTCTTTTATTTATAAACAACCCGAAACACCCGAAGAATTTGAGCTTTGCGAAGAAGCTTTGTTGGCGTGTCCGGTTGAGGCGATTGGCGATGACGGAAGTTAGCCTTTAATTTCTAAATGTTAAATGTCCTTAACTGTTGTATAGCCAAAAAATATTATTTTTTTATAGTCAAAGTTGGGGTTTGAGATTGACGCGGAAAGACAAGGATTGCGTCGCTGACCTTTCGCTCGCCCTCCTTGTCCGAAGGTTGGTTGATAACTTTGCCGCCGACAAACATTGTTGTCGAGCCGCCTCCATCTAAATTCATTGCGTCAACCGCGCCGAGTTCCAGAAGCATCTCGGCGAGTTCCTGCAAATTCATCCCCACGCTTGTTCCGGGCTGTCTGCCGTCAACTGTTACCATCAAAAATTTGTCGTCCGCGAGTTTGGCGACTGCCGTCCGCGGATGTCGCATTTCGGCAAAAGATTGACCGGCTTTTTCCTGCTCCCAGGTGATTTCAATTTTACCGTTACGAATAAGTTGCGGAACGCCGCCGACAATATCTTCAGCGCGCGTATGATATTTGAATTTGTATTCACCGCTCTCGGTTATTTCTTCGGCAGAATTATTTGTCGGAGCAAAAATTTTTCTGCCGATTTTTAGGTGCGGCAGAATTTCGTCGCGCTTCTTGCCGCTCGCCGATAATACAAAACCATCAGGCGGAATTTCTCTGCTTCCCTGACCGTCGGCAATTGAGGCGATTTTTCCTTTTCTGACAATTATCTCCAGACCGCTTGCATCGGTTAAAGTTGTTCGGTGAAATTCGGGTGTAAAAAGCACCAAATCGTCTTTTTCTCTTTCCCGATTTATTCCAAGAACATCGAAATTCCGTTTGTTAAGGATAACGATGCTCCAGGTACTTAAACGGTCAAAAGAAACCCGCGTCCTATTTTCAGGGGTGTCGCAAACGCTGCAGGGAATTGGCGCATTATCAATCAACAACGCCATTCTTTTATTGTTACTCTCACTCAAAAGTTTTCCGTCAATCTGCAAGACGCCCGCCGCGTCGCCCGCGAAAATACTTTTGTCTAATCTAAAAAATCCTGCATTGATGGCGGCAGACGCGCCCCTTCGGGTGGCAATCGAAGAAGTTGTTTCAAGTCCGATTGCCGCATCCAACGCGTGAACAACGTCGAGCCGAACTTTTGTTAAATCAAGCCGCAATAGATTGATAACCATTGGCTCATCTTTGATTTTGCGTGTGATATTCGCGCGTTCCACACCGGGAATAACTTGTTTGTATTCTTGCGCAGAAAGATTTTCAGCGTGAAAAATAAAAAAAAGCAACGAAAAATATATTGCGATTTGAAAAAGTTTGCGGCTCGCGTTTTCGACTTTCATATTTTGTCAGTTGTGCTTGTGAACTGTGCAGGAAGACCGGAGTATCAGCAAGAAAATTCAGCGCGGGTGAAACATTCACACAAAGAGGAATTCTCTATTTGTATAATAGTTTGTAATAAAGGTTGGTTCGCTGTAAAAAAACACGCCGCCGTAATTTTTATTGCGCGAAAATTACAATTTACCTTCTGCCTCTTTTTGACGAATATCCTCATCAATTGTTTCTTCGTCGCCTTCAGCGCTGCCCGGCGTTCTGCCCGGGTCGCCGCTTGCCGTCGGGGTTTTGCTTTTGGCTGAATCGTTTTGGTTTTTTTTAGAATCGTCCTTTTTTGATTGTTTATCATCTGTGTCTGATCGCGTCGTTTCTGTTGTCATTGTCCATCTCCTCAAGTTTTAATTAATATGTTTTTGATAAAAATTTTACTCTTTATTAAAAACTTTCCAGCCTTTGTTCCAAACAAATTTTTCAAGCGCGGAAAAGCGTTTTTTGTAATCGTAAAAAGAATCTCCCTCGTAAGCATAACCTTGGTAATAAAACGTCTTTTGGTGTTTCCGGGCAAAGTTAATTTCCATTAGAATTGTAAAAATTCCGAGACTACGCGCCGCTTCTTCGAGTGCAAACATTGCATAAATGCTCGAAATCGAAATTTCTCCGACGGCAAAAAAACTGGCGGCAAGCAGCTTTTCCCGCGTATAAACACAAACTTCCAGCACTTCGCAAGGTGCGCGCGCCGCATCAAATGAAAGAAAATCGTAAACCGAATCGGGAACGCTGCGCTTAAAACGTTGTTTATGCTGCTCAAAAAGAATTTTCTTTTCGGGCGTTATTTCAGCAGGACGAATGATTGTTTGCAAATCCTGATTTTTTCTCAAAATTCGGCGTTGACTTTTTGACAAAGAGAAGTTTGACAAACGTATTCTGAGCGGCAATACCAGACGGATTTCTCCTGCATAAAACGCTAAATTATAACGAAAAATTTTTTCTCCGAAATGTCGCCAACCGTTTGCCCAAAATGCATCCATTTCTTGAGGCAACGCTTTAAAGGTGTAAAATTCCTCATTAATAAAAAATGTTTCGTTGCCGAACATTGCTCGAAAAGATGCCGAAAGAAAAACAGGAAAAGCTAAAAAAATTTAGTAAATCTAATGTGCCTGCAAAGCCCAGCGGGCAGTGCGGCAGAGAAATGCTTTGGCGCAAACGCTAGGCGAAAACTTGGGAACAGGCAAAATTTTGCTCAGAGCGTTGCCGTCGAAATAAAAACAAAGAATAATAGACGAAAAATTTGTTCGCCTTTCGCATTGAACCTGTTTATCTGGTAATTATCTCGGTTGGCTCTTCGTTTTCTTCACCGCCGGTTTGAACGTAATCGTTTGTTCCGCTCGTTTCAGCAGGCTCGAGCGATGTAATTTCGACTTCCGCAACGCGCGCATTGGCTTCATTACGGCGTTTTTCAATTGCTTCCCGGGCTTTAATCATACTGCAATTGCCTTCGAGCAGCGCTCCGTCTTCGACTACCAGACGCGGCGAATAAATATTTCCCATAATGTGTGCCAGGCGTCCGAGTTCTACTCTTTCCGTCGCAATAACATCACCGTTAATTGTCCCGTTAATGACTGCTGCGGCAACCATCACATTGGCGTCAATTTGTCCGGTCGAACCGACAATTAAAGTTCCGTCTTCGGACATCACCCGTCCCGTCAGGTGTCCGTCAACCCGCAGCATCGACTGAAAATTCGTTTCACCCGTCAGAACCGTTCCGCTGCCGACATAACCGCTGAGTCGCCCTTCTTTTATGTCACGCGCGATCAGTTCGCTTTCAGAAATAGCGCCGCGCGAAGTGGTTTGATTACTGACAACAGACGGATTCAAAGAACCCAAATTTGAAGACCTCTGCTCCTGTTCCTGTTGCTGTGAATTTACCGGCTCGTTTGATTGTTCCGTTCTGGAACTTCTTCCCATTCTAATCATTTTTTGATGCCTCCGCTATAATCTATAATTGTACGTTTGCTTGAAGATTAAATATGAGAAAACTCTCGATTTCAAGCATAAAACTGGAAATTTATCTCATTTTTGTTCGGACAAAAATAAATACCTGTGAATTTTCAGATAGCTTACGTGTTTATAATAGATGACTTTTTTAATAACTGTCTAGTTATTTTCCGGTAGTTGTTATTTTCTGTGGTGCGTGTCAAACTTTTAGTCTTGGAGGATTTCCTAGATTGTTTGTAGAAAGTAGAACAAAAACAAAACTGCTCAAAAAAATGGGCGAAGCCATTCGCGATTTTTCGATGATTGAAGACGGCGATAAAGTAATGGTTTGTCTTTCGGGCGGGAAGGACAGCTACACGATGCTCGATTTACTGCTCGATGTGCAGAAACGCGCGCCCGTCAATTTTGAAATTCTCGCCGTTAATCTCGACCAGAAACAACCCGGATTTCCCGAACACGTTTTACCCGGTTATCTTAAAAGTATTGGCGTTGAGTATAAAATTGTCGAAGAAGACACGTATTCGATTGTGACGCGACTTGTTCCCGAAGGCAAAACTTTCTGTTCGGTCTGCTCGCGTCTGCGGCGCGGCATTCTATATAATACTGCCGTAGAAGAAGGCTGTACAAAAATCGCGCTCGGTCATCACGCCGATGACGTAATTGCCACATTTTTACTAAATCTTTTCTACGTCGGACAACTGAAAGCGATGCCGCCGATTCTGCATTCCGACGATGGGCGCAACACGGTTATTCGCCCGCTTGTCTACTGCCAGGAAAAAGATATTCAAAAATTTGCGGAGGAAAAACAGTTTCCGATAATTCCGTGTAATCTGTGCGGCTCGCAACCGAATTTAAAACGCGCTCGCGTAAAAAAAATGGTTAGTGAACTCGCTAAAGAAATTCCGAACGTTCGTTCGTCAATGATGACTGCTTTGACAAATGTTACCGGCTCGCATCTACTCGATAACGAACTCTATGATTTTGAAAACTTTGTGCCGCTGCTAAAGAAAATTCCGCTCGGACACGGCAGCGTCGAAAAAGAACTTGACGCTGTATTTGACCATTCCGACGCGGAATTTGCTGATAACAAAACTCTAGCTCTTCTCAGCAATTAGTTTTTACCGGCTGCTTTTCCCAATGCTTCCGGCTTAAACATTTTATCTTCAACCACAACATTGTATTTTACATCTTTCACGTAACCATTGTTTATTAAAAGCGTAAAATACCAAAACTGTTCTGATAAATTTTCAAAAAGTTTTGCAGTTGAGTTTTCCACAGGTGGAAAACTTCGTCGTGGAAAATTATTTGAGAAAACTTCGATTTTAAGTTATACAATTTATAAATTATGGGATTGGCAAAATTAAAAACGAAAATCAGCGTCGAAAGCTATCTCGAAGGCGAACGTATTAGTCCGGTCAAGCACGAGTACGTTTACGGCGAAGTGTACGCGATGGCTGGCACGAGCGACAACCACAATCGCATCGTTAATGAAATAGTCGCGCATCTCGTTTTCCACTTGCGAAATTCAAAATGCGAGCCGTTTTCGGGCGACATTAAAGTTCGCGTTTCTCCAAATGTTTATTATTACCCTGACGTTCTTGTTTCGTGCGAGCAAACGGTTGAAGACTCGCATTTTCGCAACGAGCCGATATTGATTGTCGAAGTAATTTCGCCTTCTACGGAACACATTGACCGGCGCGAAAAACTTCTTTTTTATCAGCAAATGCCAAGTCTTCAGGAATATGTTGTCGTTGAGCAGACGAAAATTGCGGTTGAAGTTCACCGCCGCCAGCCGGATGGCTCCTGGATTACTTACTTTTTTAGTCATAACGACACGGAAATTGAATTTCACTCGGTAGATTTGACGATGAAACTTGAGGAAATTTACCGCCGCGTAAAATTTTCAAATCAAAATTCATAAAAACATCACGCAAAAATCCGGTAAATTTTCCGCGAAAAAACCGGTAAATAACAAACGTGTTGTTTATTATTTACCGGCTGTCTCGAAACAAAAACTTCTCAATCAAAATACAAACATTTTAATTTTATTCTGCTCCGGCTTTTTTCGCCTGAGGTTTTTTATCAGTTGTATTTTTAGCTTTTGATTTTTCAACCTTTTTTGTTTGCGCGGTTTTGGTCGAAGGCTTTGTCGCTTTAGCTTTTGCTGCCATTTTCGGAGTTTTCTCCGCCGGGTTGAGCAGTGCGCTCCAGCGGTATTCAGGAGTTTCAAAACCTTTTTCCAATTTCTTAAAGATAAATTCGGTCATCGCTTCAACAATCCATTTGTGGTTTTGTTCGCCGACAGAGGCTAGTTCAGCGTCCGGCGCCGGATTCATAAAATCAATCGCGTATGGAATACCGTCTTTAATGGCAAATTCAACCGTGTTTAAATCATAACCGAGTGCTTTGCAAATTGTAATCACGTCTTTCTCGACGCGCGCGTGCAGTTCCGGCGACAAATAATCTTCCACATTCACATACTGCATTCCCGATAAATAAGGCTTAGACGGGTCATACGGCATAATCAAAACTTTTTCCTGACCGACGCAATAACAACGAACGAACTGTTCAAACTCGATGCCTTCCTGCAAAGTCATGCAAAGTTTTCCGGTCTGGTTATACACGTACCAAAGTTCTTCGAGCGAGTGAATTTTCGAGACGTTTTTCCATCCGCCGCCGTCGAAGGGTTTCAGGAAAGCAGGGAATCCGACGTAGTCCACAATGCCTTCCCAGTCAAGCGGAAATTCAAGGTTTCTCAAAGATTCGCTCGTCACATCGGGAATGTAATCCTGCTGCGGAAGCAGAACAGTTTTTGGAATTGCGACCCCGATTTTTGCCGCAAGGCTGAAATTAAAAAATTTATCGTCCGCCGACCACCAAAACGGATTATTAACAACGTATGTTCCTTCGAGCGCCATTCGCTTCAAAGTTGCGCGGTAATACGGAATCTCGTGCGAAATGCGGTCAACGATTACGTCATATTTCTTTTCTTCATCAAGCCGGATGCCGCCGAACTTTACCATTTCGGCAACCACTTCGCCATTTCCTTTTTCGTTAATGCTTCTAATAATTGATTCGGGAAACGTAACTTCACGCCCCGTTAAAATACCTACTCTTTTCATAATATATATAAATTCCTCGTCTAAAATATTCGTTAAAAATAACTGTGGGAAATTTCGGCATTTGCCGAAACGAAGATTCTAATTGATTGTGGAAAGAGAGGCAAGTTTAAGCTAATTTCAAATCGAAAGTATGAGCCAGAGCAGATTCAACCGCGTTCATTGTTGGCAAATTTCCTAAAGCTTTGTCTATGAATTTTTCTTGGACAGTGGTGAGATTGTCGCTTGCGATAACCGAATCGAATTGTAAACCGCTCTGCTTTCTTTCAAGCGAATTTAATAAAATAGTAACGCGGCTTTTATGATTTGCCCGCGCCATATTTGTTGTAATCATTGCAACGATTAGCTGCGTTAAGTTTGTTTGTAAATTGTCGGCTTGAACAGTAAGAGCAGGACGTTTCTTTGCTGTTTGTAAATTTGAATCGGGAAACAAAACTAAAACAATATCGCCGCGTTTATAGTTTGTCATAAACTTCCATTTCGGGTCGTTCCCAATCTTCGGCGAAAGCGGCAAGGGCGGCGCGTTGCGCGGCAGCCTCTTGTTTGCTAATACCACGTTTGAAAAGATTTACGCTTCCCGTTTTCTCATTATTGTTTTGATGAAAGCTGATAGATTCCGTATCAGTTTCGCCGTTCTGCTTAGCCTTTTGCTTTTCCGTTAGAAATTCTACAAAATGCTCGACCTCGATACGAGTTTCAGCTGAAAGTTTTTGAATTTTTTCGATTAAACCAGCGTTTTGCATTGTTTTAGATTTTAAGAATTTGAATTCGGCAACAATTCATAGTTGCCCATTTCACGATTATAGGAATCAAGCGCGCCGACCGAATCGGAGGTGGCGTCAAGCATCTGTTTGGTCATCGCAATCGAATCTGAAAGCTGTTCAAAATCAAGCAGCGAGAATTTTTCGGGCGTCGACATCGTCACAATTTCATCATTTAAGTAACCGAAAAAGTTTTCAATCGATTGGAGCTGCCCTTCAACGAGTTTGACGCTGCGCTCGAGTTCGTCAAAAGACGCGAGACGACGCTTCAAAATCTCGACATTCGTTTGCTGAACGCGCCTTGTTTTTTCGTCGCCGGCGTTTTCTGCGGCGCGAAATGCCTGGGCGAGTTGATTATGAACAGCTTGGCGGTTAATTGATTTGAGATGTTGTTTGCGGCGGCGGTAAACGTCCAAAAGGTCGACAAAATCTTCCCAGCGTTGATGGAGCGTGTGCAGATTTGAAGGAAGTTCGCGCGCGCCGGTGAATTTTTTATAATTTTCCTGAATTTTATCTTTCTGCCAGCGCAGATATTCAACCGCTTCACGTTCGCGCGGAGTGTAGGATTTTATCAATTTTTCTCTGGTCGATTTATTGAGCGAAAGCCTGCGCTCTTTTTCGCGCTGGTCAACCAACTGCCGATAAGCAGGCAAATTCGGCAAAATAAATATGTAGGCAATCTCGAAAATAAGCGCAATCAGGAGCGGGATAACGCTTTGCGTGTAAGCTGCCGCAACCGCAAAACCGGCTAAACCCCAAAAATTAACCGGCTCTTTAACGGCTTCTTTGGCGTAGGAGGAATTAAATCTACTGATCTCTTGTTGAAACTTTGCTAAATCTGCCATAACAAATAATAGATGCTCGTTTTGCCGTTTGAGTTTTGCGAATTATTAACCGAGTAAAATTTTAGTTTTCCCGGTCGAACGGGTCGCTTTTTACTTCCGCGTCGAACAAGTTGCTTTTTACTTCCGAAGACGAGGAAATTTGTTTGCTGCCCGCGTCCGAACCGCTTCCGAGCAGTCCCATATTTTGTTTGTATTCGAGCAGTTTGTCCTGCAGCTGAATATCCATCGCTTCACGCTCGATGTCGTGCATTTGCGAATCAACGCTGGATGTTCCGAGTTGAAGTTTGGCTTCGGCGGCAGCCACGCGACGGTCGATTTTTTCGCGCATTTCGTTAAATGTCGAAGCGTCATCGCCAATATTAAAAGTTTCCATTGTTTGCGCCAGCTGCTCCTGAAGTTTAGCTTGCTTTGACGCGCTAATCAATTGCATCGCTTCCGAAGTGCGTTTGTTCATATTCAGAACATAATTGTCTCGCGCTTTCAGAGCTTGTTTGGAGGCAACCACAGATTGTTCTAGTTGGATGGAAGTTTTTTGAAGTTCGAGTTGTTTTTGCTGAAGTACACCGATATAATTCGTCGCAACATCATCACGTCCCAATTTAACTGAAGCCTTGATCTTAGAATCTAAATCCACAACTTCTTCCGACAATTTTTCTTTACTTTTAGCTAATAAACGCTCGGTCGCCATCACCTGTGCAACCGAATTATTGAGTTCCGGCACGCGTTCGCGCATATCCCGAATCGTTTGCTGAAGAACCATTTCCGGGTTTTCAATTTTATCAAGCGCCGCGCCTGTTCCGGCAAAAAACATGCGTTTAATTCTCATCCACAATCCCATTTTCTTATCTCGCTCCTCGAAGAAATTTGCGTATCAAGCAACATAAATCACAAACTTTACGATTGGAAATCTGTCAAAGTTGCAAAATATGATTTAAGTATAACAAGAAAAAGGCAAACGCGAAATAAATACTTAAAAGTTTAGCTAAAAGATTTCAGTAAGATAAAAATAACGATTGGATTCTCATAATTTTCCCTTTTCTCCGTTAATACCCAAGTTTTTCATTCGCCGGTAAAGATGGCTCCGGTCAACTCCCATCGCGTCTGCCGCGCGCGTTACATTGCCGTCCGCTTCGGCAAGTTTGTGCAAAATAAATTCGCGTTGGTAAGCATCATTGGCTTCTTTGAACGAGGGAAAGCGAAACGTCGAAGCGGGCGTTTCATTTTTTGAGTTAAGCTCGGGCAAATCGGCAGCCGCAATTTTTTGTTTTGAAGTCATAATCACGACACGCTCGATTGTGTTGCGGAGTTCGCGTACATTGCCGAGCCAGGCGTAGTTTTGCAAAACCGCAATTGCTTCGGTCGTAAAATCTTTTGGCTTTTTCCCGTAATCGGTAGAAAATTTGCGGTTAAAATATTCAACCAGCAAAGGAACGTCTTCGGGACGTTCACGAAGCGGCGGAATCTGAAACGGAATAACATTTAAGCGATAAAATAAATCTGCCCGGAAATTGCCGTCTTCAATCAAATTATCAAGGCGTTTGTTCGTCGCGGAAATTACGCGCACGTCAACTTTGATCGGCGCGTTGCTGCCGACCGGGGCGAACCGTTGCTCCTCCAAAACACGCAGCATTTTTGCCTGTACGCGCGGCGACATGTCGCCAATTTCATCAAGAAACAGCGTTGCCCCGTCAGCGATTTCAAATTTTCCTTTTTTCGCGCTCACCGCGCCGGAGAAAGCTCCCTTCGCGTGTCCGAATAATTCGCTTTCAACTAATTCGTCAGGGATCGCCGCCGAGTTTATTTCAACAAACAAGGCATTTTTCCGTTTTGAATTAGCGTGAATCGCCCGCGCCACTAATTCTTTTCCCGTTCCCGATTCGCCTGAAATTAGAACTCGCCCATCGGTCGGCGCGACGATGGCGATTTGTTTGCGAAGCGCGCGCATCACAATTGAATCGCCGACCATTTCATATTCCTGACCGAGTTGTTCCGCGAGGTTTTGATTGACTTGTTCGAGATGCCTCGTGCGAATCGCGTTTCTGACCGTAAGAATCGTTTTTTCGATTGATAGAGGTTTTTCGATAAAATCAAAAGCGCCGAGCTTAGTCGCATTGACGGCAGTTTCGATATTGCCGTGACCGGAAATCATTACGACGGCAGAGTCATTACGCTGCTCCCGTAACTTTTTCAGCGTTTCTAAACCGTCAATATTCGGCAGCCAAATATCAAGCAAAATACACGCGAAATTATTTTCTTCAACAAGTTTCAGACACGCTTCACCAGATTCGACCGTTTCCACGTCAAAACCTTCGTCTTCCAAAACTCCGCGCAGCGTGTCGCGGATTCCGCGTTCGTCGTCAACGATTAAAATTGAATTTGACATTAAACTTCTAAAGAAATTAAAAAGCGTTTTCGTATTTTCATCAATTGCGCTCAAATAATTTGTTACTAAAATTGTTTGTGATTTTCAAAACTCCGTTTAACAATTCGATAAGATTATAAAATCACCGGTAATTCTACGATAAACTTTGCCCCTTTGGTTGAATTATTCGCCGCTCGAATCTTTCCGCGATGTTCGGAAATGATTCTTTGCACAATTGCCAAACCTAACCCGGTGCCGCGTCCTTTGGTGGAAAAATATGGCTGAAAAAGTTTTTGGAAATCGCTTGGCGCTATTCCGCTGCCGTTGTCGGAGATTTCCGCGACAATCAAGTCACGCGCCACGTCAGAAAATGTGTTGATAAAAATTTGCTTGTTGGTCTGCGCTTGATCGAAGGCTTCGATTGCGTTATCAATTAAATTTACAAAAACACGGCGCATTTGTTCATCGTCATACAAAGCGTTCGGCAAATTTTCAGCTAAATTTAGCTGAATTTGCACATCCGCAAATCGGTCGTCGTAAAGCGTGATCGACTGCTCGATGACTTCATTCAGATTTCCCGATTCGAGCCGCGCATCCGTGAAGCCAAGCAAGTTCAAGATCAGTCAATCCAAGACCAAACCGTAAAATTAAATGAAACGGCGGAAATGCTGGCGACGGCTTTGGAAGCAAAAGAGGTTAAAAATCAAGATTTGCAAAATCTTGTGGAAGCTGGAAACTTGACGCGGCTCGAAATTATCTCCACAGACGGCAAAGTTTTAGCCGAAAGCGAAACAAATCTTAACTCCGAGCAAAAAGCCGAACTTGAAAATACGCTCAAATTCATTCGTGAAAGTAATTTCATCGAACGAGCTTTAACCGACGGAGTAGGCTTTGACGGTGCTGTTTCAAATTTTTCAGACGGTCGAATGCTCGTCGTCGTGACGGATTTGCGTTCGGCGAAAAATGTCAGCCAAATAGTTGATCATTCGTTGGTTGAATTTGAAAATCTTAAGCAAAATGCACAAACCGTCCGGCAGGTCGGACTTTTAACACTCGGTTTTCTGACTTTTATGCTAATTTTCGCTTCAAGCTGGACGGCATTTTATATTGCACGCGGTTTAACCGTACCGATAAAATCTTTGGCAGAAGGGGCGAACGAAATAGCGCGCGGCAACTTCACGCATCGCGTCGAAGTTCTTGCCGAAGATGAACTTGCCCTGCTCGTTTCTACATTTAATCAGATGTCCGCGAAACTCGAAGAAAATTCCGCCGAGATTTCCGAGCGCCGTAAATACATCGAAACCGTTTTGCAATCGCTTTCAACCGGCGTAATTTCTTTTGATGGGGAAAACCGCGTGACAACCATCAATAAAGCCGCGATTGAAATGCTCAAGCTCGAAACGGCGGATTTTGCTCAATTTGAACTAAAACAATTAGTCAATGAAGAAAATCAAACGGTTTTGGAAAGATTATTAAATCGTGCGAAACGAATCGGGCAGGCAAGCGAGCAAACTGTTTTGCGGCGCGAACACGCTGACGGAAGCACACAAACGGGCGAAAATTTGTCTGTGGCATTAACTGCCACGGCTTTGCCAAAAACTTTTGAAACCCAAACAAGCGGTATTGTGTTGGTCATCGAAGATTTATCCGAACTGATTGCGGCGCAACGCGCTTCGGCGTGGCAGGAAGTAGCGCGGAGAATGGCACACGAAATAAAAAATCCGCTAACGCCGATCCAACTTTCAGCTGAACGAATCGCAAGACGCTTTGCGCTGGAAGTCCAAAGCCCAAAGTCCAAAGTCCGGAGTATGTTGCAAGTTTTTAATGTGAAAGATGAAATCCAAAATCCAAAGTCCAAAATCCAAAATGTAATCGATGAAAGCACGGAAACGATTCTGCGCGAAGTTAACAGTTTGAAATCGATGGTTGATGAGTTTTCGCGTTATGCACGGATGCCGGATGCGCGGCTCGAATCGGGAAATCTGAATGAAGTCATCGAGCAGTCGATCACGCTTTACGACGACCGATTTGCGGATGTGCAAATTCAGCTAAATTTAGCTGAAAATTTGCCGAACGCTTTGTATGACGATGAACAAATGCGCCGTGTTTTTGTAAATTTAATTGATAACGCAATCGAAGCCTTCGATCAAGCGCAGACCAACAAGCAAATTTTTATCAACACATTTTCTGACGTGGCGCGTGACTTGATTGTCGCGGAAATCTCCGACAACGGCAGCGGAATAGCGCCAAGCGATTTCCAAAAACTTTTTCAGCCATATTTTTCCACCAAAGGACGCGGCACCGGGTTAGGTTTGGCAATTGTGCAAAGAATCATTTCCGAACATCGCGGAAAGATTCGAGCGGCGAATAATTCAACCAAAGGGGCAAAGTTTATCGTAGAATTACCGGTGATTTTATAATCTTATCGAATTGTTAAACGGAGTTTTGAAAATCACAAACAATTTTAGTAACAAATTATTTGAGCGCAATTGATGAAAATACGAAAACGCTTTTTAATTTCTTTAGAAGTTTAATGTCAAATTCAATTTTAATCGTTGACGACGAACGCGGAATCCGCGACACGCTGCGCGGAGTTTTGGAAGACGAAGGTTTTGACGTGGAAACGGTCGAATCTGGTGAAGCGTGTCTGAAACTTGTTGAAGAAAATAATTTCGCGTGTATTTTGCTTGATATTTGGCTGCCGAATATTGACGGTTTAGAAACGCTGAAAAAGTTACGGGAGCAGCGTAATGACTCTGCCGTCGTAATGATTTCCGGTCACGGCAATATCGAAACTGCCGTCAATGCGACTAAGCTCGGCGCTTTTGATTTTATCGAAAAACCTCTATCAATCGAAAAAACGATTCTTACGGTCAGAAACGCGATTCGCACGAGGCATCTCGAACAAGTCAATCAAAACCTCGCGGAACAACTCGGTCAGGAATATGAAATGGTCGGCGATTCAATTGTGATGCGCGCGCTTCGCAAACAAATCGCCATCGTCGCGCCGACCGATGGGCGAGTTCTAATTTCAGGCGAATCGGGAACGGGAAAAGAATTAGTGGCGCGGGCGATTCACGCTAATTCAAAACGGAAAAATGCCTTGTTTGTTGAAATAAACTCGGCGGCGATCCCTGACGAATTAGTTGAAAGCGAATTATTCGGACACGCGAAGGGAGCTTTCTCCGGCGCGGTGAGCGCGAAAAAAGGAAAATTTGAAATCGCTGACGGGGCAACGCTGTTTCTTGATGAAATTGGCGACATGTCGCCGCGCGTACAGGCAAAAATGCTGCGTGTTTTGGAGGAGCAACGGTTCGCCCCGGTCGGCAGCAACGCGCCGATCAAAGTTGACGTGCGCGTAATTTCCGCGACGAACAAACGCCTTGATAATTTGATTGAAGACGGCAATTTCCGGGCAGATTTATTTTATCGCTTAAATGTTATTCCGTTTCAGATTCCGCCGCTTCGTGAACGTCCCGAAGACGTTCCTTTGCTGGTTGAATATTTTAACCGCAAATTTTCTACCGATTACGGGAAAAAGCCAAAAGATTTTACGACCGAAGCAATTGCGGTTTTGCAAAACTACGCCTGGCTCGGCAATGTACGCGAACTCCGCAACACAATCGAGCGTGTCGTGATTATGACTTCAAAACAAAAAATTGCGGCTGCCGATTTGCCCGAGCTTAACTCAAAAAATGAAACGCCCGCTTCGACGTTTCGCTTTCCCTCGTTCAAAGAAGCCAATGATGCTTACCAACGCGAATTTATTTTGCACAAACTTGCCGAAGCGGACGGCAATGTAACGCGCGCGGCAGACGCGATGGGAGTTGACCGGAGCCATCTTTACCGGCGAATGAAAAACTTGGGTATTAACGGAGAAAAGGGAAAATTATGAGAATCCAATCGTTATTTTTATCTTACTGAAATCTTTTAGCTAAACTTTTAAGTATTTATTTCGCGTTTGCCTTTTTCTTGTTATACTTAAATCATATTTTGCAACTTTGACAGATTTCCAATCGTAAAGTTTGTGATTTATGTTGCTTGATACGCAAATTTCTTCGAGGAGCGAGATAAGAAAATGGGATTGTGGATGAGAATTAAACGCATGTTTTTTGCCGGAACAGGCGCGGCGCTTGATAAAATTGAAAACCCGGAAATGGTTCTTCAGCAAACGATTCGGGATATGCGCGAACGCGTGCCGGAACTCAATAATTCGGTTGCACAGGTGATGGCGACCGAGCGTTTATTAGCTAAAAGTAAAGAAAAATTGTCGGAAGAAGTTGTGGATTTAGATTCTAAGATCAAGGCTTCAGTTAAATTGGGACGTGATGATGTTGCGACGAATTATATCGGTGTACTTCAGCAAAAACAACTCGAACTTCAAAAAACTTCCATCCAACTAGAACAATCTGTGGTTGCCTCCAAACAAGCTCTGAAAGCGCGAGACAATTATGTTCTGAATATGAACAAACGCACTTCGGAAGCGATGCAATTGATTAGCGCGTCAAAGCAAGCTAAACTTCAGGAGCAGCTGGCGCAAACAATGGAAACTTTTAATATTGGCGATGACGCTTCGACATTTAACGAAATGCGCGAAAAAATCGACCGTCGCGTGGCTGCCGCCGAAGCCAAACTTCAACTCGGAACATCCAGCGTTGATTCGCAAATGCACGACATCGAGCGTGAAGCGATGGATATTCAGCTGCAGGACAAACTGCTCGAATACAAACAAAATATGGGACTGCTCGGAAGCGGTTCGGACGCGGGCAGCAAACAAATTTCCTCGTCTTCGGAAGTAAAAAGCAACTTGTTCGACGCGGAAGTAAAAAGCGACCCGTTCGACCGGGAAAACTAAAATTTTACTCGGTTAATAATTCGCAAAACTCAAACGGCAAAACGAGCATCTATTATTTGTTATGGCAGATTTAGCAAAGTTTCAACAAGAGATCAGTAGATTTAATTCCTCCTACGCCAAAGAAGCCGTTAAAGAGCCGGTTAATTTTTGGGGTTTAGCCGGTTTTGCGGTTGCGGCAGCTTACACGCAAAGCGTTATCCCGCTCCTGATTGCGCTTATTTTCGAGATTGCCTACATATTTATTTTGCCGAATTTGCCTGCTTATCGGCAGTTGGTTGACCAGCGCGAAAAAGAGCGCAGGCTTTCGCTCAATAAATCGACCAGAGAAAAATTGATAAAATCCTACACTCCGCGCGAACGTGAAGCGGTTGAATATCTGCGCTGGCAGAAAGATAAAATTCAGGAAAATTATAAAAAATTCACCGGCGCGCGCGAACTTCCTTCAAATCTGCACACGCTCCATCAACGCTGGGAAGATTTTGTCGACCTTTTGGACGTTTACCGCCGCCGCAAACAACATCTCAAATCAATTAACCGCCAAGCTGTTCATAATCAACTCGCCCAGGCATTTCGCGCCGCAGAAAACGCCGGCGACGAAAAAACAAGGCGCGTTCAGCAAACGAATGTCGAGATTTTGAAGCGTCGTCTCGCGTCTTTTGACGAACTCGAGCGCAGCGTCAAACTCGTTGAAGGGCAGCTCCAATCGATTGAAAACTTTTTCGGTTACTTAAATGATGAAATTGTGACGATGTCGACGCCCGAAAAATTCTCGCTGCTTGATTTTGAACAGCTTTCAGATTCGATTGCGATGACCAAACAGATGCTTGACGCCACCTCCGATTCGGTCGGCGCGCTTGATTCCTATAATCGTGAAATGGGCAACTATGAATTGTTGCCGAATTCAAATTCTTAAAATCTAAAACAATGCAAAACGCTGGTTTAATCGAAAAAATTCAAAAACTTTCAGCTGAAACTCGTATCGAGGTCGAGCATTTTGTAGAATTTCTAACGGAAAAGCAAAAGGCTAAGCAGAACGGCGAAACTGATACGGAATCTATCAGCTTTCATCAAAACAATAATGAGAAAACGGGAAGCGTAAATCTTTTCAAACGTGGTATTAGCAAACAAGAGGCTGCCGCGCAACGCGCCGCCCTTGCCGCTTTCGCCGAAGATTGGGAACGACCCGAAATGGAAGTTTATGACAAACTATAAACGCGGCGATATTGTTTTAGTTTTGTTTCCCGATTCAAATTTACAAACAGCAAAGAAACGTCCTGCTCTTACTGTTCAAGCCGACAATTTACAAACAAACTTAACGCAGCTAATCGTTGCAATGATTACAACAAATATGGCGCGGGCAAATCATAAAAGCCGCGTTACTATTTTATTAAATTCGCTTGAAAGAAAGCAGAGCGGTTTACAATTCGATTCGGTTATCGCAAGCGACAATCTCACCACTGTCCAAGAAAAATTCATAGACAAAGCTTTAGGAAATTTGCCAACAATGAACGCGGTTGAATCTGCTCTGGCTCATACTTTCGATTTGAAATTAGCTTAAACTTGCCTCTCTTTCCACAATCAATTAGAATCTTCGTTTCGGCAAATGCCGAAATTTCCCACAGTTATTTTTAACGAATATTTTAGACGAGGAATTTATATATATTATGAAAAGAGTAGGTATTTTAACGGGGCGTGAAGTTACGTTTCCCGAATCAATTATTAGAAGCATTAACGAAAAAGGAAATGGCGAAGTGGTTGCCGAAATGGTAAAGTTCGGCGGCATCCGGCTTGATGAAGAAAAGAAATATGACGTAATCGTTGACCGCATTTCGCACGAGATTCCGTATTACCGCGCAACTTTGAAGCGAATGGCGCTCGAAGGAACATACGTTGTTAATAATCCGTTTTGGTGGTCGGCGGACGATAAATTTTTTAATTTCAGCCTTGCGGCAAAAATCGGGGTCGCAATTCCAAAAACTGTTCTGCTTCCGCAGCAGGATTACATTCCCGATGTGACGAGCGAATCTTTGAGAAACCTTGAATTTCCGCTTGACTGGGAAGGCATTGTGGACTACGTCGGATTCCCTGCTTTCCTGAAACCCTTCGACGGCGGCGGATGGAAAAACGTCTCGAAAATTCACTCGCTCGAAGAACTTTGGTACGTGTATAACCAGACCGGAAAACTTTGCATGACTTTGCAGGAAGGCATCGAGTTTGAACAGTTCGTTCGTTGTTATTGCGTCGGTCAGGAAAAAGTTTTGATTATGCCGTATGACCCGTCTAAGCCTTATTTATCGGGAATGCAGTATGTGAATGTGGAAGATTATTTGTCGCCGGAACTGCACGCGCGCGTCGAGAAAGACGTGATTACAATTTGCAAAGCACTCGGTTATGATTTAAACACGGTTGAATTTGCCATTAAAGACGGTATTCCATACGCGATTGATTTTATGAATCCGGCGCCGGACGCTGAACTAGCCTCTGTCGGCGAACAAAACCACAAATGGATTGTTGAAGCGATGACCGAATTTATCTTTAAGAAATTGGAAAAAGGTTTTGAAACTCCTGAATACCGCTGGAGCGCACTGCTCAACCCGGCGGAGAAAACTCCGAAAATGGCAGCAAAAGCTAAAGCGACAAAGCCTTCGACCAAAACCGCGCAAACAAAAAAGGTTGAAAAATCAAAAGCTAAAAATACAACTGATAAAAAACCTCAGGCGAAAAAAGCCGGAGCAGAATAAAATTAAAATGTTTGTATTTTGATTGAGAAGTTTTTGTTTCGAGACAGCCGGTAAATAATAAACAACACGTTTGTTATTTACCGGTTTTTTCGCGGAAAATTTACCGGATTTTTGCGTGATGTTTTTATGAATTTTGATTTGAAAATTTTACGCGGCGGTAAATTTCCTCAAGTTTCATCGTCAAATCTACCGAGTGAAATTCAATTTCCGTGTCGTTATGACTAAAAAAGTAAGTAATCCAGGAGCCATCCGGCTGGCGGCGGTGAACTTCAACCGCAATTTTCGTCTGCTCAACGACAACATATTCCTGAAGACTTGGCATTTGCTGATAAAAAAGAAGTTTTTCGCGCCGGTCAATGTGTTCCGTAGAAGGCGAAATTACTTCGACAATCAATATCGGCTCGTTGCGAAAATGCGAGTCTTCAACCGTTTGCTCGCACGAAACAAGAACGTCAGGGTAATAATAAACATTTGGAGAAACGCGAACTTTAATGTCGCCCGAAAACGGCTCGCATTTTGAATTTCGCAAGTGGAAAACGAGATGCGCGACTATTTCATTAACGATGCGATTGTGGTTGTCGCTCGTGCCAGCCATCGCGTACACTTCGCCGTAAACGTACTCGTGCTTGACCGGACTAATACGTTCGCCTTCGAGATAGCTTTCGACGCTGATTTTCGTTTTTAATTTTGCCAATCCCATAATTTATAAATTGTATAACTTAAAATCGAAGTTTTCTCAAATAATTTTCCACGACGAAGTTTTCCACCTGTGGAAAACTCAACTGCAAAACTTTTTGAAAATTTATCAGAACAGTTTTGGTATTTTACGCTTTTAATAAACAATGGTTACGTGAAAGATGTAAAATACAATGTTGTGGTTGAAGATAAAATGTTTAAGCCGGAAGCATTGGGAAAAGCAGCCGGTAAAAACTAATTGCTGAGAAGAGCTAGAGTTTTGTTATCAGCAAATTCCGCGTCGGAATGGTCAAATACAGCGTCAAGTTCTTTTTCGACGCTGCCGTGTCCGAGCGGAATTTTCTTTAGCAGCGGCACAAAGTTTTCAAAATCATAGAGTTCGTTATCGAGTAGATGCGAGCCGGTAACATTTGTCAAAGCAGTCATCATTGACGAACGAACGTTCGGAATTTCTTTAGCGAGTTCACTAACCATTTTTTTTACGCGAGCGCGTTTTAAATTCGGTTGCGAGCCGCACAGATTACACGGAATTATCGGAAACTGTTTTTCCTCCGCAAATTTTTGAATATCTTTTTCCTGGCAGTAGACAAGCGGGCGAATAACCGTGTTGCGCCCATCGTCGGAATGCAGAATCGGCGGCATCGCTTTCAGTTGTCCGACGTAGAAAAGATTTAGTAAAAATGTGGCAATTACGTCATCGGCGTGATGACCGAGCGCGATTTTTGTACAGCCTTCTTCTACGGCAGTATTATATAGAATGCCGCGCCGCAGACGCGAGCAGACCGAACAGAAAGTTTTGCCTTCGGGAACAAGTCGCGTCACAATCGAATACGTGTCTTCTTCGACAATTTTATACTCAACGCCAATACTTTTAAGATAACCGGGTAAAACGTGTTCGGGAAATCCGGGTTGTTTCTGGTCGAGATTAACGGCGAGAATTTCAAAATTGACGGGCGCGCGTTTCTGCACATCGAGCAGTAAATCGAGCATCGTGTAGCTGTCCTTCCCGCCCGAAAGACAAACCATTACTTTATCGCCGTCTTCAATCATCGAAAAATCGCGAATGGCTTCGCCCATTTTTTTGAGCAGTTTTGTTTTTGTTCTACTTTCTACAAACAATCTAGGAAATCCTCCAAGACTAAAAGTTTGACACGCACCACAGAAAATAACAACTACCGGAAAATAACTAGACAGTTATTAAAAAAGTCATCTATTATAAACACGTAAGCTATCTGAAAATTCACAGGTATTTATTTTTGTCCGAACAAAAATGAGATAAATTTCCAGTTTTATGCTTGAAATCGAGAGTTTTCTCATATTTAATCTTCAAGCAAACGTACAATTATAGATTATAGCGGAGGCATCAAAAAATGATTAGAATGGGAAGAAGTTCCAGAACGGAACAATCAAACGAGCCGGTAAATTCACAGCAACAGGAACAGGAGCAGAGGTCTTCAAATTTGGGTTCTTTGAATCCGTCTGTTGTCAGTAATCAAACCACTTCGCGCGGCGCTATTTCTGAAAGCGAACTGATCGCGCGTGACATAAAAGAAGGGCGACTCAGCGGTTATGTCGGCAGCGGAACGGTTCTGACGGGTGAAACGAATTTTCAGTCGATGCTGCGGGTTGACGGACACCTGACGGGACGGGTGATGTCCGAAGACGGAACTTTAATTGTCGGTTCGACCGGACAAATTGACGCCAATGTGATGGTTGCCGCAGCAGTCATTAACGGGACAATTAACGGTGATGTTATTGCGACGGAAAGAGTAGAACTCGGACGCCTGGCACACATTATGGGAAATATTTATTCGCCGCGTCTGGTAGTCGAAGACGGAGCGCTGCTCGAAGGCAATTGCAGTATGATTAAAGCCCGGGAAGCAATTGAAAAACGCCGTAATGAAGCCAATGCGCGCGTTGCGGAAGTCGAAATTACATCGCTCGAGCCTGCTGAAACGAGCGGAACAAACGATTACGTTCAAACCGGCGGTGAAGAAAACGAAGAGCCAACCGAGATAATTACCAGATAAACAGGTTCAATGCGAAAGGCGAACAAATTTTTCGTCTATTATTCTTTGTTTTTATTTCGACGGCAACGCTCTGAGCAAAATTTTGCCTGTTCCCAAGTTTTCGCCTAGCGTTTGCGCCAAAGCATTTCTCTGCCGCACTGCCCGCTGGGCTTTGCAGGCACATTAGATTTACTAAATTTTTTTAGCTTTTCCTGTTTTTCTTTCGGCATCTTTTCGAGCAATGTTCGGCAACGAAACATTTTTTATTAATGAGGAATTTTACACCTTTAAAGCGTTGCCTCAAGAAATGGATGCATTTTGGGCAAACGGTTGGCGACATTTCGGAGAAAAAATTTTTCGTTATAATTTAGCGTTTTATGCAGGAGAAATCCGTCTGGTATTGCCGCTCAGAATACGTTTGTCAAACTTCTCTTTGTCAAAAAGTCAACGCCGAATTTTGAGAAAAAATCAGGATTTGCAAACAATCATTCGTCCTGCTGAAATAACGCCCGAAAAGAAAATTCTTTTTGAGCAGCATAAACAACGTTTTAAGCGCAGCGTTCCCGATTCGGTTTACGATTTTCTTTCATTTGATGCGGCGCGCGCACCTTGCGAAGTGCTGGAAGTTTGTGTTTATACGCGGGAAAAGCTGCTTGCCGCCAGTTTTTTTGCCGTCGGAGAAATTTCGATTTCGAGCATTTATGCAATGTTTGCACTCGAAGAAGCGGCGCGTAGTCTCGGAATTTTTACAATTCTAATGGAAATTAACTTTGCCCGGAAACACCAAAAGACGTTTTATTACCAAGGTTATGCTTACGAGGGAGATTCTTTTTACGATTACAAAAAACGCTTTTCCGCGCTTGAAAAATTTGTTTGGAACAAAGGCTGGAAAGTTTTTAATAAAGAGTAAAATTTTTATCAAAAACATATTAATTAAAACTTGAGGAGATGGACAATGACAACAGAAACGACGCGATCAGACACAGATGATAAACAATCAAAAAAGGACGATTCTAAAAAAAACCAAAACGATTCAGCCAAAAGCAAAACCCCGACGGCAAGCGGCGACCCGGGCAGAACGCCGGGCAGCGCTGAAGGCGACGAAGAAACAATTGATGAGGATATTCGTCAAAAAGAGGCAGAAGGTAAATTGTAATTTTCGCGCAATAAAAATTACGGCGGCGTGTTTTTTTACAGCGAACCAACCTTTATTACAAACTATTATACAAATAGAGAATTCCTCTTTGTGTGAATGTTTCACCCGCGCTGAATTTTCTTGCTGATACTCCGGTCTTCCTGCACAGTTCACAAGCACAACTGACAAAATATGAAAGTCGAAAACGCGAGCCGCAAACTTTTTCAAATCGCAATATATTTTTCGTTGCTTTTTTTTATTTTTCACGCTGAAAATCTTTCTGCGCAAGAATACAAACAAGTTATTCCCGGTGTGGAACGCGCGAATATCACACGCAAAATCAAAGATGAGCCAATGGTTATCAATCTATTGCGGCTTGATTTAACAAAAGTTCGGCTCGACGTTGTTCACGCGTTGGATGCGGCAATCGGACTTGAAACAACTTCTTCGATTGCCACCCGAAGGGGCGCGTCTGCCGCCATCAATGCAGGATTTTTTAGATTAGACAAAAGTATTTTCGCGGGCGACGCGGCGGGCGTCTTGCAGATTGACGGAAAACTTTTGAGTGAGAGTAACAATAAAAGAATGGCGTTGTTGATTGATAATGCGCCAATTCCCTGCAGCGTTTGCGACACCCCTGAAAATAGGACGCGGGTTTCTTTTGACCGTTTAAGTACCTGGAGCATCGTTATCCTTAACAAACGGAATTTCGATGTTCTTGGAATAAATCGGGAAAGAGAAAAAGACGATTTGGTGCTTTTTACACCCGAATTTCACCGAACAACTTTAACCGATGCAAGCGGTCTGGAGATAATTGTCAGAAAAGGAAAAATCGCCTCAATTGCCGACGGTCAGGGAAGCAGAGAAATTCCGCCTGATGGTTTTGTATTATCGGCGAGCGGCAAGAAGCGCGACGAAATTCTGCCGCACCTAAAAATCGGCAGAAAAATTTTTGCTCCGACAAATAATTCTGCCGAAGAAATAACCGAGAGCGGTGAATACAAATTCAAATATCATACGCGCGCTGAAGATATTGTCGGCGGCGTTCCGCAACTTATTCGTAACGGTAAAATTGAAATCACCTGGGAGCAGGAAAAAGCCGGTCAATCTTTTGCCGAAATGCGACATCCGCGGACGGCAGTCGCCAAACTCGCGGACGACAAATTTTTGATGGTAACAGTTGACGGCAGACAGCCCGGAACAAGCGTGGGGATGAATTTGCAGGAACTCGCCGAGATGCTTCTGGAACTCGGCGCGGTTGACGCAATGAATTTAGATGGAGGCGGCTCGACAACAATGTTTGTCGGCGGCAAAGTTATCAACCAACCTTCGGACAAGGAGGGCGAGCGAAAGGTCAGCGACGCAATCCTTGTCTTTCCGCGTCAATCTCAAACCCCAACTTTGACTATAAAAAAATAATATTTTTTGGCTATACAACAGTTAAGGACATTTAACATTTAGAAATTAAAGGCTAACTTCCGTCATCGCCAATCGCCTCAACCGGACACGCCAACAAAGCTTCTTCGCAAAGCTCAAATTCTTCGGGTGTTTCGGGTTGTTTATAAATAAAAGAGTAACCGTTTTCATCAAAACGGGTAAAGTTCTTCGGCGAAGTGTCGCGGCATACATCGCAGTCGATACATTGAGTGTCAACGTAATATTTGCCGCGCGCGTTTTCCGGTAATCTATCTTCTATTTCCGCCATTTTAGTTTTATAAGCCACGAACAAACACAAAAGGACACGATAAAACTTAAATCTTCTTTCGTGAATTTTCGTGTTTGTTCGTGGCTAATTCTTCGCCTTATTCTGTTCGGTCAACGAAATCATTCGCTCGAGCGCAATGTTTGCAAAATGCTTTGTTTCGCCGTCTACGGAAATTTGGTTGACAATGTTTCCCGCCGCCAGATTTTCCAGAGCCCACGCAAGATTTGGCGGCGCAATCCGGTACATTGTCGCGCACATACACAAATCAGGCGCGAGTAGGCGAATCTCTTTATCGGGAAATTGTTTTTGCAGCCGAAGTACAAGATTAAGTTCCGTGCCGATTGCCCACTTTGAGCCACTCGGCGCATTGGTAACCGTGTTAATGATAAAAGAAGTCGAACCGTTTAAATCAGACTTTTCAACCACTTCATACATACATTCGGGATGGACGAGAACTTTGATGTCCGGCGTCTCCTTACGAACCTGTTCGACGTGCCACGGTTTGAAACGCCCATGAACCGAACAGTGTCCTTTCCACAAAATCAGTTTTGCTTTGTGCAAATCCTCTTCCGTGTTTCCGCCAAGTTCTTCGTGCGGATTCCAGAGAGCCATCTTTTCGAGCGGAATACCGAATTTTAAGCCGGTGTTTCTGCCGAGATGCTGGTCAGGGAAGAACATCATCTTATCAAATTCTTTCAGATACAGGTCAAACAGCGGGATCGCGTTAGAAGATGTGCAAACCACACCTCGCTCGCGCCCGCAAAAGGCTTTTATCGCCGCGCTCGAATTCATATAAGTCATCGGCGCGACCGTATTTTTATCGCTAATCACACCGATTTCCTTTAATTGTTCCCAGGCGTCTTCGACCTGCTCGACACTCGCCATATCAGCCATCGAGCAGCCCGCGCCCAAATCCGGCAGAATAACTTTTTGGTGCGGCTCGCTGAGTATATCAGCCGATTCCGCCATAAAATGAACACCGCAAAAAACGATAAATTCGGCGTCTTTACGCTGCGCCGCCATCACCGAAAGTTGATACGAATCACCCGTCAAATCAGCGTGCCTGATCACGTCATCGCGCTGGTAATGATGACCCAGAACAACGACGCGCGAGCCAAGTTTTTTACGCGCAAGTTCAATGTGTTCCGCAATTTCCGCATCCGACATCTTCAAATAATTCTCAAGCAGAAAGGCATTCTGGACGTCTTCTTCACCAACTTTTTCTTTTTCTAAAACCGTGATCATTTTCCTTGTCTCCTGTCCGATTAATAAGATGCAAATCAGCTGGCTTTCACAAACAAAAATCTTTACACTTCGAGAAATTTTTCGCAAGCCAAACCACATTTCCATACTCCTCTTCCAAAATATGAACTCTTCAGACGAAAAAAGTAAAACATCCAAAGAAAAGTAATCAAACACTTGAAAAGTTTTACAGAGCACGGCATCATTAAATTTATTGTTTAGATAAAATAAGGAGAAAATTATTTATGAACGAAAATGCGCAAACGGACGAAACGGCGGAAAGCCTTGAGCTTCTAAAAAAATTAAAAACACAAGTTTTTGAATCGAGCGACGAAAAACTTTCATTGGCGATGGGCAGACCGGTCAGCGAAATAGAAGCGTGGTTCAGCGGTGCGGAGCAAATTGACGAAGATGCGCAGGAAAAAATACACGGTTTAGCGCAAATGCGTTTGGATTCGGAAAACAAAACTGCCGAATAAACAATAAACTATAAAACATTTGAAGCGTTGTGAAGATGAAGAATCCGAACAACGCTATTTAGCTCTTACTCATCTTTTTTGACAACATGCGGAACGCGTTCATCAATAATTATTTTCACGCGGCTCTATTAATGTTCTCTAAAGACGATTTGAAATACTCTAAAACTTGAACCACTTGTTCGCGTCGGACACTTGGAAAATTTTCCAGAAATTCATCGAGTGAAACGCCGACTTCCAAATTATCAAGCAAAGCCGAAACTGGAACTCTTGTTCCCCGAAAAACAGGTGTTCCACTTAAAATATCCTTTACGCTGACTACCTCGGAAGGTCGAGGAAAACTCAAAGAAAATTTTTTTTTCCGATTAATGCGAATGGGCTTTTCCCAAGCTTCATCTTCGTCGGCTTGCAAGATTACAAGTGCATCAATTTCATTTTCAGTTAGATTTTTATTCATACATCCCAACCTGTAATTATCCGCACAATATGATTCGATTTCAACTTAAAAATTATCTTCAAACGTCTGCCGCCGAAACTTTCGCCGATTAGTTGGTAACGGTCTTTGAAAGATTTGTTTCTTCTGATTTGAAAATCGTTGTAAAAACATTCGACCGCTTCTTTGAAAGTAACTCGATGTGCGAACAATTCGTCATTTTCAAAATCATATTCAAAATCCGTCGGCTCAAACTTTGACCAATCCATAATCAGCTAAAATAATCTTTCATAAATCTTCGCACGTCCCGAATCATTCCTTCAACATCTTTTTCATTACCTCCTTTTCAAAGGCAATCAGCTTATTTAAACGGTCCAGTATTCTTTTATCAGTTTTCATTTAACTTTCATTGACCTTCAACACTGCCAAAAAAGCTTCCTGCGGAATCTCGACGCGCCCGACTTTTTTCATTCGCTTTTTGCCTTCTTTTTGTTTTTCGAGCAGTTTGCGTTTGCGCGATATGTCGCCGCCGTAGCATTTGGCGATGACGTTTTTGCCCATTGCTTTGACCGATTCGCGGGCGATGACTTTGGTGCCGATTGCGGCTTGAATCGGAACTTCAAACATTTGACGCGGAATCAGTTCTTTCATTTTTGCGGTCACTAATCTGCCTTTCGCGGCGGCGGTTGCGCGATGCAAAATTAGTGAAAGCGCGTCCACCGGCTCGCCCGCTACCAAAACATCGAGTTTTACCAAATCGCTTTCCCGGTAACCGGAAAGATGATAATCGAGCGAGGCGTAACCTTTGGAAACCGATTTCAAACGGTCGTAGAAATCCAGCACGATTTCGTTGAGCGGAACTTCGTAAACGAGCATCACGCGGTTTGACGTAACAAATTCAAACTTCTTTTGTACGCCGCGCTTTTCTTCGAGCAGCGGCAGAATTCCGCCCAAAAAAGTATCGTTCGTCAAAATCGTCGCTTCGATAAACGGCTCTTCGATGCGCGTGATTCTGCCCGTGTCCGGCATTTTTGACGGCGAATCAACTTCCGTCACTACGCCGTCGGTCGTTGTTACGCGGTAACGTACGCCCGGCGCAGTCGTAATCAATTCGAGATTGAATTCGCGTTCAAGTCGTTCCTGCACGATTTCCATATGCAAAAGTCCTAAGAATCCACAGCGGAAACCGAAACCGAGCGCGGTTGAGCTTTCAGGCTCAAAGAAAAATGAAGCGTCGTTGAGACGCAGCTTTTCC
>MWVX01000060.1_pt1 | contig 30918 bp, 29 predicted proteins | sample 1047311 | NCBI WGS metagenome assembly MWVX01 (sample SAMN06349984, study PRJNA376086) | soil metagenome | isolation source: MtG-4 sample Antarctic (ecotone) soil | place: Antarctica | collected 2015-01-13 | reverse complement strand
TGTCTGCTTGTTTGTGCCATTCTTCTTGATGTTCAGGCTTGAACAAGCGGGACAAGTTATTGATTCAAATTGCACACTTGAATTTTAGCTTGTCCTTTCTTTCAAACATCTTTTCTGTTACACGACCAAAATTTTTAATAAAAAATATGTGATTGATGAAAAACTTGTTACAATTTTATAAGAATGAAAACTGACGCGAGGTTTTTATAATGCGAATCGAAACGTTTTTTTTATTGCTGTTTATCGGCTTGGGATTTTCGATAAATTCTCTTGCTCAGGATAAAAATCCGCCGAAAAAGGAAGAAGACGAAGAAGTTTTGCGCATTGACACACAATTGGTTGATGTTCCATTTGTCGTAACGGACAAAAGCGGCAAGCCTCTACTGAACTTAAAGCAAAACAACTTTGTCATTTACGAAGACGGGAAGCGCCAGGAAATTGCGGATTTTGCCGCAACCAGCGCGCCGTTTGAAGTCACGCTGCTTCTCGACACATCGGGTTCGGCTCGTTCGGATTTGGAACTTATCAAGCGTGCCGCCGGGAATTTTATCAACTCTTTGCGCGCCGGAGACCGCGTTTCGATTGTCGCCTTTAAGAGTTCTGTAAGAGATAATAAATCCGTAGCAGTCAGCGAAGTTTTGACGAGTTTGACGGACGACCGCGGTAAACTAAAAGACGCTCTGGCGCAAGTTAAAACCAGCAACGGAACGCCTTATTACGATGGGCTGTTGAAGATTGCCAAAAGCGTTTTCGGCGAAAAACCGAAAGAAGAATTCCGCGGGCGGCGCGCCCTCGTCGCTTTGACGGACGCGGTTGATTCGAGCAGCGTCGGAGGTTTTGCCGAAGCGCGCGAGGAATTTGCGCAAACCGGAATCGTTTCTTATTTTATCCAAGTCGATACACGCGAATTTTTTGAAGACAATTTGTTGGGTGACTGCGAAGGAACAATGCGCTTTTCGCAAGCGCAAATTCGCCGTTATTACCGAATGTTTAACTTGAAATCGAACATTGAAAGAGTCTCTAATTTCTGTCAGCTAGGAGATTTTGAACGCCTCGCTATCAGCAAAAAACTATACGAAATAGCCGATTTCGAGATGAACAGTTTAGCAAAAACTTCGGGCGGAAAAGTTTTCTCCGTCGCGGATTTGAGCGAAGCCAGAAACGCTTTTACCAAAGTTGCGCAGGAAATCGGCACGAAATACAGTCTCGGTTATTATTCGGCAAACGAAAAGCGTGACGGGAGTTACAGAAAAATAAAAGTCGAATTAAAAGGCGTTCCAATTGGCGCGCAAATCCGCGCCCGCGAAGGCTACACTGCTCCGGTGAATTAACGAACGATTTTGATTGTGCGGAAATTTGTTACGTCCAGGTTTTATCGGCTTTTACGGCGACTGCGTTTTCCAAAATTACCCACGCCCCAGACAACTTTTGTTGCTTAGAAACAAGCCAAGATGTTTTGTCAAACGTCTAACGAAGTATTCAAGTTATGAATAGTAAATTTAATCGAATCATTTTGATGGTTTTGGACAGCGTGGGTATCGGGGAAATGCCGGATGCAGAAAGTTGGGGCGATGCAGGCGCCGACACGCTCGGACATATTTTAGAATCGAGAAAGGTTACGTTGCCAAATATGCAAAAACTCGGCTTGGGAAATATTCGTCCGTTTGCGAATCTTCCGGCAGTCGAAAATCCGACGGGCAGTTACGGCAAATGCGCTTTGCAATCAAACGGTAAAGACACTACGACCGGACACTGGGAAATCGCCGGAATTGTTTTAGAAAAAGCCTTTCCGACTTTTCCCGATGGCTTTCCTGAACGAATCCTGAACCGTTTCGTCCACGAAGCAAACGTTCCCGGCGTGCTGGCGAACGTTGCGGCGAGCGGTACGGAAATTATCAAACAATTCGGCGAGCAACATATCAAAACCGGCAAACCCATTGTTTATACGTCCGCCGATTCCGTATTTCAAATCGCCGCGCACGAAGAAGTAATTCCAATTGAACGTCTTTATGAAATTTGCGAAATCGCCCGCAAAATCCTCGACGGCGCCGATAAAGTTGGGCGCGTAATTGCTCGTCCGTTTGTCGGACGCGACGCAAACGACTTCAAACGCACCGAAAACCGCCACGATTACGCCGTTCCGCCGCCGGACAATCTTTTACCGCTTTTGCAGGAAAAAGGTTTTGACGTTATTTGCATCGGCAAAATCGCTTCGATTTATGACTCGTGCGGCGTAACCGAAGATTTAACCGCCAGGAACAACGAGCAATCGATTGACCAGACAATCAAAGCACTGAACCGAAATTCGCGGGGTTTGATTTTCTCGAATTTGGTTGATTTCGATATGCTTTACGGACATCGCCGCGATGTCGAAGGTTATGCTAAAGCGTTAGAGTATTTTGACGAACGTCTGCCGGAAATTCTCGACGCTCTGCGGGCGGATGATTTACTAATCATTACCGCTGACCACGGCAATGACCCGGCTCATCAAGGCTCAGACCACACGCGCGAATACACACCGCTGCTCGTTTATGGAAAAAGCGCAAATCGAAGCGTCAACCTTGGAACGCGCGGAAGTTTGGCGGACATCGGGCAAACGATTGCGGAAAATTTCGGTTTGCAGTTGAAAGACGGTGTGAGTTTTTTGAATGAGATTTGAGAGGAGTTGTGTCGCTGAACCTTCCAGTTCTGTCGTCATTTTTGGATAAATAATTATGTTTATATCAAAATCTCCGAAAATACCAAAAATAATAGTGTCATCATTTGTCCTGCTTTTTTTATTTTCCTCACACTTGTTTGCCCAAAATAATAGGCATGACGAGCCTATATCGGAAGAACTTTATGGAATCTTGGAGAAAAGAAAAGAATTCATTCAACAGGAGGTTTCAACAAATAAAAACGAATGGAGCGGAACTTATACACAAGGCGATCACCATCCGACAGTTTTTATGTGGTCTGCCAATCGAGGTTTTCTGACTTGGGGCAGCCATCATACATTTTTCCCTTCCAGAATAAACTTTGGAAAAGCAGAATTTTTAAATAATCGCTTGACTATAAAACCTGAAATAAGCAAAGAGCATTTGAATTTCCAATATATACCGACAGAGTTATCAATGATAAAGTGGGATGAACAACACTTTTTGATTCCTTCCGATAGATTGATTAACTTCGCATATGCAGTTCATTCCGGCGCAGACTCACGAATAGTGGAATATTTTACCAAAAGTGAAGATTATCAAAAATCCCGCAAAGGTCTGCCAAATCTGCCGAAGGAGTTTGGAAAAGTTCTTACGATGAAGGCGATAAAACCGAGAATTACGGCAGTTAAAATAACCGATGACCGTATCTTTGATGCTGAAATAACTCTCAATCTCGGTCGTGCGGATAAATTAGTCGAGGGAATGATTTTCTACCATGTAAAATCATCAGGAAGTATAAGTATCGTAATTACCGACTTACAGGAAAAAAGTTCAAAAGCAGAAGTTGTTGGAATTTCAGGAAGTGTAGAAAATGAAATCAAACCGAGGATCGGGCTGAAATTCACAAGCAAAGTCCCTGACGGTTATTATGATTATTAATATACGCTCGCAGTGAGCTTTCAAAATGAACAATTCACATTGGCAACTTCAGTAAAATTATTCAGGCGAAAAAGCTGCTCATTGACAGCATTTCTTATTTTTGTTTAGACAAACTTTTGTAAATTGTCTCAATCCAAAAATCCGTTTTGATAAATCCTGTTCCCCAGGATTTATATTTTTCGGGCAATCCGTCTTTTTTCAAACCTTCCAGAGTTTTTCCGGCAATTATTCCTTTCTGCACGATGCCAATCGTTTCGACGAGCGTTTGATGATAAGCCATTAAATCTTCGCGCGTGGAAAGCGCGCCGTGACCGGGAATTATTTTCACGTCGGCGGGAAGTTTGGCGAGCAAGTCGGCGATGTTTTTCGTCAAGCCCTGCACGCTTCCGCCGCTTTCTAAATCTACGAAGGGAAATCTGCCGGCGAAAAAATCATCGCCCAGGTGAACGACGTTCGCTTTGGTAAAAAAGATGACCGAGTCGCCGTTGGTGTGTCCGTTCGGATAATGGACGGCGCGGATTTCTTCGTCGTTGAGATGAACTGAAATTGACTGGTCGTAAGTGACGACGGGCAGCGCGTTCTTTGGATAAAGTTTAAGCTCCGGGTCGAAAGCCGTCAAGTCCATCATCAGCAATCTGCGAACGTTGGTGTGGGCGAAAATCAACGAGCCTTTGCCGCCGAAAAATTTGTTGCCTTCGACATGGTCGCCGTGCCAGTGCGTATTGAAGATAAAGCGCGGCGTGTCCGAACCGAGAGCTTTCAAGGCTTCGGCGATTTTGGGGGAAACCTGCGCGTAATCGTCGTCAACGATTAAAATTCCGTCCGCGCCGACGAGCGCGCCGACGTTGCCGCCGCGCCCTTGCAGCATATAAACGCGGTCGGTGATTTTAATTGTCTTAACTGTAATTTCCTGCGTCTGATTTTCGTTTTCGTGGTTTTTATGCGCGAAAGTTACGGTAGAAATCAAACTCAAAAGAAAAGAAGCAGCGATGAAATTTTTCAGCATAATTTTTGATTGATATTTTACGAGCGATTTGTGTTATTTTGATGTTTCCACATTATAAATGCAAACGGTTTTTTAAGGTATGAAAAAACGAACGCTTCTTTATATTCCACTGGCGGCGATGGTTGTTTTTTCGCTGTCGGTGTTGGCTGTCCGCGAGTTTGCGCGGGCAAGCGATTCATTTCAAAGAAGGTTTAGCGGGATTAATGAAACAGATTAACAGCCTCGTCTACGAAGCTTCGACCTCGAACCGTTACGCGACGTTTTTCTACGCGCAGTTTGAGCCGAATACGCGAAAATTAACTTGCGTCAACGCCGGACACAATCCGCCGTTTGTTCTTCGCCCGAATTCAGACGAATCGCTGGCAATAAAGCGTGACGGTGTGTACGAAAATCCGAATAACTTTGAAGTTTTGCGCCTCGAAGAAGGCGGCGCTGTCATCGGTATGCTGCCTTCGATGCTGGTTAATTACACGCAGGGCGAAATTGACTTGCAGGCGCGATTTGCTCGTCGGGTTCAAGGATGGAATCTCGGAGGCAATGAATCCAGCAGAAGAAGAATGGAGCGAAGACGCGATGCTCGAACAGTTGAAGATTGTTTATGAAAAACCGTCCGACGAAATTTTGCGTTTTATCGTCGAGCGTGCCGACGAATTCGCAGGCGGCGCGAAACAACACGACGATATGACGATGATTGTCGCCAAAGTGATTTAAGCAAAATTATTTACTTTGTTTACCGCGAAATAAATCTTAGCAAACTCCGCGTCTGTTTTTCATGGTTTGTTTATAAACGCTAAATATCACAAAACCACCAAACACGTATTTTTGCCGTGTTGCAATCTTGCGGAAATAGTAATAAAACTTTTATTGAATGCAGAATTCTTTTTTGAAACATCAATTCAAAAAATTCCTCAATGGCGACAAAATCAATAAAAATTGACAATCTCCCGAAGAAAATCGGTTTGCTGGCGTTGATGCTGTTGTGTATGCTCGGCATCGTTTTCTTTGTAAAATGGTGTTTGGCAAATGTGATTGCGTCTAATGCCAATTTCGGAGAGCTTGCCGAACTTGCCCTTTCTCTGGCTCCGAATGACCCGCAGACGCATTATACCTCCGCAGTTTTGCTGGAAAGAACATTTTCTTCAGACGATTTACCGAAATCATTAGCCGAATACGAACAGGCAACGGCGCTTGCTCCGAATGATTTTCGAACGTGGCGCGCTCTGGGCAAAGTGCGCAGTCGAAGCGGCGACGCGAGCAGTGCGGAACTGGCTTTTAGAAAAGCTCTGGAACTTGCGCCGAATTACTCGGAAAATAGATGGATTTTTGGAAATCATCTTCTTCGGCAAGGCAAAACGACGGAAGCCTTTATCGAAATCCGGCGTGCGGCGGAAAGTGACCCGGTTTTTGTCAATCCGACGGCTGTCACCGCTTGGCAAATTTTCGGCGGCGACCTTCAAAAAATAAGTGAATATATCGGAGATTCGGCGGCGGTAAAATCCGCCTTGGCTGTTCTTCTGGCAAAGGAAAAACGCTTTGATGAAGCAATGAATAAGTGGAATTCTTTGCCCGCCGAACAGAAGAAAACAACTTTTAAAGAAAACGGCGACGCGCTTTTTAATCAATTGCTCGAAGCAAAAAAATACCGTGACGCTTTGCTGGTCCAATCAGAAATCGGCGGCATGGGCGAACAAAGTTTCGCCGTCGGAGAAATTCTAAACGGCAATTTTGAAACCGACGTTAAAATGACTGGCGCAAGCCTTTTTGATTGGCAAATCGAAGAAGGCGTGCAGCCGCAAATCGGGGTTGACAACAGTCAGAAAAGCGGCGGAAACCGCAGCCTCGTCGTAGTTTTTAACTCGGCGACCGGTCGAGATTTTCGCAAGTTTTCGCAAACAATTGCGGTCGAAGCAGGGAAAAAATACGGCTTTGAAATGTTTTATAAATCGGAGCTGAAAACCGCCGCGACCGTTTATTGGGAAATTACAAACGTTTCGGACGGGAAAATTCTGGCGCTAACGCCGCCAATTTCAGCCGCGTCCGATTGGACAAATCTGAGAACGGAATTTACCGTTCCGCAAAATACGGAAGCCGTCGTCGTCCGGCTCGCCCGCGAAACTTGTAAAAATACGCTCTGTCCGATTTCCGGCAGAGTGTGGTTTGACGACTTAAGGTTAACTCAATAGTTGAGAGATATTACCGCCAGGCTTGGCGGACGAAAAATGTCGAAACAAATCGTTCAAAAATCAAACACTTCCGATTGGTATGACGCGACACTTGTTGACGAAAAAACCTCGCGCTTGAGCGGAGTAATTTTCTTTCTTCTGTGCGCGATTAGTATTTTTGCCGTTTTAGCCTTCGGCGCAGTCGACGTTTGGTCGCTTGGTTTGCTGTCGCTGTTCGTTGGTGTCGCCGCGGTTTTATGGCTCGCCGATTCGTGGCTTAAAAAGGAAATCTCCTTAAATAAAAACAGTCTGCAAATTCCTCTTCTCGGTTTAATTGCCATTGGGTTGATTCAACTTCTGCCGCTTCGCAGCCTGAACATTTCAGCGGATTTGCTTCGCGTTCCTGCAGCCCAAACGCTTTCACTCGCGCCATATACGACTCGCTTTGCAATAGTCCAACTAATCGTATATTTCGTTTTTTTTGCGCTCCTGTTAGCATTTATTACTAATCAAAAACGGTTGCGCCAAACCGTTTTGACCGTCATTATTTTCGGTGCGCTGATGGCGTTTTTCGGTATTTTGCAAAGGCTTGCCGGTGTCGAAGGCGTATATGGACTGCGCGAGGCTGCGACAAATGTCAAATTTGCTTCTTATATCAACCAGCATCATTTCGCCGCTCTAATGGAAATGACAATCGGCTTAACGCTCGCGCTTTTATTCGGCAAAGCGACAAATAAAGATAAGCGTATTTTCCTGATTATCGCTGTTGCCGTGATGGGAATTGCGATTTTGTTTACCGGTTCGCGCGGCGGATTGATAAGTCTGGTTGCCGTTTTGGTATTCATCGTAGCGGCGAATTTGCTCAAAAAACAGGGGAGCGGTGAAAAAGTTTCCGAGAGCGGCGAAAAGTCTAAAAATTACAGGCGCAATTTTACTTATGTTGTTGGCGGTTTGGCGGTGATGTTTGGTTTATTCGGCGCCGTAATTATGCTCGGCGGCGACGATTCGCTGCTGCGCGGCGTCGGTTTGGCAAATCCTGAAGAAGCCAGCAACGGCAGACTTCATTTCTGGCAGACCGCTTTGAAAATTATTTCCGATTATCCGATTTTAGGCGCCGGACTCGACGCTTTCGGCGTGGCTTTTACGCGATACGATACCTGGAATGGAACATCCCGAGTTGAACAAGCGCACAATGATTATTTGCAAATTTTAGCCGATGCCGGGATTTTAGGTTTTGCCTGCGTCGCGGCATTTATCTTTTTGCTTTTCAAACAAAGCCTGCGAATTATTACAAAAACCTCTGACAATTTCCGGCGCAATGTCGCCGTCGGCGCGCTTGCCGGCTGTTTCGGCATCTTAATCCACAGCTTTTTCGATTTTCCGCTGCGCACGCCCGCCAACGGTTATTTCTTTTTAATTTTTGCAGTGCTGGCAACCGCTTCGATAAATTATCCGAAACTTTATCGCAAAAGAGGTAGGGAAAGCAGTAGTCAGTAGTCAGGAAAAAAAGATTGTGAATAGAAGATATTATTTATAATAACAATCAATTGGGTTATTACTTACTGTCTGCACCTCGGACGAATCCTTCATCGAAAATCAGCCGCATCACCCAAGGCTTCGACAAATTTTCGTTAAATATAGCCTTTTCCAAAACGCCGCCCAAAAAAATTTCCTTAAAGGTAAATTCATCAAGGTTGATTTTTTCATCGAACAAAACATAATCGAACGAGTGAATTTCCGTCCCATTTTTGTTTGTTGCCGTCGTGCGAAGCGCTTTGTCGTTGTCTTTGACCGTGCAGATATAATTGACGACCGTTTTGCATTCACTTAAAAATCGGCGCGGCGGCAAAACAAATTCTTTGCCCTTAAAACGCGCGCTCGCTCGTTTTAATTCATCCCAAACAGTATTTTCCGCAATTGTGCTTTTCGCCGTCGAACTTTTAAGGATTTTCCCGCTAATGCGTAAAGGTAAAAGTATCGAAGCTGTGCGAGTTGCTTTTTTTCATTGTCAATTTTAATTTGATTTAATAATTGCAAAGAAAGCGATGCGCTTTTTCCCCAATCTTCAGCCGCCAGCGAAGCGACAAGATTTTTCCACTCTTCGTCGGTAACTTCGGCGACTGTTTTAATTTGAATCGATTTTTTTATTGTCGCCTTAGTTGTCGTCGGCTTTGTTATTGTCGGTTTGATTGTTGGCTTGCTTGATGGCTTGCTTGATGGCTTGCTTGATGGCTTCACGATGGTTTTCACTATCGGTTTCGCAGTCATTTTTACAGGCGTTTTCCGCGTTTGGGCGAAACTGCTGGCAATGGAAAGACAAAATAAAATTGAAGGATAGAGGAACTTTTTCATAAATCTAACGAACCTTCACTTTAATCTCCTTTTCTCCACCGCACGGCGCGTTGAATTTAACGGTGAAAGTGCCGGTTTTGGCGCTGATTGATTTGACGATGAATAAAACGCGATTTGAAGGTGCTTCGGTTTCCGGCTCGAGGACGACCTCAACATCTTCGGGACTATTCGACGTAGTTTTTATTTCATTCGCATCTCCGAGGTCGCCCTCAAAACCGACTGAAACACTCAAATTTCCGCCGTCGCTCGACAGTAAAATGTTTTCTTGACCGACTATTATTTGGCATTTCCGCTCTTTGTCAGTTTGATTGTCGGTTTTCGGGTTAGTCGAAACATCGGTTTTGGGAACGGTTATAATAATCGGCTCGAAAAGCGGTTTTTGCGTCTTCTCGGCATTTTCGACAGCCGAATTTTTGTTCGTTTCAGTTTTATCGGTTTGTTTTGTTTCCGTTTTTGTTTCTAAGCTCATTTCAGGCATCGGTTTAATTTCTGTTACAAGCGTTTGCGGCGCATTTTCAGTTTTTGGCGAAGGCTCGACGGTGGCAATCGGAGTTTGTATTTCGGTAGTTTGACTTTTGGCTTGTGTTTTCACTTTTTGTTCGGCGAAAATGGCTACATCAGACGCGGGTTTTGCACCGATTTTTGCGTCCAAACCGTCGAGACTTCCGTTTATTTTTTGGTAAAGCGATTCGATAATAATTCGTTTAGCCGCGCTCGGCGCGTTATCGTTCGAGTAACTTTTGATATATGCGTCGAGAGCCTCGGGCTGTTTATCATCCGCTTGCAGCGCCGCGCCGAGCCGCCACATACTCGAACGCCACCAAGCGCTTTTTTCTGGCAGAACGCTGACCGCGCGTTTAAGACGGATGGCAGCTTCGCTGGGTTTATTCTCCTGGAACAATGCCCAGCCCGTGATTTCTTCTATTCTGCCGCGCAGGATATTCGATAATGTTTGACGCGGAACAGCGGGAATGACGACAAGTTGGTTTTTTGCAATGGCGAGCGAGCGGGCGTCATACAATTGTTCCGCCAAAACTGCCGAAGAAGGATTTGGAACATCGAGTGCCGCATCGACTCCGCCGATTGCGGCTCGCATCAGTTCGATTACTTTCGGCAGCGATTTCTTTTTTTCCAAAAGCCGTTCGGCGGCAAAAAGCTGGCGGTGCAGTTTCATTTTGTCTGTGCCGCCGATAAATTTATCCGCCGCGTCGGAAATTTCATCATCGCCGGCGGTTTCGGGCGCTTCGGTTTTTTTATAAAAACTCAGCAGGTATTTCAATTTCTCGGCATTTTCGGAACTGTCTGCGGCGAGCGGTTCAAAAAGACTGGCGCGGCGTTCGAGCGCGAGCAAATCGGTAAAATTTTGTGCCTGTTTTTCGACTCGTCCGCCGAGTTTCGTCGTAATCGCGTCGTCTTTAACCGCGAAATTTTTTGCCAGCTCCTGAGCGGCTTCGCGGTAAAATCCTCCAGCTAGACGCACCGATGCGAGTTCATAATCGAGTGTCGGGAAATTTCCGTAATTGCGCGCTGTCATCAGTGCGCGTTCGGCTTCAAAGTAACGGTTTTGCAGCAAATGCCCGCGCGCCAAAGCCAGATACGACCAAATATAACGCGGCTCGACGGCAATTGCTTTTTCGGCAAATTCAACCGCTCGCGCGCCGTTGCCGCGTGCCGCATACGAGTAAGCCGCACCGACCAAAAGAGATAAATTTTTCGGATTTTGTTCGAGCGATTTTTGTAGTTCCGCTTCGGCTTCCGATTTTTTATTGGCGTCGAAAAGTGAAAGGATTAAACCGTTTTGAGCTGCAACGTCTGCCGCGTCTTTCGCTAAAATCTCGCGGTAGAGCGCAATCGCTTCGTCGGATTTTCCGGTCGCGCGTTTCATTTCCGCCAGGCTACGCCTTGAAACAATCGAGTTTGCGTCGAGTTCCAAAGCCTTCGCGTAAGCGTTTGCCGCCTCGTCCAAATTAAAATTCAGACGATTGGCAAGCCCGAGCGTTTGATAAGCGGCAGGCAAATTCGGTTCGATAGCGATAGCGCGGTCAGCGAGTTTCTGGGCTTCGGCGGCATCTTCGCCGCCTAAATAAAAAGTTGCCAAGCCGAGCAACTGTTTAGCATTTTCTCCGATTTTGCCTTCAATCATTCGAGCGATTTCGACTGCCGCATCACGCTGTCCGCGAAAAAAAAGATTGTTCGGAATTTGCAAAATAATGTCAGCAAAAAGTTTGTCGGATAACGGCGTCGGCGCCTCCTTCACGGCAAGTTTGAAAAGCTCTGTGCCAACGGCTGCGTCACCGGCGCGAAGTTTTTCGTCAGCCGCTTGAGCGCGTGCGACGACCATTAGTTCGAGCGCGTGAATTTTTTCCGCCGAGTTCGGAAAATTTGCGACAAACTTCTTGAGCGCTTTTATTCTGTCAGTTGCATTTGTCTGCGCGCGAGCTTTTTCAAACTCTTCTTTTTCGCCCCCGATTGATTTTGCCGAATTTGTATTGAACGCTTTTTTAATCGGTTTCGGTTTTTGCGCAAAAACAGTTAATGAAAATAAAATCAAAAAAAATAATATTGTACAATTTTTCATAAATAAGTTTGTAATTGGTTTTGGTTAATTTTTGAGAAAAAAAATGCAATTTATAATTTACCAATAACAATTAGCGTGAAACTGAATTTCACAAAATAATATCACAATTGCATTTGGCGAACGACGGTTTTATGCTCGAAGGTATGAAGGAGCCGGACGAAGCTTGGGCGAAAATATTGGACGAAGCCGCCGCACGCGCAAAAGCGAACGAGCGCGGCGACGTTTCCGAGTATCTTTCGCTCAAAGCGGCAAACGACAAAATTCGTACAGCCGGCATCAAATGGCTGCTTGATTCAAGCGCTGCCATCGCCGCCCAATTTAACCGGGAAGAAAATGCATCCATCACAATCGAAGAGGAAAATCCGCACGATTTTGCTTTCGGAAACGCCAATCTTGTCGGCTCACTGCTTCGTCTTCGCCAAGGCGTCAGATGCCTGACGTTCGAAGCCGGTTGGACGCGCACGCCAAACGACGGTTTTATGCGCGGCGGCGCGCTTGCCTGCGCCCGCATTTCACATTTCGGTATCGCTAAGGCAAATGAGGAACTAATTCTGGTTCGCGCCGACAATTTAACAAATTGGTTTTCAGTCGGCAAAGAAAATAATAAAAATTTATTCAACGCGAACGACATTCATCATCATTTTGACGTTTTTTTAAACAAAAAAATTTAACTGCCGGACGGCAGAATAAGTGCCAGATTTCTGGGAAAGTGAAGAATATAAAAAACTGTTATCCGGTTTAAAAGGAGAACAAATTGTCGGAAAAAATCTACCGCGACTCAGTTCACAACATTATTCGACTGGAGACGGATACGGGCGAAGGCAAACTTCTTGTACGGTTGATTGACACGACAGAATTTCAACGTTTGCGTCGAATTAAACAACTCGGACTTGCCCTGTTCGCCTATCAAGCGGCGGAACATTCGCGTTTTACGCACAGTTTGGGCGCACTGCATTTGACGACCAGAATTTTGGCAAAACTTAAAACAAAATACACGATTTCTGACGCGGAACAAACTGCCGTCCGCTGCGCAGCGTTGCTGCACGACATCGGACACGGCGCATTTTCACACGTTATCGAAACGATTCTTGATTTCCATCACGAGCAGTTTTCGATTGAAGCGATTTTGAGCGCGGATACGGAAGTCGGACGAGTTATGCGCGCTTTTTCTGCTGAACTTCCCGAAAATGTCGCCGCAATTATTCGCGGAGATTTTCGCCGCGTCGCACTGGCGCAGATTGTTTCCTCGCAGCTCGATGCCGACCGGATGGATTATTTGCTGCGTGATTCGCTTATGACGGGCGCGAAATATGGCATCTACGACCTCGAATGGATTATCAAATCTCTGGAAATTGACGAAGCAAACGACCGGCTTTATGTTGCGGCGCGAGGTATTTACGCAGTCGAAGATTATCTGCAAGCCAGATATTATATGTTTCGGCAAGTTTATTTTCACCGCACATTGCGCGCTGCCGAAACGGTTTTGCGCTCGCTTTTGCGCCGCGCTCTGCGGCTTTTTCAAGCGGGAAAAAACGTCTGGTTCGCGCGCGGCACGCCGTTTGAAAAAATTCTCGGCGGCGAAAAGCTAAACTTAAAAGAACATCTTGAACTCGACGACGCCGATGTGATGTTTCACATCAAACAATGGCGCTGCGCCGACGACAAAATTTTGGCGGATTTGTCGAATCGCTTTTTAAATCGAAAACTTTTCAAGGTTTTTGACCTCGATATGCCGACGGGCGAGCGCGAAGAATTTCTCGAACAAGCGAAAAGCGCGGTGGAAAATGCCGGTTTCGACGCGGATTATTATTTTGCCGAAGATCGCGCAGGCGACGTTGCGTATTATTTTTACACAAAAGCGGCAACCGAGCCGAAAAATTTGATTTACGTCGAAGAAGGTTTTTCGCGTCCCGAAATCCGCGAAATTTCCGAAGTCAGCGCGGCGGTGCGCGGGCTGCAAAAAGGTTATCAAATCCATCGCGTCTGTTTTCCGCCCGAACTCAAACCGGAAATTGCGCGACTTTATCATCGAAAATAAAAAGTATGAAACCATACCTCATAGAGGCAAAAGTAAAAAAGGAATTTACCTTTTACTTTTTACTTTTTACTTTTTACTTTGGAAAATTCGTGTTTACACGCATCCACTTGTGGTTAATTTTTCTTTTATTTTCTTCCTGTGCGATTGCTTTAGCTCAAACGAAAATAGCCGTTATCGTTCCCGACAAAACTACGCAAAGCAAAAACTTCGCCGAAAAACTCGAAGATTCACTCGCCGCCTCGAACGCAAAAATTTTAGATGATGATATGAGCGCCGCCGCATTTGGTTCGCAAACTTACGAAAAACCTTTTAACTTGACCGTCACCGAAGCAAAAAACATCGGTGCGGCAATCGGCTGCCATTACTTTTTATTGGTTAAAGCCGAAAACTTGCGGCGCAATTCCTTGTCCAAAGGCGAATTTTACGAATCTTATGCGGTTGTTTTTACAGTCAGCGCGCGCACTGGAAGACTGGTTCTGTGGAAGCTAAACAGTTTTGAAGCTGAAAAACTGGAAAATGCGAAGAGACAACTTTTCGATTCGATAAATACTTTGGCAACGGAAATTTCCGGCAAACTTAAAACTGTAACAAGTGACGAATTCGACGAAAAGCCTGCACCTAAATTAGAAGAATTACCGGTGAATGATTCGCCCGAAGCGAAGAATTTTCGTCCGCCTTTGCCGTACAAACGTTTTCGCCCCGAATACACGGCGCTTGCTAATCTTTACCGAGTTGAAGCGACGATTGACGCTGAAATTGACATAGACGAGACGGGCAAAATTTTGAAAACCCAAACAATTCGCTGGGCAGGTTTCGGTTTGGACGAAGCGGTTGCGGAAAATATCCGGCGAATGAATTGGCGACCCGCGAGCAGAGATGGAAAAGCTATGCCGATGCGCGTTTTGCTGCGTTATAATTTTAAGAAGGTTGAAAAGGAAGAGTAAATTTAGCCGTATTTCTCAAAACTTTCATACGGTTTTTACGATGAAAAACGAGCCGATTAAATGGCTTATTAAATTGGCAAAGGAGAGTTTTCCACACAAATATCTGACTGTATCAAGCGACTGTTTCAAATTATTTTTTTATCTTGTATAAAAAAAGTGTATCTTTTTTTCTTATAGCTATGTTAAATTGAAATCGAAATTTACTAATTTCAATAACTTAGCACGGGAGAAAATTATGGCATCCAAAAAAGAAAGCGAAAAATCTACAACTAAAAGAACAACTTCGTCAGGCGGTAAATCAACTGCTGGCAAATCGTCCGGGAGCAGTAAATCGTCGAGCAGTAGAGGCGGAAGTAAAAACGCAGCAAAAAAGACCAATAAAAAGAGTTCGTCATCTCGCATTTTAGACGCGGTGAAAGACGTTGCCAGCGATGTTATTACCGGAGCGGCGGCTGGCGCAGCTCTTGGTGCATTAGAAGGAACAATCAGCGCCGTCGGTGAATTGGCAAGCGGAAGTAGTAAAACAAGGGGAAGTAATAAAACAAGCAGTAGTAATAAAACAAGCAAGGGAAGCAATTCATCTTCAAAGGCAAAAACTGATTCTAAAACCAGCAGCAGCGGGGGCTCAAGTTCAAAGACCACTTCAAAAGCAAAACCAGCACCCAAAGCAAAAGCAACACCGAAAACAAAAACCGCCAGCGCAACAACAAAAGCTAAAGGCAGCGGCACATCGTCGTCGAAAGGCAGCGCCAGCTCATCGCCGAAAGCAAAACCTGCAGGCGGTACGTTGAAAATGAATAGCACAATAACCGTCGCAAAATCTGATAGCGGAAGTAAAGGCAGCGGAAAAACTTCGATCGGTGCTAAATCGAAAGGTAGTAAATCGAAAAAGTAATTAAACTTTTTTGAAGATGTTATTCTGCTTGTTCCCGCGAGAAATTTCGAGCGGAAAGATAATAGCGCGGGATTTATCGCCTGCGTTTATCTTTCCGTTTTTTATTTTGAAGGCAGAGGTAAATCTGACGCAGTAAGTTCAGACAATATTCAATCTGGTTTGATTTGAATAAAATTTGCGAGATTTAGTATGATGCACGTATGAAAAACCTTTATCCAGAAATCGAGCCGTTTGACACAGGAATGCTGAAAGTTTCCGACATTCACGATATTTATTTTGAGCGCGTAGGAAACGCACAAGGTATTCCCGTCGTATTTCTTCACGGCGGTCCGGGCGGCGGTTTGATTCCGATGTATCGCCAATTTTTTGACCCGGAAGCATATCACGTAATTTTGTTTGACCAGCGCGGTTCGGGAAAATCTACGCCGCATGCCGAACTGAAAGAAAACACGACTTGGGATTTGATTGACGACATCGAACGCCTGCGCGGGAAATTCGGCATCGAAAAATGGTTTGTTTTCGGCGGTTCTTGGGGCAGCACGCTGAGTTTGGCTTATGCCGAAACGCATCCCGACAGAGTTTTGGGTTTGATTCTGCGCGGTATTTTTTTGACGCGCCGCAGGGAACTTGAATGGTTTTACCAATACGGCGCGTCGGAAATTTTCCCTGACTACTGGGAACGTTACCGCGATGAAATTCCCGAAGGTGAGCGCGGGGATTTTATGACGGCTTACTATAAACGTCTGACAAGCGACGACGAAAAAACACAGCTTTCGGCGGCGCGCGCCTGGAGCGTTTGGGAAGGTTCGACCTCGAAACTTTATCCAAGCCAGGATTTGATGAATCACTGGGAAGGTGAGCAGGAAGCGCTGTCTCTTGCTCGAATCGAATGTCATTATTTTATGAACAATTCGTTTTTTCCGACCGAAAATCATTTAATCGAAAACGTCCAGAAAATTCGTCACATTCCGACTGTTATCGTTCAAGGTCGTTACGATGTGGTCTGTCCAGCAACGAGTGCTTGGGAATTGCACAAAGCCTTTCCCGAAGCCGATTTGCAGATTATTCCCGACGCCGGACATTCGATTTCCGAACCGGGAATCACTGCTGCGCTGGTTGATGCGATGGACAAATTCAAAGAAATGGCAACAAATAGCAAAAGCAAGCGTGAACAAAAATAAAATACCGAACAAGGAGATTTATTATGTTTACAAAGATTTTAAACTTGACTTTGCTGATTGTGTTTAGCTGCTGCCTACTTTCAGCTCAAACGCTTTCAAAATCTGTTTTCGGTGAAAGCTGGGAATATCTCATCGTTTCCGTCTCAACATTTGGCGATAAGGAAAACTTAAGTGTTGCTGACAAATGGCTTGGACGCAGGCAGGGAAACGTCGGTTTTTCTCAAGACACTCAAACACAAAATGAATTTGACTGGCTCGGAAAATTAGGTTGGGAATTAATCGAAGTTCTTCCCGTCAATGTGAACGAACAGCCTTATATTCCGGGCTCAAAATTTATTTTTAAGCGAAAATTCGATGCTGCCCGTTCCGAACGCGAAACCGAAGAATTAAAACAGCTAGAAAACGAAACGAAGAATAACCCGCTAATTAAAGTTACGGCTAAGTATTTGGTTGAACTTGACCAGGCGGAATTTACGAATAAACAAAATGAAGTCGCCGATAAAGCCAAAGCGAGATTTGAACAAGCGATCAAAAATATAAGTGTCAGCTCAGTTAGAGATCTTCAAATCAGAAATTTTGGAAACATCAAACAAGTTTTTGCAGAGATTGTGGTTGACGGCAGTTCTGTCTTGCTTAAAGACGGAAATAAATATCGCTTGTCAGAAGCCAAAAAATACACTCGCCAAATCGCAGTCGAACTTTTTAGTAAAATCGGATTAAAACAAGTTTCGCCGAATCAAGATTTCTTTAGTGATTACAGAAATTTTGACAATGGAGAAGTTTTTATTAAACTTTCGATTGTCATAAATTATAACGGCGCAGCCCGAAAGGTTGCGGAAGGATATATCAATGGTAACTGGGTTGAAACAATAAAATAATGCCGGATAAGTAACCGGAAGCCGACCGATTATGCGATAATTGAGTCGCGCGGATGAAACTTAATGCAAATATCTGTATGATGAAACTGTTGTGACGCGCAAACTTTTTTATTAATCAACGCGTCAAATTACAAAAAGAGGTTTTTATGGGAAGTTTTGGAACAACTGAAATAATTTTAATCGTCGCCGTTTTGTTTTTACTTTTCGGCGCGAGCCGTCTGCCACAACTGGCAAAATCGTTCGGGCAAACTCGCAAGGCGTTTAAGGAAGGAATGCGCGAAGCCGAAGAAGAAGAACGCCTTGAGCAACAACAAAAACAAATCAATCCGACATCGAGCGTCGTCGCTGCGCCGCAAATTACAAATATGAGCGACGATGAATTATCGGCTGAAATGCGGCGTCGCGTCGAAGCCAAACAATAAGAAGCAAAGGTAGAAAGCGAATAGGAAAATGTCTGGTAAGAATTAGTCTTCTTCTCTTTCCCTTTTTCTTTTAAGATTTTTCTCCGACTACGAGAGTCGCTTTGATTGAAAAGCGAAACGTGAGCGTCCCGTCGTCGGCATCTATGGTTTGAGCGAGTTTTTGGCAAACTCGCTCTTTTTCTCTTTCGTCCAAAAATTCGAGCCAGACTGGAAGCAGAAAACTCTCGACGAGCGGCGAATTGATAAATCCCGTTCCGTTTTCAAATTCGAAAAATTCTGTTTTCGTAACCGTTTCGAAGGTGGTCAAACCAAAACTTGTCGCCAATTCTTCAACTTTTGATACGGTCGGAATATCGGTTATAAGACCTTCGATTTCCGCACTGTTGTCGAGCATATTCAAACCGAAAAAAGTTTCCCACAAAAACGAAAAAATCTCGCCAAAACTGCCTGTCGTCGGTAGAAAAAATGCAACTTGATTGCTGGATAAATTGATAACTTGTTCTAAAAAATCGGGTAGATTTTTCGATTGAATCAAACTTGCGTCCGCTAAAACGGCGTCGAAAGTTTCGTGCGGCAAATCACTGGAAAAATCGATATTTGCATCGACGATGCCGGCTTTGGCTTGAGCGATTGCGTTGAGTTCCGTGTCCGCGCCGTAAGTTCTAAATTGCGCGTCTTTATTTAATTTCCGGCGCAGCTCGATTGCGTGATTACCAGTTCCGGCGTTAACATAAAGTATCTTTTTCTTGGAAGCGAACTTGAAATTTTCATCTAAAATGCCTGTAAAACGCTCGGTCCAGACTGGCGCAACATAAAGGTCATGCAAAAAGGCGAGTTCTTTTTGTGTCTTACTCATAACTATATTTAACCGCATATTTTGCGAATCGTAAATTGCGGACAGTAAATCGTAAACAGTCGTTTGTAAATCGTATTTTGTTTTTATTAACAATTAACAATTTACTTTCTACAAAAATAAAAATTGTGGCGAAAACTATCAGAGAATTGTTTGATTTATCCGGCAAAACGGCAATCGTTACGGGCGGCTCGCGCGGGCTTGGGCGTGAAATGGCGGAAGGTCTTGCAGAAGCGGGCGCAAATTTGATGTTGTGCGCGCGCCGCGCCGAATGGCTCGATGAAACTTTAGAGGAATTTAGAAAAAAAGGTTTTCGCGCGGAAGGAAAAATCTGCGATGTTTCCAAAATCGAAGATGTTCAGACGGTTGTTGACGAAACCGTCAAAACATTCGGCAAAATTGATGTTTTAATCAATAACGCCGGAATTTCCTGGGGCGCGATGCCGGAAGCGATGCCGCACGAAAAATGGCAAAAAGTTTTGGACGTAAATCTGACGGGCTGTTTTCTTTTCGCGCAAGCGGTCGGGCGCGAAATGCTCAAACGCGAAAGCGGTTCGATTATAAATATCGCTTCGATTGCCGGTTTGACTTCTAGCGCAAACGGACCCTTTTATGCCGGTTACGCGGCGAGTAAAGCCGGTTTAATCGGTTTGACCAGAGAACTTGCGGCAAGTTGGGGACGTAAGGGAATTCGCGTCAACGCGATTGCGCCCGGATTTTTCCATTCACGACTTGCCGATGCGGTGATTGATAGTTACGAACCTTCAATTCAGGAAACGAACCCGATCCCGCGAATCGGACGCGAAGGTGAGCTAAAAGGCGCAGCGGTTTTTCTGTCTTCGGACGCTTCGAGTTATATTACCGGACAGACGATTGTCGTTGACGGCGGAATGACAATTTGATTTTAGATTTTAGATTGCAAGATACGCATGTTAATCCGCTGAATTTGTGATTATAAATAAAATAATGGAATACGGTGCAACCACGTTAAATCTGGCTTCGATTATAGAGCATCACGCGCAGCTTGCGCCGCAAAAGGAAGCGATTGTCTGGAGCGATGTGCGCCTTAGTTACGGCAAATTAAACGCGCTTTCAAATCGAGTGGCAAATGCTCTAAACGATATGAAAATCGGTTACGGCGATAAAGTCGCCCTGGTTTGTCCGAATCTTCCCGTCTTTCCGATTGTTTATTACGCGGTTATGAAAACGGGCGCGGCAGTCGTGCCACTGAATATTTTATTCAAACCGCGTGAGTTTGCTTATCATTTGAAAGATTCGGATGCAAAAGCAGTTTTTGTTTTTGAAGGTACGAACGATTTGCCCCTTGCTCAAACCGTTAAAGAAGCATTCGACACGGTTGAAACCTGCGAGCATTTTGTCGTGTTGACGATTGATGAAAACGCGATTTCACCGATTGAAAACACAAAAACTCTAAAAGAAATTACAAAAAATCAGCGGGAAACTTTTGAGACTTTCCCGACCAAACCGCAGGACACTTGCGCGATTCTTTATACATCCGGCACGACCGGACAACCGAAAGGCGCTGAGCTAACGCATTTGAATTTGATGACGAATGTAACCACGACCTTCGCCAATCATCTTCCGGTTTTGGATTTTACGGACGGCAAACAGAAAACCGTTTTGATAACTTTGCCGCTTTTTCACACGACCGGGCAAACCGTGCAAATGAACACGAATTTGTATGCCGGAAATCGCTGTGTTTTGTTGCCGCGTTTTGAACCGAAAGCGACGCTCGAAGCGATGAAAATCGAGCGCGTCAATTTTTGGGTCGGCGTGCCGACAATGTATTGGGCGATTTTGAAATTTATTGAAGAAAACGGTTACGACGTTTCAAAAGTCGTCGAACATTTGAAAGTCCCGACTTCGGGCGGTGCGCCGATGCCCATTGAAGTGATGAAAGATTTCGAGCGCGTTTTCGGAATCCGCGTGCTGGAAGGCTACGGGCTTTCGGAAACTTCGCCGCTTGCCTGTTTCAATCATTTTGAAAAGCCTTCCAAACCGGGAACTGTCGGGCAAGCGATATTTGGCGTTGAAGTAAAATGCTTTGACGAAAACGACCGTGAAGTAAAATGCGGCGAACGCGGCGAAGTCGTCATTCGCGGCTCGAACGTGATGAAAGGTTATTACAAGCGACCGGAAGCGACTGCCGAAGCGTTCAAAAACGGCTGGTTTCACACGGGCGACATCGGAATTATAGACGCGGAAGGTTATCTTTCAATTGTTGATCGCAAAAAAGATATGATTTTGCGCGGTGGTTACAACATCTATCCGCGTGAGCTTGAAGAAATTATAATGACGCACGAAGCTGTGTCTCTCTGCGCCGTTGTCAGTGTCGCGGACGAGCGTTTAGGCGAAGAAGTAAAAGCATTTGTTGTTTTGAAACAAGGTTTTGATTTAGCTGAAAATGAAATGATTGATTGGTGCAAACAGCAATTTGCACGGAATAAATATCCACGCTACGTGGAGTTTCGGCAAGATTTACCGATTAGCGCAACGGGGAAAATTTTGAAAAGGGAACTGAGAAAATAATAAATGGTGAATGATAAATAAATGGTGAATGATAAATGATAAATGTATCTGTTTTGTTTTTCGGCGCAACGGCGGAAGCGGTCGGCGAAAGGCAAATGGAAATCGACTTGCAGCAGCCGACAAATGCGCGCGAAGCCTTTACCGAAATTGTTGAAACCTTTCCGCAATTGAAAAGTCATTCGCTGTTGTATGCCGTCAATCAAGAATATGCAGGCGGCGACGAAGCAATAAACGACGGCGACGAACTGGCGATTTTTACGGCTGTCTCCGGCGGGTGATTCATTTATCATTTAACATTTAACATTTACCAAAGCGTTGAGTGATAAATGATAAATGATAAATGATAAATGAAAACATCTTTTTTTGAACTTACAACTGAATCGCTCAATGTCGGCGCAATTGCGCGGCGCGTTGTTCCAGCCGGTTGCGGTGCAACCGTAACTTTGGATGGTTACGTTCGTCAATTTACAAAAGGCAGAGAAACGCTTTATCTGGTTTATGAAGCGTATGAGCCAATGGCTCTGCGCGAGATGGAAAAGTTGATCGAGCAGGCGCACGTGCAATTTGAAATCTCAAATGTCGGTATAGTCCATCGTCTCGGAAAACTCAAAATTGGCGAAACCAGCATTGTCATTTCCGTCTCCGCGCCGCATCGCCGTGCCGCTTTTGAGACGTGCGAGTGGTTAATCAAAGAACTCAAACGCACCGTACCAATCTGGAAAAAAGAATTTTATGCTGACGGAGAAGTTTGGGTCGAAGGTGATGCGAGCCGAGACAGCCAAATTACTTTCAACGATTGATTTAGCGCAGCTTGTAAATTTATAAAAATCTAATCTTTTCTAAAACGCTCTATAAAATCGGGCGAATTTTGTCGCAGCGCAATCCAGTTTTCAAAAATTTCCGGGCTTTGCAGCCAAATTGTGAACCATTCGGCGATTTCCTGTTTTTCGGCACGTTTCTCGGGCGCGACTTTTTCGTTTTTGGCAATCATCTGCGCGCGTCGTTTGCCTTTTATCGCCGTGTCGCGCACGATTCGCAAGCCTTCGCGGTCTTTTCCCCGCACGAATTTTTTGCGCAGATTTTCCAGTTGCTGGAGCGAAGCGAGAGTTTGTTTGAAGTCGGAAAATTTCAGGATATTGCGAAACATCGCGTCGTATGGCGATTCCTGTCGGCGTTGAACATCGAGTTCGAGAATTTCAGCGTGGCGCAAATCCGCGCCTTCGTCCGCCAACATTCTGGCAAATTTCATTGGCAGCTCGACGGCGCTTGCGCCGAACCGCTCACGCACGACTTCTTCAATCGCCGCGATTTCGCGCGCACCGACCGATTCACAGTCGAGTTTTTCCCAAACTTCTATAATTAAATCGATTTTTGTACGCGAATCCCACATATAAAAGTTTCCAGATAGTTGCCGGAAGTTTTCAAGTATTTATTGTTAAATCCGAAATTTGAATATTACTTCAATTTTTTGTAATCCTGAAAACTTGGCACAACTATTTGAAACTATCTGCTAACTTTACTTATTAAATCGGTTGACGAATGGTCTTTCGGGTCGCCGACAATTGCTACCGTTCCGCCGTAAGCTCGTACGATTTCTCTTTCTGGAACAGTTTCGGTTGTATAATCAGTGCCTTTAGCGTGAACATCAGGACGTACAGCGCGAATTAATTCTTCGACCGTCGGCTCGTCGAAAATAGTAATAAAATCTACAAAACGAAGCGCCGCAACTATTTCAGCGCGCTCTTGTTCGGGCATAAACGGGCGGTTTTCACCTTTTAATTTTTTTACTTGCCTGTCAGAATTCAGCGCGACAATCAAACAATCTCCCAATTGTTTTGCCCCGGCTAGATAACGAATGTGTCCGACGTGAAAAAGGTCGAAACAGCCGTTTGCAAGAACAATTTTTTTATTGTTGCGCCGTTCGATTGCCACTCGTGCCAAAAGCCGATTTCTGTCTAAAACCGGCGCGAAATAGTCGGAAGAATTTATAGACTTGGAGAAATTCATAGCGTTTACAACGTAGTTTGCGTTTTATGTTCCCCCTTTTCGACTTTTGCCAGGGACGCCAGCAATTCTGCCGCCGCGACCGAAGCCGTTCCTTTTTTCATTACGACAATTCCGCCGGCGTGATTTGCCAGGTTAGCTGCTTGGGCGAAATTTAAACCCGACGCCAAACCAAGAGCGTAAGCTGCGATAACAGTATCTCCCGCGCCGGTTACGTCAAGCGGTTCTTTTGCGCCGACAGCTTCGAGTTGCAGCGGAGCTTTATTTTTTTCAATTAACAACATTCCTTTATTTCCGCGCGTCACCAGCAAGGCTTCAAAACTGAGATTTCGACACAATTCGGCGCAATCGGTTTCGGTAAAATTTGCGCCCAAAATTTGCTCGACTTCTTCCTGATTCGGCGTCGCAGTTGTTGAGCCTTGGAAATTTTGCAAGTTAAAACGTGAATCTGCGAGCATCGGAATGTTTTTCTCTGCGGCAAGTTTGTTAGCTAAGTTCACTATAAAACGATTTGCCACGCCGTAATTATAATCGGAAACGATAAGCGCATCGGCATTTTCAACGGCTGAAACGAGATTTTTCTTCAGTGTGTCCTGGAATTCCGTGCCGATTGTCGTTTGATTTTCATAATCAATTCTGATTACCTGTTGACGCGGCGCGTAGTGTTGACCGGCGAGAACGCGGACTTTTGTCGTTGTTTGGAAATCCTCTGATGTGATAACGAATTCGCAATTTACTTTTGAATCATAAAGTTTTTCGAGCAAAACTGCGCCGTTTGAGTCTGCTCCGACGATCCCGACTAAAAGCACTTGTCCACCTAATGCAGCTACATTGACCGCCGCGTTTGCCGCGCCGCCCGGCAAAGTTTCGGTTTCGTCGTGGCGCAAAATAAAAACAGGAGCTTCGCGCGAAACGCGGGCAATAGTGCCTTGTAAAAACTGGTCGGCAACCAAATCGCCGATGACGACAATTTTTTTTTGCGGGAATTTTTCTCGGATTGTGCCGGAAACGTTCAACATCGAAATACTTACAAATTACTATAAAATAAACGGATAAACAAAAAGGTTGAAGACTGCTGATGAGCCTTCAACCTCTCTCTTGACCGTTTGCCTGTAAAAATTAGTGTGTGTCGTAGCTGGCAACAGGCAAATCATTGGACGAACCCCATGGAACTACGCCGAGCGAACGGTTGCTGGTTCTTATGTAGTAAAAAACTCCGTTAGAGCCGTCGCCGAAATCGCGCCACACGGCAACGTCTGTTTTACCGTCTCCGTCATAGTCGTTTTGTGCGGTGTAATCCGTGCCGCTAACTCCGAAAGACTCGGCAAGCAAGTTATTGTCGGAACTCTTCAAAACATACCAGACGAGATTACTGGTACGCGTCGCACCCTCACGAACAACCGCGTAATCGGTTTTACCGTCGCCATCGTAATCACCCGGAACGATTGCATCGTTTCCCAGTCCGAACGGCACGCTAGTAAAACCATCTCGGCTGCGTAGGACAAAAAACGTTGCCTGACCGTTTCCATCCGCTCCAGAGCCGCGATATACGGCAAAGTCGAATTTGCCGTCGCCGTCATAATCACCAGGCGCGACGAAATCGCCTGAATTTCCAAATTCAGCGGAAAAAAAGCCTCTCGTGCTTCCCAAAACATACCAGGTGATTTTACCGTTGCTGCGGCGGGCAACGGCTTGGTCTGTTCTGCCGTCGCCGTCGTAATCTCTGGCAACCGTGTCGTCGCCGGATGCGCCGAATTGAACGGCTGAAAAAGCTCCGTTCGAGCTGTTTAAGCGATACCAGGCGCCGTTTGGATCGCGGAAAACCGAAATATCCGATTTGCCGTCGCCGTCATAATCCCCCGGTGTCAGAATATCCTCTGTAGAATTGCCGAATGGCACAAACGTAACACCGCCCGCGCTGTTGAGTATATACCAAGTGTTGTTTGACGGACGGAAGACCGAATAATCGGCTTTGCCGTCTTTATCGTAATCTAATGCAGTACGCAGGCTGACTTGAGCGGAAGCCGAAACAACTAAAAGCAAAAAACAGGCAAAAAACGCGCTGATTTTGCCACTTAAAGTTAGATTATTCATTTAGAGTTTGTCCTTATTCTTTATAAAAATTTTGGTAAAAAGTTTCATGAACGCAAAGTATACGCTGAATAGCTAAGTATATAAAATATACTACTTACAAACGATTGAATGCAAGACAATGAGCGTTTACTTGATTTTCAAAACAAAACTGATGTTGTTTTTCTTTTAATTTGCAAAACGTTTGACGCAAAAATTCGGATAATAGTTTGTCAGTTTTTAAATTTTTCGGCTGTTCATGGACTTTGTAGCGAATTGGCGGGAATTTTCATTGTCGAATTTCCCCAACCAAACGACGAAAAACCGGACAAAACCGAATAAACGTAAAACGTTCCCGATTCGCCGGCAAAGGCAGCGCTGGGTCGCCAAACGCTGAAATCCGATTTGCCGTCGCCGTCGTAATCGCCCGGCGTCGGTAAATCTCCCGAAGCGCCGAACTGGAAAGCGTTGTAGCTACCCGTTGAACTTTTCAGGTAATGCCAGACGCCGCTTGCAGGTCGCCAAACGCCGATGTCGGTTTTGCCGTCGCCGTCGTAATCGGCGGCAACTGTTTTGTCGGTCGAATCGCCAAATTGAGCGGCGGCGAAACCATCGCGGCTTTTTTGGATATACCAAACTCCCGTTTCAGGACGATATACTGCAACATCGGCTTTGCCGTCGCCGTCGTAATCACCGCGCACAGGTCTGTCGGTGGCGTCACCAAACTGAACGGCGCGAAAACCGGCGCTTGTGCCGAGAATATACCAAAACAATTTGCCGCTCGCTTTCCGCGTAACCGCAAAATCGGCTCGTCCGTCGCCGTCAAAATCCTGCGTAACAATCGGATTGTCGCCCGAAGCACCGAATTGAACCGCCTGAAAAGTGTTGTCCTGGCTTCGCAAAATGTAAAACGTGCCGGTCGAATTGCGCCAGACGGCGATATCGGTTTTAGAATCAGCGTCGTAATACGCGGGAACGGCAATATCGTCTTCAAAAACGCCAAAATTAAATGTTTTATAGCCGGCGGTTGATTGATAAACGTGCCAGAGCATACCTCCCGAAGCGTTTTGGATGGCAACGAAATCAGTTCGCCCGTCGCCGTCAAAATCCAGAAAACCGCGACGCGGAGCAGCTGCATTCGACGTCTGCGTTACCGTAAACGTTTGACCGGCGACGGTAATTGAACCGTCGCGCGAAAGATTAGGCGAACCGGAAGTAACAGAAAAAGTTACAGTGCCGCTTCCGCTTCCGGTGCCTTCGCTGCTTACCTTTATCCAATCCGAGTTGCTGACCGCCGAGTAATCGCAGTTTCGCGGCGCGTTTACGGTAAAAGAAAAAGTTCCGCCTTCAGGCAAAACGTTTTGCGAATTTCTGTTGAGCGTAAAATTGCAAACGGTCGGACTTTGCAGCGCGCGAGCTACATTTAATCTGCCGCCGCTTTTGACGACGCCGTTCCATTGTGGCAGAGCGTCAACGGTATTCATCAAAGTCGCTTTCAGAGATGCCGCCGACAAGTTTGGATTGAAAGAAGTGAGAAGCGCGGCTGCACCGGTAACGTGCGGCGTTGCCATTGAAGTTCCGCTCGCCGTGCCGTAATTTGACGCGCCCATAACTGTGCTCAAAATATTGACGCCGGGTGCGGCAATGTCAGTGCTGTTTAAACCGTAATTGGAAAAGGCGGCGCGATTGTCATTTTGATCCGAAGCGGCGGCGACTAAAATGCCCGGACTCGTATAACTTGCCGGATAAAATGGTGTGGTTTCAAGGTCTATTCCGCTATTTCCGGCAGCGAAAACCTGCAAAATTCCGGCGTTGCCGAGCGCGTCAATTGCGTCTTTCGTCGCCTGGTCGTAACCGCAGGCTTCGTCACAGCCGCCGTAGGAATTATTCGTAATACGAATATTTACGCCGCGATTCTTCATCATTCGGATGTAATTATATGCGCTGACGAGCATCGCCGAAGTTGTGCCGTAAGTGCTTGGGTTGTAGATTTTTATCGCCATTATTTGCACGTTCCAATTGACGCCGACAACTCCCAGAGAGTTATTGCCGACCGCGCCGATTGTGCCGCTCGTATGCGTTCCGTGTCCGTTTTCGTCCATCGGGTCTGAGTCGTTGGAATAAAAATCGTAGCCGTAATAATCGTCAACAAAACCGTTTCCGTCATCGTCAACGCCGTTGTTTGCAACCTCGCCCGGGTTATGCCACATATTCGCTGCAAGGTCTTCGTGCGTGTATTTGACGCCCGAATCTATATTTGCAACAACTGTCGCGGTGCTTCCCGTGGTCAAATCCCACGCGAGCGGCGCGGAAATTTTCTGCATTCCGTAAAGCTCGAAAAATTGAGTGTCGTTTGACGTATTCAAAAGATGATAATAAAAATTCGGCTGAACCGCTTCGATTTCAGGCTTTGATTGATAGAATTTAATCGCTTCAGTCAGAGACATTTTTGCGGGAAGTTTTACTCTCTGCCATTTCAGTTCGGGAAACTCTTCGGCAACTCTTGCGCCGATTTTAGCGTTGACTTCACTAGCCGCTCTCGACACTGTACCGCTTTTATATTTGACGAGCAGTTCGCCGCTCGCGTAGCTTTGCGCCGAAACAGTCTGCGCCGCAAAAAGAAAAATTAACGCGATAAAATAAATAAAACTTTTGCCCGACATAGATAAGACCTCTCGGAAACAGTTGGAGTAAAATTTGCGCCGCTTTAGCCGAAGCGCGAAACACAGCGATAAACAAAACTCAGAAACAACTCAAATTTAATTTGTTAAACGGGAGTTTTGGTTAAACAATACTTTCTGATTATAAAATAAACGGGAAAAAATAAACAACTTTTAAACGTAAGACTTGTGAGTAAAAGATTCTGGGGCGGCTAGTGGGGCTCGAACCCACGACCTCTTGAACCACAATCAAGCGTTCTAACCAACTGAACTATAGCCGCCATAAAAGTTCTTAAAATAAAAAAACTTTCGAAAGTTCTCAATTATTACAGAAAAGCAAAGATTTATTCAAGCTGCGCACGGTTGGATGCAATAATTTTATGAATCGGACAAAATATTTTTGCCTGTATTTATAAATATTTTTGTTGAGTTTTGGTCACGCATTTTTCAAATTTACAGGCGAAAATAATTGTAACCGACGCGCATACCGTGAAGCGCGGCACGCGGCATTGTCAGAACCAAAACGACCGACATTAAGGCATGCGAGATGGCTAATGCGAAAAGATTCGGAACGCGCTGATAAACGAATGCCCACATCAAACCGCCGCAAAACGTTGCAATCGTCAGCCAGAAATTCGGCAGGTGCAGCAGTGCAAAAATCATAGCCGCTACAAAAACACTCAAATATCCTTTACCGTAAATCTCCTGCGCTCGGCGATTAAAAAACGCCTGCAGCGCGTGTTGCTGAATCAACCCCCAAACGAAGAGCCAGATGTATTTTCTAAAAAAAGCCGAGCCGAATAAATCATTGTACCGCAAACTTCCGAGCGTCCAGCCCAAAATTGTCAGCGTAATAAAAAACGCCAGCATCGGCAGAGCGAGCAGGCGAAAACATTCCAGAAAATTATCGAACCGATAACCGATTTCTCTTAACGATTCATTTTTTCGGCGCTGCGAAAAATAAATAACCGCGACTGCAACAAAAATCGGCAGCGCAAAAATAAAAGGATTTTTTGTAAAGGGAAGTATCAACCATTCAACCGCCAGCGCGCACAGCAAAACGATTGACATTTCCGCAAGCGGACTTGTAGGAATGAGATTTTTTATTTTATTCAACGGCGAAAGGAAAGTTTGAAATTTCTCGTAATTTTGAAAAACAACAATCGCAAACCCAAAATTGAAATGCCCCCGGCACGACTCGAACGTGCGACCCACAGCTTAGCTTACCTCACTTGGTTTCCCAAGCCACATTTTCCGAAGAAAATATGTTGAAAGTCTGGACTATATCTTAGACATTTCAGTCTGAGTGCGTATAGTCTCTACGGCGCCTCGGTGTAATCATCTGCAAAATTTATACCTTTTGCCTGATTGTTTTTAGGTGTTGCGATGCGAATCGTAAAACACTTGCCGACCGTTTCCGGCTTAAAGTAATAACACTTGTCGGTGTCAGGACAATAAACGCAAAAAACGTCAATCTGTGATTTATCAATTTGCTTGCCGTGCGAACCGTTAATGTCAGCCCACCAACTTTTCATCGGTATTTGAACTGAACCATTTACGGCTCGGCGATATTTGACTTGAATTCTTATAAAACGATTGTCTTTATAAGCCGCCAAATCAAACGGCGCGTGTTCGGTTGCTGGAAACAAAACTACGAATCCTTTTTCAACCAAATCACAGTAAGCCTTCGCAACTCCCAAATCGCCTTTGTTTTTCGTGTGATGATTTATCATTTCGACTTATTTCAAAGGCTTTCACTAAGTTGCCTCGGTGTTGTCATAGGAATTTTATAAAAAATTCCCTTAGATATTCACCGATATAGCACTCTCCACTGTGCGAGTTACTAATTCCCCGCACAGGCTCCTTTTTAGTTTGAAGGCTGTTGCTCTATCCAACTGAGCTACGGGAGCATAAAAAGAACGAATTGCAATCTTAACGACTGTGCAATTTTAAGTCAAATTAGACGGAAAATTAAGATAACAATGTAAAATACTAAACCGGACAGCAACGGAAAAAGCCCGAATAATAAAATCCAAACCGTTTCTCGTTTGAATGTAAATTTAAGTAGTTTTAGATTTTGCATTTTGACTTTCACGCACGACGCTCATCATTTGTTCAAAAACTTCCCGCAAATCAAGCTCGCTCGTGTCAATCACAACTGCGTCCTCGCTTATCGTCAGAGGCGAGTCTGCGCGCGAAACGTCGCGTTTGTCGCGTAAGTTTATTTCCGCAAGCGTTTCTTTATAAGTTGTGATATGTGCTTTATTCAAATCTTCTTCGTAACGCCGACGCGCTCTGGCTTCGGGTTTCGCGGTTAGAAAAAATTTCGCGTCCGCATTAGGAAAAATAATTGTTCCAATATCGCGCCCGTCCAAAACGCAGCCTTTTTCAGAATTTTCTCCAAGCGTTCTTTGATGTTCGACAAGAATTTTTCGCACCTGTGAAATTGTCGAAACAATCGAAGCCGCTTGTCCGACCGCATTCGTGCGGATTTCGGCGGAAACGTCGCGCTCGTCTAAAAACACTTTTTGATTTTCCGGCTCGCCGACAAGTTCAATATTTGTATCAGCAGCAATTTCCGAAACTTTTTCATTATCGTCAAAATTTATTCCTTTTTCCAAAACAGCCAACCCGACAGCACGATACATTGCGCCCGTGTCGAGATAAAGCAAGCCCAATTCTTTGGCTAACATTTTGCCAAGCGTGGATTTACCCGCGCCTGAAGGTCCGTCAATAGCGATTATCAT
>MWVX01000059.1_pt1 | contig 31097 bp, 30 predicted proteins | sample 1047311 | NCBI WGS metagenome assembly MWVX01 (sample SAMN06349984, study PRJNA376086) | soil metagenome | isolation source: MtG-4 sample Antarctic (ecotone) soil | place: Antarctica | collected 2015-01-13 | reverse complement strand
ACTTCACTATGAAAAAAATTTTACTTCATGTTTGCCTCACATTTGGTTTATCGCCTTTCGTTTTAGCTCAGCAAGGAGAATGGACATGGATGACCGGGAGCAGCAATGCCGGAGCACCAGGTATTTTCGGAACTATTCAAGTGCCCGCACCCAATAATACACCACCTGCCTTGTATGGTCCGGCAACATGGGTTGATACTATTGGAAATTTATGGTTATTCGCAGGGGGCTTTGATGGATACAATGCAGTATGGAGATATGGTATCAGCACCAATGAATGGACCTGGATAAAGGGCGACAGCATTCCTGCTCAGGTGGGGGTATATGGAACTATGGGGATTCCTGCATCCGGAAATACTCCTGGGGGAAGAGCATTTGGATTTCCATCCTGGAACGATTTAAATGGTGATTTCTGGATTTATGCCGGGTTCGGAACTGGAGCTTCGGCTGCAGGTCCTCTTGCAGACCTCTGGAAATATTCAATGGCTACTAATGAATGGACCTGGATGAATGGATCAGATACACCTTACGTTGCTCCCGTTTACGGTTTGTTACAAGTGCCAGCACCGGGAAATACTCCTGGAAGCAGATTGGAAACAACTGCCAATTGGGTTGATAGCTCAGGTAATTTATGGTTCTTTGGAGGATGGGATTATAATTTACAACCTAAAAATGATATATGGAAATACGACATCACCCTAAACCAATGGACATGGATGGGTGGCTCTACAACTAATTCTATTCCATTTTATGGAACTATGGGCACTCCATCACCAACCAATACTCCAGGAGGCAGAAATGCTTATTGTGTTTTTAAAGATAAAGATGAAAACTTTTGGCTGTTTGGTGGATTTATAAGTGGAACTAAGCGCAATGATCTGTGGAAATTAGATCCTGCCACAGTAGAATGGACATGGATAAGCGGAACCAATCAATTAAATGCAAATGGAAATGCCGGAATACAATGTGTCGCTGATAACGGGTATTATCCGGAAGCAAGAGGAGAAAACAGGGCATGCTGGACAGATTCGTGCGGCAATTTCTGGCTGTTCGGAGGCAGCAGCTTTAATGGCAACTTAAATGATCTTTGGGTATATCGTCCGGATTCAAATGACTGGACTTACTCTGGCGGATCACTGTCAATAAATGATACTGGAATATATGGCACTCAGGGCATCTCCGATCCTGCCAATAAGCCAGAAGGTAGAAACGGCACCACAGGCTGGTATGACCATTCCGGAAATATATGGCTCTTCGGCGGATTAGGAGGCGGAGAACATAATGACTTATGGCGATTTGTTCCTGATCCTGACTGTCCCCTTTCAGGATGTACTAATCCTCCATCTTCTGCTTTCAGCGCTAGCGAAACCGCAGACTGCGAAAAGGTTTGTGTAACCTTCTTCGATTCCTCGGCAAACAATCCTTCTTCATGGGAATGGCTTTTTCCCGGTGGCGCGCCTGCTTCGTCCACAGATCAAAACCCGACAAACATATGTTACAACACGCCTGGCACCTATGATGTAACACTTATTACCACCAATGCAAATGGAAATGATACGCTCACACTCCCCAATTATATCACCGTTTATCCTACTCCGCCGATTCCAACAATTACACAAAACGGAAATGTGCTCACCTGCAGCCCTGCTGCAAGTTATCAGTGGCAATTGAACAGCGTTGATATTCCCGGTGCAACCATGCAGAGCTACACTTATACGCAAACGGGTTTGTACACAGTTTTTACCGCAGATTCTAATGGATGCAGCAATTCTGCAAGTTTACTTATAACCGGAGTGACAGAGTTGGGGAATGATTATTCTATTTCTGTTTTTCCAAATCCAGGTTCCGGAAGCTTTACTGTTGAGTTACATGGTGGATTCATCGATGGTGAAATTGCCATTGAGGTGGTGAATATACTTGGTCAAAAAGTCTTTTCTTCAACAGAAATTATGTCTTCAGGCAATAGGAAAATGCAAATCGATTTAACAAATGTTACTGGCGGTGTTTACTTTATTGAGATAAAAATAGATCAGGAATTTGAGAGGAAGAAGATTTTGATTGCCGATTAACCCCCAAAGAAAGTAACTTTACTCTGCAAAATATTTTTTATTCCCTGAATTGCTTATCGTACCAATCAGCTTGAATTTCCTATAGAAAATACATTAAGTAGTGGCAATGTTTATCCGGGAAAAGTTTCTCATACAGAAATAGAACTCCTTGCGGGTACAGAACCTGAAATATTTTCTGACAATGTGCTTTCCGAGGCCTACTTTGGTGTAGGAATTAAATTCGTAAAAAGTGATTATCTCACATATGAATACAACGATATAACCGGTTATTTGCCAGTTGGAAAATCTTTAGATGAAGCAAGACCGTCTATCTACCTTGGTTACAAATTCGATTTTAAGTTTAAGACGGGAAGCCAGGGAAAGGCAGATTAATAGGATAATTCTTTAAGCAGTGGCACTGCTTCATCAGTAATGAAAGATTATCGAAATAAACTATTAAGCGTTGCACTTTATATTTGTATTAATCAGGTATGCGTATTTAGATGGTAAGATAAATTTCTGCTATATCGGAAATTATCAACATAATCTAAATTTTGAAACCGCAAAGCAGGACCACGTCACAAAATCTTACCGACCCATCGGGAGTTTATCGAAGTAAACTAAAGTAGTAAAGTTTTTAAGATATGCTTCTGCCATCTGGCTACGGGCAGAATTATGAACGCAGAGAAATAAAACTTTAAGGGTATTCATGATATAAAGGTAGCGAAGAGAGTAGAAAATATGCGGATATTTCTATTAGCAATAGTGTTAATTCGAATTAATGACTATCGGACGATAATTTCTGCGCTGTGCTTTTACCATAACAAGAAAGCGTTCCAAAACGGCCTTTCTGGCGAGCTTTGGAACGCTTGTAATTCCTGGAACTGAAGTCAAATATTATTGCACTACTATCTTAATGCTTTCATTTTTGTCTGTGCGTATAACATATATTCCCGCCGGAAATGAAGTTACATCTAATTGATTTATCTCTAATCCTGAAAAAACCTGCTGCCCCTGAGAGTTATATACTTGGATATTGGAGCTTTTGTTTAGATAGACTATATCTTCTGCCGGAACGGGTTTAACACTTAATTCAAGCTTACTGATCTCAGAAGTTTCTAAATTGCTTCCACTAAAACGTTCTGATGATCCGGAGAACATCTTAGAGGCAAAGAACAATTGTCCACCCTGAACCAAATCCATGCTCCCATTAATAAGGCCAGTGGTGATAGTGTGGGCCTGAACATCCATTATCAGGAGTGTTTCACCCGGCTTTGTTGCAAATAAGTGAGTTACGTCAAGCACGCCTGAGGATTCCCAATTTCCAGTGTCAGAAGGAAGGTCATCTTGTTGCATAAACGGAACTGCATTGCGATCCATTTCAAGTATGCGTTCAACATTGCTATTTGTATGATTAAGCTGCCAAACAGAAGCCTCAATGCCACTGGTAAGACCGAATTCTGTGAGTGACGGGTCTTCATTTATATAGATGTAGTCATTATGTGACCAGTCAACATTATCGGGGTTTCTAATTCCGTAATCAGGATGAGGAAACATTCCGCCACCAGAATCATTTCCATCATATAAGATGGTAATGGTAGCCATAATGTTATTGATTTTATGCAACGATTTATTAAGCTGAGATTTCAAATCACTATCATTAAAGTCAATTTTATACGTTGTACCCCAGCTCTCAACTCCGCCAAATAATGAAGTTATTCCTGTTGAAGCCAAAACCACCTGAGTATAATCGTGCGGATTGGTCGCTACATCTTCAGGTCTTGAGAATTGAAAATGTCCTGCGGCATAGTACATCGTGTCCTGGGTGGCCTGCGTTGCAAAACCCATGGCATCATATCTTGCAGTACCTGCCAGCTCTGGTTTGTAATGATCAATCTTTACAAATTTGCCGGTTCGAACAGCACCTGTTCCATTAAATGTTACAGGAGAAGTTTCACCAGGCGCATCTGAAACCCAAACATAAAGATGGCCATTGGCTAATCCATTGTTCATAAGGAATGGCTGCATGGGATTATACCCTAAAGCAGTAGTTCCCTTTTCCCCAATATAAAGAAGAAGAGGTGCGCCGCCACGGTCGTCACCAATAACGAGGGCGACTTTATTTGTTGAATAATTTTCAATCGAGGTGACATTCTCCCATGCTGCACGGCCCGCCATAGGAACCACGTGAATATCTTTTGCATTCACATCGAGAGCGCAAAGCTGACCCTCAGAACTTGTTTCTTCTCCAGTGAAATATATTCGGTTTACGAAACCATTATAACCAGCTTCTACAAGATAGCTTGAGCAAAAGCGCGTAAATCCGTTTATAGTACCTGGTGCCAAACCCTCGTTGATCTGATTGGCAGAGGTTACAACTTTGCCGACGCGATCAAAAACCTTATCATATGCAAGACCAGCACCTTTTACATTGCGTTTTGATGGGTCAATATCAAAATAGGAGATCCGTGCTCCTGTTAAAGGAGTTCCGTTAATTAAATAATAAGGATAGCCTTGTTCCTCAGGTATCTCATGGTTTACCAATGCCTGCACCGTTTTAGGTCCCTTTTTATATGCACCAATCCCATCCATAATTCCCGGCACACGATAGTTTAGTTGCTTCAGGTTTACATCATCTCCATCATTATTGGTTTCACCAACGGTTACAAGTGGATCAACATGCCATCCGTTTTTAAAGGTTTTACCTATACCCTTCATCATAGGGTATTCATGGGTTTTAAATTGTGCTTGTACGCCAAATGAGATCAGGCATAAAGCTGACAATAGCGTTAGTGTGCTCTTCATAGTTTTTTGTTTTGGTTGAGAGCAAACCTAAAGCACCTTTGTTATCGCCTTGTTACTAAAATGTGATAGAAAGAAGTTATGATGGTTAATATTGAGTTATCGCTAAAAAAGCTGATAATAAAAACTAAAACTTAATATGTAGGAAATGATTTGTTAACTTATCAGGAAATCGGAGACGCAATCTTGTGTGCTAACACCATCTCGTGCAATTAGCAACTCAGTGTAGTAAGTACTAATTTGCTTTAATGGTTTTGATTGTACTAATTAAGCTGATTGTTACTAATATCTGAAAATATTGAGTTTGATTATGGTCCGCACTTTTCAAATTTCCATCTCTGCATTGATAAACTCTTTTGCACCGGTTCCGCCAGTCAACTCTAACCATATGTACCCCTTGTCCTTATTTATAATCAAGGAGAAGGCAAAGAAATCGCAACATTGCATTTCAGTTCTGATGAAAGAGGTTAGTTCATCCATCATTGAATCACTGTCAGAAAATTTAAAAGCATAGCCATTTTCCAATTCTCTCCTTTCGAGGGTTTGCTTTTTCAATTTCTCAATTACTGTCGCCTTACGTTGTTGCAATTCAGGTGTTGTAAGTTTACAACTTATGTCCTCTTCCCTATTATCGTCCGATTTCAATAATGCTATATTAGTTTCCAGGTTTTTATCTGTTTTTGTTTGACACCTATCAAGATGGTCATTGCCAAAATTCAAATAGAGGTTCTTAATTCAGTTGCGAAAGGCTCAGGCTTCATTGTTAAATAAGTTAGATGAATTGTTTGTTTATGTAAATTATTATAAGTCTAACACGCAGCTAAAGGGTAGAATCAATGGTTTGGCATTTACAAGAGTTCTCTTTGATATTTTTGCATCAGTCCTTTTCATGTTCTTTGATAAACCCGAGGACTGCCTCTTTGATTTGATCTCTGACAAGTCTTGTCTTTTGTAATCTTTCCTCGTGTGTCCCCGTAAATTGAGAGGGATCATCAAAGGACCAATTGATCTTCTTTCTCAGTATAGGAAAAATTGGACATTGCTCGGCTGCCTTTTGATCGCAAACTGTAACGACATATTGAAATAGTTTCCCCTCCTGAAAAAATTTAAAGACATCATTCGTCGGATTCTGCGAGATGTCAATACTTTCTTCTTTCATTACTTCAATTGCAAGAGGACTTAACGCTCCCGGCTGAAGTCCTGCGCTTTCAACATGAAATTTATCACCGGCAAACTTTTTCAAATATGCTTCTGCCATCTGACTTCGTGCTGAGTTGTGAACGCACAGAAACAAAACTTTTCCTACCATTGTCGATTTTTATTTAGGTTACAAATCTTATTAACAGCAGGTATCTTTATCACAACACTCCTCTTTGGCCTTCTCTGCGTATACTGTGATGCTGAAAACTCCTACACCGCTCTCCTTGAAGACTCTGATTTCATCAGCATTCAGGTAGTTTATAAGAATTTCATCAGGAACGGTGACCACTTTTTCTTTTTGCACTACAATGTTTTTAAAACCTAATTCCTTAATGATGCTGAGGTATTCTTCCTTTTGAATTGCACCTGAAACACACCCCGCATACATCTCTGCTGTTTTCATAATTTTTTCAGGAAGAGTTCCTATCAGCACAACATCAGAGATGGAGAAATGACCGCCTGCTTTCAAAACTCTATTTATTTCTTCAAATGCTTTTCTCTTGTCAGGAACCAGATTGAGAACACAGTTGCTTACAATCACATCAGCAACATTTGAAGTTACAGGCATTGATTCAATTTCCCCAAGGCGAAATTCAACATTGTGGAAACCTAACTTCTCTGCATTGATTCTTGCACGGTCAATCATGGCCTCTGTCATATCAATGCCAATGACCTTCCCTGTTTCTCCTGTCTCTGCTCTTGCAATGAAACAATCATTTCCTGCCCCAGAGCCAAGGTCAATTACGACATCTCCCCTTTTAATTTTAGCAAACTGTGTTGGTAAGCCACACCCCAAGCCTAAATCTGCTTCTGGGTTATACCCATTAATTTCCTTGTAATCATCAGCCATGATGTCGTATACATCACCACAGCCGCAAGTTGCTCCGCAACATGAAGAAGAGTTTTCTTCCTTGCTTTGTAAGGCTATCTCGCTGTACTTTTCCCTTACCATTTTCTTAATGTCTTCTGCCGTTTCCATTTTGTTTGAGTTTTAAGATTATATTAATTGATGTATTGTAATATTACGATAAATTAAATTAAATTTTTTTAACAACAGCTTTTCTCAGCAACCAACGTATTAAGGAACCCTCCCAGGTAATGCTTTGCCCTATTCCATTCTTGTTCATCAATACAGTAGCAAATTTTTACCCCTTCAATTTCTCCTTTAATAAGTCCGGCTTTTTTTAATTCTTTCAGATGTTGCGAGACTGTAGATTGGGACAAGGGAAGTTCGTCTACGATGTCGCCACAGATACAGGATTGTTTTTCTAAAAGCATCTGAATGATAGCTACTCGGGCAGGATGAGCCAATGCTTTTGCATAGAGTGCAATTTTGTTACCCTTTACTGTAAATTCTTCCACTTTCGCTAAACCCATTGTACTGATTTAATCGCAATATTACGATATTTATTTAATAACCAACTTATTTTAGAATATTTTTTTTCCCTGCGGGTTATGTCAATCAAAACCAAAGACTGAACATAGAGACAATGTGATTCGGCCATATACAATTAACACCTATGATCTGAATTTCTTAGATGCTTTATCTCGCCTGATCCTTAACTTAAATTTCATTTGTTATTCTCAATTGGTAATTAGTTTTGCCTCTGAAATTCTCAACCATGAAATATGTTCTGTTTCTGACCTCCTTTATCGCCATCATAAAATTTTTACCGGCTCAGGACACTACTCTTCTTATTGCTGGTCCCATGCTGGGATATATCGAGCATACTGAAGCTCTGATATGGCTGCAGGTAACTCCCAGGGTTAAAGAAATTGAAATTCGTTATTGGAAAAACACTGACCCCTCTGATAAGAAAAGTTTAAAATATAATGGCAGGCTTGGCGAATCTTTCAACCCAGAAAAATTGGTTTTAAGAAATCTCGAAATGAATACCACTTATTCTTATGCGATCATTCTAAATGGTAAAGTACAGAAGTTTCCTTATCCGGTTTCATTCAATACAAAAATTATCTGGCAGCACAGAATGGCTGCACCTGATTTCACTTTTATTTTTGGATCGTGTAATTATATCAACGATTATTTGCATGACCGTCCGGGAGTACCTTATGGAAGAGATTACCGCATCTTCGACAGCATGGCTAATACCAATGCTGATTTTATGCTGTGGGCAGGCGACAATATTTACTTACGTGAAGCCGACTGGACATCCGAAAGTGGAATTTATTATCGTAATACATATACCCGCAAATGCCGCAACCTCCAACGATTACTTACATCGCACCCTAACTACGCAATTTGGGATGATCATGATTACGGACCGAATAATGCAAATAAAAGTTTCGAGTTGAAGAATGTTACTCTGCAGGCATTTAAAGAGTTCTGGGGAAATCAGACTTATGGTGAGCAAGATAATCCAGGTATCTACGGAAAGTTTTCATGGAGTGATTGTGATTTCTTTCTCCTCGATGATCGTTTTTATCGTTCTGATGAAGATCTGAATGACAGCATTGCAAAAACTTTTTTGGGAGATAAGCAAATGGAGTGGCTGAAAAATGCCCTGCTTTCTTCCAAAGCAACTTTCAAATTTATTGCCAGCGGTAGCCAGGTTTTAAATCCAATAAATGATTTCGAATGCTATCGTCATTATGAAAGGGAATTCAATGAGCTGATGATGTTTTTGAGAGATCAGAAAATTACCGGAGTGCTCTTCCTAAGTGGTGACCGGCATTTCTCCGAGATCATAAAAGAAGAAATGGAGGGAATGTATCCCCTGCACGACATTACCAGCTCTGCTCTTACTTCCGGAACATTTGCAAAATTCTCCGAGACCAAAGAATTTCAAAATCCATACAGGGCAGTAGCAAACGCTGTTACAGAACAGAACTATATCAAAGTTTCTATAGCCGGGGTAAAGAAAAACAGGATAGCTACGATAAAAGCCATTACGATTGATAATAAAACTGCCTGGGAATATCAGATCAAAGCAACGGAGTTAAAATTTTAAGAATCTCTAAAGAAATTCCGCCCAGGCCACCAGTACAAAGCAATCTATGCCTGTGGATTCTATCACTACATATATTATCTGTATATAGATTGCATCGCGGCAATTCATTACCATTAAGATTAGTTATATACCCCAATCATCACGATTCAACAGATAATATGCTGCCGAAGACCATTTATATTCTTCGGATAATTCATTATTTTAGTTTAGTAGCGTAAAAAATAGATGAGACCTGAATGCATGAAGTTAAAGCTAAATACAGATATGATCAGAATGGCTTTCAGTTGTTGGTCTGGCTCCGCTCATATCTGGAGAAGACCAAGAACGGCTGAGAAAAGCAAATAAATGTTAGGTTATTTAGCTGTTTTATCAATTTCAACATTATCAATATAAAGTGGCAAGCTGCTATCTACATTCCAAAAAGAAAGTTTTAACTTATTAAAATGCTGAGCATTCTTAGTATCAATCTCAATGGAGATATCTTGCCAGCGTCCAGGTGTCAGGATCCGGTATATTCGATATCTATTTTCCTTAATGAGTTTTTCATTATCCCAAAGGCCAATAATTATTTGACTCTGCTTCCAAAGATTCCATTCCATAATTGGTGCATACACTTTTGCTGTAGCATGATACCAACAGCGGTCTGCGTCATTTGCAGCCACCGTAAATTCCATACTAAAGGGATAACTCTGATTTATAAATAATGACTTTTTACCCGAGAAAGATATGGTAGAATCTATTTGGAAAGTGTCTCGCTCAAAATCATTAAAATATAAATTAATTAAATATTTTTTAAGCGACGGCGGAAGCTTTTCCTGATAATCTAAATATTTCTTTTCTGTTTTATCAATAGTATATTTTCCAAAAACACTCCAGAAATAAATTCTATTCATATGGTAACCATCTATTATTCCCTGAGGTGAAAAATATGCCTGATATGCCATTGTTAAGTTAAGCCATGTGCAAGCAACTACAAAGACTATCAGCAAGATTCTATTGTACTGTTTAGATGAAAACCATTCTATGCACGCACTAATGGGAAAAGCAAGAACCGGATAAACCTGAATGGCAGCACGCATAGAAAAGCTTCCACCATATAACCAACTATCCCATGACGCCATAATGTAAAAAAACGGAACAGAGTAGATAACAACGAGATAAAACTGCTTTCGATAATATTTATACAGGGGTATGAATCCAATAATTGCTAAAATCATTACAGGAGTATAGATTAACCACCCCTTTTTATAACTTATTAGTACATTCAAGAGATGGGGGTTTAACCAACTGAAGGTTTGATCATCCCCATAGCTAAAATAGAACCATGATCCAGAAAATGACTTCCAATATATTAATTGAATACTGCCTACGGCAAAAACAATAAATCCAAAAAGAAAGATGTGTGCAATTTTACTTTTTAGGAACGATATCCTCCCTATAAAAGAATTGTTATCATGAATGCCCCACAACAACGGGATTAATACAGTCAAAATTTCCGTTGGCCTTACTAAAGCGCTTAAACCGCAGCATACCCCTAAGAGGATTAAATATTTAATTTTGGGTTCCTTATACCATTTAATAGAAAAAAGAAAGATCATGCAGTACAAGGCAAAAAGATAATTATGCGTAAAACCATTATCAAGCGCTATATATTCTAAGTAATTTGAGGCTAATCCAATAATTAATAAAGTGGATGCGACTATATCATCCTTGAAATACATTTTCAAAATTTTCCGCAAAAGCCATAGACCAAGAAGTCCAAATAATATTCCTTCAATATTGATAGCAATTTGGTATGGTAATGACAAGCCATCACGTGGAAAATTTAGTAACCGGGAAGCCAAATCTGCAGAAATAAAAGCCGGTAGAAAGAGGAGAGCCTGACCGCATGAATATTTAAAAATAAAATTCCCGTTAGGAGCTCTCCATGCCGAAATTCCACCATGCACATTATAAAATTTTACAGCAGAGTCAAGCTGAGATAACGTGGCAGGATTATCATAAAAAAAAGCTGGCAGATAGCTGTAGTATCCCAAAACATCCCAGGAGAGAGTATGCATCATTCTTTGTTCATCTGACCGATAAACTCCATTCAATAAAATGGCAATAATAATATCTAATAGTAGGGCATTCCTGGAAGTGTATAAGCGTTTCATGGATTGCAATACAATAAATGAAATCTTTTATTAAGTTGGTTATAAATAATCTATAGAGACATCGGTTAAATATGCGATTTCTCCAGGGAATATTTTATGATGACATAGAATTTCTAAGTGCCCGCACTCTTTTAAAATATAGAACGTAAACAAGCCGGAGGTAAAAGCTCGTCAGCTATCTTTGTCACTGTTGAATTCTTTATGGCAATCATTTCTTTCAAAAAGGTTACCATCTTCATTTTATTAATGATAATACTCTAAACAAAATTTATTATGAAGAAGAAGGAAATTTTGCTGGTGACTGTTTTGCTGCTTCCTCTGCTATATCTAAATGTTAAAAATAGCCACGACTGGGGCGATGATTTTGCCGCTTACATTCATCAGGCAAAAAACATGATTTCTGGCATCCCTGTAGCTAAAACCGGGTTTATTATAAATCCGGATGAGCCAGACCGTGCACCTCAAGCAGTACCGATTGGATGGAGCCTTTTAATGGTGCCTTCAATAGCTGTATTTGGTGACGGAATTCTGGAACTTGAGGTGTACTTGTCCATTTTCCTGGTGTTGCTTGGAGTATTTTCCTTCATGGTATACAGAAACTACTTTTCATTTCTTACTTCTGTGATACTCGTATTCATTTTTTGCTACAATCCTTCCCTAGTTCAATTTAAGGCCCAGATTCTTTCAGATATTCCTTTCGCTTCACTCATGATTGCAGGGATTTTAATCTATAAATCAGAAAAAATCTTAGAACTTAAAAAGTCTTTATTGCTTGCCTTCATGCTGGGGTTTTTGATGGCTGTGCGCACAATAGGTGTGGTTGCAATTGCAGCATGTGTAATAAACTCGCTTGTAAACGTGCTTCGGGTGGGTGATCAAAACAAGGAAGCTCTTCGAAAAAATTTATTCTTCACGCTGATTTCTGCTGCATTAGCATTTGGTATTTATTTTCTTCTTGTCAGGATCATTTTCCCTACTCCTACAGAAGGATTTGCATTTTACATTAATGTAATGAATAAAGAAAATTATCTTAAAACTATTCAGCTTAACATGGAATACTACATTGTAGTATTCCAAAATTTTTTCAGGCCAAACAATGGAGATTGGAATTTCATTACATACATAGTTTCTTCTGCCTTATTGACTTTTTCTTTTTTGGGATTTGTCTTACAGGTAAAAAAATCCGTCGGTGTTATAGAGTGGCTTACTATAATTTATCTTATTGGTGTACTATTTTTTCCGTATCGAATGGACGATATACGATACCTCATTCCAATTTTCCCATTCTTTATTCTGTATGCAGGTATCGCAATGAAAAGTATCAAACCCTTTTTCATTACTAAAACAACTATTCCTTCTCTGCTTCTGCTTTTTATATTATTGCTTTATGTAAAAGATCTGAAAAAGATTTTTCGTGACCGTAATGAAATTGTTTGGGGACCACAATCCGCTTCAGCGAGCGCTCTGTTTGAATACATACGGACAAACACAGCGCCGAATGCAACTTTCGTTTTTAAGAAGCCACGGGTATTGTGCCTCTACACGGGTCGAAGAAGTTTTTATCCCAGCATCAACAAAGACAGTTCTGTCAATGATCAACGATATTTGGGGTTGGGAGCCAACTACATTATTCACTATCCGGTTCCTGATGACGTTGGTTTAGGAAACAGCGTACTTGACAAATACATTACCGATTACAAACAAAAATTGAATTTGGTTTGGAATAAAGATAATCTGTTTCTTTACGAATACAGTTCGCATGAATAGCGGAGTATCTTTATGGTTCATGCTCTATTCATAATTTACTTCGTTGAGTATAGATTAAACGCGAATATTAATGTTACGGGTGTCAAAAAGATATCCGTTATAATAATGTCCTAATACATCCAAGTACCCTTCAGGCCTATCTTTAAAGAAACTGATTTTTCCTGATTGAAATAAAGGTTGCATCATTGTTATATGATACTCCAGGCAATCATATGATTTAGAACTTAGCAAAAGGAATATACTATTTATTCTTGTCCTAAACGTTTCTTCTAAACATCTTAGACATGCTTATAGTCAGAATATTGATAATTTGTTGATTGAAAACCTCACTTTAATGCTTGTTGTAATTCTATAAATAACCCATTAAAGCTTTTATGAAACCCACAATTTTTCTTTTAATTTTCACTCACCAGTTTTTAAGTGCTCATTCGCAAAATGATACGCTACCAAAACGTAATTGGGAATTAAAGTTAGGATTTGGGTTTGGAATTTATGGATCAGCTGAGAGGTATATTGATCAAAAAACTTCAATAGAATTGATCGGAACTTCTTTTTTGGTTTTTTAAATAGTACCTTAATATATTGTGAGCAACAAAGATGAAAGGTTATGGAAGGTAGGCTGGTTGGGACTTTCGTTAATTTTAATTTTACAGAACATAGCGAAGAATATTTTGCCTTTGGAATACCGGTCGAGTTTTCTAAACGGGGATTATTTTTTGGAATTCAACCTTTCGTTTTAATGATTGACAATCGCTTGACCTTTTCACCTATACTATTTAGCATTTGCCGTAGATGGAGGAAATAATATGTTGATTGTTCCGTCCATGATCGGCGTCCTCGCCGATCACTCTTAAATCCCCCTACAAAAACCTGTCTCTCTTCTTCCTTTTCAGATCTGCTACAATTTGCTTTAATTCCTGTTCCTGGTCTTTGCGACAGATGAGCAGCACCTCTTCGGTATCCACAACGATATATTCATCAAGGCCCTGCAGCACCACCATCTTTTTTTCCGGCACCATCACCATACAGTTGGTTGAATCATACGTCATCACATTTTTCCCTGAAACGGCATTTCCCAAATAATCCTTTTCATATTGTTCATACAGGGAGGCCCATGTTCCAAGGTCGCTCCAGCCAAATTGAGCCGGTATCACTGACACGATTTTCGCTTTCTCCATGATGGCTGTATCGATGCTCACATTTGGGCACATGGAAAATGCTTTCGCGACAAATTCCTTTTCACCGGGTGTGTTATAGACCTTCTTTATCTCTTTGAAAGTATCATTCACCTCAGGCAGGTAGTGATGATAAGCGTTCAGCAGCGTCCGAACGTTGGTGATAAAAATTCCTGCATTCCATAGAAAGTCACCACTCAGGAAAAAAGTAGTTGCAATATCTAAGGGCGGCTTCTCTACAAATGTCTTCACCTTAAAAACTCCTGCATCCTCTTTGTCTTCAATGTATTGAATATATCCGTATCCCGTGTCGGGCCGGGTGGGACGTATGCCGAGGGTAATGATGATGTCGCGCTTCTCCACAACTTTCAGAGCCTGCTGAAGCGTTTTGGCATACTCATCCTCCTTTAATATCACATGGTCAGAGGGGGTGATTACCACGCTTGAATTTGTGTCGATAGATAATATTTTGTGACAGGCGTAGGCAATGCCTGGCGCCGTGTTTTTTCGGGCCGGTTCCAGCAGTAGATTTTCATCTTTAATATCCGGTAACTGTTTCTTAGCTATGGCATGATAAGCTTCATTCGTAATAACAAAAATCTTATCGGCCGGAAATGAGCTGAGCAATCGCTCATATGTCGTCTGCATCAGGGACTTGCCAATGCCTAAAATATCAAGGAATTGCTTTGGAAGCCTGCTCCTGCTCACTGGCCAAAAGCGGCTTCCTATGCCACCTGCCAGCATCACTGCATAATTGTGTTTTTGCATCGAACCTTAAAGTTAAAGCAAGTGAAGCTCGTATTTCAGGTTGTTTCCGGTTATCAGATTGTGCCACAGCATGAGGAAGTAAATTCCGTTAATGAATTGCCTATTTCAAATGTTCATTTATAACAATGGGTGTATCTACAATAACCTCACACAAGCCCCTCTTTCAGCAAATCATGCACATGCACCATTCCAACATAATGTTTTTGATCTTTCACTATCACCTGTGTAATCTTATTATTCCGCATCATCTCAAGTGCATTTAATGCCAGCTCATCTTTGCCGATCGTTCGTGGATGCCTGCTCATAATGTCCTTAGCTTTCATCTTTTCTATCGTATTATTTTTTTCCATCATCCGCCGAAGGTCCCCATCAGTTATTATACCTCTCACCTGATCTTTTTTATTCAGCACCGCCGTAGCGCCAAGCCGGTTTGAGGTGATCTCCAGAATCACTTTGTGAAGTGAATCTTCCTCATAAACTAAAGGCTTCTGATGCTGCACATAAAGATCACTTACCTTCAGATATAGCTGCTTACCGAGTGTCCCGCCTGGGTGAAACTTTGCAAAGTCGGCCGGAGAAAAGCCACGAAGCCTCAGCAGGCAGACTGCTAAGGCATCGCCCATCGCCATTTGTGCTGCAGTGCTGGCCGTTGGAGCAAGATTGTTTGGGCAGGCCTCTTTCGGAACAGTGGTATCGAGCATGAGGCTGGCATGCAATGCGAGATAGCTTTTTGTATTTCCAACAATGGCTATCAGCAGGTTTCCATTGTTTATCACCAGAGGAAGCAGCAGCTTTATTTCGGGGCTTTCACCGCTTTTAGAGACACATATTACAATGTCATCTTCACGGATCATCCCAAGGTCACCATGAATGGCATCTGCCGCATGCATAAATATGGCAGGAGTGCCGGTGGAATTCAGCGTGGCTACAATTTTAGTGGAGATGATTGCACTCTTACCTATTCCTGTCACTATCACACGTCCGAGACAGGTATAAATTTTTTCCACAGCCTCCGCGAAACTTTGGTTGATTCTGTCTTTCAACCCCATGATGGCAGTGGCTTCTATGGTAAGCGTTTCTTTAGCGGCCCGGATGATGGCTGATTGAGATACTTTCAAGAGAATAGGGCGATCTGATATGAACGATTACCAAACAACATTATAACCATGCATAGCGAAAGGCTGCAGTTAACTAAAAGCGGGATTTTGAAGTGGGGTGAGCAGCTCTCCCCCTTTTTGAAGAGGAGTTGGAAGGGGAAGTGAAAGAAAATCTTTCTCATGCTTCATACATAAAATGCAATCATCAGCTAAATCCGGTGATAAAATCTTCTCTTTTATAAAAATTTTCTTATTGTATTTTTGTAAAAGTATTAAATTTCTTACCTTTCGATAGTTGTTTTGCCATTGCCAATTCGGCATCATGGTATAATTGATAGCGGAAGTTCTGGGCTTTCCGAATATTAAATAATACTGAACACAAAGGGCAAGGGAACTTGCCTGTCGCAGACATTTTTATGAATTGAATAAACTTATTGGAGTATGCTGAAGAAAGCTGTTAAGGATGGCGAAATGAAGAATGGCCAACCCAGGCTGAACACCAGGAAACCGAAAGGAAATAAAGCTGAGTCTATTGCTAAGAAGCCTGCAATTCAGCGTGAGAATACCGTCAGCAAAAAAGATATCAATGGAAATGGGACAGCAGAATCCGGCTTCAAAGAGATGCATACTGTAAGGGTGAACGGGAAGTTGAACCTGACAGCATCATTGCAGGAATATTTTGGGTTTGAGAATTTTAAAGGTGACCAGGAAAAGATCATTAAGAGCGTGATGAATGGGGAAGACACCTTCGTTATAATGCCCACCGGCGGTGGAAAATCTCTCTGTTACCAGCTTCCCGCCATACTTCTCAAAGGCACCGCTATCATCATTTCTCCGCTGATAGCCCTTATGAAAAACCAGGTAGACCAGATCCGCGGCTATAGCAGCAATGATAACATAGCTCACTTTCTGAATTCCTCCCTCACCAAGGCGCAAGCCAAAGTGGTGAAAAGTGACCTGGTAAGCGGAGAGACGAAGATGCTTTACGTTGCACCGGAAACCCTTACGAAGGAGGAAAATATCGAGTTTCTCAGCGAACTCGACATATCGTTTGTTGCAGTGGATGAGGCGCACTGTATCTCTGAGTGGGGTCATGATTTCAGGCCCGAATACAGGAAGATAAAAGGCATGATCGAAAATATGGGCCACCGCATTCCTGTGATGGCCCTTACTGCTACTGCAACACCTAAGGTGCAACTGGACATTTTGAAGAACCTCGATATGAGTGAAAAGAACATCTACATTAGTTCTTTCAATCGTCCAAATCTCTATTATGAGGTACGTAATAAAGGTCAAAAGGAGCCCACCTTAAAGCAGATTGTGAAGTTCATAAAGGGCATGTCTGCTAAATCAGGAATCATTTATGTGCTTAGCAGGAAATCAACTGAGGAGATCGCAGAATTTCTTTCTGTAAATGGAATCAAAGCCGCCGCCTATCATGCCGGGTTAGATGCTACCACGCGCTCCCAGCGCCAGGATCAGTTTCTTATGGAAGATATTGATGTCATTGTGGCTACCATCGCTTTTGGCATGGGCATCGACAAGCCGGATGTCAGGTTTGTGATTCATTACAACATTCCCAAATCACTGGAAAACTATTACCAGGAAACGGGGCGTGGGGGACGTGACGGTCTTGAAGGTAAATGCATCGCCTTCTATAACTACAACGACATCGTAAAGCTCGAGAAATTTATGCGCGACAAGTCGCAGAGTGAAAGAGAGATGGGTGGCCACCTGCTAATGGAAACAGTGGCCTATGCTGAAACTTCAGTATGCCGCAGACGCTTCCTGCTTCATTATTTTGGGGAGAAATATGATGATGAAAACTGCGGAAAATGCGACAACTGCCTGCATCCAAAAGAACAGATGGAGGGTAAGGAATATATTCATCTGTTGGTGCAGGCGGTGGCTGCCATACAGGAAAGCTTTACCATCAACTACATTGTTGACATTCTGATTGGCAATCGTCACAACCAGGTAACGATGTTTAAGCACGACGAGCTTCCCATTTTTGGGGAAGGAAAGGACCACGACGACCATTTCTGGAACTCCGTGCTCCGGCAGGCTCTGCTTCACAACCTGATTGTAAAAGACATTGAGAATTATGGGGTAATAAAGCTGAGTGAAAAGGGGAGGAAATTTCTCCAGAAGCCTCACTCCATAATGATCTCCATCAATCACGATTTTGACAATCTTGAGGATACTGAAGCGGAGGGTGGCGGCACCAGTGCGCTTGACCCGACCCTGCTTAACATGCTGAAAGATCTGCGCAAGCAGGTTGCGAAAGAGAAGAAGCTGCCCCCTTTTGTGCTCTTCCAGGATCCATCGCTTGAAGACATGGCTACGCAATATCCCACTACAGTTGAAGAGCTCTCTCACATCATTGGTGTAAGCAAAGGAAAGGCAGTGAAATATGGCAGGTCATTCATTGAAATGATTGCTCAATACGTGGAAGAGAATGAAATCGAAAAGCCATCGGAGATGGTGGTGAAATCTGTGGCTAACAGGTCGGCTTCTAAGGTGTATATCATTCAGAATATAGATAAAAAAATTCCGCTCGAAACGATAGCCGAGGGTAAAGGCATTAAAATGGAAGAGCTGTATGATGAAATGGAATCTATTGTCTCATCCGGTACCCGATTGAATCTTGATTATTATATCAATGACATTATTGAGGAAGACCGGCAGGACGAGGTGTATGATTACTTCCGCACAGCTCATTCCGACTCTTTGGAAGATGCGCTGGTCGAACTTGGAAATGAAAATTATTCAATGGAAGAAGTACAGCTGATGCGCATCAAATTCATGAGTGAGATGGCCCATTAAGAAGGTATATGTGGAGCTGTGAGGTTTTTAGATGTTGGCATACAGCGGCATAACTTTATCTTCTTCACCCCCACCTAACTCGCTACCCTGAGTGATAATAATCAACCTTATTCAAACTCAAATGATGTTACCTCTAATAATCTTCTTTATCAGTGACCAAATTTTAAACTGAGGGGTTATAGGTAACAGAAAAAAGAATGGTTGACATAGAGACCTTCAGAAAATTGGCTCTTTCTTTTCCAGGCACGAATGAACAGCCACACTTTGAAAAAACATCCTTCCGGGTAGATAAAAAAATATTTGCAACGCTTGACATTAAAAACAACCGTGCCTGTTTAATGCTAACTCAAATTGACCAGTCAGTTTTTTCTGCCTACGACAAATCCGTGATTTATCCTGTTCCCAACAAATGGGGTGACCGGGGAGCAACATTTGTTGAATTAAGAATGGTTCGTAAGAGTATGCTGAAAGATGCATTGCTACAAGCTTATAAGAAAATAACCCAAAAAAATCATCACTAAAAAATATAAAAAATGATGATGAATAATTCTTTAAGAAGATTATAGCAAGGAGTTTATTGCAATTCGATTGAAATCGATAGCCCGCTTCACCATTAGAAATCGCATCTACTGTTTCTTCGGTATATTGAACCCATGCAGGTTCTAAGCAACATATTTTATTCGTTTCCCTTTCAGCTCGTGCTGCTTCACCTGCGGAAGTACCTGTTCATGCTTGTGCCGTGGCTATTGCTTATCATGATTGTTACTGGCAATCTAATGGCAAAACTGGGGTTTCATTATCTCTTTCTCGATCCCGAATATTTCGGTAAAGTCAATTTCATAAGCTTCTTTCTCATCGGCATCGCTTTGGGTGGATTCATCTTCGTATGGAACATCACCAGCTACATCCTGAATAGTTTTCGATTTCCCTTTCTTGCCACCTTCGAACAACCATTTCTCCGGTATTCACTAAACAATGGTTTTTTTCCAATGCTATTCCTGCTGATTTATTTATATGCTCTCATTCAATTTCAATATTATTCTGAACTGAAGTCATTTTATGAAGTGCTGATTTACCAGGCGGCACTTCTCAGTGGAGTTGCCCTGATGTTAATTGTATCCCTGTTGCAATCACTGAATATTCAGGTTGAAAGGTTCATGCAGCTGACTGCAGGAAGGAAAGAACTGAGACGTAAAAAGGTTGAGCAAAATTTTGCAATCAAAGATAAAACTAGCGGAACATTTTCTTCAGAGCTGCGTGTGGATTATGTACTCATTCATCCTTTCAGAGTGCGGCCTGTTCGAAGTGCTGAACACTATTCCGTAGCTGAGCTACAAAAAGTTTTCCGGCTTCACCATAAAAATGCTTTGATCATTGAGCTCGTAGCACTCGTGATGATTCTGATGCTGGGCTTTCTGATGGAGATCCCTTTCTTTCAAATACCTGCTGCTTCGAGCATCCTACTCCTGCTCTCCCTTTTGCTTGCACCCATTGGTGCGCTTTCTTATTGGCTACGCTCATGGGCTGTTTCTGCTGTGATTGGCCTGTTCATATTAGCAAACTTCCTGGTAAAGTTTGATTTCATAAACCATCGCAATAAGGCCTACGGAATGGATTACGGACATCCCGCTGTCTATAACCTGATCTCCATTGAAAGTGCGGTGACTGCACAAACAATGGAAGATGATAATCAGGCAGGCCTGCTGATGCTTGAAAACTGGAAACAGAAAGTTGCAGGCTATTATCATCCATTACAAAAGCCACCCCTGGTTATTTTAAATGCAAGTGGAGGTGGAGTGAAAGCAGCGCTGTGGGCATTCAGGCTGATGCAGGTGGCGGACAGTGCTACCGAAAATCATTTCTTCGATCACTGCGTTCTTATAAGTGGTGCTTCTGCAGGCATGATTGGAATGGCATACTACCGTGAGCTCTATCGTCACAAAAAGTTAGGAGATGACATTGATCTGCAAAACACTCATTATGCAGATAATATTTCAAAAGATCTCCTGAATGCTGTATCATTTACCTATGTAGTAAATGACCTCTTATTTCCGTGGCATTATTTCAGGGTGAATGGATTTGTTTATAAAAAGGACCGTGGATATATGTTTGAAAAACGGTTGAACCAAAATACAGGCTTTATCATGGATCACTCCCTGGCGGATTATGCGCCATTTGAGAAAGGCGGAAGCATCCCTATCATGATTTTTTCCCCCACCATTATAGAGGACGGGCGGCGTCTGATCATTTCTTCTACACCACTTTCGTACCTCACAGAGCCATTTCAGCGCCGTACGGGATCAAATGAATTAAAAGTTGACGGCATCGAAATTCATTCTTTTTTTAAAGATCAGAAAGGCGCCAGCCTTCCTTTTATTACCGCCCTGCGGATGAATTCGACATTTCCATATATTCTGCCAAATGTATATCTGCCTACAGATCCCACGGTGCAGGCAATGGATGCAGGGTTAAGAGATAATTATGGCTTTGAACCTGCATTTAGATTTATAAATCAATATAAAGACTGGATAAATAAAAATACTTCGAGGGTAATCATTGTGCAGTCACGCGGAGATTATGAAAAAAATTATGAACCCATTGTAGACCAGCATCCGTCAATGATGAAAAAACTTCTTGATCCCATCAACAGCTTATATGCGATCTGGAGCGATTTCCAGGATTACCATCAGGATGAACTTGTAGGGCTTACTGAGAACTGGCTGAGCGTTGATCTTAATATTCTATCATTCGAATATGTGCCTGAGCGCAAAGATCAGATCGCATCTATGAGTCTTCACCTGACGGCCAGAGAGAAGCAAAGTATTTTAAATACGATAAACAATAAAACGAACAGGGGGAAATTGAATTTCCTCGTGGCGTTACTGTCGCAATAAAAATTATTTAGTGGCCGTTTTTTTATTCTCCCAATTTGACAAAACAACTACTTCATTATAACTATTCTTTTGGTCACCATCATATTTTTATAACGCATCGTAATCAAATACATTCCCGAGGAAATATTTTGAGGTAAATAGAAAGTTCTATCGTGATAGCCAGGCGTCATTGTTTCATGCATCAATATCTTACTCCATTTACCATATATATCACTCATCATCAATTCTACAGGTAATGGTTCACTGAGAGAAAATCTTAGTGAGATTTGGTTACTAACAAGGTTTGAGAGCACCGAAAAATCAAACTGAGAATTAGTGGGAGCTGTGATTCCTATAAGTGAATTAACTGTGAACTGGCCTTGCATAGTGGGAAGATCCGGAACGCTGATGTAATGATAAATGCCCGGAACAGTAATCACATATGTGAATGTTGTATTCATGCTGTCAAGAAGCTCATTCCATGGCATTGCGCCGGCGGGTATTCCATTGGAAGTGGTGGTATGCAGACCATCCTGCCATATCCATTCGATGGTGTCGCCAATGTTGATATTTATCAGAGTGTCTGGCGAAAATTGAAAATTTCCAGCAGTGATCGTGAATGATGCACCTTTAGAAGGTGAGGATATGAAAAAAATAAAAATTGCGATCAGCACGAACAACCGTGGTATAAATATTTTCATTTCTTTTCTAATTTAAGGTTTCAAATTAGGGTATAAATTATGATTGTATTGTGCTGGAAGTGGTGATTGAATTTAAAGGTCTATCTAATATCTCACCCAACCTTTTATATTGAAATATCCGATTATTATTTAAAACGAGCTCCAATGTCTTTAGAAAAATGCGGCCTTATAGGGATATCGTTCCTTGTACATCCCTTTCACCATATCATATACTTTAGTTCTTAGGTCATCAATATTTTGTTTATGGGCTGCGGAAAGGAAAATAGAGTTTCCCTGAGTTTGCTTAGACCAGCTTTGCCTTAAATGAAGCAGCAATTCTTCCCTAACTTCATGGGGTAGAAATTCATCGAAATACTGCTGTTCATAAAGATCCATCTTGTTAAATACCATAAGCGTGGGCTTTTCATGGGCTTTAAGATCTACGAGCGTTTCTTTTACCACCCTAATGTGATCCATAAACTGAGGATGCGAAATATCCACCACATGCAACAGAACATCAGACTCCCGCACTTCGTCAAGCGTAGATTTAAAGCTCTCTACCAAATGATGGGGAAGCTTTCGGATGAAGCCTACGGTATCACTTAGCAGGAAAGGCATTCTCTCCATCACCACTTTCCGCGTAGTAGTATCGAGTGTGGCAAACAATTTATTTTCTGCAAATACCTCTGATTTGCTAAGCACATTCATCAGCGTTGATTTGCCCACATTGGTGTATCCGACCAATGCAACCCGTATCAGCTCACCCCGGGATTTACGCTGCGTCTGGCTTTGAAGATCAATTTTTTCAAGTTCTTTTTTCAGCAATGCGATCTGCTGTTTCACTATACGGCGATCTGTTTCAATTTCTTTCTCACCCGGTCCCCGCATGCCGATGCCGCCGCGCTGCCTTTCAAGGTGTGTCCATAATCCTTTGAGCCGCGGCAGCAGGTATTGCAATTGTGCAAGCTCCACCTGCGCCTTCGCCTGGGCAGTGCGGGCACGGTTGGCAAAGATGTCGAGGATCAGGTTGCTACGGTCAAGAATTTTTATTCTCAGCTCTTTCTCAATATTATTTATTTGCGTACCTGTGAGGTCATCGTCGAAGATCGCAAGATCAATCTCTTTGGCTTTCACATATTCTTTTATCTCCGCGAGTTTTCCTTCACCAAGGAAAGTGCGTGAATGGGGTGCGCCCAGCTTTTGTGTGAAGCGCTTTACAGTGACGGCGCCTGCAGTTTCTGCCAGAAAAGTGAGCTCATCAAGATATTCTATTGCCTGCTCCTCTTTTTGTCCCTTTTGAATGAGAGCTACCAGTATGGCTTTTTCCTTGCCGTGCTCTGGCTTTTTTATTAATGACATGCAGGAAGTTGGTAAACCATCAAAAAACTTTGTCGCAAGTTAGGTGATTAACACCGACCATGAAGAAGTGAAATATGAATCAGAATATCTTTTCCAAATACTTAGACAAATACGGGAATTGTAATGAGTTGTATCTAAGAGCAATATAATTGTCTGGCCTGATAAGATAATATCCCTGCTTTTCTATCCCAAAAATTTCATAGACATAAGCAATTTCCGCACTATAAGAGATTTCATACGATGTAATAAAGTTCCTGAATTTCTCATCAAAATGTGGAGATACATTTTTAATATTATTGCCTGTAGTTTTTCCGGCAAAAATCAATAAATGAAATCCCGTTCCTTGCAGCATTCGATGCACTGTTTCCAAATAGGGAAGTCTATCGCCAGCCTTTGGTGCCTGGTCTGGAATTAAACCTTGGTCATGAGAAGACAAGCTGCTGTACCCGTAATGCAGACCGATGTTCGAGATAGTTTTGAAAGCAAATTTCCGGATGCGGGGAAATCTTTTGAATAATTGGTAAAAAGAATTTCATCAATACAGGCATAGCATGTAACCTGAATGACGACACCAGGTATTTTTTACTCGTAATAAAATGAAATGCTTGGTCGGTAGTTTTAACAAGGTTTGCGTGCAATGACTGATCGCTCCTCATTATATGAGTCAATCAGCGATTCTTTTGCTTTTCCATTTATCACCAGTGCTAATTTCCATGCGAGATTGTAAGCATCCTGCAAACCGGTATTCATACCTTGCCCTCCCACCGGGCTGTGGATGTGTGCTGCATCACCTGCAAGAAAGCACCGTCTATAACGGAAGCTACTCACATTGCGATGATGAGAATGATAGATCGAAATCCATTCGGGATTTTTTAGCCTGATGTTTAATCGTGTTCTTTCGGCGAAATTCTTTGCGACATCTTCAAATGTTATTGAATGATGACCTTGCATCTCCTCAGGAACCATTCCTAATACCCTGCTCCTGTTATTCGTCATTGGAAAAATTCAGGCAAAGGTTTTATCAGATAGGCAAAGACACATTTCATCAGAGGGAATATCCATTGTTGTTTCGCAATCCAAAACAAAAAGAGATTCTTTAAAAGTTTTGCCCTCAAAGGGATGTTTAAAGTTTTTCTTACCAGACTGTTTGCACCATCCGCGCCAATAATCCAATTTGCTTTAAGTATCTCCGGTTGTTTTTCCGGATGTTTGAAGGTTGCAGTGATGCTGTCTTTGTTTTGGGAGAAAGATATCAACTCTGTCTTTCTTTCGACATAAATTTCATTGCGAATAAGAAAATCCGTTAATATTTTTTCTGCTTTCGATTGTTCTAAAATCAAGAGAAAGGGAAATTGTATCAATCCTTCCCCGATGTTTTCAAAACTGAATCGCAGCCTTTAGTCTCACTTACAAAAAGATTTACTGCTTTGGCTTTTTTACCTTGTTGCACCGCTTCGTGAGCAATGCCCATCTGCTCAAAAATCTCCAATGAACGGGCGTGAATAACCAATGCCCGTGATTGTGTGGTATGGTCTTCATTTTTATCAATAATGCGAAACGGGATATTACGCAAGGCAAGCTGGCAAGCCATCATCAACCCTGTGGGTCCGGCGCCTATTATAAGAACTTCTGGATTTGGCATTTATATTCAGACCGGTTTCACTGATTTCAACGTGACCTCATTACACAATTTAGTGAAAGGAATATTTTCATCAAAACCATTAATTATCCATTATTCCGTATCAGTTAGACTGGATAAATTAATCGGTAATAGCACCTTTATAAATGTTTATGGAGAAACAGTTTGTGCAATAACAAGAATAATAAACGCTGCAATTAAAATGAGGGAGCGGTAAGCCTGAAAGAAACGCCATCTTGCTCGCTTTCTTTCCCAATCCGGAGGGGGGTCAGCGGGGTTCCACTTTCCAGTAGCAGCATTCACCGGCACGTTGAAAACAATGGTGGTCAATATCATTGTGGCTAAAGCGATCACGGCAACAAGGCGTAAATAAAAAACCGTATTTCCCTCATTGGCCGACATTACGCAAAGCACCAGCGTAAGTATAAAATTCAAGGGCATAAGCAGCGGCATTATCCGCCCGAAAGTTTTCAGCAAGCCTTGCTGAAAGATAATCTGCTCATTAGGTGCCAACCGTTTGATAACAGGATGAACCAATGCCCAGGATGCGGACTCGGCACCTGCAACCCAACCGGCTATAACCAGTGTAGCGACTTCCGTTATTTGTGATGTCATGAAATTTATTTAATAAAGTTACCTGAAAACATTCGTTGTTAAACGGTCTCAATATTTTGCTAGATGTATAAGGTCGCAATCATTATAATATCACCATCGTGAACCAATGGTTTCTCTATCTCCCTACCTAAAGTTATTTATTTCTCTTGTGCATTCTTTGTCTTGGAATTTACCGGGAAGTACAGCAACCCACACTTTACCAACGGTGCAGCAGTTTTGGAGCTACAGCCTCATGAATTCGTTTTGTTTAAATTCGGCGGATACAAATTCCTGCTATGGTTACCCGTATAGTAAAACTTACCCTTCACCCTGAGCATATAGGTGATTTTCTATTGATATTTAAAGATGTGAAGGAGACCATTGCTTCTTTCGATGGCTGCCATCATGTTGAGTTGCTTCAGGATATTCAGGCCCCCCATATTTTTTTTACATACAGCATTTGGGAAGATGAGCATTATCTGAATCATTATAGATTTTCAGAATTCTTCAAGATCACCTGGGAACGATCAAAGAAATTATTTTCGCAGAAGGCGGAAGCCTGGAGCGTGGCTCTGATCGAACGGGCTCAATCAGATCACTTTTGATCAGAAGCCTATCTAACTCTCCGATAAGTATAATTTTCTTTTGTTGTGATTGAAATATTTTATTTCTAACCTGCGTTCAGGTGGGTTTTTTACCAAGCCATCTATAACATTGAAAAAATAATTCAGCGTCTGTTGATGCACTATAGTCTTTTGCATATAACAGATTGATGCGGGATATCGCGGCATCATCAAGCTTTTTTATTTGGAATTCATCGAGAGGAGTTATAATGCCAGGTCTGATGGCCGGAAGCTGATTTTGCTGCTGTTCATTACCGGCGTAGCCTACCCATGATTTATTGCCAATCAATACGGTAAGAAGATTTGAAATTAATCCTTCAAAGTTTTTTACAATAAGAAAATTTAGGGGGATTGTACACAGAAGAAAAATGGCTGCTGCAATGTCAAACAATCTTTTGCTTCGTCTGTTGAATGGCGTATCAATGGCCAGCTTAATGTCTATAGTGTACAGCTCCCCGGGCGTATCCTTAGAGTTGCTCCCTATAATACTTAGTGAATCTTCGGCGATAATCTTATACTCAAGATGAGAACCGATTTTTGTCATACACTCAATGATCTTTTGCGATGAGAGGTCTTTTGAACAAAAAATCACTTCATCTATTTTATATATTCTTACAATTTCATCTAATTGATGCACGCTGCCCAGATGATGCATGTAGTGATCGGCTTCAGGAAGAAGAGAAACATATCCGATATAGTCATTTTTTATTTTTGCCTGGTTAAGCAATCTTTCAACACGGTTTGATTCATTCCGGCTTCCTACAATTATCAACCTTTTCTCAGGCGCCTCACCCAACCTCAAATTCCGGTGCTGCATTGCATGTATGAGCACACGTATGAGCATCATGTCGAACACCGCGAATACAAACCCTAAAAGAATCATCGCTCGTGAAAAGCGAAGATCATCGGGGAGAAACCCATAGATTGCCGCAATCACGATGGTTCCGAAGAATAATCCCCGGATGATTCTTGCCGGCCGTGCCTTCTCTTCATAACCGCCACTAAAAAAAACAGATGCAAGCCACATTATTATATAGCCCGGCACTACGATGTATATGTATTCGTTCGGATAAGTAGTGCCCTCTGATGCTTTTATATTGTTCTGCCAAAAATTCTTGATCATTACCATGCCGCCGTAAATAGTCATAGCGTCAATGAATGGCAGGCTCAGTCGTGTTACAATACGCGATATAACAGATGCTGCAGCTCTTACATAAATTGCAATCTTCAGCATGCTGATATAAAATCCTGCTCCCTGCGGGGAGAAATGTTTTTGAGAAAAAATGATCATAGCCTGATAAAACATTCGCACATAATTCATTGAACCCTTCTTCGTGCTCTCCCCCTTATAATGAATGATGCGCGTATCGGCTAAATAATAATTTTTGAAACCTGCCTTTACAATCCGGTATGAGAGATCTATATCTTCCCCATACATAAAAAAAGTCTCATCCAGTAACCCAGCCTTTTCAATTGCCGCTTTCCTGATGAACATGAAAGCACCTGCAAGCACTTCTACCTCATGGGTTTTGCTTTCAGGAAGATAGCCAAGATGGTAGCGACCGAAAATTTTTGATTGAGGGAACAGCTTTGAAAGCCCGAAAGCTTTAAAGAATGCAACCGCGGGCGAAGGAAAGGCACGTTTCGATTCAGGCAGGAAGCTTCCCTTGCCATCGAGCATCTTTACCCCAACTGCTCCGGCTTCCGGATGCTCCTGCATAAAGAGCAGACATTTTTCAAAAGTATCCTCTTCAACAATCGTATCCGGGTTTAGCAGCAATATGAATTCACCTCGGGCACATTGAATGGCCTGGTTATTTGCTTTAGCGAAACCTAAATTTTCTTTGTTTTCGATTACTAATATTTCAGGAAATTTTTGTTTAAGAAGCTCAACTGATCCATCTACGGAATTGTTATCCACCACAAAAATTTCTGATGCTATTTGCTTAGTCGCTTTTTGTACAGAGCGCAGGGCCTGTTCAAGGAAAAATTTAACATTGTAGTTGACGATGATAATCGAAAGTCGAAGGACAGGCGGAAGATACTGATTCGGAAAATTTAAGAGCTTTCATGATATTTAACGGCTCTGATGGCGTGGGATTGTCAATTTGCGAAATATTATAATACTCTATTTACCTCAGGGCGAAGGATAATTTGCTCTATTAAGAGGGTTGAGATTTCTTATAGAGGATTCAGATTTCTCACTTTGTTCGAAATGACGCACTTTGTTCGAAATGATGACATCTCCACAACCAGCTTCTGCACCCTTCAACAATGCATGCGTCATTTCGGCGATAGTAGAAATCTCCTGAATAACAGAGAGATTAACATCGTCATTTCGACGATAGGAGAAATCTCATGAATGACAGAAATCTACTATAAAATATTAGGAGGCTAAACTTATGAGATTTCTCACTTCGTTCGAAATGACGGCCTACCATTCGACAAATACATTTGTCATTTCGACGATAGGAGAAATGACAGAAATCTACTATAGAATGTTAACAGGCTTAACACGTTGAGGTTTCTCACTTTATTCGAAATGACGGCATCTTCACAATTAGTTTCTGCACCCCATTCGACGAATACATTCGTCATCTCGACGATAGGAGAAATCTCCTGAGAACAATAATCTATTATAGAATGTAGCAGGTTAATGCGCGAGATTTCTCACTTTCAAATGACAGGATGAATTACTCGCGATGTACAAGGTAGTTTTCATATGGCATACGGGTGGCGATAGAGCGTCCCAGCGTGATGTCATCAACATATTCCAACTCACCGCCGAATGAAATTCCGCGTGCTATGCTCGTGATCTTTACGGGGAGTGATTGCAGCTTTTTCGAGATATAAAAAATTGTGGTGTCCCCTTCAATTGTAGGGTTTAGCGCCATGATTACCTCTTTAACATCACCATTAGAGCACCGTACAGCTAAAGATTCAATATTTACCTCCTCGGGTCCAATCCCTTCAAGAGGACTTATTACACCGCCGAGCACATGGTATAAGCCATGATATTGGTTGGTGGATTCAATGGCGATCACATCGCGAATGCTCTCCACAACGCAAACAAGGGAATGGTTGCGCTTCAGGCTTTCACAAATACTGCAAAGCTCATTATCGGAGATGTTATGGCAATTTCTACAAAATCTGATCAGGCTTCTCATCCGTACAATAGAATCACTAAAAAGTTCGACAGATTCTTTATCCTGCTTCAGTAAGTGCAATACCAGACGCAGCGCAGTTTTTTTTCCAATGCCGGGCAATTTCTCAAATTCAGAGACAGCTTGTTCAATGAGCTTAGAAGGAAAATTCATACCAGGCAAAAATAAAACTTATCAGGAAGAGAAAGGAATCTGACACACAGATGAAGGATTTCAAAGGCTTTTTGTGTTTGTTGCTCATTGGCCTTCCTCTATCATCATTTTTCATTGTATTTTTATTTTTTAGTGATAGATTTTTATTAAAGCTTTCATTCCATATGACCAGACTGTTCGTGATTTTTTTCCTGTCTATTTTTGAAAATGGATTCAGCCAGTTTCTGAATGTGAAAGTTGGTGATGGAAATGCTGAAGAGCCAAGCATTTTTATCAACCCTAAAAACACGAATAATATAGTTGCAGGGGCAAACATCAATTATGTTTATCATTCAATGGATGGCGGCCTTAGCTGGTCAGTAGATAACTTAACCTCACCTTATGGTGTTTGGGGCGATCCCTGCATCTTCACTGATACTGCAGGAAATTTTTATTATGTTCATCTCTCAAATCCTCCGGCAGATAGCGGACATTGGATAGATCGCATTGTTTGCCAGAAATCCACAGACCAAGGTGTAACATGGTCATCGGGTACCTATACAGGCCTGATCGGAAATCATAATCAGGATAAAGCATGGACAACGGTTGATCCCCAAACAAATTCCATTTATATAACATGGACTGATTTTGAAGCTTATGGCAGCTCGAGTCCTAACGACAGCTCAGTGATCCTGTTTTCGAAATCTGTGGATGAAGGTGCCACATGGCGCAAACCGCTTCGAATCAGCAAGCTTGCCGGCGATTGTATTGATAGTGACAATACCGCTGAAGGTGCAGTACCGGCCGTGGGTGCCAACGGGGAGGTATATGTAGCATGGTCGAATCGTGACACCATATTTTTTGACAAATCGCTGGATGGAGGCAAAACATGGATGGCTGAAGATGGGATAATTTCCGATCAGCCGGGCGGCTGGGATTTTTTCGTTCCAGGCCTTCAGCGTTGTAATGGTTTCCCTATTACCAGATGCGATCTTAGCGGAAGCGCATATAATGGAACCATATACGTTAACTGGGCTGATCAGCGCAATGGAACTGATAATACGGATGTATGGATTTGCAGTTCCACCGACAATGGTGTTACCTGGACCCTACCGCTAAAAGTTAATGATGACAATCTGAATAAGCATCAATTCTTTACCTGGATAGATGTAGACCAGGCAAACGGCAACATTTACATCATCTTATAGTATCGAAGAAATTATAG